>JACXTT010000127.1_pt1 | contig 113294 bp, 97 predicted proteins | sample 9270951 | NCBI WGS metagenome assembly JACXTT01 (sample SAMN15532306, study PRJNA645909) | rock metagenome | isolation source: weathered quartz diorite | place: Puerto Rico | collected 2017-06-21 | reverse complement strand
TATACGCCTTCGCGGCGAGGATCTTGCCGCTGGTGCGGTCGAGCGTGTAGTAGAAGCCGTTGCGGTCGCCGTGCAACAGGGCCTTCACCTTCTTGCCGTCGATTTCCAGATCGGCCAGCGTCATGTCCTCGGTCGAATCCCAGTCATGCACGTCGTGAGGAGTGAACTGGTAATGCCATTTGAGCTTGCCGGTGTCGGCATCCAAGGCGACCACGCTGCACGTGTACAGGTTGTCGCCGGGGCGCACGTCGCCGTTCATGTCGGGGCCGGGATTCCCGGTTCCCCAATAGATCAGGTTGAGCTCCGGATCGTAAGAGCCGGTGACCCAGGCCGAGCCTCCGCCGCGCTTCCAGGCATCGGCGCTCCAGGTGTTGCCGCCCGGCTCGCCCGGCGCCGGGACCGTCCAGAAGCGCCACAGCCGCTCACCGGTCTGCGCCGAATAGGCGTCAATGAAACCACGCGTGCCGAACTCCGCGCCCGCGCTGCCGACGACGATCTTGTCCTTGACGGCCAAAGGCGCGACCGTCGACGTGTAGCCTTTCTTGTAATCGTCGAGCGCGGATTCCCACACCAGCGAGCCGGTCTTAGCGTCCAACGCGACCAGCCGGGCTTCAAAATTCACTTTGAACACGCGGTCGCCTGAAGTGGCAAAGCCGCGATTCACGCTGCCGCAGCAGCCCTGCGCGTCCTGAGGCACGGCTTTCGCATAGCGCCAGACCTGACGCCCGGTAAGCACGTCGAGGGCGAATCCTGTATTGGCTGAGCCCGTGACGTACATCAGGCCGCCGAACACCAGCGGAGTCGCCTCCATGCGGCCGGCGCCGGCTTCCTGGTGAATCCATTTCGGAACCAGCGTCCGGACGTTGGCGGCGTTGATCTCGTCAAATTCGGCGTAGCGCCATGCCGCGTGAGTACGGCCGTGCGACATCCACGCGTCGGCCCCGGTCTGCGCCAAAGCCAGCGCCGGCGCGGCAAGCAGAATCCAGCCCGTTTTCATCGCGACTCCTTCCGGCCGAGCGATTGCAGATACGCCACCAGGTCGTCGATCTCGCGGGGTGGAAGGTTCGAGTACGCCGGCATCACCGATTTCATCTCCCGCTTCAGCGATTGCACGTCGCTCTTGAGGAACGAATAGTACGTCTCCTGCAGGTCCATCAGTTGCGCGGAGAAGTTGTCGTACCCGCGCTGCACTCCGGTGATTTTCTTTCCGGCGCGCGTGACCACTTCGATGGTGGCGTAGCCGGGCGAAATGTCTGCGTTGGGATCGACGACGGACTCGCGCAGGTACTTCAGGCTGCGTGACCGGCCCGCCATGGACAGGTCCGGGCCGATCCGGCCGCCGCGGGAGCCGGCGCGATGGCAGCGGCCGCATCCGGCCTTACCCCAGAACAGCGTTTCGCCGGCGCCGCGGTCGCCCGCAGGCGTTTCGCGGTCCTTGCGGGCGGCGGAGCGGATGAACGAGACGACGCGCCATATATTTTCCTCCCCCAGCGACGTGGAGAACGACGGCATCTCGGTTCCCGGACTGCCTTCGGAAATCACGTGATGGAGATCGGCGTCCTTTTCACCGGCCGAGTAGACGCCGCGGGTGAGGTCCGGACCGCGGCCGCCCTCGGCCTTGATTCCGTGGCAGGGAGAGCAATAGATGCGGAAGATGCCGCGGCCGGCCTCGGGCGCCTGGGGATCGGAGGCGAGAGGATTGGGCTTCGCGTTGTCCTGGGCCAACATCGCCCCAGCGGCAACAAATGTTAAGAGCGCGCCGAGCACATTCACGGTTTGCAGAATACATGCCCTGGCGCGCGCGCGCAAGCTTTGCTGTTCGCTGACGCGCAGGACTCAGCTTAACGAGTCACAATTGCCGAGCTACGCCTGTAAGGGAGTGGTCCCCGCCGCGGCCTGCAGCAACTTCACTTTTAGTAGTACAGACTTCTGCCCGCGCCGCCTCCCTTTTGACTGGCGCAACCTTTTAGCGCCGCCGGAGCTTAAGCTATGAAGAATGGGGTTATGGACCCGCGCCTGGCTATTGGCCGCGGCGGCGGCTTGCGCCTTCGCGCAGACGCCGCTGGCTGTCGATGCGCTTACCTACACGCCTCCACGCGCGAAGACCCTCCGAATCGCCGTCACCCCACCGGGCGCGGCCGCGGGTCTCGATCTGCCTTCCGCCGTCGCGCTTCCGCCGCTTGACCCTTCGGCGCTCCAGACCGTGAATTCGCGCGGCCAGCGGCCCATCGGCGCGACCCGAACGGTCGACGGCATCCCCGGCGTCTGGACCGCTCTCCCCGGAAGCCGCAGCATCTGGCGCGCTGCTATCCGCTCGGCGGGCGCGGTGGCGTTGCGGGTTCATTTCCGGCGCACGGGCGCGGGGAGACTTTGGGTTTATGCCAGCGGCGGCGAGGTGGAAGGCCCGTTGAGCCCAGGCATCGACGTCTGGAGCGGGACGGTATCCAGCGACACGGCGCTGATCGAATACGAAGGCGCGTCGGGCGACGAGCCGGCGGTCGATTCCATCGCCCATTTTGCCGGGGACGCGGCTTCGTCTGTATTACCGGCGGCCGGATCGCCCGCGGCGGGGCCGTCGTCCTGCCAACTGGACTACAAGTGCTACGAAAAGTGGGCGACGCCGGGCCAGGCTGTCGCCATGCTGATTTTTCAAAGCAGCCAGGATCTGAACTTCTACACCTGCTCGGGCTCCCTGCTGAACACACGCAACAACAGCCACACGCCCTACTTCCTCACCGCCAACCACTGCATCTCCGCCGACGCTGAGGCCCGGTCGGCGCAGGTGTATTGGTTCTACGAAACGCCGCAGTGCAACGGCACGCCTCCTGCCCGCACGGCCGTTCCGCGCACCGACGGCGCGCGGCTGCTGGCCACCGCGGGGCAGGCCGCTGGCGATTTCAGCCTGCTGTTGCTGAACGCCCTTCCGGATCGTCCCGTCGTGTTCGCGGGTTGGAATCCGCAGGGCATCGCCATCGGGGACGCGGTGACCGGAATTCACCATCCGGCCGGCTCCTACAAGCGAATCGACTTCGGCGCGCGCACGTTCGACCAGAACGTGATTATCGGCGGGACGATCATTCCCGGCGACAAGTTCTATCAGGTACGGGAGACGGACGGGCGCACCGAGGGTGGAGCGTCCGGCTCACCGCTGTTCGACGCCGCCAGCCGGGTAGTGGGCGTGCTGAGTTACGGCGCTGTGCCCCCGCCCGGACAGACAATCTGCGACGTCAGCGACTACAGCTCCGGTTACGGGCGTTTCCCCGTGGTCTACGCCGGTATTCGCGGCTTTCTCGAGGAGCAGCCCGGGCCCGCGGTGACCGCGACGCCACAGGCCCTGGCATTCCGCGGCTCGCCGGGCGCAATCGCCAACCCGGCCAGCCAGCCGTTGCGTCTGGAGACTACGTCGGCCGCCGCGCTGAGCTACACGCTGGAGGCAAGCCAGGGCTGGGTGCATTTCAGCCAGAACAGCGGCTCGCTCTCGGCCGCAACGCCGGCGTCCATCGACGTTTCGCTGGACCCCACGGCCTTTCGCAACACCGGACGCTACACGGCTGCCATCACGGTGCGCAGCGATTCGCTGATTCTGGCAAACGTCGCTGTCACGGTCGACATCGGTTTGAGCCAATCTGCGGTGGCCGCCGCCATCACACCCGACCCGATCTATCAGCAGGCGCCCGACGCCGAAGGATTTTCCTGGTTCTACACTGTGCAACTGGACGAGAAGGCCGGCGTGGACGCGCGCATCACGCGCATCCTGATCGACGGCGTGGACTACACCAACCGGATACAGGAGTGGTTCGGCGCCGACCGCATCGCTGCTTTTTCCAGCGTGCGCGTTTCGCTGCGCGCCCGCGACTTGGCCGTGCCGTTGCAACGGGTCTTCGAATTTTCCGGATCGGACGCCAACGGCCTGGCCTGGATCGCCCGCGCGACCGGCCGCTTCCAGGGACGCCGCGCGTCGGCGCTGGTGCTGATGAACGCCACGCCGAATCCCGTGCCGCAGAATCCGGACTCCAGCGGCTGCCCCTGGAAGCACGACATCACGCTCACTGAACTGGGCGGCATCGGCGTCAACCTGACCGGGTGGAGGGCGGGCGGCACGGACCTCTCGGGCGAGATCCCAAGCTGGTTCGGGTCGTCGCGGCTGGAGCCGAACGGACTGCTCAAGACCACGCTGTGCTGGAGTAATCTGGCCGTGCCAACCACGCTGCCATTTGAAATCGCCGGCCGCGACGACGCAGGCGGCAGCATCTCGGCGTCGGCGCAGGCGCGTTTCGTGGGGCCGGCGGCAACGCCGTCGCCGAAAGCGGCGCCGGAACAGGTGTCGTTCGCGGCCGTGTCGGGCAGGAACGAAACTCTGCGCGCCGCGGTGGTGGTGGACCCTGGGGCGGCGCGGGCGAACTGGACGGCGCGTGTGGCTTACGCCGGCGGCGCGTCTGGCTGGCTGGCGTTTTCGCCGCAATCTGGTACAGGCCCCGCGTCGCTGACGCTGATCCCCACGCCGGGAGTGCTGGCGCAGGGCCGCTATCAGGCGACGCTTCTTGTCACGGTGCCGGGCGCAACTCCCGGGGAGCTGCAGATTCCCGTGCAACTGGCGATTGGGGCGCAGGCCGCGGGGATGCCGCAGTTCTTCGCCAACGCAGTGGTGAATGCCGCGTCGTTCCAGCCGCGGCTGACGGCTGGGATGCTGTTCACGATCTTCGGGCAGAACTTGGCTGGGTCCGCGGCACAGGCTCGGCAATTGCCGCTCGGGGTTTCGATGAACGGCGTCACGGTACGGGCCAACGGCGCGTTCTGCCCGTTGCTGGCGGTGACGCCGACACAGATCAACGCGCAACTGCCGTGGGAAATTCAGCCCGGGCGATTGGCGATCACCGTCAACGTGGAAGGCAGGGAGCTGTCCCAGACCGTGGAAGCGTCGCCCGTGGCGCCCGGTTTATTCACCACCGACGGGCAGCGGTTGACGCCGCACGCGGCTGGACGGCGGGGCGAAGTGCGCGTTGCATATATCACCGGCGCGGGTCCAGTAGCGCCCGACGTTCCAACCGGAGCGGGACCGCTGGCGACTCGCGTGGAGGATTTGCCGCTGCCGATTCTGCCTCTGCAGGTAACCATCGCGGGAGTGCCGGCGAAGGTTTTGTTCGCCGGGATTCCACCGGGCGTGGTGGGCGCGGTTCAAATCAACTACCAGATCCCCGATAGCCTGCCGTTCGGCCCGCAGCAGGTAGTGGTGACAGTGGGCGGCGTGAGGACGAACTCGGGCGTCCTGCAGATTGTGCCGGAATCCGGATTATTTTAATCGGGGACAGCCTGCGTGTTTCCTATATTTACTTAACGCCGGCCCTGAGGTTCTTCGGCTGGATCTGCGGTTTTGAGCTAATAAAAGAACATAGCGTACGGTACGATCCGATCCTTTCCGCCGCCTTTTTGCGGTGAACAGGCTGCACAAAATGATCGATAGCGCGGGTTCGCGGTCATGATGATTTCGGGAAGTAGCGTGGCGTCGTCGGAGCGATGGTACATATCGAGCATCAGGCGGGGTTTTGACTCCGCGAGAGTCATTGTCGCCCCCTTTAGCGCTTCCCGCTCCGCTCCTTCAATATCCATTTTGATGTAGGAGACGTGCTTGATTCCGGCCGACTCCAGGATCTCGTCCAGCCGCCGCACCGGCATCTTAATCGGATTCAGTCCAGCCTGCTGCAAGACAAAACTTCCAGTACCGGAGTTCGCAACCCCCAAGTTGAATTGCAGAGTGTCGGTTTTGCTCCAGGCGCCCTCCGGCACGACTATTACTTTCCCCGCGGATATTTCAGTCGGGAAATTGCGGCGAATACATTCCACGTTGATCGGGTCCGGTTCCACCATGATTACTTTGGCGGCGCCCCGTTGAAACGCATCGGCGCCGAACGTGCCTATATGGGCGCCAACGTCCACCACTACATCTCCGGGACGAACTCCATATTCGGGCGCTGATTCCGAAATCCATTCCTGTTCCGCGATGACATAAGCGAGCAACTCCATGCCATCGAGCAGTGAACCTTCTTTCTTGATCCAAAACGGCCGGGTTCCTCCCAGGATCAGCTCGATTCCGAAGCGCTCGTCGGCACTTTCAACGCGCAGCTCCTTCAGCGTATCTTTCTGCAGCACGGCAAATCGATCGACGGAGAACGGTAGTTTCAGCAGTGTGGACCACGAACATGGCGCATCTCCGCCGAACGCTTTGGTAGCCAAAGCAACCGCCCACGGACGCTGAAGCGCCGCCATGTAGAGCGAGAGGCCGACTACGAGCGAGGCCGCATATCCAGGAACTTGCATGTTCGGCATAATTGGCAGAGTTAACGCGTCTTAGCTTAATTACAAGTTGCCCTCAATGATCTGATGATGGACTTGGATCCGAAATATGGTACGCCTTGTTTGTCTGTCACGTATAGTCTTTGGGCCAGATTGTAAGTACCGGTACTTTGGATCCTTTCGTCCGCGGCCTGCTCGGGATCGGTCAAGCCGCAGCTTCACCGGGAGCATGCGAGCTGTCCCCTCCGTCTGGTAGCATCGGAATCGGCGATGGCCCGGGATATTGTCGGCTTCATCTCTTATGCGCGGGCGGATGGCGAGGAGTTTGCCGTCGGGCTCAGGAAGAAACTGGAAGCGAGCGAACCCGAAATCACGCTCTGGCAGGATCGCGAGCGGATGGAAGGTGGCGTCGACTTCGAGCGGCAATTGCTGGAGGCCATCGACGAGGTAAACCACCTGATCCTGGTGCTGACTCCGGCGGCGATGCGCTCGAAGTGGGTAGAGAAAGAGTGGCGCTATGCGCGGGAGCAAGGGGTCTGCGTCTGCCCGGTGCTGGGAGCGCCGGAATCCGAACTGAGCGGGCCGCGCCAGGAGATGCCACGGTGGATGAGCCAGGCACACGCCTACGACCTGGACAAGGAATGGACGCGGTTCGTCAACGTGCTCAAGAGCCCGTGCCAGGCCACCCGCGTGCCATTCATGGCGCCCGATCTTCCCGACAACTACGTCGAGCGAACCAGCGAGCTCCGGACAATTCTGGATCAGGTGCTGGACGCCGGCCGCAAGAATCCGAGCGGACGTAACGTGGCGCTTTACGGAGCGGGCGGTTTCGGCAAGACCACGCTGGCTGCCAGCGTTTGCCACGAGGGCGATGTGGTGGCAGCCTGCGACGGCGGAATCCTGTGGGCCACGCTAGGCCAGCAGCCGTCCATTCTCGCCGAATTGACGAAACTCTACGCCGCGCTGACCGGCGAGCGTCCACCGTTCGTGGACGTCGACGACGCGGCGATCGAGCTTTCGAAGAAGCTGGCCGACAAGCGCTGTCTGCTGGTGATCGACGACGTTTGGGACGTGGAGCACCTAAAGCCGTTCCTCCACGGCGACGACCCGAGTACGCGGCTGATCACCACCCGTAACGTCAAGGTCGCGGCGGAGGCGGCCGACCCTCCGGCGCGGATCAACATTAGCGAGCTGACCCCGGCTGAAGCCTCACGGCTACTGGTCTCCCGGCTGACGCCGCCGCCCGCCGGCATGAAGCCATTCCGGGCGCTGGCCAAGCGGCTGGGCGAGTGGCCGCTGCTGCTGGAACTGGCCAACGGCACCCTTGTGGAACAGATGGCCCTGGGAGAAACCGTGGACGGCGCGCTGGCCTGGATGAATCAGGCCTTGGACCGGATGAACGTAGTGGCCTTCGACCTTGAAGATGCCGTGGCGCGCAATCAGGCCATCGCCAAGACGGTGGAAGTCAGCCTGAGCCTGCTGAAAGAAAAGCGCCGGCATTGCCTTGAGCTGGCGATCTTCCCCGAGGATGCCGACGTGCCGCTGGCGGCGGTCGGAATGATTTGGAACACCGACGAGTTCGAGACGCGGCGTCTGGCCCAGCGCATGCATGAGCTTTCGCTCCTCAAGCTGGATCTGCCGGAGCACACGCTGCGGCTGCACGACGCAATGCGCGCGTACCTGGCCACCCAGCTCGGCGACGCAGCGAAACCTCTTCACGGCAAGCTGTGCGATGCCTGGAAGGATCCGGCCCACGTCACCAGCGACTACGCGCTGCGTCACTCGGCATACCATCTTGTGGAAGCCATGTCCGATCCGGAGCAGACTCAGGCGCGGGGGCTTCAAGTGCTCAGGCTGCTCAGCGATCCCCGTCTGCGGGAGTACGCGCAGAAGCATGCCGACTTGGTGGCGCTGAACCGCCAACTCGACAGGGCGATCGCGCTGGCGGCGGAGAGTCCGCATCCGCAGTCGCCGGCGCTGCTGGCCGGGCTTTGCCTGTCGGCCGCTTCGTTCGCGGTGGAACGGCTGCCCAACTGGTTATTCGAGCTGGCCCGCCTGGGAAGCCCTGGCGACGCCGATGAGCGCCTGGATCTTTTCGACGCCGAGCCCGATTGGAAGACCGCGGCTCGCCTGGCCATCGCCTGGATCGCTAGCCCCTTGAGGCCGGAAGAGAGCAGCATTTTGGCCGAGGACGCAGCGTCTAAGTGTCATTCACCCGAACTGCGAAAGCTGCTGCAGTGGGTGCGGCGGGCGCCGGATGGCGTCCCGCCGGATATCGAGAACCCGCGGAGTGGCGCGGACATAGTCTACATATCGCGAATACTGCAGCGCGCAGGCGGCGCCGAGGGAACCGTGGGAATTGAGCCGCTGTACACCGTGCCAGGGAGTTCGGGCACGGCTGAAGGCGGACCCGCGTTCATCGCCGAAGCCGACGGGCCGCCGCTGGTCGCTTTTGCCCGCCTGAACCCCGCTGTGAATACTGAGTATCTTCGCCAGTACATCGCTATCCACGCGGCCAACAGATACCGCTATTACCGCAACCGCTCGCTGTGGGCGCTGCTGAAGCCGGTGCTGGAGTATCCGGAGGCGGCCTGGGTCCGGTCGATTCTGGAGGATCTGATCCGGTCGGCCCTGACCGTAACGCCGATCAATTTCCGCGAATCGGTTCCCCTCGCGCTGCATGCCTTGAGAGCGCGCGCGGGCGACGACGCCGCCGCGCAAAAGCTGGAGCAATACCGGCAGGGCTTCCTCCGTGAGGCGGGTCTGCTCTCTCCTGAGCGCGGCAAGGGCGATAGCTGGTCGCACTATCACCGCAGAGCGTCGTTCCTGGCGGAAGTATACGCCGTGGCGATGGGCCAGCCGGACGAGGCGGCCAAGCTGCTGGAGCTGGCCCGAGGGCTGGCCAAAGGCTTCGCCGGCTTCCGGGCTCCTTCCGCGCTCACCTTGGCTGAGGCAAGCCGCATCGCTCGGCCTGGCGACAGATCGGCTGCCGACGCGGCTCTGCTATCTGCCCAGGCGGCTTCACACCGCATTCAGGATTATCCCTTCTGCCTGCAAACCACGGCCATGGTCAACGCCATGCGCGGCCGCTGGTGGCTGCCGGCCGGAATGGATGCCGCCGGCGCGATCCAGCGTTTCATCGCCGATCCCGGGGCGTCGGAGTTCAGTATTGTGCATCGCGTCGGCGAGAAATTCGAATTTCGAGATCCGGGTCCACACACGCTGCCGATTCCGCCCCACGTGCTGGGGGCGAACACGCTTCGCGCCCTGGCCGAGGTGTACCGCCGCTCGCCCGAAGCGCTTCTCGACGCCAACCCCGGCAGCGGGTGGGGACTGGACGATGCACTGCCGGCAGGCACGGAGGTCGGCATCCCGGATCCGGAGTTCATCCCGCTGCTGGCGGCCCGGCTGGCCGCGGAAGCGATTGGCAGGCCGAACGCGCCGCTGCTGATTCAATCGCTGGCGCCGCTGGCTGGTTCAAACGCCACCGCCCTGGATTCGTAGTTTGGCAGGCTGCTGCTTTCCACAGTGGGGACGCCGCTGGAGCTTCCCTCGGGGCTGTCAAGCATTGACCTGACGCTTGCCACGCCGGAGGCGTCGGCGTCGGAGCATTTGATTGCGTAGTGCCGTGGGAACTCTCCCGGATAAATCGTGGACTCCTATTTCATCTCTCTCGGCGGACGCAACGCGTCGACTGGCGGTAATGCTGGAGGCGCATAGGCCTCCGCCACTCTCACTGCGCCGCCATCATACGCCGCACGTCTTTCAGCAGCACGAACAAGTGCATGGGATCGGTCGGGGAGGGCATGAAATCGAATTTTTGATAGAAGGTCCGCGCTTCTTCGTCCTTGGCGTGCACCGCAAAGGCGCGGATGCCGGCAATGTCGGCAGCATGCAAAGTACGCTGCAAGGCGTCTTTCAAAAGTGCTTTACCTGCCCCCTGGCCATGCCAGCGGCGATCTACTGCGAGGCGTGCAAGCAGCATGACCGGCACCGGATGACGCGCCAGTCCTTTGGTCAATCGTTCAGGCGCGTCCTCGCGGGAAACCTGCCCGACGGCGAGCGTGTGGTAGCCAATGACGGAATCGCCCACGAGTCCGACATAGGTAAGCGCCGCGCCTGCCTCCTGGTTCTGCCACGCATAGCGCCGCAGGTAGCGGTTCAGCTCTTCGCGGCCGCAGTCGAAACCTTCAATCTTGTGGTCGGGGCGCAGCTTTTCAACACGGCGCTCTGGGCTCACTGATTCGGCCGGGCATCAAAGAATCCGGGCTCTTTCAGGAGACGCTCCAGGCTGGGCAGGGGACGTGGAGGGGAATCGAGCGCGGCCATGAAAGCTTTCCACTGCGTGGCATTGAGGCCGAAGGTCCGCCGATCGGCAAGGGCCTCATCCGCTCGTGCGAGCGCGCTCTCCAGCACGAATTCGCTTACGGAGCGATGCGAGGCCGCAGCCGCAGCCTGCAGCGCGCGCTTGGCGTTCCGCGTCAGTCGAAGGTCCAGCTTTTCGCTGCGCGTGGTGCGTACCGGCATAGGTTCCTCCTTCTCGATCTTGACATTAACGTCATTGCCAGACAATGTCAAGACAACTGGTCCCGATCGTGCGACGGCGGCGGCCACCAAACAGTTAGTTTTCTGGCAGCCGCCCCCCCCACCCGGGAATGCTCCTGGCCAAGAATTAACTACGCTTTACGGCAATGACGGCATCAGGGATTTGGCAGTCAGCCTCATAGACAACCTGACCAAACTCGGTTTCGAGAATTACCGGCACATTTTGGAAAATCCGCCGCCCGCACCAGCGGATCAGCTGCCTCAGCCAGAAATCACTGCGCAGTAAACTAGCGAAAGATGGGTCTCGTATCAAACAAGACCACTTCCGGAAGTTTTTTAAGGAAATTAAAGGTGCTACTGATCGAAGTCTCAGTAGTGGGTGAATTTGAATTTGACCGACCACTTGATTCTCGAATCAACATAGTGAGTCACGCCCCGAAACAGTATTTAACTCCACCTTGCGAAAACGCCACCCACGTAAACGCACGCAAAATGTAGTGCCCTGGAACGGCGGCACCTCCCGGAAGGGGCGTCGTGGTTCGTCAAAACCAGATCATCTTCCACGACCGGCTGAATCAACGCCCGCCAACTGAACCCACCCCGCTCTCGGTTTTGGTTCTTTGCGTCATAGCGTCTTAGAAACAAAGAGCACCGCCATGACCGAGTCTCACGTAAAGCCGTGTAGTTCTCGGCAGTTGGTCAGCCCAAACTGACCCAGTACCGAAGTCTCAGCGTCCTACACTGTGCCGGCCTGTCCCATTCAAATCCGCGACGCCTTCATCTCCCCTGCCAGGTAGTCGCTCGCCCGCCACGCCAGCGCCAGAATCGTCAGCGTCGGATTCTTCTCCGTCGACGTCGGAAACGCCGCGCCGTCCACGACGAAGACGTTCGGCACATCGTGCATCTGGCAAAAGCCGTTCAACGCCGACCGCTTTGGATCGGCGCCCATGCGGCATGTCCCGTGCTCGTGAATCGCCGAGCCGTTCGGGTCCACCCATCCGCGCTGAAACGGAAGAATCTCCGCCTTGGCTTCGCGCAGGATCGACTCCGCCGTGTCGTACATCTCGGCCGTCATCTTGCGCTCGTTCTCTCCGGTCTTGTATTCGATGCGCGCGATCGGCACGCCGTAGCGGTCCGCCGGCGTTCCTTCCACGGTGACGCGGTTCTCCCTGCGCGGCAGCACCTCGCCGTAAGGATGCAGCGCGACCAGTGCCGGATATCGCTGCTTGACCGCGCGCTTCAGATCCAGGCCAAAGCCGGGAAGGGCCTTGGCGAAGGACGCGTTACCCTGCGCGCCCGAGCCCCAGAACTGCATGCCGAAGCCGCGCAGGTACTCGCGCCGGCGCCCGTCGCGGTGGTTGAAGCGCGGCATGTAGATGTGCTCGCCGCCGATGCCGTCGTCGTTCTGGACCTCGCCGCCCATCAGTTGCGGCAGGAAGCCGTACATGTGGAATCGGACCTGCTCGCACAGGTAGCGTCCAATGACGTCGCTCGAATTGCCGATGCCGTTCGGGTAGCGCGCCGATTTGGAATTCAGCAAAATGCGCGTGGAGTCGATCGTCGACGCCGCGACGATCACCACGCGGGCGCGCACGCGGTGCTCCTGCCCGGTGTAGCGGTCGAAGTATTGGACGCCGGAGGCGCGCCCGCGGTCGTCCGTCAGGACGCGCGCCACCACGGCGTTGTTGCGGATCTCCAGCCGGCGCGTGGTGAACGCGGGCTCCAGCAAATAGTCCGACGAGTTAAAGAACGCCCCGACGTCGCATCCGGCGCCGCAGGCCCCGCAATAATGACAGGCCGCGTGGCCGTTGTGCGGACGCGTCAACACGGCGCGACGGCCGGGAACGATCTGGATGCCGATCGACTTTCCCGCCTTCTGCAGCAGCCGTTCGCCGCAGCGCGGCGCAGGAGCCGGAAGGTGGTAGCGGCTGCCGGGCAGCGTGTCCACGTCCTCGTTGCCGCCGCACACGCCGATCAACTGGTCCACCTTGTCGTAATACGGCCCGATGTCCTTGTAGCGTACCGGCCAGGGAATCTCCCAGCCGTCCCGCTCCGCGCCCGCGAAGTCGACGTCGGAATAGCGCAGCGAAACGCGGCCCCAGACATTGGTCTTCCCGCCGCGGCCCCAGACCCGTACCAGATCGAAATATTGGCCCTCGGTCCAGGCGTAGGGCTGCTCTTTGGTGTCGACGTAGAATTTCGGCGGTCGCGGGCCGCGATCCATCCGCGCGTCGCGCTCCCACGGCTTGACGTGGCTCCAGAAGGAGGCGCGGTCGAACTTCGCGCCGGCGTCCAGCACCAGCACGTCCACGCCCTGCCGCGTCAGGTTCCAGGCCGCCATGCCGCCGGAGGCTCCGGAGCCGATGATGACCACGTCGTGCACTTTGGAAGGCGTTTGGATCTGCATGCCGTCAGCCCTGGTGCTCGGGATGCGTGCAGCCTTTGAATTCCGGCAGAAACGTGTTCCCGTGATATCCGAGTTCCCGCACCAGGCCTTCCTTGGACGTGTAGTAGCCGTCGATGGTGAGATCCTTGACGGTCTTGAAGAAGCGTCCCACCGGCGTGGAGGCATCGACGCTGATGGGCGTGAGCAGCGCGGTCTGCTGCTCCGGCGTCAGAACCTCGAAGGCGGCGCCGAACTGCTTCCGCGCGGCTGCGTCCAACAGCTTGCGGCCCTCGCGAAGCGCGGCGGCGAGTTTCGCGTTGCCGGTCAGGCGGCGGTCGATCCACAGAGGGACGCCCGCATCGGAAGCGCCCGGCGTTTCCGAGCGGGGGATCACGGCGTCGCAGAGCTTGCCAAACCAGGCGACCTCGGCGGTCGTGAGGACCTTAGGCTTGTATGCCACCGCCACCTGCAACAAGCCGCCGGCGTCATGACGGTGCTGCGCGGCGAGCGGGGCCGCCGTCGCGGCCGCCGCCGCTTTGAGAACATCGCGTCGAGTGCTCATGCAGCCGGCATTTATACCTTCGGCATCAGGGCGGCGGCATTGTCGAACGCCGCCTTCAGCGACGACATCAAGTCGATCGGAAGCGGGAAGACCACCGTCGTATTCTTCTCCGTGCCGATCTCCACCAGCGTCTGCAGATAGCGCAACTGAATCGCTACCGGCTCCTTGGCGATCAACCCTGCCGCCATGGACAGCTTCTCCGCCGCCATGTATTCGCCCTCCGCGTGGATGACCTTGGCGCGGCGCTCGCGTTCCGCCTCGGCCTGGCGGGCGATGGCGCGGATCATCTGGTCGGGAAGGTCCACCTGCTTGACCTCCACCTTGGTGACTTTCACGCCCCAGGGCTCGGTGTCCTGGTCGAGCACGGTCTGGAGCTTTTCGTTGAGCTGTTCGCGCCCGCTCAGCAGCTCGTCAAGCTCCACCTGGCCCACGATGCTGCGTAGCGTGGTTTGGGCGAGCTGCGACGTGGTGTACAGAAAGTTCGACACCGCAATCACTGCCTTGGTCGGCTCAATGACGCGGAAGAAGAGGACGGCATTGACCTTGGCGGTGACGTTGTCGCGGGTCACCACGTCCTGCGGCGGCACCTCGATGGTTTCCAGGCGCAGCGAGATCCGCACCATCCGGTCGATGGGCGCGAACACCAGGATGATGCCCGGGCCTTTCGGCTGCGGCAGCACTCGGCCCAGACGGAAGACGACGCCGCGCTCGTATTCAGCCAGAATCTTGATCGACGACAGCAAGTAGAGAATGATGATCAGTATTGCAATGGTGCTGGGTTCAAACATCGTTCTGCCTCCTAATCAGTTGTAAGCATCATTGCCGGGCATCATTGGTGGACGACAGGCTCCACCTGGAGGGTAAGGCCCTGAATGGCGACAACGCGAACGTAACCGCCCGCCTCCACTGGTCCCGACGATACCGCATCCCAGTACTCCCCATGAAGAAACACTTTACCGCGCGGCGTAAGCGGCGTCCGGGCCACCGCGACTTCCTGCATCAGCGCGTCGGTGCCGGTGGCCACCTTGTTGCGCCGTGCGCGCACCACCAGGGTGAGAAGGAACATCGTGATGGCCGCGAAGGGCACGGCGGTGGAGAGCGCGGTGCTGAAGCGGATGCGCAATTCGGGCGGACCTTCCACCAGCATCATGGCGCCCAGCACCATGGCCACGGCTCCTCCCGCACCGAGAATTCCGTGTGAAGCGAACTTAGCCTCCAGCGCGAAGAAGCTGAGTGCCAGGACGAGCAGGGCGACTCCAAGCAGGTTGATGGGCAGCACCGACAGCGCCGATAGGCCGAGCAGCACCATGATGCCACCGGCGACGCCGGGCAGAATTAGTCCGGGCGAAGTGAACTCGACGTAGACGCCGAGCGCGCCGAGTATCAACATCACGAACGCGATGTTGGGATCGGCGATCGAAGAGATGAGGCGCTCCCGCCAGCTCGGCTGGTACTCGACCACCACTGCGCCGCGCGTATGCAACGTCTGTTTTCGGCCGTCGAGCCGGGTGACCTCACGGCCGTCGATCTGGTCCAGAAGCGCTGCCTCGGAGGACGCCAGGACCTCGATCAGCTTATTGTCCAGCGCTTCCTTATCAGTGAAGGCCTTGGCCTGAGAGACGGTCTTCTCGGCCAGCTCCGAGTTGCGGCCCCGTTTGGCGCAGACACTGCGCAGGGCGGCGGCGGCATCCTCCTCTATCTTGCGCCGCATCACGGGGTCCATCTCCTGGCCCATCAGCACCGGGCTGGCTGCCCCTGTGCGCGTTCCGGGGGCCATGGCGGCCAGGTCGCCCGCCTCCAGAATGAAGAATCCGGCTGAAGCGGCGCGGCCGCCGGCCGGGGTGACGTAGGTGATCACCGGGACCGATGAGGCGACGATCTTTTCGGTGATGCCGCGGGTGGCTTCGTAGAGCCCGCCCGGTGTGTTCAGGCGGATCAGCACGGCGGCGGCGTCTTCTTTCTTCGCCTGATCGAGCGCGTGCTGCAGAATTTCAACGGATATGGGGTGAATGACGTGGTCGAAGTTAACGGCGATCACCCGGGCGGCCGCGGTGGCAGCTTGCGGCAACGCCAGAAACCCCGTTAGGAGAATTGGCAGAAGAGGTCTCACGGGTGCCCGCTTCAAGCATATCACCGCGCGCGGAAAGCGGATTCGGCCATACTGAATTGAGGATGGCGGAGGACACACAAACCTGGCTGGAACGCATGCGGAGCGACTGGGACCGGCGCGCACGCGAAGACGCCGAGCGACACATCTACACGCGCGACGCTGGCGGCGACGAACCGGATTTTCTGCGCTCCGGACGCGCCAACTACGATCAACTGGTGCGGCCTTTCCTGCCGATCCTGCTGGACGGACTTCCGGCGAAGGCTTGCACGGCGGTCGAGATAGGCTGCGGCGTGGGGCGGATGACGCGCTGGTTGGCGAGAGACTTCGGACGCGTCCACGCGCTGGACGTGTCGGCGGAAATGATCGAAGAAGCGCGTCGCCGGATGGGCGATTGCGCAAACGTGACTCTGCACCTCGGTTCCGGCCGCGACCTGACGCCCGTTCCGGACGCCGCCGCCGATCTGGTCTTCTCCTACATCGTGTTTCAGCATATTCCGTCGCGGGCCGTGATCGAGGATTATGTGCGGGAAGCGGCTCGCGTGCTGAAGCCGGGAGGCATTTTCAAGTTTCAGGTCAACGGCGACCGGTCGCCCGCCTATCTGGCTCACGCGCCGGACACCTGGCTCGGCGTGTCGTTCTCCGAGATCGAGGTCCGGGAGTTGCTGGACCGCGCGGGTTTCAGCTTGCTGGCGGCAGAGGGCGCCGGCGCGCAGTACTTCACACTAACAGCCCGAAAAGGGCCCGTGCCGGCCGGCAGCGGATTGCGAAGCTACGTCCTGCCCGGCGAGCCATGGGCGGCATCCCAACTGGGAGAAGGCTGGGGCGATCCGGTGGAATCGAGCTGGCGGCCGGTGAAGCCTCGCAGCCGCGCACGCCTGGCGGGGATCGCGGGCGAAGCTGCGCGCTTTTTCGCCGGACTGTATTTCTGGCCGGAGCCGTCGCCGGCCGAGCGTCGATTCCAGGTGCGTCTCGACGGCCGTGCAATGGGCGAAATTCTTGTCGCCGGGCCCGGAGACCACTACATCGAATTCCCCGCCCCGGGCGGCGCCGGAGAGCGAAGCGTCGAGTGGATCATCGATCCGCCCTGCGAGCGTCCCCCCGCCGTGCGCTGCTTCGGGCTATACCTAAATCAGCAGCGTAACTAATCTAGGAGCCACCGTGATCTGGCATGACGTGAAAGACCCGAACGATCCGGAGTTGGACGTCCTTGCCGAGCGATTTCATCTCCACCCGCTGCATATCGAGGATTGCCGCCACAGAAATCAGCGGGCCAAGGTCGAAGAAGGTAAGGATTACATCTTCGCGGTGTTGAAGCCGGTGCACGTCAACGACGCCGGTGAAGTGCAGATCACGGATCTGGATTTGTTCCTTGGCAAGGAGTATCTGATTACCGTTCAGGAGGGCGAATACCCAACGGTTCGCGCGTACCTCGACCAGCTTCGTGCCGCCCCCAACCAGTCGCGGCCGGATCAACTCTTCTACAAAGTGGTGGATGCCGTAGCGGACACCTACGCACCAGCGCTCGACTGGTTCAACGAGACGATCGATCAGATCGAGGATACGGTTCTGGAAAAGCCATCGCCCGCGACCCTGCAGCGTATCTTCGAGGCCAAGCGGGGATTGATCGAATTGCGGCGGCATCTGAGCAACATGCGGGACGTAGCGAGTCACCTCCAGCGGCTGGAGACCGAATTGATCCAGCGCGATCTCTGGCCGTTTCTGCGGGACGTTTACGATCACCTCGCACGCAACATGGATATGGTCGAGATGCAGCGCGATCTGCTGGCCGGGGCGATGGATGTCTACCTTTCCAGCGTGGCAAATCGCACGAACCAGGTTATGAAAGTGCTGACCGTGATGGGAACAATCGCGCTTCCGGCGATTGTGATCTCCGGCGTCTTCGGCATGAACACGAAAGGTCTGCCGTGGATCAATTCGCCCTATGGCAGTGAGTTCGCCTTGGGCCTGATGCTCGGGGCAACTGCAGCGCTGCTGATCACGCTCAAGAAGTTCGACTGGTTTTAGGCTTCACTCGGATGGAATACATCGAGATTGCCCCCGCGCCCCGCTTGGCCCCATTCGTGCTCTGCTACTGGGTGCTGGAGGGTGCCGGCGCGAGCGAACCGGAAGTAGTGCTGCCGGACGGCCGGATCGAGTTGATCGTTCATTACGGCGATTCGTTTGCCATTGAGCGCGCGCCCGGAATCATGCTGCGGCAGCCTCGCGCGTTCCTCGCCGGCCAGATCAGCCGGGCGATCCGCTTGGCGCCTCCAGCCAACACCGGCGTGTGCGGGGTGCGGTTCCGCTATGCCGGCGCGGCGGCATTTCTCGGGACGCTGGTGGATGAAATGTCGGGCTGCTTCGCGCCACTCGACGATTTGTGGAGCGCGCCGGCTGTTCGCCCACCGGCTGGAGCCATGCGCAGCGGGAGATGATGTCGCATTTTTCCAAGACATCGGCGCCCGGCGCGGGCTAAGCTCGAGGGCGTGAAATTTCTGCTTGCATTCGGACTCGGCGCGGCGGCGTTCGCGCAGGACATCGCAGGGCTCGAATTTCTGAGCGGATGCTGGGAAGCGCGGCTCGGCCCGGTCCTCATCGAGGAGCAGTGGAACCGGCCCGCCGGCGGCACGCTGCTGGGATTCAGCCGCACACTCAAGGACGCCCGGACCGTGTTCACCGAGTTCATGCGCATTGAGCGCCTGGGCTCCGAGGTGGTTTATACGGCGCGTATTGGAACGAGGAGCGTCACGCCTTTCAAGCTGCTGCGGCAATCCGCTGCCGAAGTCGTTTTTGAAAATTCGGAGCACGACTTCCCGCAGCGAATCATTTACCGCAAGTCGGTCGATGGTTTGTCCGCCCGGATCGAGGGTGTCGACAAGGGGAAGGCGCGCGGAGAAGATTTTCCTTACCGGCGCGTGACGTGCCCCTGATCGGCGCAAGCCCCGGTGCGGGGCGAACAAAAACATCTCCACGCCCCCAAGAATTCTCCACTTTAAAGGCGCGCCAGCTCTCCAGCTTGCCGTGAGCCGGCCTGCCTTGAGTTTGCGCGTTTACAAATGAGACAATCTGACCCTTTTATGCGATACCCAAACCTTGTCACCATAGCTTTGCTTAGTGTGAGTGTGCTTCCAGCCACTGAATTCCTTCCTTTACAGCCAGGTAATTATTGGACTTACCGGCCTTCCGCCGGTGGCGATCCGTTATCGATTCGCGTTGGAACTCAGGCTGTGATTGGCGGCCGGTTGTACCACCGGCTTACCGGGTACGTCGCCCAGCCCTTGTGGGTCCGGGCCGCGGAAAACGGAGACCTGTTTTTCCGAGATGAAGAGTTCGACCGTGATCTCCTGCTCTCTTCGTTCGAAAACACGGACCGCGCGTGGTTCGAAGCGCCTTTCCGCCCCTGCGAGCAGCAGAGCCAGGCGCAGACGGCGCGCCGCGACTATCAGGGACCCGCGGGACGGTTCTCAGCCGCGCTGTCGATTCGCTATCGATCCTTCAATTGCGCCGACACCGGCGTGGAGGAGGAACTATACATCGAGAACGTCGGGATGCTGCGGCGCACCGTCACCACCATCGCGGGACCGCGTTCGTACGACCTGGTGCAGGCCCGCATCGGACAGATGACGCTCGGCGAAGCGCCTAGCGCCGGATTGCAAGTGAGTGCGAACGTATCTCCGGACGCTGGCCGGATCGTGGCGACGCTGCGTTTCCTGAAGGTGGGCGGCGCCCCGATTACCTTGCAATGGGCCTCCTCCCAGGAGCACGAGCTGGTCCTACGCAACTCCGCGGGCGACGTGTTGTATCGCTGGTCGGATGGCCGCGCGTTTCTTCCCGTAGTTCGCGATGAAGTGTTGAACGCCGAGTTCGTGCGCACCGTCCCCATCGAATTGCAGTCTGCCCTCGCCGACGGCGTCTACACTCTGGAAGCATGGCTGACGGCCGGCTCTCAAGGCCGCGAATTTTCCGCCTCCGTCGCCTTCGAAGTCCAGCACCCAAGATAAGTGTCGCGTTGTTGACGCGAAAGCGAAGCCGCACTACCTATCACCTAACACCCAACTCCGGCGTGTACTACGGCTCCGCCGTAGTACACGCCTTATAATTCAAGAAGCTTCCTTCTCATGTCCTACGACGCGATTCTGATCCTCTCTTTCGGTGGCCCGGAATCCGCCGCCGACGTGATCCCGTTCCTCGAAAACGTCCTCCGTGGAAGGAACGTGCCAAGCGAGCGGATGCAGGAAGTGGCTGGGCATTATTACCACTTCGGCGGAAGGACTCCCATCAACGATCAGGTGCGGGCGCTGATCCGCGCCCTTGAAGGTGAACTGGCCGAAAAAGGTCCGCGCCTGCCCGTCTACTGGGGAAACCGCAACTGGCATCCCATGCTCGCTGACACGCTCGCCGAAATGCGCGGCGCGGGTGTCCGGAAAGCGCTCGCCTTTGTGACTTCAGCCTTCGCTTCCTACTCGGGGTGCAGGCAGTACCTCGAGAACATCGAACAGGCCCGCGCCGAGGCCGGACCCGGCGCGCCCAAGGTTGCCGTGCTGCGAAAGTTCTTCAATCATCCGGGCTTTATCGAGCCGATGGTCGAGCGCACGCGCGACGCTCTCGATTTGGCGCAATCTCCGCGCAACCGGATTCTCTTCACCGCGCACAGCGTGCCTCTCGCCATGGCCGCCGCATCACCCTACGTGGAACAACTGCGCGAGGCGTGCCGCCTCGTCGCCGAGGGCGTCGGCCGGCCGGATTGGGAACTGGTCTACCAGAGCCGGAGCGGCCCGCCGTCACAGCCCTGGCTGGAGCCGGATGTGGGCGATTCTCTCCGCCAGGCCAAAAACGACGGCGTCGAGGAGGTTGTTCTGGTGCCCATCGGATTCCTGTCGGACCACATGGAAGTGATCTACGACCTGGACGTGGAGGCTCTCGCTCTCGCGCGCGAGTTGGGGGTACACCTCGTTCGAGCCGGCACTGTCGGAATCCATCCCCGCTTCATCGCCATGATCCGCGAGTTGATCGAAGAGCGTGTCTGCGGAGCGCCGCGACTGGCTCTCGGCGCGCTGGCCCCTTCCCCCGATGATTGTGCCGCCACCTGTTGCCCCAGCCCCCGCCGAAGAGACGGGGCGCAGGCAGAATCTTGCGGAGGCGCCTTTTAACTCCGCATTCCCGAAGTTTCCGTGGCTGGCTCCTGGTTGTAAGCATCAAGACATCAATGATATGATGTCTTGGTGTATGCGGACAACTCTGACCCTCGACGACGATGTCGCGGCACTTCTGGCAAAAGTGCAGCGGCAGAAGAAGGCAACCTTCAAGGAAGTAGTCAATACCGCACTGCGCGTCGGACTCGATCGCATGACGGCCGCGCCAAAAAGGACCAAACTTTTCGAAACGTCGGTGGCCGATCTGGGCCGATGCCGGATCGGCAGCCTGGATGACATCGCCGATGCCCTGGCGATTGCCGAAGGGGAATCTTTCCGGTGAGGCCGCGCCATGGTTCTCGTTGACGCGAACCTGCTGGTCTATGCGCACGTTGGCTCTATGCAGCAGAATTCCCGCGCCCGCAGTTGGCTGGATTCCAGGCTCAACGGCGCCACGCGTGTCGGGCTGCCGTGGCCGAGTTTGCTGAGCTTCGTGCGGCTCGTGAGCAATCCCAGAATTTTTGAGAACCCGGAAAGCGTTCGCGCAGCATGGAAGCAGGTGGAAGCTTGGCTGGAGTGCCCTCGAGTCTGGTTGCCCGCGCCGACCGCCGAGCACGCGACAATCCTCGGATCGCTGCTTCGCGATACCGTGACGCGGGCCAATCTTGTCCCGGATGCGCATCTCGCCGCGCTCGCAATCGAGCACGGATTGGTGCTCTGCTCGACAGATGGCGATTTTGCGCGGTTCGCGGGCTTGCGGTGGGAGAATCCGCTGAGTTGAAACCCCCATCGGAGGCGAACCCAAACCTTCAGTTATGACAGATCGCCGATGCCGCTGTGGACGCGGGCCAAAACGGCGGCGGGGGCGGGATTGGTAACCTTGATGACGTCCATGCGGGCCGGTCCGCTGGGGCGCCAGCGCTGGAACATGCGCTCGCAAGGGAAGCCCGCGAAGACCGTGATCAGCGGGACGCCGCACGCGGCGGCGACGTGCTGGCCGGCGGAATCGTAGCCGATGTAGAGACGGCTGCAGGCGATCGCCGCGGCGAAGGGAGCAAAGGCGCCCTGCCACCAGCGGATGCGATTGCCGGCGTTCACCTTCGCGATGGCACGTTCGACGCGCTCGGTTTCCTCTCCGCTCGCGCCCTTGTCGATGTAGATCGTGCGTCCGCGTGCGATCAATTCCGCCAGCAGCCGTTCCTCAAATGGATCGGCGATGCGCTTGGCCGGATTCTCGCCGACGCCCAGGCTGATCGCGACGTCGGGCTGCTCTGCCACCGGCGCGGGCGCGATGTAGGGGTGGGCGTCGTCGATGCCGAAGATCTCGGACGCCCAGCGGCGGGTGAGTTCGGATAGAGGGGCGTCGCTTTCGCCGCCGTAAGCTCGGCTCTCGAAGAAGAAGTAATCCTCCTCTTCGCAGACGGGAAGCAGGCCGAGCTGCGTCAGCCGCGAGTCGGGGTCGATGACGATGCTGCGCGGCTGAGACAGTTGGGCCCGGAGCCGCGGGTAATCGGCCAGACGCTCGGCGAGGGTGCCGGTTCGTGGATAGGCGACCTCTAGCGGCACAATGCGCGGATCGGCCGCGTATAGCTCATGAACTTTGGAGCTCCCGGCGAGGACGATCGCCGCCTTGGGAAAGCGCTTCTTCGCGGCGTCCAGCAGGACGCTGGTCACGGCCACGTCCGCGCCGATGGTGACTCGGGAGAGCACGAAAACTGTGTCCGGATTGCCCTGACAGCGGCGCTGTTGCCGCACGCGGCGGTAGCGCGCGGCTAACTCGCGCGGATCGTGGCCCGGAATGGCGTAAGAAAAAACGTCGGCGTAGACGTCGCACAGCGCGGGATCGAAGCGGTCGGACAATCCTTCGACGAAGATGCGCAGCAGCTCTCGCGAGCAATCCGCCGTCAGCCGTGGATCGAGCGGCGGGCGCTCGCCGGCCAGGCATCGCGCGAGCAGATCTTCGGCCAAGCGGCTACACGAAGTATTTGGCAATCAGCAAATCCAGCTTTTTGCGGGTTTCTTCGGGCACCGCTTTGCGGTCGGTAATCAGCGCGTGGGCCAGGGCGGAGCCGCATTTGCAGTCGCGTTTCTTAGGCATCGCGGCGACCGCGGCCGCCACCAGCTTGGCCGCGTTCTCGGCGTTTTTAGTCAGGTTGGCGATGATGTCGGTGACGGTGACGGCGTCGTGTTCGGGATGCCAGCAGTCGTAGTCGGTCACCATGGCCACGGTCACGTAGCAGATCTCGGCTTCGCGGGCCAGCTTGGCTTCTTGCAGGTTGGTCATGCCGATCACGTCCATGCCCCAGCTCCGGTAAACGTTCGACTCGGCCTTGGTGGAAAACGCCGGACCTTCCATGCAAAGATAGGTGCCTCCCAGCTTCGACGGCACGCCGATGTGCTGGCAGCAGGCGTGGGCAAGCTTGGAAAGCTGCGGGCAAATAGGGTCCGAGAAGCTGATGTGCGCCACCAGTCCTCCGCCGAAGAAAGTGGAGACGCGGCCGCGGGTGCGGTCGAAGAATTGGTCGGGAATTACGAAATCGAGCGGCTTGTGCTCCTCCTTCAGCGAGCCGACCGCGCTCAGCGAGAGAATGCGGTTCACGCCGAGCTTTTTCATGCCCCAGATGTTGGCGCGGAAATTGAGCTCGGAAGGAGAGATGCGGTGGCCCCGCCCGTGCCGGGCAAGAAACGCGACGTGCTTGCCGGCCAGTGTTCCGACAACGTACTTGTCCGATGGCGCGCCGAACGGCGTGTCGATGGCGATTTCATCCTGCGCTTCGAAGCCGGGCATGGAATAGAGGCCGCTGCCTCCGATGATGCCGATGTGGGTGCTCACGCTTGTCTCTCCTGATTGAGTTCGGGCGGCGCGGGCAGAAAAGCTTCGGAGACGGCTCCCACCAGCTCGTCGATACCCGCGCCGGCCGTGGCGATGGTCTGGATGATGGGCACGCTGAAGTTGGCGTGAAGGTCGTTTTGCAGTTGGGCGACGCCCGGGTGGTCGGCCTTGTTGATGACAAAAATGTCGGCGACTTCAAGCACGCCGGATTTGATCACTTGGACTTCGTCTCCCATTCCGGGCACCAGGACCACCAAAGTGGCGTCGGCGACGGCGGCGACATCGACTTCGGATTGTCCCACGCCGACCGTCTCCAGCAGGACGATATCCCAGCCGGCCAGGCGGAACAGGCGAACCAGGCCGGCCGTGGCCCTGGCCAGCCCGCCGTGCGCGCCGCGGGAAGCCATCGAGCGGATGAAGACGCCGCGGTCGCCATAATGGCTTTGCATGCGGATGCGGTCGCCGAGAATTGCGCCGCCGGTGCGGACGCTGGACGGGTCGACTGCGATTACGGCGACAGTGTAGTTGCGCGCGCGCCAGGCTCGGGCAAGGGCCTCCACCAGCGTGCTTTTGCCGGCTCCGGGCGATCCGGTGACGCCGATCACCAGCGCGTGCGGAGTTGCGTGTTCGGTCAATTCGTCCAGCAGAGGACCGGCCGCGGCGCCGCCGTTCTCGATCAAGGTGGCCGCGCGGGCCAGCGCGCGCAGATCGCCGGACAGGATTTTTTGCGCCTGGTCCGTCATCAGTCTTTTAACAACTGCCGGGCGATGACCAGCCGCTGGATCTCGCTGGTGCCCTCGCCGATGGTACACAGCTTCACGTCGCGATAGAACTTTTCAACCGGGTAATCCTTGATGAAGCCGTAGCCGCCGTGGATCTGCACTGCTTCATTGGCAATGCGGACTGCTGCTTCGGAAGCGAAGAGCTTGGCCATGGCGGATTCCCGAGTGACTCGCTTTCCCTGGTCCAGTAGCCATCCGGCGCGGTAAATCAGCAGGCGCGAGGCGTCGATCTCGGTGGCCATGTCCACCAGCTTGTGCTGGATAGCCTGAAACTCAGAGATCGGACGCCCGAATTGCTTGCGCTGTTTGGAGTATTTCAGCGCGGCGTCGTACGCCCCCTGGGCCATTCCAAGCGCGAGCGCGGCGATCGAGATGCGTCCGCCGTCCAGAATTCGAAGGCTGTCCACGAAACCCTCGCCGCGCTGGCCGACGAGGTGGCAACGCGGGAGGCGGCAGTTTTCGAAGATCACCTCGCCGGTGGCGCTGGCGCGGAGACCGAGCTTGTTTTCCTTCTTGCCGGCGCGGAAACCGGCCGCGCCCTTCTCCACCGCGAAGGCGGAGACGCCGTGCTGAGCGTGGCCCCGATCGGTGACGGCCATGGCCACGCAGAGGTCGGCGTAGTGGGCATTGGTGGTAAATGTTTTCGCGCCGTTAAGGACCCAGGTATCGCCGTCGAGTACGGCGGTGGTGCGGGTTCCGGCCGCGTCGGAGCCGGCTTCCGGCTCGGTCAGAGACCAGCAGCCGATCCAATCTCCGTTGGTCAGCTTCGGAAGATATTTCTTCCGCTGTTCTTCGCTGCCGCACTTGAGGATGTGGTTGGAGCAAAGGGACGTGTGGGCGGCGACGATGATGCCGACCGACCCGTCGACGCGGGAGAGTTCCTCGATAATGATTGAGTACTCGATGTAGCCGAGGCCCGAGCCGCCGTATTCTTCGGGAAAAATTGAGCCCAGGTAGCCGAGCCGGCCAAGCTTCTTGACCACCTCCATCGGAAACGTCTGGGCTTCGTCCCACTCCATCACGTGCGGCCGGATTTCGGCTTCGGCGAACTCGCGAACCGCGCGGCGAAGGGCGATCTGCTCAGATGTGTGTTCGAAGGTCACGGCCGGAGCGAAAGTCGGCTACACAATCTCCTCGGCGGCCGGGTCCCAGCGCACCGTGCGCTGCTGGCGGTAACTGTCCACGGCCATGCGGCAGGCGATGGAGATCCGATAGCCGAGTTCAAAGGGGCACGCGGTTTCCTGGCCGGAGCGGATGCAGTCGAGGAAATTCTGCATATGCGCGCGGGGAGCCGTCTTGCCGTTGCCGGTCATCTCATTTCCTTCCGGCCGGTTGACTTTCTGCGGCAGATAGCGGATCTGCTGGCTGCGCGAGATCGTGCCGTCGGTGCCTAGGACGTCCTCGCTGAAGCCGAGCTGGCCGTTGCCGAAGCCGGAGTCCCAGGTGAACAGAATCTCTTCCGGGTGCTCCATGGACACGTTCATCGTGTCGGGAACTTCGCGGCCGTCCTTCCACAGATAGACGCCGCCGGTCATGGTGACGGCCTTCGGGATCTGGAGATTCATGACTTTGTACCAGATGGAAAGCTGGTGGCACATGTTTTCGTACACGTTTCCGCCCGAATAATCCCAGAAGAGGCGCCAGTTGATGTACCGGTTGGCGTCGAACTCGTGCTGCGGCGCTTCACCGAGGAACGATTTCCAGATGATGTTCTCGGCGGTCATATCGGGGAACGTCGGGCGCGACCACTGCGGCTTGCCATGCGGCGTGTTGCGGTACATGTGCGAATGTATCGCCGTAATCTTTCCCATCAGCTCGGGCTTGAGGAAACCCTGGGCATCCGCAATCTGGGCGCTGGAGGTGTACTGGTGGCCGATCTCGACGGTGAGCTTGGGGTGGCGCTGGCGGGCCGCGCGCATGCGGCGGGCGTGCTCCACCGAGAAGGCCATCGTCTTTTCCTGATAGACGTGCTTGCCCGCGTCAAGCGCGGCGACGAAGTGCTCGCAATGCAAATGCTGGGGAGTGGCGATGAGCACGGCGTCGATCGATTTGTCGTCCAGCAGGTAGCGGTAATCCAGAAATGTCTTCGCGCCGGGCGCTACGCTCTTGGCTTCTTCCAGGCGGCGGGTATAGACATCGGCGAAGGCGGCGAACTCGGTGTTCGGGCAGGCGATGGCCTCGCGCACGATTTCCATGCCGCGCGCTCCGGGACCGATGATCCCCAGCCGGATGCGGTCATTGGCGCCGAGCGCTGAATTGGTGGCCAGCGTACCGGCGAGGCCGGTGGCGACTTTGCCGATGAAAATACGTCGGGACTGCATGGTGATGCGCTCCGTTTACGTTGGAATTCTACTTATCGTAGCACTGGGAGCCTGGTTGGAGCGTATGCCTTGGAGCGTATGCCTGCACCTATGCTACCGGGCCACGGTAACGAGCACGCGCTCGCACTCGGCGACGGCCGCGGCGGCGCGCTCTTCGCGTTTCGTGGAATAGACCGTGGCCGGGGCGCGGTCGCGCCCCGCGCGCCAGATGTCGTAGTTCTGCTGGTGCCAGACAAAAGCGTCGCGCCAATCCTCGACGCGCCGAGACCGCGCGGCTTTAGCCGCGTAGAAGCGGCCGAGGCCTTCGTAGCAGTTTGCCAGCTCGTGGAGCAGCCTGGCGTCGGACTTCTGGCGCGCATTCCACGCTTCGGCCAGCGCAAGCGCCTCGCGATACCGCCCCAGCGCGCCGGCGGAATCGCCGGAGTGAAGCAGGATGTCTCCCGAAGAGAGCCGCATCGCGGCCAGCACGCGGCCGAAGCGCAGACTCTGGGGATCGGCTCAGACCAGGGCCTGCTGGATGTCGATGGCGGCGTCGGCGGCGCGCCGCGCGGCGCCGGAGTCCTTGGTCCTGTCCAGCGCGGCCCCCAAGCCCCAGAAGCTGAGGGCAAGATCCTGGCGGTACTCCAGGTCGACAGCGCCGGCCTGGAGCTGGGCATCGATAATGGCGACGGATTTGCGCCACAGTTCGGCGGCGGCGCGGGGCTTGGCTTCCATCTGAATCGCCGCCATGCGCCGGTAGACGAAGGCCAGATCCTTCTGGCCGCGGGCGTTCTTCGGGTTCGCCACGGCCAGCCGCACGGCCAGCGCTTCGGCCTGCCGGAGATGCGGCAGCGCCGCATCGGGCTGGTTGAGATTCATGTCGAGGGGGCTGGCCAGAAGCTCGGCGATGGAGCAGTGAATGGGAATCAGATCGCGCTGCTGGACAATCGCCTCCGGCAGCCCGCGAGCCAGCTTTTCGCGCTCGGCCAGGATCTGGTTATAGATGGCGAGGGCCGCCGTGAGGTCCCCCCTTGTAATAGAGCGCATCGCCGGCGCGGAAATTAGCCACGGAAAGCGACCGCGCTCCGGATTCGGTGGCGGCAGCCTGCGAATTGCGGATGGTGTCCGCGCCCTTTCGATAAGTGGCTAGGGCTTCGGCGGCGTCTCCGCGGCGGAGCTGTACGTCGCCGATCCGGTTGTATCCCGCGCTCACCAGGCGAACCCCGTCGGCGCTGTTCGGGTTGGCCGCATAAAGCGAGCCCGCGGCCGCCAGGCCCTTCTGGTAGTTTTCCAGGGCCGGCGCCGGCCTACCGGCGCGCGCTTCCAGATCTCCGGCCTTGTAATAGCACTGGCTCAAGGATTGGATCGCCTTGGAGTTCGAAGGGCCGGCGGCAACCACCCTTTCCGAGAGCGCCAGCGACTTGTGGTAGCTGTCCAGCGCCTCGGCGAACCGTTAAAGGTTGGCGCCGGCGGGATTTCCCTGCACATCGCCAACGCGTTCGTAGGCAATGGCGAGCTCTCCTTCGAGCGTGGGATCGCCGCGGAGTCGCGAACCAGCCGGTCGAGATATTGCAGGACGGTGCTCACCAGCAGCTCGCGGGCCTCCGTGATTCCGGCGATGTTGCTGATCTTGTCGTGGAGATCGAACAGCACTACATTGGCAAAGGTTCGCACTTCGTTGAAGCGGCGTTCCGCGCGCCGGGCCTGCCAAACCGAAGCGAAGATCCCCGCAATCAGACTCAGGCCGAGCACGACTGTAGCGGCGACGCCGAACCGGCTCCGGCGTACGAATTTGCCCACGCGATAGCCGGTCGTGTCCTGGCGGGCCAGGACCGGGAGGCCTTTCATGTCCTATCGCGCCCGGCGGGCGTTGATGAAGGACCGCACGCAGAGGACCACAAAGATGCCCAGCGCGGCCGCCATCGTGAGCTGCATGATGGTCGCGAAGTTCACCGAAGCCCCGGCATTGTAAGCGCGAATCGGGCGGATCAGGGCGCCAACCAGCCCAACCAGGCCGACCGTCACCGCGATGTGCATCACCAGCTTCCTCTTTGCGTCGTCTCGGGCGAGCCGGCCGAGCGCGGCCAGGACGACGCCGAACGCCGTGGGAATCAGCGCCGTAAGGCTGACCATCCCCGACCCGAAGTAGCCAATCAAACCGAGCAGGATCAGGAAGAGGCCGATACCGATAGTGGTCGAAGCCTAGAGCGAGCGTATCCCATTATGGGCCATCGCGGGGCTAACACCTTTACGCAGGGGCTGTCACTTTCTAACCATGAGAGTTCGTATGTGCATCAGGATGGGCCGCGGGTGTAGACGAGCCTGTGCTGAAGTTTACTCGTGTCGCAAAGCGACTATAGGATTGACCCGGGATGCGCGCCTGGCGGGGAGATAACCGGCCAGTACGGCTGTCGCTGACAGGATCGTTGTTGCCCCGGCGACGGCGAGCGGGTCGGTCCCCGTGATGCCGAACAACTGACTGGAAACAACTTGGCCGGCAGCCAGCGAGAGGGCGAGACCGATCGCGGCTCCGATCGAGACCAGTGCGATCGCTTCCGTCAGCACCATTGCGACGACGTCGCGGCGCTTTGCTCCCAGCGCCATACGGATTCCGATTTCGCCGGTCCGCCGGGCAACCGAGAAAGACGTGACGCCTGAAAGGCCTACGCAAGCCAGCAGCAGCGCGAGTCCACCGAACAGAGCCGCCAGCGCCGTCATCATGCGTTGCTCAATCATGGAATCCTCGACCACCCGCGTCAGAGTCTGCTCGCGGAAGATGGGGAGTGTTTTTTCCACGGCCAGGACCTGACGGCGGGCTGTGGCGATCATCGCGGCGGGTTCGCCGCCGGTCCGGACTTCTAACATCACTTGTCCCATGTGCTGCGGCGGCAATTGGAGAAACGGAAAATAGACGACCCTCGCGGGAGGCTCGTTCAGCCGGCGCTGTTTGGAGTCCTTCACAACACCAATAATCTGGAATTGTCCGAGGTTCTGTTTTACGCCAAGACCGATGGTGCGGCCGACCGGGCTCTCGCCCTGGAAGAAATCCCGCGCAAATGTTTCATTGATGACGGCGACCTTGGGTGCGGTTTCGTTGTCGCGCGTAGTGAAGTCGCGCCCGAGAAGAATGGGAATGCCGGTGGTCTGGAAGAAATGCGCTCCAACGGGGCTGAAGCCGCTCTCCATGCGCTGTCCGGGGCGGGGCGTGTATCCGGGAATTGAAATCAAATTTCGCCAGGATCCTCCGCCGATGAGGCCAGTCTGCGAGAGACTCGCCGATTGAACGCTGGGGATTGCTTCCAGTTGCTCGAGCAGTCCCTTATATAGCGCGGCAATCCGCTCGCCCTTGTAGCCGATCAACGTGGGGTCCACCGACATAACCAGGACGTGTTCGGGCCGGAAACCAAGCTCGACGCCCACCAAGTTCTGAAGACTGCGCGTGAACAGTCCCGCCAGGACCAGCAGCATTAGCGATAGTGCCACCTGAAAAATCACCAGACCGCTACGGAGCCGGTTCCGTACGGGACCTGCAGCCCAATGCCCGATGCTTCCTTTTAGGGCCGGTGTGAAATCGACGCGGGTGGCGCGGAATGCCGGGGCCAACCCAAACAGCAGGGCGGTCAATATCGACACGGCGGCGGTGAAAAAGAGGACCCGTGCGTCCGGGGCGAGGTCAACGACCAGAGGTTCCGGCGGCAGGAAAAGCCTCAAGCCGCGGCTCCCCCATGAGGCGAATAGCAGGGCGATCGCACCCCCAATGATCGCCAGGAGGAGGCTTTCGGTGAGGAGTTGCCGGATGAGGCGGCTGCGGCTGGAGCCCAATGAGAGCCGCAGGGCGATTTCCTTCTGACGGGCAGCGTTCCGTGCCAGCAACAGGTTGGCGACGTTGGCGCAGGCGATCAGCAGCACCGAGCCGACGACCGCCATCAATCCTGCCAGCACCATACTTGCGCCTCGTTTATTCAGCGCGCTCGATCCACGCCATCCGGGTTCTAGTGCCATTCGCCAGGAGCCATACGCTTTGGACATCGCGCCTTCGGTCACATGCTGCTGAAATATGACGTTCAGATCGGCGGTGGCTTGGACGGCTCTGACACCAGGCTTTAGCCGCGCCATGCCCTCAAGCCACCAGTTCCCGGGACTGTTGAATTGGGCGGTGCTGGGGTTGAGCTGAGGGTACATCCTCAGGGGAACGATCACGTCGGGCGACGCTCCGACGGAGATTCCAAAGAACTGTCGCGGCATTACACCGACAACCGTAAGCGGATGAGCATTGACGTCGATGCTCTTTCCTACGACCCCAGGATCTCGTCCAAAGCGACGCTCCCAGTAGGGATAACTGATCATCACGGCCGGCTGGCTGTCCTCTGATGTGAAGCAGCGGCCCACAACGGCTCGGACACCCAGGACCGTAAAGTAATCGTCTGAAACGTATTGGCCGCCGTTACGCGCCAGCTCGGCCTTGCCCTCCACAGAAACATTCATGGCGCCGGGTGTGGATACAAATATTCCCGCGAGGGTCCGATTGCGGTCGCGAACCGCCTGAAACAGCGGATAGGAGAAGCCGGCTGTGTTTCCAGACTCAGACTGCGCCCCGACGAAAACCAGCTCTTCCGGTTTCTGGACCGGCAGCGGCCTCAAGCCGAGGGCATTGACAAGGCTAAAGATCGTTGTATTGACACCGATTCCGAGGGCGAGCGAGAGCACGGCAACGGCGGTGAAGCCGGGATTCTTGCGCAGCATGCGCAAGCCGTAACGCAGGTCATGCAAGAGTATTTCGAGCGAAGTAAATCCCCACATCTCGCGGCTCACCTCCCGCAGCAGCGTGACGTTGCCGAACTGCCGGTGGGCGGCGTCGCGGCTCTGCTGTTCGGATTTCATTTCGAGGTGGGTGCGCATTTCCTCGTCCAGCTCGCGGTCAAATTGACGGCGCCGGAAGAGGAACACGAGTCTGCGCCAGAACTCCATGAGCCCGCTCCTTTCAAGCAGTCTGGATCACACAGTTGATCGCCCCGATGACACGCTCGAACTGCGACAACTCAGCCGCGAGTTGCTTGCGTCCTGCACGAGTCATCCGGTAGTACCGTGCGCGCCGGTTATTTTGGGTTTGCTTCCAGTCCGCAACCACCCAACCCTTGATCAACATGCGCTGCAAGGCTGGGTATAGAGAGCCTTCTTCAACCCGTAATACGCCATCGGAGGTCTGCTGGATGAACTCCGCGATGCCGTAGCCATGCATCTCGCCAAAACGGTCCAGCGTCTTGAGAATTAGCATGTAAAGCGTTCCGGGTGGGATATCGTCCCTGTCGTGGTTTCCCATAGGCTCCCTTCCTTAGTTAGACTATGGTAGCACTAAAAGGTTAGCGGTCGCCTGGAATCTCAATGAAGAAAATCGCGAACGACGGCTTGCGGAAGATCTGACACTGAAACGCTGCTATCATCTGTCCGATGGAAGAGAACCGACGCCGTTTTCTCAGGCTGGCCGCCGCCCTCAGCGGGGGCGTCGCGGCATCCTGCACCAAACCCTCCGACCCCAACGCCCCACCCGCCGACGAGGGGCCAAGCCGCCTTGGGCCCGTTCCCAGCGCGTACGGCGAACGCTCGCCGTTCGAGAAGCCTGTTCGCTGGACCCGCTCCGGTGTCAAGAACTACGAATCCGGCGCAAGCTTCACGCCGCTTCAGGATTCCTACGGAATTCTCACGCCGTCTTCGCTGCACTATGAGCGGCATCACGCCGGAGTTCCCAAGATCGACCCCGCCCAGCACCGGCTGCTGATTCACGGACTGGTGGAGCGGCCTTTGGTCTTCACCATGGACGAGTTGCGCCGTCTGCCCTCGCTGTCGCGGATCCATTTCCTCGAATGCGCCGGCAACAGCGGCAGCGAATGGAGCCCCAAGGGAGCGCCGGACGCGGCACGTAGCTCCGGCCTTGCCAGTTGCTCGGAATGGAGCGGAGTCAAGCTGTCGCTGCTTCTGGAGGAAGCCGGCATCAAGAAAGAGGCTACCTGGCTGATCGCCGAAGGCGCCGATGCCTGCAAGATGTATCGCAGCCTGCCGGTGAAGAAAGCGCTGGAGGACACGATTGTCGCCTACGGCCAGAACGGCGAAGCGCTGCGGCCGGAGCAGGGGTATCCGCTGCGGCTGGTGGTGCCGGGTTGGGAAGGCAACATTTCCGTGAAGTGGCTGCACCGGATAGAAGCCGTCGACGAAGCCTACATGGCGCGCGACGAGACATCGCACTACACTGACCTGATGCCCGACGGCAAGGCGCGCATGTTCACGTTCGAGATGGAGGCCAAGAGCGTGATCACGCACCCGTCGGGCGGACAGAAGATTGCCGCGCCGGGCTTCGTCGAGATCACGGGCCTGGCCTGGTCGGGACGCGGGCGAATCGAGAAGGTGGAAATCTCCACCGACGGCGGCAAGAAATGGGAGCCTGCGAAGCTGGATGAGCCGCGGCTGCCGGTGGCCTTCACGCGCTTCCGGATGCCGTGGAAATGGGACGGCGCCGAGACGGCGATCCAGTCCAGGGCTGTGGATGAAACCGGCTACGTGCAACCGTCGCGCGAGGAACTGGTGGCGGCGCGGGGGATGAATTCCCAGTATCACAACAACGTGATCAAGGTGTGGCGCATTCTGCCCGACGGGAGCGTGAAGCATGTGGAGGGCTAGCCTGCTGTTCCTATGTTCGGCGCTGGCGGCGCAGTCGCCGAAATACGGACTGGGCCACGCGCCGTCGGCGGAAGAGCTGAAAGCCGTGCAGCCGACCATTTCGCCCGACGGCCGGAACCTGCCTCCGGGATCCGGAACCGCCGAGCAGGGAAGGGCGGTCTACGAAAACCGCTGCAAGCGATGTCACGGGGCCAAGGGCGAGGGAGGCGACGCGGTCGCTGTGGCCGGCGGCATGGGGACGCTAAAGTCGCCGAAGCCGCTGAAGACGGTCGGGAGTTTCTGGCCGTACGCGACCACGCTGTGGGATTACATTCATCGGTCGATGCCCTTCAACAACCCCGGCCTGTTGACCACGGACCAGGTGTACGCGGTTTCGGCGTACGTGCTGTTTTTGAACGGCATCGTCGGAGAGAAGGACGTGATCGACGCGAAGACGCTGCCTGCCGTGAAAATGCCCAACCGGGACGGATTTATTTCCGACGCACGGCCGGACGTAGGGAAAAAGCGGAAGTGAGGCGGCGCTTTCAAGTCTCGAAGATCAGCCTTCGCTTCGAGCGCGTTACGCCAGAAGTTGCGATTTGAAGCGAATCGAGTGTAAGCGCCGATTCAACTGTCTCTTCGTTTTTATGGCCGTTCGCTCTTGTTTACAGTCAGCTCCTGCCAAGGGCGTAAAATGATATCAAGACAAGAGAAAACCCATGCCGATCACCATCCACCCCGAGTTGGAGGCGAAGCTTCGGGCCCGAGCGGAGGCCGCTGGGGTCAGCGTTGAGACGTACATCGAGCGGATCGCCAGTGACGACCAGGCCGCGGAAGATGAGCTCGAAGCCCTGGCGGTCGAGGGCCTCAACTCCGGCGAGCCGATTGAGACCGGCCTGGGCTACTGGGAAGAGAAACACCGACGTCTTGAGGAACGCCTGAATAAAACTGGTACAAGGTGAGCAGTTACTTTGTCCGCCCCAAAGCGGACCGAGATTTAGACGACCAAGCTTATTAGTACGGCGCTGAAGACATTCCCGAGCTCGGTCACCGGTTTCTTGTCGCGGCTCACGCCACACAGCCCGAGATGGGATGGCGTTCGCGTGTGAGGCATCCAGGCCTGGAGGCACTCCGGGTGTTCCGGGTGAAAGGGTTCGAGAGGATTCTGATTCTTACCGGCCCCATCCAGAGGGAGTTGAAATCCTGCGGGTGATTCACGGTTCCCGGAATCTTCAAGCGTTCTTCCGCCGCGAAGGGATCGAGTGAAGGAGCCCAAGCCATCGGACGCTCCCTCGTGAGGCTCTGGGTCATTGGAAGGTTGCCGTTAGCGGTTTCCAGTCTATTAGCTGGGGCTGCAATAAATAGCCTGGGGCAAGAAACAATCAGTACCTGAGCCAACGTGAAACCTCGCATGGTTGGTTTCGGTAAGGTGCCTGCGCCAACGGAGACTCGCTACAGCTTCAGCTCAGCGGCGACCACACCGTCTTCCATCGAGTACTTCAGCGTGAACCCCGCCTTCTCACAGACGCGCTGCATCCCGCGGTTTTCAGGCAGGATCTCGCCGACCAAACGTTCCAGCTTTTCCGCCCGGGCGACCTCCACCAACCGCCGCAGCAACTCCGTGCCCAGCCCGGAGCGCTGTACCGTGTCGCTGATGATGACCGCGAATTCGGCCGAGCCGGATTTCCTGAGACGCGTCATTCGCGCCACGCCGAGGATCTCAGGCGGCGGCCCCGCGCGCTCCGCCACCAGCGCGATCTGACGGTTGTAATCGATGAAGCAGATGCGCGTTAGCCGCTCGTGCGAAACCCGCTGCGAGAGTTTGACCATCTGGAAGTAGCGGAAATACACGCTGCGCTCGCTTAATCCCTCGTGGAACCGCACCATCAGCGGCTCGTCCTCCGGACGGATCGGACGGATCGCAATCTCCGTACCGTCGCGAAGCCGCGCGGCAGTGACGTATTGCGCCGGATAAGACCGCACCGCGGGTACGGGCAGATCCTCGTCGCGCACTGATGACGGATACAGGACCACGCGCGCGTCCAGCGCGATGGCGCCTTCCTCGGAAACCAGCAGCGGGTTGATCTCAATCTCGCGGACGCGCCGCTGCTCGGCTGCCAGGCGGCTGAAGCGCACCAGCAGGTCCTCCAGTAGGCCGGGCTGGAACTCGCGTACGGCGGAGAAGATTCTGGTGCGCTCCATCAGACGCCTCGCCAGCGTCGAGTTCAGGGGCGGCAGGCCGTGGGAGAAATCGCGATGAACTTCAGCCAGGCGTCCGCCGGAGCCAAAGAGCAGCACCGGGCCGAACTGCGGATCGGGGCTCGACCCGAGCAGGATCTCGAAGCCCTCGGTGAGCACCATCGGCTGGACGCTGGCGCCCAGGAATCCATCGCAAGCCGCAATCTCGCGGTACGCGCGCTCGACCTCCTGTCGGTCGTGCAGATGAAGCTTGACTCCGCCGGCGGCGCGTTTTTGCGTGACGGTTTCCGAATGCAGCTTCAGCGCGACCGGATAGCCTGTGCGAGCGGCTGCGGCGACGGCTTCCTCCTCGCTGAAGACCGGCGTCGCGCGGGCGATGGGAATGCCGTAAGCTTCCAACAGTTCCTTGGACTCGCTTTCGGTGAGTAGTGTGCGCGCCGCGGAACGGGCCCTCTCAATCAGTCCTGAAGCACGGGCAACATCGGGCTCGCTGTCACCAGCCAGCGCAGGCGTTTCGTAAATGGCGCGCAGGTTCTCGCTGAACTTCCACATGTAGTGGAATGCGTGCGCCGCGGTATCCGGATAGGGGAATGTCGGTATGTCACCGCGGTTCAGGATTTCTTCCGCGGCGGCCACCTGCGCACCGCCCATGAAGCAGGCCAGCAGCGGCTTTCCAATCGGCTTCGGGCCGGACTTCAGACGCTCAGCCACCGACGCGGGTGCGGTGAGGTTCTGTGGCGCGAGAATTGCCAGGATGCCGTCGCAATTCGGATCCTTCGCCACGGTCTGGACGGCCTGGCCGTAACGCTCGGCGCCGGCGTCGTCCAGAATGTCGACGGGATTCTGGCGGCTCCAGTGAGCCGGAAGGAAGCCCGCAAGCTCGTCCAGAGTGGCCGGCAACAGATCCGCCAGCACGCCTTTATCCAGCAGCAGAGCGTCGGCGGCCAGCACACCGGGGCCTCCCGCGTTGGTGACGATGGCAAGGCGCGGCCCGCGAGGCCGTGGCTGCTTGGAGAGAATTTCCGCCATGTAGAACAGATCCGACAGCCGGTTCACGCGCAGCACGCCGCAGCGGCGGAAAGCGGCATCCAGCACGGCGTCGGAACCCGTAAGCGCTCCGGTATGCGTGGCGGCCGCCCTGGCGGCGGCGTCCGTGCGCCCGGCCTTGATGACGATGATGGGTTTAGCCATCGCCACTTCACGCGCCGCCGAGAGAAACGCGCGGGCGTCGCCGATCGACTCCATGTACAGGACGATGCTGCGCGTGTGCGGATCGCCCCCGAAGTAATCGATCAGATCGCCCCATCCGATATCGAGCATGGAGCCGGTGGAGACGACGGCGCTGAAGCCGACCAGCTCGCGCAGGCTCCAGTCGAGCACAGCCGAGCAAATCGCCCCGCTCTGGCTCAGGAAAGCCACCGAGCCGGAACGCGGAACCGCGGCCGCGAGCGTGGCCGCAATGCCTGTAGCCGGAGAAAGAATGCCGAACGAGTTTGGTCCCAGGACGCGAATCGGACCGCGCCGCGCCTCTTCGAGGATCGCCCGTTCGAGCTCGGCTCCGTGCGCGCCGGTTTCGCGAAAGCCCGCGGCCAGAATGAGGGCCGCCGGCACACGCGCGGCGACGCACTCCCGGATCACCCCCGGAACCGTCTCAGCCGGCGTGGCGATCACCGCCAGGTCAACCGCGCGGCCGATCGCCGTTACGGATGGGAAGGCGGGCACGTCGAGAACGGCATGCCACTTCGGATTGACAGGAAAGACCTCGGCGTTGGGCGTCCCGGCGAGCAGATTCGACATCACCGTGCGTCCCACCGACCCCGGCCGTTCGGTAGCTCCGATCAATGCCACCGAGCGCGGGCGAAAGAAAAAATCGAGCGGGTCCATCGCGTCCTATTATGATGCCGCTCGATTCGCGTCGTGACAGGCGTAATACAGACTCATTAAGTCCGCCACCACGACCAACAGGCCAAATCCCGCGCAACCCAACACCCATCACCCAACACCGGCTTGGACTACGGCTCCGCCGTAGTCCAGGCCTAAACGCTCACGACCGGGCAGGAGGACTGGCGGATGATCGAGTAGGAGTGGGTCCGCAGGCGTCCCAGACCTCCGGACGAGGAGCCCCGGCCGATCACCAGCAGATCGGCGCGATGGCTAAGCGTTGCGTTGCGGACGACGGCTGCCGGATCGCCGCCTTCGAGACAGATCTGCGCGCGAATTCCGGTGCGATCGAGCAGTTTCCCGATCTCTTCGCGAGCCTGTTTCTGCATCTCGCTAAAGACCTCGGTATCGAGGTACTTGGCCGGCCGCGCTTCTACCGCGGGAGTCGCGTGGACCACGGTGAGCTCAGCGCTGGAGTCGCGAACCAGATGCGCGGCCCAACTCAGAGCCCGCTCGGTTTGAGGGCCCAGATCTACGGCGCACACGATGTTTTTCCAGGCGATCTTTTCCAGAGGTGGTGCTTCCTCCATGTGTACGCCTGTCCAAACCGGGCATTCCGCGTCGTGGAGGACCTTGGCCGTGACCGAACCGAGGATGAACCGGCGGAACGGGCCAAGGCCGTGGCTGGGCATCATAACCAGATCGGCGCACCAATTGTGGGCGTGCTCGACGATCTTTTTCGCTGGGTCGCCTTCCAGCAGGACGCGTTCGACTTTGAAGGTTTTCAGTTCATCGGCCAGAAAGCCGTCCAACAGGCGGTGGCTCTGGGCCATCCTCTGGGCGTGGAAGTCGCGCAGCCCCATCGCGCCCAGTTCAGGAGTGCCGTAGAGATAATCGGCCGGCTCCACCACGTGGAGCAGCGCGATCTCGGAGTCGAAATGCCGGGCCAGGGCCTCGACAAAATGCGCTGCTCCCGCGCAGCGCGCTGAGAAGTCAACCGGGAAAACAATCCGGCGGATCGGCAGCATGGGGAAACTCCTTTCACTCTCAGTAAGCTGCAATTCGAGGTCCAGTTCAAGGGGGGGGTCAGTGGGTCGTGACGCCCAAGTCGCTGAGAATCTTTGGCGAGGGTTCCTCCATGGCCACAAGGCTGTGGCAGGTATTGCAGTCCTGGCTGAGCTCCTTACCTTCTTTCGCCTTATGATTGCCGTCGTGGCAGCGGAAGCATCCTGCTGAGTCGGTATGCCCAAGGTGATTGGGGTAAGTGCCCCATGTGATCTTCATCTCCGGAAAGACATTTCGTTCGAAGATTCGACGGACCGTTTCGGCCGAACGGCGGGCCTCCTCCGGCGCGCCGGAGTAATGGGAGGAGTAACGCCGCTCCGCGTCGGAGCCGTCTTTTCCTTCCTTCAGCGCGGCGACCGCATTCTTCTTGGAGAATGGAAGAGCCGCGGAGATACGGCCGGCGGCCATCGCCGTGTCCACGGCGCGCTCCGGAACTTCGAAGGTGTGCGTGGGCCGATTGTGGCAGTCCATGCAGTCCATCTCGCGCATGCCGTCAGGTTCCCCCGCCGCCTGCATCTTGAAATCCGGAGACTGATAGATGCCGGACGGCGCACCCACCAGCGGAATGTTCTGGCGCTTCATGTCGGCTGGATAGTACCGGATGTGCACGCCCTCGCCCTGATGAGCGCGATGGATTGCGCCGATTCGCAGCAGCAGGACGGTCTTGGACGGCGTGTTCTTTTCGTCGTCGCCGAACTTGGTGACGATGCGTAAGCGATCCTCGCCGTATTTTTGTGGCCAGTGGCAGGTTTCGCAGGTTTCGCGTGCGGGGCGGAGATTGGCGACCGGCACCTTGATGGGCCGGTCGAAGGTATTGAAGGTAACGGCGAAAACCTGGCGGACGCCGGAAATCTTGCTCTTCACGAAAAAGGACGCGCCCGGCCCGATGTGGCATTTCACGCATTCCACCCGGGCGTGGGGAGAATTCTGGTAGGCGGCAAATTCGGGCTTCATCACCGTATGGCAGGTCTGGCCGCAGAAGGTGACCGAATCCATATAGTTCACGGCGTGATAGCTGGCCTGCGCGGCGATCATGATGTTGACGCACGTCAGCAGGCCGACCAGCGTCACCAGACGCCGTACGCCGGGATTTGCCCAATCCAGCGGAGGCAGCACGGCCGGAATCAGCCCGCGTCGTAGAAGAGAACGCCTTTGCACGGCGATGCCCACCGGGATGAGCGCCAGGCCGGCCAGAAAACAGCCGGGAAGCAGCATCGCGGTCAGGATGCCGAGGTACGGATGGCTAACTTCCCCGAGCAGCGTCTGGGGCAACAAAAACAACCAGAAGATAGTGGCAGTGGTCACCAGCACCACTCCAATCAGGCTGATCCAGTTGTTGGAGAAAAAAAAGAATGGCTGAAGCCACTCACGAAGACGGTTCATCAGGTCCCTCCAGCGGACGCTTGCGCACACTATATCCGGTCAGCCAGGCCGGGTCCATCGGATAGACCTCGGGGTCGAAAAGCACGAAATAAAAGTGCCAGACGAAAATCGCCAGCGTCGCCAGCACGGCTTCGTAGAAATGTACCGCGGTAAAGACGTCAAGCCAGGATTTGGGCAGCCAGGCCAGCGCCCAGGTGTTGGCCCACAGCAGGATTCCGGAGACGGCCATCACCGTCGCGCCCCAAACCACGGCCCAGTATTCGGCCTTTTCAATGTAGCTGTGAGAGGACAAGACCGGCCGCTGCCGTCTAAGACCGAGCGACCAGCTGAGCATCTGCGCCGCTTCGCGAGCGTCGCGCAGCTTCGGCGCCAGTCCCAGCCAGTGCCGCCGCAGCCGCGGATTCACCGCCAGCAGGACGGCGTGGGCCACGCCTACCAGGATGAAGATCACCGCGGCCGTGCGATGCACCACTCCTCGCGCGGAGATGCCGGTTTCCCAGAGGAGCAGGGGGCGGGTCCACCATTCGTCGGGATACTTGAGCGCGAAACCGCTCCAGGCCAGCACCATGAAAGACAGCGCTAGCGCGGCGTGTTGCGCGCGCTCCAGCGCGTACATCCGAATTGAACTTGCGGCCTGCGTCGCCGCCGGCGCCAACGGAACCGGCCGGATGCGCAGCCGGTACAGTTTGCGGATCCAGTCGCCGAGATTGTGCAACAGCATCAGGCCGATCGCTCCGGGAATCAGAGTCAGGTAGAAGACGCGGACCCAGTAGACGCCTCCGGGCTCGCGGCCGCCCTCGGATTGGTGAATCGTGCCCAACGCGAAGCGCGAACCGGCGCCGGGGTGACAGCGCCCGCAGGTTGTCGGCAGGTTTCGCGGATTCACCGTGGACTTCGGATCGGATGTGGGCAGGATGTTGTGAACTCCGTGGCAGCTTGCGCAATTGGCTACTGTCTGCGAGCCCGACTTCGCGGCCAGGCCGTGAAACGACGCGTCGAAGCTGGTGACGCGGTCCGGCGGCAGGCCGAAACGCTGGGAGAGCCGGAGGTCGCCGTGGCATCGCGCGCAGGTGTCGCGGACGTGGCTGGTATGCACGCTGGAGGCGGAGTTCAGGTGCGGCTCGATTTTGTGCTCGCCATGACAGTCGTTGCAGATCGGCGCCTGCGACACGCCGTCGCGGAGCGCCCTGCCGTGAACGCTGGCCTGGTATTCCTTCGAAACGGCATCGTGGCACATGCCGCAGGTTTCGGGTACGCCTTTGCGGAAATCGGCCGACGACGGCTTTTGCAGTTCGTGCGGGGAGCCGTGGCAGACGCCACAATCCGGCGCCGCCTTGCCGGCCGCGGCGGCCAGGCCGTGAACGCCCCCGCCAAAGTCCCTTGCCTGCTCGCCGTGGCAGGTAACGCACTGCGGCTTCTCGATGCCCTTGGGATGCGGATACTCTTCGTGCTTTTCGTGGCAGGTGGAACAAGCTACGGCGGAATGGGCTGGCGCGCCCGGCTTACCCGGTTGAAATTTGGCTGTGAAGTCGTGGCAACCGGCGCAAACCGAGTTGTCCGGCTGCTGCGCGAGAGCCTCAGCCGGACCCCAGATCAGAAGCCAAGCCAGCGCCGCACCCAAAACGGCACTGGCCTTGGCTTTTTCTCCCACCATGATTCCCCGGTTCCCCAACCCTTGACAACTAGAGCCCCACGCCCGGCGCCTGCTGCCATACCTGATAAAGATACCAGGCGGCCAGGGCGAGCCCATACACCAGCACCACCACCGTGAGAGTCTTGCCCCAACGGTCGATCACGTCCAGTTTCTGAGCGACCATTTTTTGTTTGCCAATCAGATGCTGTTCGCCGTCCGAGACGTGAACCATGTCGTCCTCGTCCACGGCGACGATCTTTCGATAGATCGCCAAGACCAGCACCGTGGCCGTCATGATGGCCCAAATTGCTGTCAGTACGCTAAACATACGCTTTCTCCTTCCCGGCGATCGGGTTTTAGATTGAAGTCTTGGCGCGGAGTGCTCCAGCGGCTAACCGCTCACAGAACACTCTCTCGCTGCTTGTGAACGAATCGGCATGCACAGTCCCGCCTGGGACGAAGGATCGCAAAAGGGCCCGCCGCATGAGGCCAGAACGCGTGGCCTCCACCACGGGACGGCCCCTCGCCGCCGGGGGTTCCGGCCGCCAACCGGGGCCGCGGAATGCGGAGCGTCGCGGCAAGAATCGCAAGGACGGTCGTATTAGCCTGGTCGCTGTAGTACACGACAGACCGGATCCCGCAATCCCAGGCCCGCGCGAGTTTGGACGGGTCGCGGTGCGTGATCAGAACCACCCTCTCCGGATGGGCCAAGGGATGGGGCATACGATCCAGGACAGCGTCGTCCACCACAACCACTCCGCTGATCGACAAATCCGGAGTTTCCACCGTCTGAAAGCTCCATCCGCCGTTGACCCGAAGCAGTTGCTCCAGCGTGGCTCTGTATTCGGGTTGCGTTATGGCTAATTGGATCGTCTGCATCTCTTTGCCCTCCGGACTCTCCGGGAGCTCATTTCTTGGTTTCGCAGCCTTGAAGCGAATTCTTTTCCTTATAGCACTTGCCGATTTCGTTCAGATCCTTCGACTTGGCGCTGGTATGACAAACCGTGCAAGCCTTCTTCTCCTTCTTTGTGTACTCCGGCTTGCCGAAGGACGTCGTCAGGTTGAACGAAAGGCCCATTGCCAGGATCGCGGCGGGTATTCCGAACTTGAGTCGCTTCATGAGGTCAGCTCCTGCCCATGGGTTTGCAATCCGGTCGCCATCTTTCTGGGGCGCTGGTGGACCTGGCATTTTCTCCTGAAGAGCGGCCGGTGCACCCGTTGCTGCGAGAGCCGCGCGCCGGTTCGCCGCGGGCAAGGGCCGTGAGTTAGTCCTTCCGAAGCGATGCCCGAAAGACTTCCGGCAGGGGGCCGGCGGGTGAAATCCCCCAGTTCACGGCAGGCACTGTGCAAGCTGCCCCTAGGGCTTGATTTCTGTTATATTGCTGCGATTCCCATCATTCCAAAGCTATGTTTGGGATAGAATTAGGGCAAAGGAATCAGCTTGTGTCGAACTTAGCAACGTCGTGGCGTCAGCCCGGAGTGTTGGAGGCTATCTTCAATCAGCTATCCGACGCTCTGGTCTTGTATGACCAGGATCGGATCATCACTGGCGTTAATCAGGCCGCCGAGCGCCTTTTCGGCATGACATCCGACGAACTCATTGGCAAGCACTGCAGCGACGTCTTCCGCTGCGGCGACTGCGACCCGGCATGCGGTGTCCTGGTAAGCCTGGGTGATCTGCCCACGATACCTACCTCCACTGTGCGGCTTCACACCGAAAACGGCCGCGAGCGCCTGGTGATCATGCGCACGACGCAACTGTCCAACGACGAGGGCGACATGCAGGGCGTCGTGGCGACAATCAAAGACGTCACCGAGGAGATGTCCCCGGAGAGCCGCGAAATTATCGCCGAATCGCCGTCGATGAACGAGCTGATGCGGCTGGTGCGTCGGATCGCGGCGAGCCAGGCTTCCACTATCCTGCTGGAAGGCGAGAACGGCGTGGGCAAGGACCTCATCGCCAAGACGCTCCACTATCAGAGCCTGCGGCAGGCCGAGCCGTTCATCGCTATAAACTGCGCGGCAATTCCGGAAAACCTGCTGGAAAGCGAATTGTTCGGCTACGAGAAAGGCGCGTTTACCGACGCCAAGGCGCAGAAGCGGGGCATTTTCGAGCTGGCCGATAAAGGCACGCTGTTCCTGGACGAGATTGGCGAGATCCCGATGGTGCTTCAAGCCAAGCTGCTGCGCGTGCTGGAGGAGCAGAACTTCCGCCGTCTGGGCGGCCTCAAGGACATCCAGGTGGATCTGCGTGTGATCGCAGCCACCAACAAGAACCTTCGCGAAGCCGTGAAGGAAGGGGCGTTCCGGCAGGATCTCTATTTCCGCCTAAACGTCATCCAGATTGTGATTCCGCCCCTGCGCGAGCGGCGGGAAGACATTCTGCCCATGGCGAATTTCTTCATTGACCATTACAACCGCAAGTTCCGGCGCAGCATCGAAGGCGTCACGCAGGAGGCGGTGCGCCTGATGACGGTGCATGACTGGCCCGGCAACGTGCGTGAGCTGCGGAATGCTATCGAGCGCGCCATGATCCTGGAAGAAACTTCCCTCATTCGGCCGGCCAGCCTTCCCATCTCCGTGTCCCATCCGCTTACCGACGGGCGCGCGGTGTTCGCGGCGATTGGCGCGCCCATTACAATTCCGGCGGACGGGATGAGCCTGGTGGAGAATGAGCGCCAGCTTGTGGTGCAGGCCCTCGAGAAGACTGCCGGCAACCAGACCCAGGCCGCGCGCCTGCTGCGCGTCACGCGGGACACACTCCGCTACAAGATGAAGAAGTACAATCTGAAGTAGCGTCAAACGCTCTCGATCCGTTCCACCGTAAGTTCGTTTCTCAGGTTTCCTGTGTTGAGCGTTGCCTTGGGCTCGAATAGCGGCACGTGCGTCTCCTCCTCGGCCGATGGCAGGTGCTCCACACCTCGCGGGACAATCAGGAACTCGCCCGGATCGACAGTGACCTCCCCGTCGCGGAACCGCATTCTCAAGCGGCCGCGGACAACTAGAAACATTTCGTCATCCGCCTCGTGACGGTGCCACACGAACTCGCCTTGGAGCTTCGCCAGCTTCACGTAGCAGTCGTTGACCTCACCGGCGATCTTCGGGCTCCAGTGGTCGTCGAAGGCAGCGAATCTTTCCGCGAGGTTGATTTTGGGAATCATGCGTTCTCCTGGATCAGACGCTCCAACTCGCGTTTCAGGCCGGCCAGGGCGGCGGCCGCCGCCGGATCGCCGATGCGGTTTTTTAGTTCGTACGGATCGCTGCGCAGATCGTAGAGTTCGTCCATTCCGCTAAGTTCCGAATAGCGGATGTACTTCCAGCGCCGGGTCCGCACCGCCTGGTACCCCATGTTGGCGATGCGCGGCATCACACGATCCGAGAAGTACTCGATCAGAAACGACTCGCGCCAGTCGTTCACGCGGCCCCGGAAGAGAGGCAGCCAGGAGCGTCCGTGAGTCTTCATCGCCCCGGGGATGCCGGCTAGGTCGAGCATAGTCGGCGCGAGGTCGATGTTCAAAGCCGGAGCATCGATCTTCGATCCGGGCCGGATCAGACGCGGATAGCGCATCAGCAAGGGCACGCGCGCGGACTCCTCATAAGCCAGGCGCCTCTCTTCACCCAGGCCGTGTTCGCCGTAAAAATAGCCGTTGTCCCCTGCGAAAACGATCGCAGTGTTGTCGGCCTGACCTGTCTCATCGAGTACGCGGAAAAGCTCGCCGATGCCCTCTTCCACCGGCATCAGGAGCCGCAGCCGGTTGCGGATGGTCTCGTCGTCCGTCGGCGTCGCCTCGGGCCCACCGGCGGAGCGCAGAAGCGCCGGCTTGCCTTCCGGCGGCCGCCGGTAATTCGGCCGCCGCGGCAGCAGGTCGCGCGCGTAGGCGGTCTGGTAGCGTTCCGGAGGCTCAAAGCCGCCGCCGGGAGGTTTGACCACGCTGCCGTCGGCGTTCTGAACGATATCCGGGTGCACGGCTTTGTGCGACAGATACAGAAAGAAAGGTTGGCTGCGCTTGCGCTGGATAAAATCCGCCGCACGGAGGTTGAAGATATCGGTGACGTATCCGGGCGCGGTCGACGTCCGGCCGTTTTCGTTCAGCTCGGGGTTGTTGTAGTGGCCCTGCCCGCGGAAACTCAGCCAATAGTCGAAGCCCGGACGCGGCGCGTCGTCGACGCCCATGTGCCATTTGCCGATGTAGCCAGTCTCATAGCCGGCGCTCTGCAGGCGGCGCGGAAACGTGTCCAAGCGGTGGCTGAGCGGGCTGCGATCTGTATTGTCGGTGACTCCGTGGGAATGGGCATACCGTCCGGTGAGAAAGCTCGCGCGCGAGGGCGAACAGAGCGGCGTGGTGACGAACGAGTTGCCGAAGACCGCGCCTTCCCTGGCAATGCGGTCGATGTGCGGTGTTCGCACGAAGGGATGTCCCAGGCAGCCCAACTCGTCGAAGCGCAGATCGTCGACCAGAACGAAGATCAGATTCGGGCGCGGAGGCTGAAGGCCGAGGAGCGCCGGCGCGCCCAGCGTGGCCAGCCATTCGCGTCGGGTCGGCATGGTGCCGATTGTAACGCGCTTCGCAATCTCGCTGGCTTTTGAAGCCTATTTTGAGAGGCCGAAGCAGTAGACGTTGGAATCGTGGTCCACCGCGAAGATGCGCCCGTCCGCTACTGCCAGTCCGCTGAAGTGAACCCAGGAGGTCATCGCGTCGCCGCTGTTGTAAAGCTCCTTGCCGGTCTTCGCGTCCAGCGCTCGTAGCACTGCCGGCCGCGTATTGAGCAGGCGCTTGTCCTCGCCTCCGCGCTGCACCGCGTTTTCGCCGGTGGATAACGCAAACACGACGCCGTTGGCGATAACCACCGGATCGGGCAGATTGAAATCGCCGGAGATCCAGGCCGGCTCCAGCACCGGATTCTGCGTTTTGGCGTCGGCCACTACCTTGAACGCCATGACGCTGCCGCGCGAGTTGTCGCCGTTGGTTATCGGAAAACGCGGAAGGTCTTTCGACGGTGGGCCTCCCATGGGAACGAAAAGCCAGGTCTGTCCTTCCAGATCGCGCGCGGTGGAGATGCCTCCCCAGATGCCGAGACCGGCGCAACAATTGTCGCCGTCGTTGCCGAGCTTCGGCGTGGTGTATAGCGTGGTTTGGTGATCCGCGCCTCCCAGCGAGTCGGCGTCCAGAAGGTATAAGACGGCCTCCTTCGATCCGCTGGCAATCAGGCGGCGATTACGCCAGCCGAAATAGACCGGGCTTGAGGCGCCCAGATCCAGGTCCTTCTTATTCAGATAGGCCCAGTTCGGCGGCAGATAGTAATCGGACAGCCGCAGATCGCTCAGAGAGGCCGCCACCACTGTATTCGAGTAGTCGCCGGCGATGGGATCAAAAGCGCCGTCGGCGGTGTTGCCGTAGATGCGGCCGTTGGTTCCGGCCACCGGCCCGCCGCGGCCCCAGATGCCGGCGGTGTTCGTATTGGAGAGCAGCATCTGATGGATCACTGGATGATGGCGGTCGCGAACGTCGATGGAGTAGAAGCCGGAGAGGCCGCTGCCGCAGCCTTGCGCCAGCACCGTGTACAGCACGCCGTCTACCAGATTGAGACTCCAGTTCTTTGAATACGGCGCGACGAACTGCACCGGGCCGTAGCGGACTTTGCCGCTGCCCAAGTCGAGCCCGAACAGGGAGCCGTCCGGCGCAATCACGTAGAGCAGGCTGGTGGCGCGATCGATCACCGGCGTGGCGGTAATTCCGTTGGGACAGAGGAATGTGCCTTGATAACCTCCCTTGCCGGGAAGCACCACGGCCTTGAAGGTATGCGTCCAGATTTCTTCGCCCGTCTCCGCGTCCAGCGCAAAAACAGTGCCGGTGATGCCGCCGACATAGACCACTCCGCGAACGCCCTTTGCCGTGGCCACTTCGCCGGCGACGACAGGAGAAGTCAGCGACGACAGGCTGTAGAACTCATTTTTCAGCTTCGATTTCCACTTGAGTCCCAGATTCGGCACGGTTGCCGGACTCAGCTTGGTTTCTTCAAAAGCCCAGCCGGAGCGTTGAGGATCATGGCCGAACGTCAGCCAGTCGGCGGCTGGCGCGAAGCCCGGTAATGCCAGTAGCAGCGCGGCGGCGGCATTAACGGATCGCAGCTGGGATCGAAGGGCGGGCAGTCTCATGGTAGAAGAGCAGCCAGTATATCGCCGCACGCGGGCGGCGCGTAGATTCTAGACGGAAGTTTTACCTTGACTTGAAAGTCGGGTCAGAGTTAACTGTTCAGAGTGCCGTCGATACAGATCACCGATTCGGTGCAAGGTGAGATCGTCACCGCAAATCCCATCATAAATTCCGGCTTCGGGAAATATTTGATGGGAATACCGGCGCAGGTTCTTGCGGGCGCCGGCTTCGTGTCCCAGTTCCGCCAGCCGCTGCAATTGGTGCAGCCGGGAACCAGTGGTTTCGGCTTCAAATTCCAGAACAACATGCCGCTGGGGCGCAGCGGCGTTGCCCTCTCCGTCAGCGCGGGGACCCAGGCGTTAATCAGCGTCCACAACCGGACCGGGAAGCCGCTGTTCGCGGACAATTTCATCGGCGATCCGCTGAATGTGCCCGGCGGGAAAGCCTACGTGTCGTTCCTCTTTCACCCCTCGGTGACCGTCGGATTGAGCAGCGCGGCGGGCGCGCTGTCTTTCGGCTTTCGGGCGGGCACGGATATCGAGCTGCGCTGTTCTCAGCTTTTCGATCTGATGAGCTCGCCGCCCACTCTGGCGGAGGCGACGAAAACGATCCTGGAGAATTTCGCCATCCCGGGCGACCTCGACGATCTGCGCGCGATGTCGCTGGGCGCGGTCGCGAGCGTAGCCGGCCATGGCGTGTTCCAGATAGGCGTATCCGTCGACTTCGCCGCCGCATTGAATCCACTGGCCAGCCTCAACGCCATGACGAAGCTCGGCAAGGTGGAGATCAGCGCAGCCGCGACACTGTCGGCTGGGTTCACCGCGAAGGTGACGGGCGACTACCAGATCCGCGTCCATAAAAGCGGACCGGATACGATCCGGCTGAGCTACCACAAAGTGGCCGGCGGCGAGCTCGGATTTGACCTGGAAGCCAAGGTCGGTCTCGGCCTTACCGTCGGCAAGCGGGATCTGCTGAAGACCTTTCTGCAAAAAGGAAGCACGGCGCCCGCCGCGGAAATCACGCAACTGGTCGACGGCGGTCTCAGCAACGACCAGATCGATCAGTTCAATTCCGAGATCCAGGCCGGGATGCGCCGGACGCTCAATCTTTCCCTGAGCGCGGAATTCTCCGCGTTGAAGCAGAATGATGCCGCTTTCCTGTACGAATTCGAATTAAGCAAGCTTGACAACGTGAGCCAGGCCGCGGTGTTGAATGCCCTCAACGGCGACCTGAGCGCCTTGAATCTTCTCGAGCCGGAGTTGCCCTCGCGCGGCGTCCGCGTGCTCGAAACCCGCACCGGCAATCTGAGACGGAAGCGCATCCGCTGGCGCATCAATCTGCTGGGAATCGTGAATGTACTGTCGCTGACGGAGCTGATCCGCCAGGGCACGGTGATTCACGACCCTGAGTCTGGCGAGCTGGTCATCACCGACGAGATTACTTCGAAGCGGATCGGCGCCGTATCGGAGTCGAAGAGCATCCGCAAAGCGATCTTCGAGTGCGCCATGCTCTCAGCGACCTACAAGGCCAGCGGCGTCGACGTCAACAGCGAACTGAAAGCAAGCCAGAGCTTTTTCGCGCTGGACCAAAACGCCAACCAGCAAAGGATGGCGGATTTCCTGGACGGTGTCGCCGGCCTGGGGCTGATCACCTTCGCCGGCCGCCAGGCGAAAATCGAAGGCATCGGGCAATTTGGATCCAGCGCCGTCCTGCTGGAAACCGATTACGGCCAGCACGCCTGCGAGACGATGTTCCTGGACGAGGCCGGAAATCCGCGTCTCGAGACATATTACGAGCGCGTCGGGCGCAATGCGATCCTATCGCTGGTGCAGCCGGGCGACCCGGAGGATTACCGCCGCGTGCCCGTGGACAGCGAAATCCTGTGGCAAAAAATGAAGGCCGCCGGGCAGTTTAATTTCCGCTCCGTGTTGCCATCCCCGATCACTGGAGGCGCGCAGGAAAACGTCCGCCTCAGCGTGGTGATCGCCGATTTCACTCTGATCACCTGGTGGGCGGACGCGATGAGCACCGCTGCCGGACAGCTCTTCACCATGCGTAAATTTCTGGCCGGAGCCAACTCGGCGACGCTCAAGGACGATGCAGCCTTCCAGAAGAATCGCGCCGCGCTGGAAGACGCCATGGCCGGCGTCATCCGGAAAAACAAGTCCAGCTTCGGCGACCCGTGGGGCCTGCTGGCGATGTTCAATGCGGCCAACGGGACGGCCGAGGCCCGCGCCACCATCACCTCGCCCAAGCTCACTCTCGTTTTGCCGTGACTTCATCGGAGGGAACATGCCCAAACCATTTCTCGCGCTCAGCGTGGAGCAGTTCGTCGACCTATTGCAGCAGTTTCCCTGGCGGCGCCAGGTCACCGAAGTCCACGTCCATCACACCTGGCGGCCGAAGCAGTCCGACTTCGCGGCGCGGCCGCCTGTTCAGACGATCGAAGGCATGTGGCGTTTCCACACCGTGGAGCGCGGCTTCATCGACATCGCGCAGCACGTCACCATCGATCCGGAAGGGACCATCTGGACCGGGCGCAACTGGAACGTCGCGCCGGCCAGCGCCACCGGCTTCAACGGCAACTCCGCCAAGGGCCCGTTCATGTTCGAGATGATCGGCAATTTCGACGAGGGCAACGACAAATGGGAAGGCGCGCAGCAGGCGGCCGCCATCGAGGTGATCGCGCAGGTGCAGCACCGCTTCGGCCTGCCGCCGGAAGCATTCCGCTTTCACCGGGAGATGAGCGAAAAGACCTGTCCCGGCACGGGAATTCAGAAAGATGACGTGCTGGAATTGGTGCGGGCCGTGCACAAGCGGCTGGACGCTCCGCGCGCGCGCGGTAGGGGCGCGTTCCCGGCGGAAGCCTCGGAGCTGCGCGCCGGGACGGAGCGGCTGTTGGAGCTTTTGGGCGCGAGCACCGGCTCGCGCGGGCTGGTGATGGAAACCGAGCCGCCGGAGTACGAGATGACCGCGCGCGAAGCCGCGCTCTCCTCCGGCGACAGCGCCGGGGCAAGCCGAATGGACCGGGCCCGCTCGGCGGACGGCGGCGAGTTGTCGGCCGACGGCAAAGCTTTCCTGCGCCCGCACGCGATCAATCTGCGCATGGGCGCGTTTTCCTCCGGCGGTGAGTTCCAGACCTCGCCCGAAGACGTAGAGGCGATCTTCAACGAGCACCTGCCGAAAGAACTTGAAACGCGTCTGAAACAGGGCCGCAAGCTCAAGCTGGTCTTCTTTGCCCACGGCGGATTGAACGACGAGAAGGAAGGCGTCCGGAACGCGCTGAACCGGATCCAGTTCTACCTGGACAACAATTGCTATCCGATTTTTTTCATTTGGGAGACCGGCCCGAAGGAAACGCTGGTGGACATCCTGCGCGGGATCGTGGGTCTGACGCCGTCCCGCGGAATCACCGATACGCTGGTGAACCTCTCCGACATCGGATTGGAAACGGCTTTCCGGCAGGGAGGCTTCTCCATGTGGGCCAACATGAAGCGCAGCGCGGAGCTGGCGTTTCTACCCAGGCAGGGCGGCACTTTTCTGGCCGAGAAGCTGGCCGCTTTCTGGAGCCAGCATCACGACAACATGGAGATCCACGCCATCGGTCACAGCGCGGGATCCATCTTCCACGCCTTTTTCCTGGACCTGCTGTGCCAGTCCGCGGCGACGCCGGCGGTCGAAGTGGAAACGCTGCACTTCCTGGCTCCGGCAATCACCGTCGACCTGTTCAAAGAGAGGCTTCTGCCGCTGGTGGGCAAGCAGGTGAAGGCCCTGACCGAATACACCATGCACAAGGATTTCGAGCTGGAGGACTCGGTGGGCCCATACCGGAAATCTCTTCTTTACCTGGTAAGTCGCTCCTTTGAAGATCAACCCGAGATGAAGATCCTTGGCCTCGAAGAAAGCATCCGGCGCGACGCTGACCTGGTGCGCTTCTTCGGATTGGCGGGCAACAAGAAGCCGCTCGGTGAAATTCTCTTTTCCGTCCAGGAAGCCGGGCCGCGAAACTCCACCATTTCGCGTAAGCATGGCGATTTCGACAATGACCGCCTGACCATGTCGGGCGTAATCCGGCGCATTCTCGACATCCCCGACACCGACCCGATCGCCGAGTTCCCCGAGACGGTTTCGCGGACCGTGCTCAATCAGGCTCCTACTCCGTCCATTCCGGCTTCCGCGCCGGATGGGCTGCCCGATCTGTTCCACGCCACCGCCGTCTCCGGAAGCCGGCGCGCGCTGTGCATCGGCATCGACGCCTATCCGCCCAATAACCAGTTGTCGGGCTGCGTCAACGACGCCAACGATTGGGCGGCGGCCTTCGAGTCTCTCGGCTTTCAGACAGCGCGCCTGCTGAACCAGGACGCTACCTTTAAGAACATTCAGGACAGGCTCAAGGAACTCGTGCGCAGCGCGAAGCAAGGCGATGTCATCGCTATCCAATATGCCGGCCACGGAACTCTGGTGGCCGATCTGGACGGCGATGAGAACGGCGGAAAGGACTCCGCGCTGTGCCCGGTCGACTTTCCTTCGGGTGGCTTCATCATCGACGACGATATCCGGGCGATTTTCCGGGGACTGCCCGACGGCGTGAACCTCACATGCTTCTTCGACTGCTGCCACTCCGGCACCATCACGCGGTTGGTGAGCGCGACCCCGGCTGGGCAGGGCGGCGATGTGCGCGCTCGCTTCATCGTCGCGACTCCCGAGATGGAAGAGGCCCACCGGCGTTTTCGTGCCGCGCTCGGCTTCCGGGCGCCCGCGCCTCGGGATGCCTCGGCCATGAAGGAGGTTTCGTTCACCGCGTGTACGGACGCGCAAGTGGCGCTGGAGATGAGCGGCCACGGGCAGTTCACGGTGCGGGCGCTGGGCGTGCTCCGTCAGGGGACCCAGGACGTGACCAATGAGCAGTTCTATCAGAAAGTGCTGGCCTCATTTGGCGGCTCGGCCGCGCAGCAAACACCCCAACTGGATTGCGCGCCCGGATCGAAGGCGCTGGCTTTGCTGGTGGCGCTTGCGGGCGGGAGCGCGTCCGCGCAGCCCGCAAAAGGTGTGGACGCCGTGATGGCGCGTCTGGACCGGATCGAACAGCGGCTCGCCAAACTGGGAGGCTGACGGCGATGGGTAACCATAGTGCCTGAATCCGTCAAATTCGGATCGGGGGTAGAGCGTCAGGCCGCCGTGCGCGTCCACGAGCGCAATCGTAACGAACCTGTGACGCGCCCGCTCAAGGTGTACACGCTCGATTCCACTACCTCCCGCATCGACGGCGGCATCGCCACCGCCGACGTTCCCTATGAGCCGCTGCAGCCCGGCCCGGAGGGCCTGTTGTTTTACGTCGATCCGCGCGACGGCGACACGCGGAACTCCGCCGTAGACCTGGACGATCCGCGCATCCTGATTCGCGGCGGCCTGGACCCTTCGCCGTCAAATCACCAGTTCCATCAGCAAATGGTTTACGCGGTGTGCTCCAAGGTGTACGCCCAATTCCAGCGCGCGCTGGGCCGGTTGGTGGCCTGGGGTTTCGATCGTGAAGGCGGCGACGCCGCGCGGGCCGGCAAACTGCGCATCCGCCCGCACGCCGGGCAATACGGCGCGAACGCCGCCTACGAAAAGGAATCCGGCGATCTGTGTTTCGGCTACTATCGCGCGCCTGAGACGGGCATCGGCCGCAACGCCCCGAACGGCTTCGTGTTCACTTGCTTGTCGCACGACATCATCGCCCACGAGTTGACCCACGCCTTGCTGGACGGCCTGCGCTCCCACTTCACCGTGCCGACCAGCCGGGATGTGATGGGCTTTCACGAGGGCTTCGCCGACCTGGTGGCGGTGTTTCAGCACTTCACCTATCCCAAAGTCCTGGAGGAACAGATCCGCCGCGTCAGCGGCGACATCGACCAATCCACGATGCTGGCCGGCATCGCCGAAAATTTTGGGTTGACGACCGGAGGAACCGGGCCACTACGCTCGGCCATCGACAAAGGAACCGTGCGCTACAAGCCGGATATGGAAGCGCACCAGATGGGCAGCGTGCTCCTGACCGCGGTGTTCCGCGCGCTGCTCACCGTATTCAAGCGCCGCACCGAGCCGTATATCCGTCTGGCATACACGCCACCCTCCGGCTACTTTCCCGCTGAGCTGATCACGTTCCTCGCGGCGACGGCCAGCGAGATGGCCGGGCGTCTCCTCGAGATGTGCATCCGCGCGGTCGATTACTGCCCGCCCGTGGACATGCACCTGGGAGAGTTTCTGCGCGCCGTCATCACCGCGTCGCGTGAGCTTGTTCCTCAGGACGCCTTGGGCTACCGCGAAGCGCTGATCGACGCCTTCGCCGCGCACGGGATCTACCCGCCGGGCGTCGGCCAGTTGGCCGAGGATTCGCTGGTATGGCGGCCGCCCGCCCGGTACATCGAGCCGATCGAAGCGCTGCACTTCGCCAACCTGCGATTCGCCGGCGATCCCTCGCTACCCGCAAGCCCGGCGGAGTTGCGCCGCCAGGCCGGCGCGTTGTGGGACTTCGTGACTCGGCGGGAGAACTGCGACGAATTCGGCTTGGCCGAGTTCGGCGCGGGCGATGCCGAACCGCCCACCGTGCAATCGATCCGGACCTCGCGGCGTGTCGGCCCCAACGGCGAGGTGCTCTTCGATCTGGTGGCGGAGATCACCCAGCGGCGCATGGCGCGGGATCCGGAAACCGGCGCGGCAGCGAAGTTCGTCGGCGGCTCGACCGTGATTCTGGGGCCCACCGGCGAAGTGCGATTCATCATTTCCAAGAACATTGGAAACGAAGACCGGCTGGCCCGCCAGTTGGCATTCCAGCGGGAATCCGGCTATTGGACTCTGACCGGTGGCCAATACCGCATGCGCGGCTACGCCCACCAACTGGCGCACCAAAGCAATTCCGCGCCACGACCGTAAAGGGCGACAGCCTGTTCCGTATCTCTGAATTACACGAGCGAATTACACGATCGTCAGCGCAGCCCTGCCCTCACGCACTCTACTCAGGCGCGAATGTTCACCCAGGTGTGGACGTGCGGATGGCCGCGGAAGTACCAGACCATATTCGGGCTCTCCAATTGCCACACATCCCAGACGCGGTCGGCCCCGAGGTCGAGGTTCTTGTAGAACGCCATCGAAAGTGACGCCACGCCGCCATTCGCCTTGATGAGTTGCATCGCCTCGTCGGCATCTTTCTTGCGGTACGGCATAAGCAGATCCGCCAGCACCTGCTCGACCAGCTTGCGCTGGTCCTTCGACATCTCGGAAACGGGCAGGCCTTCCATCCGTTCGCCCTTCTTCTTAAGCGCGACAGTGTCGGTCTTCTTCTCCTCGCGCGGATCGCCAAGCAAAGCCAGGTCACGTTGCTTACCGTTCAGCGCTTTGTACACTTCGTTAGCGCGCTTGGCTTGGTACCAGTAGACGTTTCCGGGATGGTCGGGATTCTCGGTGAAGTTGGGGCCGGCTTGGTGGCCATAGAAAATCGGACCGCCGAACGCCGCGCCTTCTACCGAATCGCCGTCGCAGCGCACCGTGCAGTGGCGTCCGGTCAGCACGAACTCAAACTTTCCGCTGCCGGGGTCGCCGAATAGAGCGATGGAGTAGTTGCCCAACCCCTTGGCGTCTTCCTGGACATGGCGCATCAGCGGTTCCACGAAGTCGGGGTTATGGAGTCCCTTGAAGATCTCTTCTATCATCGCCTGCTGGTCGGGCGTGAAAAACTCGGAGATCTTCTTGGGCGTGATGTGCCAGTTATTGTCGACCTTCGACTGCAGCTCATGGCCGAAGGGGAAGCTTACGACGTTCTTCTGCTCCGGCGTGAGGCTCTTGTGCAGCGTCGCGACGAGCGTCTCGGACGACCCGGTGAAGCGGGCGGGCGCTGCCTGGGCGGCGAGAGCGGCGGCGCCAAGGGCGGTGGCTTTCAAGAACTGCCGGCGATCCGGCTGGGAGCACTCAGGGCAATCCATCGTGGGGCCCTCCTTTCAAAAGCGTGTGTTTATTATGCGCGTCTCGCGGGACGGGAGCAAGGGGCGCGCCCAGTCTCAAGCCTTTACTTTCCCCCGTATTTTTCTCCCCCGTATTTTTCTGCCAAACAAGCGCGAGCTGTCGAAAAGCTTGTTCGTGCAAGGGCCAGTCAAGCAGCGTTGCCTGTCAAAGGCCGCTCCGTTTAGCCAGACCAGTGTGTGGACCTTGGGATCGATCCGACCTGATTGAACAATTGCTGATCTCGCAGGGGACCGTACATCTCGCCGACAAGTATTGGCCGGCAATCGATGGCCTGCTCGATCTCGTCGTCGAGGCCAATGCGAAAACGACTCTACCCTGAACTGCCAGCAAATCAAGACTGTCGCCGGCTCGGCTCTCGACCCCCAAGCTGTACACTATACGCATGCGACCCGCGCGACTGGCTGTCGCCGCTCTCGTTCTGGCGTTCCTGGCGCCTACCGTGGCGCAGGAGGATCGGAAACCCTACTTTTCGCTGGCCAGCAACCGCACTTGGCTGCCGGGTGAAAAGCCCACGGTGCAGATGTGGTCGCAGCACGTCACCAGCCTCGAGTACCGCATCTACCGCATCAAGGACCCGGTCGCATTCTTTCAGAAAATGGAAGATCCGCATCGCCTCGGCCCGGGCATGGCTGCGCCGCGGAAAAAGCGCGAGATTACGCTGATCGAGAAGATACATCGCTTCAAAAAGAGCTTTCGCGAGAGCTTTCGCGACTCGCTGCGAGCCCAATTCTCAGACCCTTCCCGCTCGGTGATTCACGGCTGGATCAGCGAGCCGAAGCCGCCGTCGCCGGCCACCGGCGCGACGAAGTACGCCGAACTGCCTGTCCTGAATCCGCAGCAACTGGTAGCCACCTTCAGGCAGAACGTCCCACAGGCCAAGCGCTGGGAATCGCAGACCATCCCCATCGACGTGAAGGATCGCGGCGTCTACCTGGTGGAGGCGGCGCACGAGAATCTGCGCGCCTACACCATCGTGATCGTCACCGAAATGGCGATCCTGACCAAGACCGCGCCGGGGCGAATGCTGGCCTCCGTTGTGGACGCGCGCGCCGGTACGGCGCTGGAGGCAAGCGAAGTACGCGTGTTGGCCGGCCCGCAGGCGGTGGCCATGGCCCGCACGGCAGGCGACGGCCTGGCGGAGCTTCGCCTGCCGGAGCCGACGCCCGACAGCGTCGTCCTGTTGGCTTCGCACGGCGGCGATTTCACCGCCAGCGGCATCGACTCCTGGAGCATTTCGAGCGACCCCGAACGCAGCATCACGGGGTACGTGTACACGGACCGTCCGATCTACCGGCCCGGCCACATGGTCCACGTGAAGGCCATTGTTCGCCGCCAGACCACGGTCGGATGGGAGATGCCGGAGGACTCGAAACTCAACGTCGAGATCAACGATCCGGAAGGCAAGACGGTTTTCCGCAAGGACTCCGCGCTGACGTCCATGGGCACCGTGCAATTCGATTACGAACTGCCGGCCGGCGCAGCGCTGGGCTACTATTCAGTGCAGTTCCATGCCGGTGCGGAATTTTCCGGCGGATTCCAGGTGGAGGAATACAAGAAGCCGGAATATGAAGTTCGCGTGAGCATGGAGCCGCGCCGCGTGTTGCAGGGCCAGCCGATTCAAGCCACGCTGTCGGCCCGCTACTTCTTCGGCGAGCCCGTGAAGAGCGCGCGCGTCACCTGGGTGGTGCACCGCTTCCGCCACTGGTATCCCGCCTACGCCGACGATCAGGACGACGTCAACCCGGAGGAATCCGACGGCGGCTGGGGCGGCGAGCAGTTATCGGAGGAGTCCGGCCAACTAGACGCCGACGGTAAGCTGACGGTGAAAATCCCCACCACCGAGGACGAGCAGCGCCACGACATGCGCTACCGCGTGGAGGCGCGCGTCACCGACGCCGCCAACCGCGAGATCTCGGGCGCAAGTTCGGCGCTGGCCACGCGTGGCTCCTTCCTGGTCCACATCGAAGGCGACCGCTATGTGTATCAGCCCGACGAGAACGCCACGTTCACCCTGGAAACACGCGATTATGACGGCAATCCCGTGCCCCAGACTCCTGTGCGCGTGGAACTGCGGGAGTGGCGCGGAAAGGGCGGTGAAATGGCCGCGGCGGTGTCGGCGGCGGCACTTAGCGACGCGCAGGGCGTGGCCAAAATCAGCCTCAAAGCCTCTACCAGCGGCAGCTACCGCGCCACGGCGTTCGCCAAAACGCCGGAAGGCCGCGACGTGCAGGACCAGACCTGGATCTGGGTCACGGGTTCCGCCGGCGGATGGTACAGCGAGAAGCGCGAGCGGCTGCAACTGGTGCCGGACAAGAAATCGTACAAGGCGGGCGACCGCGCCAAGATCCTGATCGTCACCGGAACTCCCAGCGCGCGGGTGCTGGTGACGGCCGAAGGCGCCGAGATCCTGTCGCGCCAGATTGTGGATGCGAAGTCGCCGGCCGTCACCGTTGAGATTCCGGTGAAGCGCGAGTACGCTCCGAATTTCTACGTCACCGCGGCGTTCATCCGCGACAACCAGCTCTACGAGGGCACCAGGAAAATCAAGGTGCCCGCCTCCGACCGCCAGCTCCAGGTGGAAGTGACGCCGTCGAAGAAGGAATACAAGCCGGGCGAGGCTGCCGTCTACAAAGTGGTCTCGCGCGATTCGGCGGGGAAGCCGGTGCCGGCCGAGTTGAGCCTGGGTGTGGTGGATGAGGCCATTTATTCCATCCGCCCGGACATGACGCAGGATATTTTCCGCTTCTTTTACGGCGTGGCGGCCAATCGCGTTGGGACCAACACGTCGCTCAACTACTACTTCAGCGGCGAGGCGGGCACTCGGCGGATGCAACTGGCCAGCCTGCGCAGCCGGCGGAATCTGGCTCAGCTCAAGCCCGAAGCTCTGGTGCAGCCCAAGGTCCGCAAGGCATTCCCGGACACGGCCTACTGGGTGGCGAATCTGACCACCGATTCCAGCGGGCAAGGCGAAGCCCGGTTCGAATGGCCGGACGCGTTGACCACCTGGCGGGCCACGGCTCGCGGCATTACCCGCGACACCAAGGCCGGCTCGGCCGTGGACAAGGTGATCGTGCGCAAGAACTTGATGGTCCGGCTCTCCGCGCCGCGCTTTTTTACCGAAGGCGACGAGGTAACCATCTCGCTGCTGGTCCACAATTACCTGAAGAGCGATAAGATCGCGAAGGTTTCTCTGGAAGCCAAGGGCCTGGAACTCACCGACGGCGGAACCCGCGACGTTCGTGTGCCCTCCGGCGGGGACGCCAAGGTGGATTACCACGTCCGTGCTCGCAAGGACCGCGATGCAGTGCTCACTGCGAAAGCCCTTACCAATGAAGAATCCGACGCGCTCGAAATAACGCTGCCGGTAAACCCCTTCGGCGTGAAGCTGGCCAAAGCCAGCGGCGGCTCGCTTTCCGCCGCTAGCGCGGAGCAGGGCGTGGACCTGATGATCCCCGCCGACGTCCAGCCCGGGTCGCAATCACTGGAGCTGAGAGTGACACCCTCGGTGGCTGGCGCGATTTTCGGTGCGCTGGAATATCTCACCAAGTTCCCCTACGGCTGCACCGAACAAACCATGTCGAGCTTCCTGCCGAACATCATGGTGTCGCAGGCGTTGCGCGAGCTGAACGTGCCGTCGAAGGTGGACGCCGGCGAGTTGCGGCGGAAAATCACGGCCGGACTCGACCGCCTGTACGGCTTCCAGCACGAAGACGGCGGCTGGGGCTGGTGGGAGACCGACGAGAGCCATCCGTTCATGACCGCGTATGTTGTTTCCGGCCTGGCACAGGCGCGCACCGCAAGCCAGGGCGTGCGGAACGACGTGATGGACCGCGGACGGACGTGGCTGCGCTCGCGCCTTGCGACCGACCGCAAACTGAAGCCGGACCTGCAGGCGTACATGGTATACGCCATAATGCTGGCCGGCGAAAAGGATCCGAAAATCCTGGACGCTGGATGGGCATCGCAGACCGGCATGACTTCCTACGGCGCGGCGCTGCTGGGCTTGGCGATGCGTCAGGCGGGCGACTCCCGCGCGGAGGAGCTTTCCGTGAGGCTGGAAGCCAAGGCCGTCACCGACGGGCAGGTGGCGCGCTGGGAAGTGGCCGACGACAACCTGATGGATTTCCACGGCGACACTTCGGTGGAGGCGACCGCGTTCGCCTTAAAGCTGCTGACACAGACGCGCCACACAAGCCCGCTGCTGGAGAAAGCCGCCTACTGGCTGGTGACCAAGCGCGACGACGGCTACTACTGGAACACCACCAAACAGACCGCGATGGCGATCTATGGCCTGATCGACTACGTGAAGCAGAGCAAGGAGTTGAAACCCCACTTCACGGTGACTATCTCCAAGGGCGACCGCCAACTGCTGTCGCGGCGGTTTACAGACGCGGACGTCTTCTCGGCTGAGCCCCCGGTGATCCGCCTTTCCGCGGCCGACGTCGCCGCCGGGTCGAACGTCTTCAAGATCACCAAGAGCGGCGAAGGCCGGCTTTACTGGTCGGCCCGCGCTGAATACTATTCCGCGGGCGAGCAGCTTTCCGGTACCGGTTCGGCGTCGCTCAGCATCTCGCGCGAATACTTCCGCCTGACTCCAGTTCAGGAAGGCGGACGCGTAATCCACCAGTTGGAGCCGCTCACCGGGCCTCTGGCGCCCGGCGATGTTCTGGCCGTTCGGCTTGTGGTCAGCGGCGGCCCCTGGCGCTACCTGATGACCGAAGATCCCATTCCTTCCGGCGCCGAGTTCGTCACGCGCGACGACCTGTACCAGATCCGCAACAAGCCGCCCTGGTGGCAGTTCGGATTCACCCGGCGCGAGTTCCGCGACGACCGGGCGGCGCTGTTCCATACCTATTTCAGCCGCGAGACCATGCAGCAGATCTACCTGCTGAAAGTGGTGAATCCCGGAACCTTCCGCATCAGCCCGGCACGCGCCCAGCCCATGTATCAGCCGCAATTCCTGGCCACCAGCGACAGCCGCGTATTGGAGGTCCGATGATCCCTGAACGCGAAGCGCTGCGCGCGGTGTGGAGCCACAAGGGCGCCTGGCTGATGTTCGCCCTGACCGGCTTCGTGTTTGCGGCTCTTGCCGTGGCCTGGTTCTGGATTCCCGACGCGCGTTCGGCGGCCGTGGCGCTGTCGGCAGTGTCCGTGCTGGCGGTGGGCAGCGCTTTGCTCTGCTGGCTGGGCGCGACGTTCTCGTATTACCGCCAGGCCCACCAGACCGGCGCGCCGCGTCTGACCGAAGCCGCCGGATCTGCCGTTCGGCACCTGCCGCCGCTTTGGCTCTGGCTGGCCGTAGCGGCCTGGAGCGCCTGGGTGACGCATCCCGGAGTGCTGATCTTGCTCGCCCCGTTTGCCGCCGCAATCGCAGTCAAAGGATGGAGCGGGTTCCTTAGCCCCGGCTGGCATTTTCGTTACCTGCCTTCTTTCGTGTTTGTCGCCGGGGTCTGTGGCGCGCTCGCCTGGGGGCTCTGGCTGTGGCGCCCGGTTCATGGCGGATTGCATGCCGAGGCGGTGAGTTTCGCCGCGCGGGCCGGCGTGGGCTATATGCTGGGGATCAGCGGCTGGCTGTACCTGGCGTCACTGCTCGGACGGCTTCAGGCGGAATCCCTCGCTCCATCCAACTGAGGACCGCTGCGCGCCCATAGCGGGTGATTAGGGAGCCGACGGCGGATGCGGACGCGGCGTAAACGCGGTCAAGTTCGGTGCGGGTGCGGGCGGAGGTGAAAGCAGCGTCGGCGGGTTTAGCGCCCGCCGCTTGTACGCCCGCACCACGTCTGGAACGTACTAACTCTAGAGCCAGGCCTTCGCGAAACCAGAGCGGGAGCCCGGGTCGCGCAATTGACTCCAGCAGAGCGTGCGCCATTTCGTGGCGTAAGGCTGCGGCGTCAGCGGAAGGCTGCAAATGCACGACGTGGCCTCGCGTGCTGGCAGCCACCCATCCCGGCTCTCCCGTGGCGTCGCGAAAAGCCGCCACCGTTGGATAGCGCCGCACTCTCGGACGCCGCAAAAACCGGCGGCCCGCGGCCTGCTCGACTTCGGCCGCGGCGCGTTCAGCTCGCTCCAACGTGACCCGGCCGTCAGAGGCGTCCACCGCCAGTACATCCACACGCTCCCCCGAGAATTTCTGCCAGCGGAGGCCGGCGGCGGTGAGGCCCGTCACCGTCCCCGGATAGTAGAATGCCAGAATCTCGCGATAGGATTTTCCGGACTTGCCCATCTGTTCCGCTCCGGCCTGGCACAGCCCAACGCCATGCCCGCCGCCGCGGCCGGTGATAGTCCATCGGTCGCCGCCGTCGGTAACCTCGAACCAGTCGCTGCGAACCAGGTTCCACCCCATCCGGCGGCCCACCGTGAAGCGGAAGGAAGCCGAGGTCATCAGTTTGGAGCCCAGCCGTACCGAGGAGGCGCGGCCCGAGGCGCTCTGCCCGGTGATGGCGAGCGAGGGAACCCGGTAGCCCAGCGCCCGCTCCAGGTCGGCCTTACGGATGTCGGAATGCCACGGCATCTGTGGACAGAATGCGTCACTGTGACGCACAAGATACGGCGCGCGCTGGTCCGGCCAGAGGGCCGACGCGTCCTCCGACACGCCGCCGCAGTTCTGCGTATAGTAGCTCGCGGCGAGCGCGCCGGCGAACCAGATCAGTTCGCCGGACGTGCGCTCGATGGCTTCAGCAATTAGCGGGCCGCCCCCGTCCGGCCGGAAGTCCTGGCAGTGCGTGGTCTCGCAGAAATCAAAGCCTTCGGCGGCATGGCGTCCCAGAAATTTCAGTGCGTAGGTGCGAGCCGCCACGGCCATGGCCTGCAAGGCCGCGGGGGAGGTAAAATTCCCGCTTTCGCCGGCGAGCACCCCCGCCACGTACTCGTCCGGAGTCATGGAAACCGTGCCCCGGCCATAAACGTGCACCGACAAGTTCCGTGCAGGCATACCCATGGTTACCCACAGGAGCAGGATTGAAACCCGGAGCGTTACAGAAACGTCTTTCACGCTTGCTATAATCAAAGATACACATTCGATTGCCGTTCCGCTCCCAAACATGAAGCGCCTTTGTGTCCTTATCTTTACAGCCGTCGCGGCGCACGCGGCGGATTTCGCAACGGGCATGGCTGCCCGCTTGGTCATCGGCCAGCGCACGTTTACAGACCAGATCCCGGGCGCTGCGGCGGACCTCGTAGGCGGCGTCAGCGGCCTTGCCTATGCCAATGACACGCTGATCGTCGCCGATTCGAACCGCATCGGCGCTGCGCCCATCAACCATCGGGTCCTGATTTACCGCAACCTATCCTCCAAGCTGCCGGCTCCTACGGCCGAATTGTTCTTCACGCAGACCTGCCCGGCGTGCACCGGCACCGCCGACGTCGTACTCGGCCAGCCGGACTTTAGCAAGACAGATTTCAACCTGAAGCAGACCGGCCTTCGGACGCCGACTTCAGTCGCCACCGACGGTGTGCACGTTGCGGTGGCCGATACCGACAACAATCGCGTCCTGATCTGGAATTCGATACCGCAGGTAAACGGACAGCCGGCCGACGTCGTACTCGGACAGCCGAACTTCACTTCCAATTCGATCCCGCCCGGCAATGTTCCGAACGCCAAGTCCATGCGCGGTCCGCAGGGCGTTTGGATTCAAAACGGCAAGCTCTATGTGGCCGACACGCAGAACCACCGCGTCCTGATCTGGAATTCCATTCCGACTTCGAACCAGGCCGCGGCTGAAGTGGTCCTCGGACAGCCCGACTTCGGCACGTTCGTGGAGCCCGACTTGACGCAGGCCAAAGTGGATGCCAAGGCGACCAACATGCTGAACCCGGTCTCGGTCACCTCGGACGGCATCCGGCTGTATGTCACCGACCTCGGCCACAACCGCGTCCTGATCTGGAACTCGATCCCGACGCGGAACCAGGCGGCAGCGGACATCGCCCTCGGCCAGCCCGATATGAACGGCGCGGATGCCAACAACTCGCCCGCCCTTTGCGCCTCGGACGGCGTGGATGCGAACAACAAGCCGACCTATCCCAAGCGCTGCCTGTCGACGCTCGATTTCCCCCGCTTCGCCCTGGGCGACGGTAAGCGGATGTTCATTGCCGACGGCGGAAATGACCGCGTTCTCGTCTACAACCGCATCCCCACCACCAGCGGGGAAGCGGCCGATTATGTGATCGGCCAGCTCGGCGGAGGCATCAACCAGGCTTCCGACTCCACCGATTCCATGCGCACGCCGCTGTCCCTGGCCTGGGACGGAACGAACCTCTACGTCAGCGATGCGTTCAATCGCCGCGTCACGGTGTTCACCGTGGCCGACCACCTGGTGCCGTATAGCGGCGTGCGGAACGCCGCAAGCCGGGAGATTTTCGCTGTGGGCACCGTCACGTTCGGTGGAACGATCAAAGAGAATGACGAGGTCACGCTGAAGATTGGGGATATAGAATACAAGTACAAGATCGTCAAGGACGACGATTTTGAGAAAATCATCACTGCGCTGGTGAATAAGATCAACGCCGATAAAGGCGACCCCAATGTATTCGGGTCTCCCGATCCGGTAAGCGGCAGCATCATTCTGACTTCGCGCATCCCCGGCGAGGATGGCAATAAGATCGCCTATTCCACCACCCTATCCGACGGCGCGACGATTACCGCCACCACCGGCGGAGCCACGCTCACCGGTGGGCAGGACGCGGCCAAGATCGCACCGGGTACCGTCGTTATTGTGGTCGGCGACGGGCTCAGTGAGAGCACCGCCGCGGCCGCCGCCGACGCGGACCCGCTGCCGTCGACACTGGCCAACACCCAGGTCTACTTCGACGGTATCCGCGCGCCGCTGTTTTCTGTGTCGCCCACGCAGATCACCGCGCAGATTCCTTTCGAAGTGCGCGACCGCACCAGCGTCAGCGCCTACGTGCGCACGCTTCTGAGCAACGGCACGGTGCGGGTTTCCACGCCCGTTGCCGTCACTATCGTCCCCGAGAACCCCGGCATTTTCGCCGGAGAGGGCCTGGACCCGCGTCCCGGCATGATCTTCCACGGCTCGTCGAACGCCACTGGCACAGTTTCGGTGGATGGAAGCGTCAAAGCCGCCGATGTGGCCACCGTAACCATTGAGGACCGGTCTTACTCTTACACCGTCAAAGACGGCGATACGCTGAACACGATTCGCGACGCCTTGGTGGGCCTGATCAACGCTAATGCGGACGAGAAGGTGGAGGCCATCCCGTCGGTCTCCTTCACGCGCATCCGGCTTCGTGCCAAGGTGCCCGGCGACGCCGGCCTGGGCATCAAGTATTCCGCCAAGTCCAACGATGGCGCGCAGGTAGTGATGTCGGCGTTCACGGCGGAGCTGTGCTGCGCCAACAGCGGCCCCGTCAACGACGCCAACCCGGCCGTCCCCGGCGAGACTTTGCTGGTCTACGCTACCGGACTCGGTTTGGCGGAACCCCGGACCGAAGTCACCGGTGAGCGCTATAAGGGTCCGCTGGTGGAGCCGATCGAGTTCGTCTCCTCGCTCGCCGGCGGCAAGACCGCGAACATCTTCCAGGCGTCGCTGAAAACGGGCGAGGTCGGCATCTACGAAGTCGTGCTTGAGCTGAACTCCGAGATCCCGACCAATCCGTTTACACAGCTCACCATCGCGCAGTTCACGTACGTCAGCAACATCGTGACGTTTCCGCTGAAGAATCCGAACGACGAAAAGTAGCGGGTATGCTGCAGCAAGGCCGTGCCGCATTATCATGGCAGCATGCGGATAGTGTGCACGATTGCGGGAGCGGAATCATGAAAAAAGCGTCTCTGGCGCGGGCCGGCCGCGGGCCGGCCTCGAAGCAACCCAGCCGCCGCTTCCAATGGCCGAACACGATGACCTTTCCCAGGGCGCTTCGTGAGGCCATTCCCGAAATGGATTCGTACGCAGGCCGCGTCCTGAAGCTCGATGCCATCGGAGGCCAATGCCGGCACTCCTTTGAATTCGGTAAGCGCGTCCTGATCCGTTTCTCCGTGCGGGAAACCGGAAAGCTGAAGGGCGAGTTCGACGTCTTCGCGGATATCGATGGCGAAGCGGCGCGCGCGCTGGCGAGGTCGCTGGAGCAACTCGCCGATCAGGTCGAACGAATGCCGGCTGAATCCGTGATGGGGCGCGCTGTCCGGGTCAAGACGTAGCAAGAGATGACCATCGCCGAGTACCAGAAGCTCATGCCACCCACCGACGGCAATTGGGAGCTTCACCATGGAGAACTCGTCAAGGTTGCGAGGCCTCGGTCTTGGCATTCCTGGATTCAACACAGGCTTCTTCACGTCCTGAATGCAGCCGCCGGCCCGTCGTGGGTTGCTATGGTTGAGTTCTCCTTTCGGCCGTCCCCGGAACATGAACTCTGGACCGCGGATGTGGGAGTGGCCTCCAGATCAAGGATGAATCCGCGACAGGACAAATGGTTTACCGGTACGCCGGAACTTGTGATCGAAGTTCTCTCTCCCTCCAACACCGTGTCTGAGATGATCGACCGCGAGCGCACCTGCATGCAGGGAGGTTGCAAAGAGTTCTGGGTGGTCGAGCCCGATTTCCAACTGGTCAGAGTTACCCGCCTGGACGGCCGGACTGCACCGTACGAAACCGGCGCCGAGATCCCGCTCGACCTGCTGGGTGGCGGTACTCTCTCGGTCGCCTCCATCTTCAGCGACTGAAACCGCCCGCCCCGCGGGTACAATAAGCGGGCATGCCTTCACTGGCCGTCATCTCGGTCGGCGCGCTCGCGGCCGCGATCATCCTGAGCTGCTTCTCGCGCGTCAACGTCGGCGTCGTCTCAATCGCGCTCGCCTTCGCCATCGGCGCGGGATTAGGCGGCATGAAGGCCACTGCCGTCGTAGCCGGATTCCCGGTCAGCCTCTTCCTGACTCTTACCGGCGTGACGCTTCTCTTCGCGCAGGCTCGCGCCAACGGCACGCTGGCGGGCCTCACGGCGCGGCTCGTCCGCCTCGCGCGAGGCAACGCCGGCCTCATCCCCACCCTGTTCTTCGGACTGGCCGCGCTGCTGGCCACCGCCGGCGCGGGCAACATCGCCGCCACGGCGCTGCTGGCTCCGGTCGCCATGACAGTGGCCGCCGAAGCCGGCATCAGCGGATTCTTGATGGCCCTCATGGTGTGCAACGGGGCCAGCGCCGGCGCCTTCTCTCCCGTCGCGCCCACCGGCATCATCGCCAACACCCTGATGGCCAAAGCCGGCATCGAGCACGCCGAATGGCGCAACTACTTCAACACCCTGCTCGTCCAGTCCGCCGTGGCTTTCGCCGGCTACTTTCTATGCGGTGGCTGGCGGCTGTTCGCCAAACACAAAGCCCGCATCCATCCTCCGCCGGCGGCGCCTTTCGACTCCCGGCAGAAGTTCACGCTGGCCGTGCTGGGCGCGTTCGTGGCGAGCATCCTCGTCGCACACGCCGACCTCACCGCCGCCTCCTTCTGCGCCGCCGTGCTGCTCACGCTCTCCCGCGCCGCCGACGAAGAGGCGGCCATTTCCAAAATGCCCTGGCACGCCATCCTGATGGTGTCGGGAGTCACCATGCTGATCTCGATCCTCGAGCGAACCGGCGGCATGGACCTGTTCACCTCCGCGCTGGCGCGGTTCTCCACGCCGAAGTCGGTCACCTTCGTCATCGCGCTGGTCACCGGTGCCATCTCGGTCTATTCCAGTTCCTCCGGCGTCGTTCTGCCTGCGTTTCTTCCCACGATTCCTTCGCTGGTCTCCAAGATGGGTGGCGGCGACCCGCTGTCGATCGCCTACTCCATCAACGTCGGCGCACACCTGGTGGATGTCTCGCCGCTGTCCACGCTGGGCGCGCTGTGCATCGCCTGCGTCACCGCCGCCGATCGGGACCGCGTCTTCCGCCAACTCCTGCTGTGGGGCCTTTCGATGACCGTGGTCGGCGCCGCGGCCTGTTACCTGTTTTTCGGCGTACTGTAGAATGTGTAGGACATTCCCATTTCTTATGCCGCTGACTCGCGAGAAAGCTCAATTGATGAGTGCGTCGGAAATCGACCGGACCCTGGTCCGCCTGGCGCACGAGATCCTGGAGAAGAGTCAGGATCTCGATAAGCTGGCGTTTATCGGCATCCGCCGCAGGGGTGTCCCGATGGCGCATAGGCTGGCACGGAAGATTGAAAATCTCGAGAAGCGCGCAATTCCCGTCGGGACTCTGGACATCACCTTTTACCGCGACGATCTGACGACCGTGGATTCCAAGCCCGTCGTCAGCGGCACGGAAATTTCCTTCTCCGTGCAAGGCAAGGAAATCATTCTCATGGACGACGTCCTCTACACCGGCCGCACCATCCGCGCCGCTCTGGACGCTCTGTTCGAGCACGGCCGCCCGGCTCGCGTCCACCTGCTGGTGCTGATCGACCGCGGCCACCGCGAGTTGCCCATCGAAGCCAAGTTCATCGGCCGCTCCGTGCAAACCACCGCCAACGAAATCATCGAAGTTAAATTCCAGGAGATCGACGGCGCCGAAAAGGTGCTGCTGGTGGAGAAACTGCCGGAGGCGGCGTAGCATGGCCGGATTGCTGGGCATCGAGGGCGTGGACCGGTTCGAGATTGAAGCCATTCTTTCCCGCGCAAAGGATTTTCAGCAGTGGCCCACCAAGCGGCTGGATACGCTGCGCGGCAAGATGGTCGTCAACCTGTTCTTCGAAGCCTCCACGCGCACGCGGACCAGCTTCGAGATCGCCGCCAAGCGCTTGGGCGCCGACGCCGTCTCCATCACCGCCGCCGGATCCAGTGTCTCCAAGGGCGAATCGCTGGTGGACACCTTGAACACGCTTGGGGCAATGCATCCCAACGCCATCGTGATGCGCCATGCCGCGTCGGGCGCGCCGCATTTTCTCGCCCGCCACCTCCCCATCCCCCTCATCAACGCCGGCGACGGGCTGCATGAGCATCCCACCCAGGCCCTGCTCGACGCCCGCACTATCCTGGACCGTCTCGGCCGGCTGGAAGGGCTGCGCGTGGCCATCATCGGCGATATCGCGCACAGCCGCGTCGCCCGCTCCAACGTGCATCTGCTGTCCAAATTCGGCGTCGACATCGTGCTCTGCGGACCAGCGCCGCTGCTGCCGCCGGAACTGGCCCACATCGCGCCAGGAGTCACACTGACCAACGACATCCGGGAAGCGATTCGCGGCGCCGACGTGGTGATGATGTTGCGCGTGCAGCTCGAGCGCCAGCACGAAACGCCGTTTCCGCCGGGCGAATATTTCCAGTATTATGGCCTGCGGCTGGAGCATCTCGCCGGAGCCAAGCCCGACGCCATCGTAATGCATCCCGGCCCCATCAATCGCGGGCGCGAGCTTTCAAGCGAAGTCGCCGACTTCCAGCGGTCGGCCATTCTGAACCAGGTGGAAAACGGCATCGCGGTGCGCATGGCTGTTTTGGAGCGAATCATAGGTGAGTAAGCTGATTATCAAGAACGGGCGCGTTATCGATCCGGCCTCCGGCCTGGATCGCGTCGCCGACGTGGGAATCGAAGGCGGCCGCATCGCGCAAGTGGGGCAGAATCTCAACGCCATCGGCGCCGAGGTCTTTGACGCATCCGGGCTGATCGTGGCGCCTGGGTTCATCGACATCCATGTCCACCTGCGGGAGCCGGGCATCGAATACGCGGAAACCATCGAGACCGGCGCGCGAGCCGCGGCGGCGGGCGGTTTCGCCTCCGTCTGCTGCATGCCGAACACTATCCCGGTGAACGATAACGCGACGGTCACCAGCTACATCGTGGACCGCGCGCGCCAGAACGCCGTGGTCAACGTGTTCCCAATCGGCGCCATCACCAAGGGCAGCCAGGGCGAGGAGCTGGCCGCCATCAGCTCGATGAAGAACGCCGGCATCGTCGCCATCTCCGACGACGGCCGTCCCGTGATGAACGCCCGCGTGATGCGCCGTGCGATGGAGCTGGCGCGGTCGCTCGACATCCCGGTAATCGACCATTGCGAGGACTTGCATCTTTCGGCTGGCGGCGACATGCACGAGGGCCTAACCTCGGTCCGCCTCGGATTGCGCGGCATCCCGGCGGCGTCGGAAGACGTGATGGTGGCCCGCGACCTCTTGCTTGCTCAGCTTACCGGCGCGCGTTTTCACGTCGCCCACATATCGTCCCGTCACTCCGTGGCCATGGTTGCGCACGCCAAAATGATGGGCATTCAAGCCACCTGCGAAGTCTCGCCGCACCATATTTCGCTCACCGACGAGCAGGTGGCCGCCTACGACAGCAACTATAAGATGAAGCCGCCGCTGCGCTCCCAGTGCGACGTCTCGGGCGCGATAGACGGCATCGTCAGCGGCGTCATCGACGCCATCGCCACCGACCACGCCCCGCACGCCGGCAGCGAAAAAATGCAGGAATTCGAAAGATGCCCGTTCGGCATCCTGGGCCTGGAAACCGCGATCGGCGTCTCGCTCGATGCCCTTTATCACACCAGCCGGATCGGGCTCGACCGCTTCGTCGCCCTCTTCACCACCGGCCCGGCCCGCGTCCTGCATCTTGACCGCGGCACCCTGGCCCCCGGCGTCCCGGCCGACGTCACCCTGTTCGACCTGGACCGAGAGTGGACCTACGACGTCAACAAAAGCTGCTCCAAGAGCAAGAACTCTCCTTACAGCGGCCGCAAATTCCGGGGCGGACCGGTGGCTACTTTCGTCTCCGGACAAAAAGTGTGGCAGCGCGACTGAGCCGCGAAAAATTACCGGGCCGCGGCCGTAAGAGAGCGGTTGCATGATTCGGGGGACCACGTTCGTTTTTCCAGGCCGGGCAGCCGCCGGCGGAATCGGAGTCATCGATGCGCATCATCCTGTTTGTTCTGTTCGCCCTGCTGATCGGAGCCAGATCGCTTGCACACTACGTCATCGAATTCGAGTGGTGGAAGGAACTCGGCCAGGTGGAAACCTGGCTGGACATGCTTTCCTATTCCATCCTTCCAGCCACCGCGGCGACGCTGCTGGCTTTCGCCGGACTCTGGATCGCCCACGCGCGCGGCCTGAAGTTCTCCGGCTCCGGCCTGCGGCGGTATCCGTTCTACGGGCGGATTTCGACGCTTGTCCTGCTCGTACTGGCGTTTCTGATCGCCGTTCCCACGCTCGACTCCTGGGACGTCATGCGCTGGTGGGGCGCTCGCGGCCTTCCGCCTGAAGCCACGGCCTGGCACGATCCGGTCTTCGGACAGCCTCTGAAGTTTTACCTCTTCGATCTTCCGTTCTACTCCTCCCTGAGGTCGTTTCTGCTCGCCGCCACCGTGGGCGCCGCGCTGACCTACTTCCTCACCGCCCGCGCCTGGCAGTTCATCCGCGAATTTCCCAAGGGCGGGACGGGAGAAATCGACCTCACGATTTTCCGCTTTGAAGGCGGCTTCGAATCGCGCTTCCTTCGAATCGTCGCCGCGATCTTTTTCCTCGCGCTGGGATGGCGCTATTATCTCGGCCGCTATGAGATGGTGTGGAACGATCACGGCTTCATGGTCGGCATCGATTACGTGGACCAGAACATCGGCTTGCCCCTGCAATGGGTCGTGATCGCCGCCTGCGCCGCGGCGGCGGTCTTCTCCGGCATGGGCCTCTGGCGTCTTCTGCTGGTGGTGCCTGCGGCCCTGATCCTCAAGATCGCGATCCCGGGCTTTGTCGGATCCTTCTACGTCCGCCCGAACGAGATCTCGCTCGAGCGCCCCTACATCGAGCAGCACATTCAGGCCACCCGGCAGGCCTACAGGCTGGGCTCCAACCTGAAAGAGGTGGAGTTCAAAGCCAAGCCGGATGCGCCCATCGACACCGTAAAGAACAAAGTCCTGCTGGACAACGTCCGCCTCTGGGACTGGAGCGCCTTTCACGATACCGTCACCCAGATCCAATCCCTGCGGCCCTACTATACCTTCTTCGACTCGGACGTGGACCGCTACATGATCGACGGCCAGTACCGGCAAGTGCTGCTGACTCCGCGCGAGCTGGACATCCGCCAGCTTCCCGACGCCCGAACGCGGTGGATCAATCCCCACTTCATCTACACGCACGGCTACGGCGTCGTGCTGGCCGAGGTCGCGCGAATCACTCCCGACGGCCTGCCGCTGCTGCTGGTGCAGAACGCACCTCCCGAGATTAAAACGCCCAGCCTGAAACTCACCCGCCCGGAAATCTACTACGGCGAAGTGGTCCATGAGCCGGTGTTCGTGCACACGGAGCAGGCCGAGTTCAACTATCCCTCCGGCGACACCAACGTGCAGTCGCGCTACGAAGGCAAAGGCGGATTCCCGATTTCCTCCTTCGCCATGCGCGCCGCCGCAGCGCTACGCGAAGGAGAGATTAACATTCTTCTTACCGGATACCTGACGCCTTCCAGCCGCATGATCATCCGCCGCAACGTTCGCGCCCGATTGCAGGCGCTGGCCGAATTCCTGGCCTGGGACGTCGATCCGTACCTTGTGATCACGGAATCGGGCCGCATGGTCTGGATGATCGACGGCTACACGACCTCCGACTCCCACCCCTACTCGAAGCGCATCGACACTCAGGCGCTGGGCACGCTCAACTACATGCGCAACTCGGTGAAGGCCACGGTGGACGCCTACGACGGCGAAACGAAAATCTACGTATTCGACCCAGCCGACCCGGTGATCCGTGTCTGGCAGTCGCTTTTCCCCAAGCTGTTCCATCCCGCCTCCGAGATGCCGGCCGGATTGCGCTTCCACGCCCGTTACCCGGAGACGCTGTTCCGCGTCCAGGCCGAGATCTACCGCACCTTCCACATGAAGGACCCGCAGGCGTTCTACAACAAGGAGGACCTCTGGGACCTGGCCAGATACACCGGCGGACAGGCGGGGCAAGCCAAGGCGGTGACGCCGACCTATGTCTTCGCCACCACGCCCGGCTCGGACAAGCCGGAGTTCCTTCTGCTGCTTCCCTTCACACCGCGGTCGAAGGACAACCTCATCAGCCTGATGGTGGCGCGCTGCGACGGCGAGCACCTGGGCGAGCTGCTGGTGCTGGAGCTCTCAAAGCAGGAGCTGATCTTCGGACCCCTGCAGGTCTCGGCGCGCATCAATCAGGATCAAAACATCTCGAAGGATCTGACGCTGTGGAACCAGCAGGGCTCGCAGGTTCTTCGCGGGCAGACCCTGACGCTGCCCATCGACAATACGTTCCTCTACATCGATCCCATCTACATCCAGGCAAGCCAGGCGCGTATGCCGCAGCTCAAGAAGGTGGTCATCGCCCAAGGCAACAGTTTGATCTACGCCGACACCTACGAGCAGGCGCTGGCGCAATTAAGCGGCACGGCCCGCGCAGCCGCGGCCCAGGCTCTATCCGCGGCTCCGTCATCGCCGTCCGCGGTGCCAGCAACACCAGCAGCCCAAGGCGACGCCCGCCTGGAGCGCATCCGCCAGCACCTGCGCCGCTACCGTGAGCTGACCGGCCAAGGCAAGCTGTCCGAAGCCGGCCGGGAACTGGAAGCGATCGAGGCTGAGGCGCGGAAGTGACCCCGACTTGCCGCCAGTGTGCCTTCGCAGTAAGCGTGGCCCGGAACCTCGATGCAATGCTGACGCCGGGAACGCCCCCGCAAGTGACCGTCCGTTTTCTCATCTCAGTACAACGCGGCCGAAGGCCGCGCATTCAAAAAACGACGCGCGGCGCAGCCGCGCCACCTCCACCCAACACCCATCACCAGGCGAGTACGACGGCTCCGCCGTCGTACTCGCCTCAAGTAAACATCCGCTCCATCGCGATCCGCCCCCGCGTAAACACCATCCACGGATGCTCCACGCCCGCGTAATAAACCAGCTCCCGCCAGTCTCGCGTCTCGTGGATCACGAAGTCCGCCCGCTTGCCCGGCTCCAGCGACCCGATCTCGTGTCCCCGGTTCAGCGAATACGCCGCATTGATCGTCGCCGCCGTCACCGCCTCGGCCGGCAGCATCTTCATCTGCGTGCACGCCAGCGACAGCGACAGCAGCATCGACGGCGCCGGCGCCGTCCCCGGGTTGAAGTCCGTCGCCACCACCACCGCCAGCCCCGCGTCGAGCATTGCCCGCGCCGGCGCGTAGTCTGTGTGGCCCAGCGAAAATACCGACGCCGGCAGCAGCACCGGCTGCACCCTCGCCGCCTTAAGCGCCACGATGCCCTCCGCGCTTACCTTTTCCAAATGGTCGGCCGACGCCACCCGCAGCTCCGCCGCCAGCTCCGCCCCTTTGCTGTTCGATAGCTGATCGACGTGCAGGCGCATCCGCATCCCGAAGTATCGCGCCGCCGCGGCAATCAGCCGCACGTCCTCGGCGCAGAAAATGCCCGGCTCCACGAACGCGTCGCAGTACTCCGCCAGGTGCTCCTCCGCGATCCGCGGCAGCATCTCTTGCGTCAGCAGAAACAGATACTCGTTGCGCGCGTCGCGAAACTCATCCGGGATCTCATGCGCCCCCATAAACGTGGGGACCCATTCCACTGGCGTATCGTCACCCAGCCGCCGGATCACCCGCAGGATCTTCAGCTCGTCTTCCACGGTCAGCCCGTAGCCGGACTTGGCTTCCACCGTGGTCGTGCCGCAGCGCAGGAACCAGCCCGTGTAGCGCATGCCTGCCGCGTAGAGATCCTCCTCGCTCGCGCTGCGCGTCTGCCGCACCGTGGACCGGATGCCTCCGCCGCTCGCCGCGATCTGTTCGTAGCTCGCCCCGGCGATCCGCTGCTCGAATTCGCGGATGCGGTTCCCCGCGAAGACGGCGTGCGTGTGCGCGTCCACAAACCCCGGCAAAATCACACGTCCGCCGGCGTCGATCACCAGCGTGTCTTTCGTGATGAAGGGCTCCACTTCGGCGCGCGGACCCGCCGCCACGATCCATCCGTCCTCCGCCAGCAGCGCGCCGTTGGTGATCACGCCGAGGTCCAGCATCTCCGTCCCCGTCCGCGGGCGCGGCGAGCCCTTCATAGTCACCAGTTGTGAGCTGTTGACCACCGCCACGCGCTCAGGCATTCCGCCCTCCCAGCCGCTCCGTGAGTCCCGAGGAAAAGGCCAGCAGGCATGCCGCCGCCGCTAGCGAAGTCATCCCATCCGGATCCCGCTCCGGATCGATCTCCACCAGGTCCAGCACACGGACCTTCGGACCAAGCCCGCATGCGCGCGCCGCTCGCCGGATCTGCCACGGCGCCAGGCCTCCCGGCCGCGAGCCCGGCGTCCCCGGCGCGAACGCGCGGTCCAGCACATCCAGATCCAGGTCGACGTAGATCGCACTGCAGCGGCTTTCAAGATAAGCCAGCGCCTCGCCCATCACCGCGTCGATGCCCCGCTCCTGAATGCAATCCGCGCCCACCACCGTGATCCCCGCCGCGCGCGCCACGTCCGCGTAGGCTCGCGAATTGACGAACGCCTGGATGCCCACCTGCACGATGTGCGTCCCCGGCAGCCCGTCTTCCAGCAACGCCCGCACCGGGTTGCCGTTGGTCAGGCCTCCGTCCAGATCCCGCAAATCGAAATGGGCGTCCAGTGTCAGCAGTCCGCAGCGATCCAGCGGCTGCCCCATCCCGTGCACTCCCGGACGAGTTACGCTGTTGTCGCCGCCCAACAGCGCCAGCGCGTCGGATTCCTTCAGCGCGTCCGACACTGCGTCCGCCAGCGGCCGGAGGGCCTCCTCGGGCCGCGACGCCGCCAGCGGCAAGTCGCCCAGATCCCTCGCCGCCAAGCCGCGCACGTCCACTCCCGCGGCCACGTCATAAGTGCTGAAACGCTCCAACGCCGTCCGGATCGCCCGCGGCGCCAGGTCGCACCGGCCCGGCGAAATCGAGCCCAGCCGCAACGGCGCGCCCAACACCCTCAGCCTCCCCGGCGCCCCGGATAGATGATCGCCCGCCAGCCAGGCCGATGCGCGAGGCCAATGAGCGTCGCGATGGAGTGCGCTCACCGTTCGGGCGCCTCCCGCATCGGAAGCCGCACGCCTTTTTCGTGCGCCGTTTCCAGCGCCTCCGGATATCCGGCGTCGGCATGCCTGCAGATGCCCAGACCCGGGTCCGTCGTCAGCACGCGCTCCAGTCGCTTCGCCGCCTCCGCCGTTCCGTCCGCCACCACCACCATGCCCGCGTGTTGCGAATAGCCGATGCCCACGCCCCCGCCATTGTGAATCGATACCCACGACGCCCCCGCCGCCGTGTTCAGCATGGCGTTCAGCAGCGGCCAGTCCGCCACCGCGTCGGAGCCGTCGCGCATGCCTTCCGTCTCACGGTACGGAGACGCTACGCTGCCCGTGTCAAGATGGTCGCGGCCGATCACAATGGGGGCTTCGATTTTACCTCTTTTCACCGCATCGTTCAGCGCCAGTCCGAACTCTGCGCGCTCCCCGTAGCCCAGCCAGCAGATGCGCGCCGGCAGGCCCTGGAATGGCACCCGCTCCCGCGCCCGCCCCAGCCATCGCTCCAGAACTTCGTTGTGCGGGAACAGCTCCAGCGCCAGTTGGTCCGTCACCCGGATGTCGTCCGCCGATCCCGACAGCGCCACCCAGCGGAACGGCCCATACCCGCGGCAGAACAACGGCCGGATGTATTCCGGCACGAATCCCGGAATGTCGAAGGCGTCCTCCACTCCCGCTGCCCGCGCCTGCGTCCGCAGATTGTTGCCGTAGTCGAACGTCACCGCGCCGCGTCGCTTCAGCTCCAGCATCGCACGCACGTGCGTCGCCATCGATTCCATCCCACGCCGGACGTATTCCTCCGGATCGGAGCAGCGCAGAGCCTCCGCCTCCCGCAGGCTCACGCCGTGCGGAACGTAGCCCTCCAGCGCATCGTGCGCCGAAGTCTGGTCGGTCAGCACGTCCGGAATGAAGTCGCGCCGCGCCAGTTCCGGCAGGATATCGGCGCAGTTTGCCGCCAGCCCCACCGACAGCGCCCGCCCCGTCCGCTGCGCTTCCTCGATCCACGCCAACGCCTGATCCAGGTTCGACGTCATCCGGTCGCAGTAGCCCGAATCGATCCGCTTCTGAATCCGCTGCGGATCCACCTCGACCCCCAGAAAGCAGGCCCCGTTCATCGTCGCCGCCAGCGGCTGCGCTCCGCCCATCCCACCCAGCCCGCCTGAAACCACCAGCTTCCCCGCCAGCGACCCGCCGAAATGCTTCCGCGCCGCCGCCGCGAAGGTCTCGAACGTTCCCTGCACGATTCCCTGGCTGCCGATGTAGATCCAGGAGCCCGCCGTCATCTGCCCGTACATCATCAGGCCCAGCCGCTCCAGCCGGTGAAATTCTTCCCAATTGGACCAGCGCCCCACCAGGTTGGAATTCGCGATCAGCACGCGCGGCGCGTACTCGTGCGTCCGGAACACCCCCACCGGCTTGCCAGACTGCACCAGCAGCGTCTCGTCGTTCCCCAGTTCCCGCAGGCAGCGCACCAGCGCGTGAAAGCACTCCCAATTTCGAGCCGCCCGCCCCGTGCCGCCATACACCACCAGGTCGTCCGGCCGCTCCGCTACGTCCGGATCCAGGTTGTTCATTAGCATGCGGAGGGCGGCTTCCTGTTGCCAGCCCTTCGCCGAGAGTTCCCGTCCGCGCGGCGCCCTCATACCTCAGTTGTATCTAAATAGGAGACCTGCGTGTTTCCTGTTTCTGAATCATCCTCTCCAGCGTCAGCAGATTCAACATCAACTGCCGCGCTGGATGATAATTGTCCTGACGCTGCACGTGCGGCTGCGGCGTAAATTCGCGGTCCGCGAAGAGCAGATATCCCGGCAGCCCGCGCCCCCGCTGCGAGTACTTCCCGTCGATCAGCCCCTGCGCCTCGCCGAAATACCGCGCCGCCCACTCCGCGCCCGGATCGTCCTCCAATATCATCAGCAGCCCGATCAGGATCTCGTTCAGCGCCCACAGCGGCTTGATCCACAAGTATTCGCCGCGGATGCGGAACTCCAGGTCCGTCCCCACCGGATGCACCACCGGCCACTCGTAATTCGGATCCCCAACCTGGATGCCCTCCGCCAGCCCGCCGAATTCCGCGTCCCAGCCCGCCTCCAGATGCCGCCTCAGCCGCTCCGCCGCCAGCGCCCGCAGCCCCGAGTCCCCGCGGCGTCCGGCTTCGTCCATCACCATCCACAGGCTCTCGATGCTGTGTCCCGGCATGCTCTGCCGCGCCAGTTCCGGCGGACGGCTGAAATCATGCTCCAGCACTTCGTTGTTCAGCCCCAGGTCCGGATTGTAGTGCCGGTGCAAGATAGCGTCCAGGCAGCGGTCGGCAATCTCGCTCACCTCCGGATCGCTCCACCGCCGCAGAATCTGCGTTGCGATGCGCAGCTGCACCATCCACAGTCCCTGCGGACGCTGCCCGTACTCGGGCTGGTCGGTGTAGCGGAAAATCTTCTTCAGCAACGCCAGCGCCAGCTCCAGCGAAGCGTCGTCGCGGGCCGCGAACGCGTACTCCTGCAGTCCCTCGGCCGCGAACAGCATGCCGTACAAATCGCCCCCGAACGGACGCAGCAGGTTCCCCTCGCGCGACACCATCTCCGCCCACCACCCGTCCGCCTGCGGAAAGTGCCCCAGCAGGAACTCGCGCGTCGCGGAGGCCCGTTCCAGCAGCCGCGGATCCGGAGTGAAGTGGTTATGGAGAAAGCTCAGCACCCACAACCCGCGCCCCTGGAACCAGTGGAATTTGTCGGTGGAGACCAGCGAGCCGTCGTAGTCCAGCGAATGAAAAAAGCCGCCGTGCTGATGGTCGATGCCGTGGTTGTCCCAGAACGGCATCTGGCGTTCGAACAGTTCTTCGCGATAGCGCCGGCGCAGGGCCGGAAGGTCCAGTTTCACGGCCGTCATCATAACTCGACGGAAGTGCTATATACTTGTCCGCGCCGGGTGGGCCAAATCCCGGACGAAAGGAACATCAACGCCTATGAAATTTATTGTGAGCTGGGCTCACCCGCCGGCGACCTATCACGCCGCCGTGGACCGCTTTCTTGAGGCCGGCGGATTGCCGCCGGAAAGCGTCCAGCTGATCGGCCGCTGGCACGGCATGAGCGGCCGCGGCTTCGCCGTCGTCGAGACCAGCGACGCAAAAGCCCTCTACCGATGGGTGGCCGAATGGGGCGATGTCCTGCCCATCGAAACCACCCCTTGCCTCGAGGACGCCGACGCCGGGGCAGTGCTGCAGTCGCTCAAAGCCTAACGCGGGAGATAACTGAACTGCGACACGGGGCGCGGCCGGCCGCTCGGCCCGCGCCTTCAGCGTAGAGGCAACTCCAGCTCTATTGCGTCTCGAATCGGAATCCCATGCTCTCCTAACAGCGGAATCTCCGGCTTCAATTGCCGATACCCCTGCATCGCGTTGACGTGCAGCGCGGCCAGAACGAATCCCCGCTTCTGATAGAACCGCAGCGCATTCAGGTTGTCGTTCGTGGTGATTAATGAAACCCGGAGCAGCGCCCTCCCGCGCGCCGTCTCCACCACCGCCGCCACCAGCTCCGTACCGATTCCCTCCCCACGCCGGGTGCTATTGAGAGTCACGATTTCACACTCGTCGTCCCTCACCTCGTACGTCGCCAGCCCCACCAGGACTCCTTCGTCGAAAACGCCAAAGCCCGCCAGAGTCGCCGGGTAAAAAAGGACGCCATGGCACACCATCCGGTCCGATCCCCACTGCTTGCGCAGGAACTCCTCCACGCGCGGGCGATCCGCGGGCTCGATCGCGCGCAATTGGTTACCGCCAGACATGGCGGAACTATATCAGAAAGAAAAGGACCACGACGGAAAGGAAATATCGGCGACCGAGATTAGGATAAATTCAAAGGCTGCTGTCGTTGTTTCTTCGCTTCGGCTGGATGCGTTCCCCGCCATGCGTGCTGACGCCGTTTCGGGCGTCGCAGCGCTCCCGTTTCCGCCACCCTCGAACCCGGCTTCGCCCCAGGGCGCATCGGTGCTCGGAGAAACGGCTCCCGACACCCCGCACCGTTTCTCCGCGCAGCAGCCCAGCTTAGTGCGCCGCCCCCGGGGAAGTAATCGTCCCGTGGAAAGAACCGGACGTCAAGCCCGTCGTTAGGTCAACCAGGCGCTCCACCGTGAAACTCCCTTTGGCGCCCACGAATCGGCCCGTACCACCCGTAATCGTATTGATTTCCACAATCCGATTGACACCCGGCGTGTCCGTCGGCTCGCCCTGTCCGGCAAGGGTGGTAAAGATGCTGTCGCCGTTGGCGGCGACGAGTTGATAGGACCCGATCCCCGAGCCGTCCGCCAAGTTCACCGTTACCTTCCAGGTCAGCGTAAATCGACCAAGCCGAGTGGCGATTCCCCAACCGCTCCCATCGACCGATAGTGTCCCCGGAGGCGGGCCCTGGAAAACATCGATTTCCTGTCCCTGCATAGAACCGCTGAGAGGTACCTGCTTGTCTGACGCCGTCGCCGGGGATGCCAGCACCGCTGTCAAAAACATCGCCGCCACTGGCAGATTGATCCTGATTTTGTTGAGTCTGTTTCTCATGATGCTTTTCATATGGGTTTTCCTTTTGTGAACAGCCGTCTCCTTGCCTCTAACTCGCGCGAAGTCGAACTGGTTCGAGAGGCGTCCGCGGGCTCTCCACCTCTTGCGGCTGGACCACACTGGGACCCCGGAACACAGCAATCCGACGAGCGAATTGGTGACCTGCCGTGCACTGTAATGGGGCCGGCCATCACCCGTCCAGTGCATTTCGCCTTGAATTTGATCTCAATGCGGAACTCATTGAGCCGAAGCGTGTTATGCTACGATCTCAATCCGGCCATGGGAAGTCAGCCCAACCCCGCGCTGAAAGTGGTCTTCGGTCCCTTCGAATACGATGAGATCTCAGGCGCCCTTAATAAGTTCGGAACCCCCATACGGCTTCAAGGCAAGCCGCTCCAGATCCTCTCGTTTCTGGTGAACCGTCCCGGGCAGATCGTCAGCCGTGACGAACTCCAGCGTCATTTGTGGGACGGCGCCACCTTCGTCGATTTCGAACAGGGCCTCAACTCGGCGGTCAACAAGTTGCGTCAGACGCTGGGAGACTCGGCGGACCAGCCCCGATACGTCGAGACGCTCCCCGGCCGGGGGTACAGATTCATCGCTCCCATTCAGCGAGCTTCCACCAGCACGGTGCTGGAGATGGCCGCCCCGTCGCCATTGAGGATCGAGCCGAAGCCCGGCAGGCAATCCGCACCCTGGCTGCCATTTTTCGCGGGTGTTGCTCTGGCCGTAGTTGCTTTCGCCGGCTATCGGCTCGCCCGGCGTCCAACCGAGCCAGCCGGGACACGCCTGGCGGTGCGATTCGCCGTCACGCCGCCCGCAGGATTTGCCATGGAGGGCGCTGCGAGCCGGCAGTCTTTCGCCCTCGCACCGGACGGCGCCCGCCTGGCGTTCACCGCCATGGACGCGAGCGGAGAATTCAGCGTATTCCTCCGGGATTTCAATTCTCTCCAGCCGCGGCTGGTTCCCGGCAGCAATGGCGCCCATACGCTTTTCTGGCCGCCCGGCGGACAGTCGCTCTTCCTCACGGCCAAAGGCCAGCTTTGGCGGGCGCCGCTTGAAGGTGACGGCCGCGTCCTTTTGGCGGGCTCGCCGTCGTTCATGTTTTCCGGAGCCTGGCTAAGCCCCAAACGAATGCTGCTCGACAGCTTCCGGGCGACCTACTTGGTTTCTCCCTCCGGCGGATCGCTGGAGCGTTTGAAGGAAATCTATCTCTGGCCCCACATGCTCCCCGGCGGGGAGAACGCTCTGTACGTGCGGTGGGACGACCGGATCGGCCGTCACCGGGCTCATGTCCTTCGCCTCGGTGATTTCAGCACTTCTAAGGATTTGATCGAAACCGATTCGCGGGTCCTTTACACGGCCTCTGCGGTCACGCCTGGCGCCGGCTATCTCATGTACGTCCGCGCCGGAAACTTGCTCGCGCACCCGTTCGATCCCCGATCTCTCCGCATCACCGGGGAAGCGATTTCGGTGGCGAGCAAAGTCTACTTCTTCGCGAAAACCGGCGCGGCGGATTTCTCCGTTTCGGAAAGCGGCGCCGTCGCCTACCAGAGTTATGTCAGCCGGTCGCAGCTCGCATGGGTGGACCGGGTGGGCCGCAGGCTTGCCACGATTGGTCCGGCAAACATAAACCTGAAGTCCGCGCGCCTCTCGCCGGATGGGCAGCGGCTGGCGACGGCGATTTACGATATCGAACGAGGACAGCAGGACCTCTGGATCTTCGATCTCAAGACGAACTCGGGACGCCGTTTGTCTTCGGACCCGGCCCTCCGGGACGCCCCCGTTTGGTCGCCGGATTCCGCGAAGCTGGCGTTTCTGGAACAAGCCGATGGGATGCCCCCCAAGGTCCATGTGCGAGGTCTGGGCGACAAAGATCCTGAAGAAACGATGCCGGCCGCCGATTTCCAGGCGCCCATGGATTGGTCCCCCGATGGGCGTTTCATCGCCTTCGTGAACACCGGATTGCCCCGGATGGCGAACGAGACCCAAGGCGACGTCTGGTTGTTCGATCTGGCCCGCGGCCGGAAACCGGTCCCGCTGCTGACCACGCACTTCCATGAGGCCAACCCGGCTTTCTCCCCCGGCGGAAAGTGGCTCGCGTTCACTTCGGACGAGTCCGGACGCCCAGAAGTTTACATACAGGCGTTCCGCTCGGGCGATACTCCCGGTCTGTTTGGCGAGCGCCACCTTGTTTCGAGCGCGGGCGCTCAAGCACTGCGTTGGCGGCGGGACGGCAGGGAGCTGTTCTATCTCGGCTTCGATGGGCGCGTGCAGGCGGTTCCCGTGAAGTTCTCGTCGAAACCCGAATTCGCCCCTGCCACGGCGCTTTTCACCATAAGCACCGAGGCCAGAGCGTCCATTCACTCGATACTTGGCTTCGACGTGTCAGCCGACGGCCAACGCTTCGTGATCCCGGTCGTGAGCTCGGCGGAAGGCCCCTCGATCGTAGTCGTCCAGAACTGGGAATCGCTCCTTCATAAATAGGGGACAGCGCTCCGCCGCAAACAGCCGCCGAGCCCACGACCGTAAAGGGAGTGGTCTTCGGGCGGACCCTCCTGTAGCCATTGCACCCAAAGGGCTGACCAAAACCAGGTCCCTGACGTCTGAGACGATCCCGCAATGGACCGTCCTTTGCGCGTCACGACCGCTGGTGTCACGGATCGCAAAACCCGCGGCCGGCCGCACCGATTCCCCTCGGCTTCACTCCAAGACCCCACTAAGGCCATTAAAATGACCACGATAAACATCAATAACTCAGTAAAATAAATAATAACTTGACAACGTATGCTAATATAAACTCCGAAAGGAAGTTCTTTTGTGCCCTCTTCCGCTGCATGCGATTCGCGCCATGCGGCGCTGACGCCTGTCCAGGCTCAGCTCGTCGCGGCCCTCGCCCGAGGTGCCTCCATTACCGCCGCCGCCCGCGAGGCCGGCGTCCATCGTGCCACCGTCCACCTCTGGCGGAACTCCCCCGCCTTCGCCGCCGCCGTCGACGAAGCCTCCGCGGCTTACACCGAAGAGCTTCGCGACGGCCTCCGCGATCTCAGCGCTCTGGCCCTTTCCTCCCTCCGTGTCCTCCTCGAAAGCGACTCCACGCCGCCCGGAGTTCGCCTCCGAGCCGCGCTCTCCATCCTCCAGCGGCCCCACTTTCCCAAACCCGGATGGCACCTCCCGGAACGTCTCGAATCGCCTCACCAACAGCAGGCCCTCGACGGCCTCGCTGCCGTAAAAGCCGAATATGACTACATGCGGATGGCCGAAAAAACGCAAAAAGTGTCGAAAAGTGTCGAACTTAGTCCGCCGCCCGGCCCTGCCGCTCAACCCTCTCAATCCGCCGCGCCGCCGCCCGCGCCCTCCCGGAACTCCATCTGCCATTGCGGCTCAGGCATCAAATACAAACGCTGCCACGGACGCGGTGCTCCCCCCGTACTGAATTTCCCCGCAGCCGCGAACTCTGCCGCCTCGACGTGATTTCGCCAATCGCTTATTTAGCGTGACCAGGCACCTCGATGCATACCGAGCCACGACCGTCAGGGAGTGGTCATCGGGCAGACGCTTCTATAGCTATAGCTATTGAATCCAAAGGGCATGGTTTCTGAACTCCTGAGACGTTCGCGCAAGGTGCCGTTCTTTGCTCATCGGCCCAAGGCTCCCACCAGCGAAAACACGACACAGATGCCATCACTTAGAACAAACACGAGCCTTCGGCCATTTCGGACGAACCCATCACTTCCCGCCTGCCCGCGCGAGCCCCCGGTACATCGCCCGCACCTGACCCGCGGTCCGAGCCGCATCCTCACCCCATGGCCGCCAGCCGCTCAGATCGATCCCCTGCGCCAGCTCATCCGCCGACTTGCCGTCCCGCATCCCCCCTTCCACCCGCGACAGCATCTCCGCCAGATATCCCCGCTGGCCCGTCAGCGTCTCCACGGTCCCGATCTCCCCGTGGCTCGGAATCACCACCCGCGCCTTCCACGCCGCAAGCTGGTCCAGCGCCCGCACCCAATTCGCATAGTCGGCGTCCGGATCCGAAAGATTGTTGCCGCGCGTCCAGTTCACCGCCAGGTCGCCGACGAACAGGATCGACTCCCTGGGAAGGTACGCCACTGCGTCGCCCTTGGTGTGCGCCGGACCCACCCGCGTCAACTCCACCCCGGTGACGCCCGTCGTCGAAAACCATGTGCCGGTCGAAAAGCACCGACGGATGGACCAGGGCATCGGCCCCGGCCTCGGGCCTCCCCTTCGACTGATTGGCGAAATCCTGCGCTCCCTTCCGCCGCGATTCCTCGGCGCACTCTTCCGTGCTCACCAGAGACGCCCCCGCCGCCGCGAACACCCCGTTCCCCGACGCGTGGTCCGCATGGTAATGCGTATCGAACACGAACCGGATCGGCTTCGACGTGGTCTTGCGGATCTCCGGCAGGATCTCCCGCGCGCCCCATGGAAAATTCGCGTCGATGACGAAGACGTAATCCTCGAACACGACCCACCCGACGTTGGTCTGCGTCTTTGCCGCGATGTCGCCGTGCCAGAAGAAGACGCCCGGCGCCATTTCCTGAACCCGGTTCGGCTGCCCGGATCCCGCCCGGTGCCCGATCGCCAGCAGCATCGCAAAACCGCTCACCGCTACAAGACGCCGCATCGTTCGCTCCCCGCCGCAAATGGCCGCGTAGACGTACCATACCAGACTTCGCTTAGCTCGCTGAAGGCGTGCCAGTTCAATGACATAGCTCACGGAGACACCCTTGACACCGGCCTCCGCGCAAGATAATCTGGGCACGTATTTTTGTGTGTTCGAAGGAGTCTGGATGAAGCGTCTGGCACTGTCTCTCCTCGCGGCGATGACCTGCCTGGCTGCCGGAGGCAATGATAGCAAGCCGCCCAAGCCCGCCAAACCCGCTCCGGCCGATCTCTCCGAGATGCCCGCCTCCGCACACGCGCCTCTGTTCCGCGCGCCTGACACCGGCAAAGCCGGCAGCCTCACCGAGCGCCTCTCCGAAGGCCTCCCCCGCCCCGCGTCCCAATCGCCCGTGCCCCGCAAAAACTTCATAGACGACTACATCTTCGGAAAGATGAAGCGCGACGGCATCGCCCACGCGCCCCTCGCCGGCGACCAGGAGTTCTTCCGCCGCGTCACGCTGGACCTCACCGGCCGCATCCCCTCCCCCGCCGACCTCCGCGACTTCCTCGCCGACCGCTCGCCCGATAAGCGCGCCCGCCTCATCGATCGCCTGGTTGGCAGCCCGGCCTTTGTCGACAAGTGGGCTTACTTCCTCATGGACACGTTCCGCGCCAACGGAAAGATGGCGCGCGGGGTGCAGTTGTTCCACGGGATGCTGAAAGACAGCCTGGAAGGCGACCGCCCGTATGACGACCTGGCGCGCAGCGTGATCGCGGCTTCGGCGAAAAGCAATTTTGTCGTGGCCGCGGTGAACCCGATCGTCCGCGAGCACGTCGAGGGCAAGCCCGGCGAAGCAGATTCCGCCGACGACCTCACCAAGGTCCACCAGATGGACACGCACGACGAGCTGGCCATCCTGTTCGGCAAGGTCTTCCTCGGCATGAACCTGTCCTGCATCGCCTGCCACGACGGACAGGGCCACCTCGAAAAGGTCAACGTCTATCTCAGTACCCGCAAGCGCACCGACTTCTTCCGCACCGCCGCCTTCATGGGCCACACGCGCTACATCCCTCACGTCGAAGTGCGCGAAGCCAAGATGGGCCACTTCACGGTGGATGACCTCGCGCCCGGCTACGACACCAAGGCCGACAGCATGCTTCGCATCAAGCGCTTCGGCGGTCCCTCCAGCCCCAAGTTCGTGCTGACCGATGAAGTCGCACGCCCGGACCGGGAGCCCCGCGAAGAGCTGGCCCGCATGCTCACCTCGCATCCCCAGTTCGCACGCGCTACCGTCAATATGTTCTGGGCCCGGCTGATGGGCTTCGGCATCGTCGAGCCCTACGACGAGTTCGACCTCGCCCGGCAGGACCCCAACAATCTGCCCAAAGGCTGGGACTTGCAGCCCTCGCATCCCGAGCTGTTGAATGAGCTCGCCGCGTATTTCAGGAAGAACGATCACAGCGTCCTCAAGCTGTTCTCGCTGATCTGCAACTCCAGCGCGTATCAGCTCTCGGCCCGCTTCCCCGGCGAATGGAGCGACCGTTATACCAGCTATTACGCCCGCAAGTACGTGCGGATGCTCACCGCCGAGGAACTGCACGACGCCATCGCCACCGCCACCGATCGCCCCGGCCGCTTCGGAGCGCCGCGCAAGTCCGCCAAGACTGCCGCCAATGCCGAGGAAGTCGAGGACACCCGGACCGTCCAGATGGCGATGCAGGTCAGCATGCCCCGCAACACCGGCGAGTTGAAGAGCTTCATGCAGGCCTTCGGCCAGTCCAATCGCGGCACTCCAGCGCGCCCCCCGCAGCCGTCGCCGTTGCAGCCCATCATGCTGATGCGCTCGCCGGTAGTCAATGACCGCGTGCTGGCCCAGAAGGACAGCCGTGTCCAGCGCCTGCTCGAGACCTACAAGGACGACGACGGCAAAGTCGTCCAAGAGCTGTTCCTGGCCACCCTGGCCCGCGAGCCGCTGCCGGAGGAGAAAGCGCTCGGCGTTTCGGTGCTCAAGCAGAACCGCGTCGAAGGCGCTCAGAACGTCCAGTGGGCGTTACTGAATCTGGTGGAGTTTCTGTACAACTTCTGAAGGAGTAGTCACGATGAGGACGGTCAGCGATGTCATCCCAACCCGGCGTGAGCTGCTGAGGTACGGCGGCCTCGGACTGGTCGGCGCGTCGGTCGAGTCGCTCTTCCCGCCTCGCGCCCGCGCCGCCACCACCGGCGTCAAAACCAATCCTCGCGGCAACGCGCGTAACGTCGTCTTCTACGAGATCTCGGGTGCCATCAGCCACATCGACTCCTTCGACTTCAAGGACAATCCGTCCACGCCCAAGGATTTCGAGGTCCACAAGATCTCCACCGGCATCCACTTCCCCGTCAACTTCTTCCCGCGCATCGAGAAGATCATGGACCGCGTGGCCATCGTGCGCTCCTGCGTCAGCCACGAAGAAGTCCACCTGCGCGGCCAGTATTACGTGCAGGCCGGCCGCCCGTTGAACGTGGCCTTCGCCAAAGAGATCCCGTCCATCGGTTCCGTCGTGGCCGCCGAACTCGACTCCCGCCGCCGTGAGACCGACACCTTCCCCACCTACGTGTCTTTCAACCTGGAGACCAACCAGGTGGGCGCGCTCTCCACCGGCTTCCTGCCGCCGCAATATTCGGTGTTCGACCTCAATCCTCAGGAGGCGCTGAAAGGCATGTCGCTCGACCAGAAAGCCACCGAGCTGCTGGAGGAGCGCTGGCGCGTGCTCGAAGGCCTGCGCCGCATCGGTAAGGACCGCATGAAAGGCTTCGGCCGCCAGATCGATGCGTTTGAGGACTTCAGCGTCACCGCCGAAAAGCTGCTCACCGACCCTCGCTGGCCGGCCGCGTTTCAGATCACCGATGAGGACCGCAAGCGCTACGGCAACAGCTCGCCCGGCCTCTCCTGCGCACTGGCCCGCAACCTGCTCCGTCAGGATGGCGGCACCCGCTACATTCACGTCTGCCAGCACGGATGGGATCACCACCGCCGCATCTGGGACCGCACCACGGCCGACAACCACTACGCCCTGATCAAGGATTTCGATCCCGCCCTGGCTAGCCTGGTGGAGGATCTCGCCGCCACGCCGTCGAAGGCCAGCCCGGGTAAGTCCTTGCTCGACGAGACGCTCGTTGTCTTCATGAGCGAGTTCGGCCGCACCCCCGGCCCGCTAAACCACATCCTCGGCCGCGACCACCACAAGCACGTCTTCCCCGCCATGTTCGCCGGAGCCGGCGTTAAAGGCGGGACAGTGCTAGGCTCCAGCGACTCCGAAGGCCGCCGATGCGTCGAGACCGGCTGGAACCACAAGGAGCAGCCCCGCATCGAGAATGTCGTGGCCACCATCTACTCGGCCCTGGGCATCGACTGGTCCAAGGAAGTCCACGACACCCCCTCCCGCCGCACCTACGCCTACGTCGACCAGCTCGGCGCGAACGGAATCATCCCCACCGATGACCTCACCGGCATCTACGGCTGACCACTCTCTCAGTTGTTCTAGGTGGGGAAGGATTCATCCTGCCCCGGACAGACCGAAGGTCTGCCCCAACACAGGCGTGTACTACGGTTTCGCCGCACTCCTCGCCCTCACCACACTCGCCCCCGCCGCCGACCCCTCCATGGCCTTCATCCCCGCCGGCGACTATTCCCGCGGCCGCTCCTACGAATGGGCCGACGGCAAGCTGGTCTACTCGCCCACGGCTCACCAGGACGACCGTCCCGTCAAGACCCTCATCATCGACGCCTTCTACCTCGACCAGGCCGAAGTCACCAACCAGCGCTACGCCGCCTTCGCCAAAGCCACCCGCCACCGTACCCCCTACCACTGGCGCAATGGCGTCCTCCCCCAAGGCAAGGACCAGTTTCCAGTGGTCAACGTCAGTTGGAATGACGCCGCCGCCTTCTGCGCGTGGGACGGAAAGCGCCTGCCCACCGAAGCCGAATGGGAGCGCGCCGCCCGGGGCATCGCCGAGCGCCAGACCTACCCATGGGGCGACCGCGAGCCCACGCCCGCCGACGCCCGCTACGGCGCTGACGCTCCCGTCCCCGTCTGCACCAAGGCCAGGAACTACTTCGGCCTCTGCGACATGATCGGCAACGTCTGGGAATGGTGCTCGGACTGGTACGGGCGCGCCTACTACGCCGAGTCGCCAGACCGCAATCCGCAAGGTCCGTCCACGGGCCTCTATCGCGTCCTGCGCGGCGGCTCCTGGTTCGATCAGCCGCCGCTGTTCCTCACCAACTCCTACCGGAGTTGGGCGCGCGCGTCGGAACGCAGCGCCACCATCGGGTTCCGCTGTGCCCGGAGCTTCTCATCCGTTCGAAGCAAGGAGAAGCAGCCGTGAAGCTGGACAAGCAGCGGACCAACGACCGGCTCTGGAGTTGAGGTGAGGCCGGCTCAGTAGCGAAGGTTGGCGTAGGACGCGGCGAATAGCAGCCCCAACGCCAGATCCGCCGCCGCGAATGGTAGCGCCGTGGCCGGTACCCGGCCCTGCGTCCACAGTATGAAGGCCGCCGCCGCGTACCCGAACTTCTCGAAGATGGCTGCCGGCATCAGCGGGCGGAACCGCTCGGGATCGTTCCCGATCGCTAGAAATGCAAGCTGCCAGGCCACGCATATGCCGACGAAGCCGTAGTAGAACTCGGGATGGGTGATGGCAGGCGGTTGGCCGGCGCTGATCCTGGTCTCCAGGAAGTACATCGGCGTCATCAGGAGGAGCCCGTACACTCCGGCGAAACGGAACACACGTTGGGCGAATCTTGCGGGGCGAGCCTGTATGGAGGGCCCCGCCGGCGTCGCGGCAGTCGGCATATCAAAGAACGCGAGAAGGACGGTTGTGCCGGATCAGCCACGCGGGAGGCAGAGCACGTTGTCGATCAGGCGCGTGCCGCCCAGCCAGACCGCAGCCGCGATCCGCACGGGTCCGTCCACTCGCTCGACCGGCGTCATGCTGGACGCGTCCACGATCTCGACGTACTCCATGCGGATCGTCGGCTCGGCTTCCAGCGCGCACAGCACCGCCTGCCGCGCATCGGCCGCGTCGCGGCATCCACTGGCGACGGCGCTCTGCCCGGCCTGCAATGCACGGAACAGAGCCGGGGCGATGCGGCGCTCCTCCGGTGTCAGCCGCTGGTTGCGGGAGCTCAGAGCCAGGCCGTCCGCTTCGCGCACCGTGGCCACCGGGACGATCTCAACCGGCAGGTTCAGGTCCCGGACCATGCGTTGGATCACCGCCAGTTGCTGGGCGTCCTTCTCTCCGAAGTACGCCTTGTCCGGCACGACGATGTTCAGCAGCTTGAGCACCACCGTCGCGACTCCTCGGAAGTGGCCGGGGCGGAAGTGGCCGCAGAGGTGATCCGAGACGCCGGTCACCTCCACGAAGGCGCTCTGCGGCGATGGGTACATCTCGCTGGGCGGCGGGGCGAATATAGCGTCGACGCCTCGCGCCCCGCAGAAGTCGATGTCGCGGTCCAGGTGGATCGTGTACGCGGCGTAGTCGTCCGGGCGGTCGAACTGGATCGGGTTAACGAAGATGCTCGCGAAGACGACGTCGGATTCGGCACGCGCGCGGTCCATCAGCGCGCCGTGACCGGCGTGGAGCGCGCCCATGGTCGGCACCAGGCTGACCGTCGCCCCCGTTTGACGGGCCTGAGCCACGCGGCCGCGCACGCCGGCGATGGTGGGGATGGCTTCCGGTCTCACCGCAGCTTGCCGTTCGCGGAGGCGTAGGTGCTGTGCTCGACAGCCGGGAAGCGCCCCTCCTGAACGTCGGCGATGTAGTCTTGAGCAGCCTTCACCATCTGGTCACCCAGGTTGGCATAGCGCTTGACGAAGCGGGGAGTGAACTCCTCGAACAGCCCGAGCGCGTCGTAGCTGACCAGCACCTGGCCGTCGCAGCCGGGACCGGCGCCGATCCCGATGGTCGGGATCTTGAGCTCGGACGTGATTGCGCCTGCGACTTCGGCGGGCATCAGCTCCAGGACTACGGCGAAGGCTCCGGCGCGCTCCAGGGACCGGGCGTCCCGCATCAGCCGGTCGGCCTCCTCCTCGGTCTTCCCCACCACCCGGTACCCGCCCAACCTGTGAACCGACTGCGGCGTCAGGCCGATGTGCCCCATGATGGGAATGCCGACGTCGACCAGACGCCGGACCGTCTCTTCCACGGTGACGCCGCCTTCCATCTTCACCGCCGCCGCGCCGCCCTGCTGGATCAGGCGTCCGGCATTCCGCACGGCTTCTTCCGCATTCACCTGGTAGGTGAGGAAAGGCATGTCGGCGACAACCAGGGCTCGCTTCGCGCCATTGGCGACCGCCCGCGTGTGGTGGATCATAGCGTCGAGCGTCACCGGCAGCGTTGTCTCGTGGCCGAGGATCACCATGCCGAGCGAATCGCCCACCAGCAGCGCGTCGATGCCGGCGCGGTCCATCAGCCGAGCCATGGTCGCGTCATAGGCGGTGAGCATGGTGATCTTCTGCCCGTGAGCCTTCTTACGAGCCAGGTCCTGCGCGCGAACTTTTGCTACTGCGTTGTTAGGCATCGATTACCTATCTCAGGATATCTTCGATGGCGGCGGCCTGGGCGGCGTCGAGTCCGCGCCGCCTGGCCAGCTCTAGGGTTTGGATGCCGGCGGCCCGGTATAGGTCGCGAATAGATTCGGTCGTCCGCGCGAGCGCTTGCAGGTGGGCCGCGACCGTGGCGGCATCTCCTCGCGAGATCGGCCCGGTGAGAGCGGCGGCAGGACCCGCGCGAAGCGCGTTGTCGACACTGGACCGGACCAGCGGCCCGAGCGCTTCCAGCGCCCACGTGGACTCCACGCCCGCCGCGCCGAGCAGGGTCTCGGCGGCCGCAAGCAGCGCCACGACGTAGTTGCCGGCCATCACCGCGGCCGCGTGATAGAGCGGCCTGAACTCAGCGGAGATTTCGAGGATGCTGCCGCCGCACAGGCCGGCGATGCGCTGAGCCCATGCCACCGCGAGCGGGTCGCCAGAAACCGCGAAGGCGACGCCGCGCAGCGCCTGCACGCCGGTAGCCGGATCGGGTATGGTTTGGAGCGGATGCAGCGTTCCGCAGTGGATGCCGCGGCGGCACAAGGCGTCCAGCGCTTCGACGCCCTTTGCGCCGCAAGTGTGCAGGGCGACGCCTCCGTGTGAAGGCCAACGCGCCGACAGGCTTTCGGCCACAGGCTCCACGGCGTGGTCGGCCACCGCGATCAGGATACGGCTCGCGTGGGCGGGCAGGTCCTCGTACAGGACGGCTTCGACTCCGGGTCCGATGAACTCAGCCGCCGCGCGGGCGCGCTCCATCGAGCGGCCCGCGACGCAAACTACGGACTCTCCGCTCTCGCGTATGAGGCGACCAAGCGCCTGCGCTACTCTGCCCGAGCCGGCGATGCCGGCATCCGTCGTTGACGCCACACCTCAGTGTAATGTCACCTGCCCGTGTCGCTGCCCGAGGCGGCTTTCCGTTCTTCCTTGCGGCGCAGCGCGATGGACCGTGCGTCCTCGGCCGTTTGGGCCGCCTGACGCGCCGTCATCACCACTGTCTTGCTGTCGGCGTTCTGCTCCTTGAGCTGCCTGGCCCGGTCGAGCAACTCCTCGGCACGCCGCATCGTGTCGGTCGCGTACTGGCCGGCGTCCATCGACTGTGCGATCTGGACGGCGTTCTGCGCCTCATACAGCGCCAGCAAGGCCTCGTATTCCTTCTGAGAAACCATCGGCGCCGGCGCGCCGGCCCGCGCCCGAGCTTCTTCCAGATCGAGCGTGATCGACTCGCGCGGCAGCAGTTCATACTTCGCCGTCACCTGCTCTACTGTCCCGACCGTGTCCGGGCGCACGGCGTTCTGCAGCACCACGACTCCGCTTGGTTGCGTCACCGCGTAGTGCGGCTCGGCCGTCACCATCAAGCCGAAGGTCTGCAGCCGCGTGGTCGCTCGCAGTTTTGATTTGTCGCCGGAGTTGGTCACTAGTTCGCCCAGCGCCTGCGCGCGGCCGTCCGGCGTCACCGCCCAGAGCACGTAGGTCAGGTACTCTCGACCAAACCGCGCCGGCGTTCCCAAGCCGGAGAACTTCGCGTCGATCTCCACCAATCCCGCTTTGGCCTCCACGTCCGCCCGGCCGCTCGCGTCCGGATAGAGGACTGTGCCGCGGAAGTCGATCTTGGTGGGCAACGACCGGTGGCCGTAATTGATTGCCGGCATGGTCTTCTCAAGAACCGTCACCCGGAAGATGGGCTCCTGTGCGCAAAGAAATGCCGGAACGGCGACCGCAAGACAAACAAAAGGAGAAAACGACTTCACTCGCATGCTTCAGCCTCCGACTTTTATCAGGCAATCCGCGTGCCAGATTGCGGCCCTGTCATCTGTTGAAGATGCATATCCGGGCAATGCCTCGCGGGTATATTTTTCGGCGACAGTGGATATACTACGTTGCATGTCGTTCTGCCGAGCGCTCGGGCTGTTCCTGGTGACTCTCACCGCATATTCGCAGGAATGGAAGGCCGGTGTTTCCCGCGTCGATATCACCCCGGGCGAATCCATCTGGCTGGCCGGGTACGGCGCGCGCACCAAGCCGTCGGAGGGCGTCCAGCAGCACCTCTACGCCAAGGCGCTGGCTTTACAGGACGGCATAAATCCGGTCTCGGTGATCGTGACCTCGGACTTGCTCGGTTTCAGCCGCTCAATGGCGCTGACCGTCGCCGACCGCGTCCGGCGGAAGTACGGGATGACGCGGGACCGGCTGGTGCTCAATGCGTCGCACACTCATTCCGGTCCGGTGACGGGCCAAGTCCTGCGGCCGGCCTACGACATTTCGCCGGAGCAGGTGAGAGTGGTAGAACGCTATACCGCGCGGCTGCTCGACCAAGTGGTCGAGCTGATCGGCGCGGCCATTGCGGACCTTTCTCCGTCGGTGCTTGCGTTCGAGCAGGGGTATGCGGGGTTCGCGGTCAACCGCCGCCGCGTTGGGCACAGGGAGTACCCGGGCGTGGTGGATCATGACGTGCCGGTGATGACCGTGCGGGCGCTGGACGGCAAGCTGCGCGCGGTTATGTTCGGCTACTCCTGCCACGCTACGGTGTTGGCCGGCCAGATGGTGAGTGGCGACTGGCCGGGCTACGCGCAAGAGGTCTTCGAGAAAGCCAACGCCGGCGCGACGGCGCTCTTCCTGAACGGCTGCGGCGCCGATTCCAATCCGCTTCCGCGCCGTTCGGTGGATCTGGCGCAAACCTACGGGAGCGTGCTGGCGACCGCGGCGCAGCAAGTAATGGCGCAGAAGATGGTCCCGGTTCGCGCTCCGCTGCGGACGGCTTTCGACACCGTGGATCTGCCGCTGCGGCCCTGGTCCCGCGAGGAGTTTGAAGCGCGGTTGAAGGATACGGATGCGTCGCGCAGGCGCCATGCCGAGATGATGCTCGGCGTGCTGAAGCGCGATGGCAAGCTGGCCGACCGCTATCCCTATCCCGTACAGGTCTGGCAGTTCGGGCAGTCGCTGAAGCTGATCACGCTGGGCGGCGAAGTGGTGGCCGATTACTCGCTGCGCTTCAAGAAGAACTATGGCCCGGACAACACCTGGGTGGCCGGATACTCGAACGACGTGTTCGCGTACATCCCGTCGCTGCGCGTGCTGCGGGAGGGCGGATATGAAGGCGGCGGCGCGATGATCCCGTACGGGCAACCGGGGCCTTTCGGGCCGGCGGTGGAGGAAATCATCGCCGAGAAGGTGGATGAACTGGTCCGGCTGACGTCCAAGTGAAAGCCGTCATGAAGATCACCAAAGTCGAAGCCTTTGCTATCTGTATCCCGCTGCAGGCGCCGGTTTCGGATGCGGTCCGGCTGATCACGCACCGCGATCACCTGATTGTCCGCATTCATGCGGACGGCGTTTATGGAGAGGGCTTCACGCTGGGATACGACTCCAGCCGCGCGATGGTGTCGCTGGTCGACTCGATCTACCGCCCGATTCTGGACGGGGCCAATGCGCTGGAGGCCGAACGTTTGTGGGCCGAAATGTACCGGCAGTCGATCCAGGCGGGCCGCCGTGGCGCGGCTTTGCGGACCATGTCGGCGATCGACATCGCGCTGTGGGATCTTCGCGGCAAGGCAGCGAAGCTTCCGGTGATGCACCTGCTGGGAGTGCATTCGACGAAGCTGCGCTGCTACGCGACGGGCGGCTACTACCGCGAGGGCATGACGCTGGACGATCTGGTCCGCGAGTACGTGGGATATGTCAAGCAGGGCTTCAGCGCCGTCAAGCTGAAGGTCGGAAAGCTCTCGGCGCGCGAGGATGCAGCTCGGCTGGGAGCCGTCCGCAAGGCGGTGGGCGACGAGATCGACATCCTGCTGGACGCCAACGGAGGCTGGGCGGATTCCAACACCGCCATCGCCGCGTTGCGCCGCCTGGAAGAGTTCCGACCTTACTGGATCGAGGAGCCGGTGCGGGCCGACAACCTTTCGGCCATGGCTCGAATCGCCGAGGCGCTGGACTGGCCGGTGGCGACAGGCGAACTGGAAGCCACGCGCTGGGCCTTCGCCGACCTGTTGACACTGAAGGCGGCGGACATCCTGCAGCCCGACGCGACGGTTTGCGGAGGCGTGGGCGAATGGCTGCGCATCGCCCACATGGCCGCCGGCTTCGACATCCCAATTGCGCCGCATTACAACTGGGACGTACATACGCAACTGGTGGCTTCCATTCCCAACGGCCTGATCATCGAGTATTTCGTGAGGGGATCGGGAGTGAAAGTATTCGACGACGTGCTGGAGAATCCCATCGCTCCGGCCAACGGCTACATCGAGCCGCGTTCGGCGCCGGGCTTCGGCTGGATTCTGCGGCCGGAAGGGCTGAACAAGTACCGCATATGAAGACGCTCAACGTTGGGCTGATCGGCCAGGGATTCATGGGCAAGGCCCATTCGAACGCCTACTGCCAAGTCGGGCATTTCTTCGATTCCGGGTACCGGATCCGTCAGAAAGTGATTTGCGGACGCAATGCGGAGAGCCTGGCCAAGATTGCCAACACCTGGGGCTGGGAGGAAACCGCAACCGACTGGCGCGCGGTGGTGGAGCGCTCCGACATCGATGCCGTGGACGTGGCGGTGCCCAACGCGCTGCACGCAGAGATCTCTATTGCCGCGGCACAGGCCGGGAAGATGGTGCTGTGCGAGAAGCCGCTAGCCGCTTCGCTGGACCAGGCGCTGCGCATGGCGGAAGCGGTCCGCGGACGCCCCAACCTGGTCTGGTTCAACTACCGGCGCGTTCCCGCCATCGCTTTTACGCGGCGGCTGGTGGACGAAGACCGGATCGGCCGTGTGTTTCATTACCGGGCGCGGTACCTGCAGGAGTGGGGCAATGATCCGACACGCCCGCCCGGCTGGAAGCTGGACAAAGCGACCGCAGGCTCCGGGGTGCTGGGGGATCTTCTCTCTCATCTGGTCGACACCGCGCTCTATTTGAACGGCCCCATCGCAGAGGTTTCGGCGTTGATGCACACGTTCGCCGAGAACCGCGACGTGGACGACGCCACGCTGCTGCTGGCGCGCTTCGCCAACGGCAGCATCGGCACCTTCGAAGCCACGCGCTACGCGGTGGGCGTCCGGAACGGCAACATCTTCGAGATGCATGGCCAGCGGGGCATGGCGCGGTTCAATCTGGAAGACCTGAACCGCCTGGAGTACTTCGACGCCACCGACCCTCGCAACCTGCAGGGCGCGCGCAATCTCCTGGTGACTGGTCCGGACCACCCCTACTGGTCCAATTTCTGGAAGCCGGCGCACATCATCGGCTATGAGCATACATTCATCGCCACGCTAGGCGACTTTCTGGCATCGCTCGATTCCGGATCGGAATTTCACGCCAGTTTCGAGGACGGCGTGGCGGTGCACCGGGTGCTGGACGCGGCGGAGCGGTCCGCGCGGCAGCCGTCGTGGGTTGCGGTAAAATAGACCTAGAACTTACATGTTTGCCTGGATCTGTCCTACCTGCGGCCGCGAATGCCAGCCGTCGCAAACCGAGTGTCCCCGATGCGCTGAACAGGAGAGAGTCAAGCAGGCCGCCGCGCAAGCTGCGGCGCCTGCGGCTGTTGCCCAACCCGTAGCCGCGCCACCGCCGCAACCTGCGCCTGTAGCGGCCCCGGTGGTGGCCGCGCCGCCACCACCTGCACCTGCCGTGGCCGCGCCGATCGCTCCACCGGCGCCTGTGTACGCCCCGCCTGCCGCCGCACCCGTCTTCTATGCGCCGCCTCCGCCCCGTTCCGGGTTGCCCACCTGGCTGATGAGCATCGTATTCACACTGGCCTTTGGCGGACTGTTAGCCGGGGGCTTCCTGGGATACCAGCACTTCAAAGACGGTAAAGACACGCCGGACGCGCCAGCGGCGGAAGCTCCACGGCCGGGAAAGAAAAGCGCCGGAGGCGCCGCGGAGGTCAATCCCCTGCTGAAGCAGATCGAAGTGGGCGGCCTGCGGATTACGCAGGGCAAAGACAAGAAACCCCAGATCCGTTTTCTGCTGATCAATCACTCGCTGGTGGACATCGGCGATCTCTCCGGGGCTCTTCAAGTGATGGCGAAAGACGAGTCGGTCGGCTCCTGCGCGTTCAAAGTGTCCGGGTTGGGACCCTATGAAGCCAAGGAGATCGTCATGCCGCTGACCACCAAGATGCAGGCTTACGAGCTGCCGGACTGGCAATTTCTGCGAGCCGAGCTTTCGCTCAAGACCCCGTAAGGAAGCGTCCGGCGGCGGTACTCGAGGATGTGCTCGAGCTGCCGGCGGACCACCAGCGAATGCGCCAGGCGGCCGGCCGGGCCTAACGGCAGAACGTAATCGATGGCGTCGGTTACAAGCGTGCCGCCTTCGGCCGGATGGAACTCGTGGCGGTGCCTCCACGGGGTGTACGGGCCCTTGGCCTGTTCGTCCACAAAGAAGAACGGCGGCTTGTACTCCGAGATGATCGTCTTCCATTTCAGCGGAAGGCCGAGCCAGCGGATGGTGTAATCGATCTCCACGCCTTCGCGCATTACTAGACCCTCTGTGAGGACGCGGAAGCGCAGCCAGGGCGGCGTGATTTTGGCCAGGTTGTAGGGGTTCTCGAAGAACGTGAACGCTTCCTGGACGGGAACCGGAATCACTAGTTCGGATGTGAGTCTGTAGGGCTTTATGGGCAAGGCTTCACCAGTTCCGCACGCTCGCCTAACTGCTTCAGGTTCTCCCGCGCGTCGCCGAGGCATGGATTCATTTCGAGCGCCCGGCGAAAATCCTGGCGCGCGGCGGCGGTCTGGCCGAGCGCGGCGAGCGCCGTTCCGCGGTTGCTGACCGCTTTCGCATCATCCGGCTGCAAGGCCAGCGCCCGCCCGAATTCGGCCAGCGCTTGGGCCGGCTGATTTTGAGCGAGCAGCATCGCTCCGTACTCGGATGCGATTGCGGCGTCATCGGGCGCAATTTGTTTGGCCTCTTCGAGCAACTCGAGCGCCCGCGGACCGCCCACGGCCCGGGCGAGATGAATCCTGGGGCGGGGCTTGCGTGGCGCCAGGCGCGCGGCCTCAGTCCACAAAGACTGCTCCGTACGCCATACCAGGGTTCGGCCGAAGCTGAGAGCGGCAAGAGCCAGCACGACCGGCAGATGCCATTTGGGGAGGGCCTGCGCGGCCGCCACGGCAAAGCAGGTCATGGGCAGGTAGAGGCGGCGGTCGGCGGCCAGGTCGGCGACCGGAAACACCGAGGAGCTGGGCAAAAGGAGCACGATTCCGGCGGCGAACCAGACGGCTCCGCGGCGCAGTGACCAGAACGCGGCTACGGCGATGGCGAGCCAAGCGGCGGCGCCGGCCGGCCATCCAGCGCGGGTGATTTCAGGATCCACGGAGAAGCCCCAGGGCGCTACCAGCATGCGGAGGTAGCGGAGCAGGACGACGCCTTGCGTCCAGAAGTAATCGAGCGGCGAGATGCCGGCGTGGAAACCTGCGCCTTCGACGCGGTGCGTCGCCAGGATGACGCGCAAGCCAGCGGCGAAGGCGGCGAGGAGCATAGCGGCGAGGGGCGGCCAGGGGAGTGATGGCCCGGGCGTCGAGACGAGTCTCGACGCGGCAGGCTGATAGCCTGCGCTACGTCCCGAGATCCGGGTAAGTGGAGGACCAGTTCGGGAGAGCATCCAAAGAATCAGCGGGAAGGCGGCGCATTCTTCTTTGGACAGCAGCGCGGGGACGAACCAGGCGGCGGCGAGCCAGGGGCGTCCGCGAAGCCACGCGCTGAGGGAGAGCAGGCAGAACAGGGTGGCCAGCAGGATCGCGCGGGCGAAGACGTAATTGAGGGGCTCCGCCTGGAACGGGTGCACCGCGAAGATGGCCGCCGCCCAGAAGGCGGCGCGAGGGATCATCCGCTTCAGTGCATCCCATAACAGCAGGACGCAGGCGGCGTGCAGCGCGAGGCTTACGGCATGATATCCAATCGGATTGGCGGCGCTCAGCAGGTAGTTGAGCCAGAAGGTCAGGTAGGTGAGGGGACGCGTGCCGTCCAGCTTCAGCGATGGGTCGGCCAGAATCGAGTAGTCGTCGAGATGAAAGGAGCCGTCCAGACCCGCGCCGAAAGCGGCGAACACCAGCAGCATGAGAAGAAAAGGTTCCCGCAAACCTACATGGTAAGATACGGTTCGTGAAACGGCCGGAGCGTGTTCAGAAGATTCTTGCAAGCCTCGACAAGCTGTATCCGGACGTCAGTTGCGCGCTGCATCACCAGTCGCCGTGGCAATTGCTGGTGGCCACTATTCTTTCCGCGCAATGCACCGACGAGCGGGTCAACAAAGTAACGCCGGACCTGTTCCGGAAGTATCCGACGCCCCGGGATTTCGCCGCCGTAGCGCCGGAGGTGTTGGCGCAGGATATCCGCTCCACGGGTTTCTTCAACAACAAAGCCAAGTCCATTGTGGGTGCGGCGAAGAGGATCGTCCACGATTTCGGCGGCGAGGTTCCGCGCACCATGGAGGAACTGCTGACCGTCCCGGGGGCGGCCCGGAAGACCGCCAACGTGGTCCTGGGTACGGCTTACGCCATTCCCTCCGGCGTCGTTGTGGACACACATGTGTCGCGCATAGCGAACCGGCTTGAGCTTACTAAGGAAACCGACCCGGTGAAGATCGAGCGCGACCTGGCGAAGATCCTGCCGAAGGAGCGCTGGATTCTGTTCTCACACCAAGTGATCCATTTCGGGCGGCAGATCTGCGTGGCCCGCAAGCCGAAGTGTGCGGAGTGTCCGATGGACTCCTTCTGCCGGGCCAGAGACAAAACGACGGTCAAGACCAAAGCTTCCAAGACCAAATACACTAAGAAGACATGAGGCCTAACACTACCGAAGCTCCCGCCGTGAGTCCGGCGACGCTGGCCGTGCCGTTGACGCTGGAAGGCGCTTCGGTTCTCCACCAGATGTTCCGGTTCCGCTGGGGCGCCTGGAGGCAGCTTTCCGCAGAGCGCCGGAGCGCCATTCTGGATGCGGCGTCCGCGGCCTTTGCCGGGATGAAGAATACAGGGCTGTTTTCGCAGATTGGACACAAGGGCGATCTGCTCATCATCCATTTCCGCGATTCGTTCGATGAGCTGAACGCGGCGGAGCTGGCGATCCAGCGCCTGGAGCTGGCCGATTATCTGGAGGCGACGACATCATACGTTTCGGTGATCGAGCTGGGGTTGTACCAGTCGACCGTACAACTGCAGGAGCAGTTGGCGGCCCGGGGAGTGACACCCGAAAGCGAGGAGTGGGTGCGCGCGGTGGAGGAGACGATGGCGCGGCAGCGGGAGGCGATGCGGCCGCGGCTGTGGCCGGAGATTCCGCCGCGCCGGTACCTGTGCTTCTATCCGATGGACAAACGGCGCGGCGAGTCGAAGAACTGGTACGAGGTGCCGATTAAAGAGCGGCAGAGGATGATGCACGAGCACGGGCTGATCGGCCGCAAGTATGCGGACTCGGTGAAGCAGATCATTTCGGGGTCCATTGGCTTCGACGACTGGGAGTGGGGCGTGGATTTGTTTGCCGAAGATCCGGTGGTGTTCAAGAAGCTGATTTACGAGATGCGGTTTGACGAGGCGAGCGCGGTTTATGCGCTGTTCGGGCCGTTTTATGTGGGTCTGCGAGTGCAGGCGGACGAGTTGGGGGCGATCTTCGCGCTTTGAAGGATTTCGGCAGGCTGAAGCCACTCAGAGCTCCTTCAGCAACTGTTGGGCGCAAATCAGGAGTGGGTCCCAGGTCGGGGCGAAGGGCGGGGCGTAGGCCAAGTCGAGGCCTTCGAAATCCTCTACGGTCATTCGGGCTTGCAGGGCTGTCGCCACAACGTTGATGCGCCCGGCGACGCCTTGTTCTCCGAGAATGGTTGCGCCGAGCAGGCGTGCGGTCGGGCGGTCGGCGATCAACTCCACGGTGGTCGGTTTGCCGCCGAAGTATTTCGGTTTGGCGTTGGCCTCAATGCGAGCGGTGACGGGCTGAAAGCCGTCGCGGCGCGCTTGGGCGGCGGACAGACCGGTCATGGCGATGCCGAGGCCGAACACCGAAAGGATGGAGGTGCCGACAACTCCGGGGAAGCGCTCGCGGTGTCCGGCGATGTTGGCTCCGGCGACTCGCCCCATCTTGTTGGCGGTGGTGCCGAGCGGGACCCAAACGGGCTTTCCGCTGACTACTTGGGTAGTTTCGGCGCAGTCTCCGGCGGCGTAGATTCCGGCAATGGCGGTTTCCATGCGGTCGTCGGTGCGAATCGCTCCTGTGCGGCCGATTTCAACGCCGGCTTCGCGCGCGAGGTCAATATTGGGCTTCAGACCGAGGCCGAGCACGACAATGTCGGTCTGGAGATCGGCGGCCGAACAGACCTTGACGCCGGTGCGCAGTTCGACGCGATGGCGTTCCAGGTGCTTCGAGACCGCACTGAGCAAAGCAGGGTCTTCGCGGTGCAGGACGTGCGAGCCTCGCGTAACCACTGAAACCTCCAGCCCGCGGCGGCGCAAAGCGTCGGCCGCTTCCAGGCCGATGTAGCCGCCACCGACCACGACAGCGCGGCGCGGCTTTTTCTCCTCGAGGAACACGCGCATGCGTTCGGCGTCGGCGAGCGTGTGGAGCGTGAACACGTGGGGCAGGTCGGCGCCGGCGATGCCGCGGTCGGCTTGCGCGCCGGTGGCAATGACCAGGCGGTCATACCGGACGCGCTCGCCGCCGGGAAGGGAAACCTCGCGGCGCGGATGCGAGATTGCCGCCACCGCCGTACCGGTGCGCACTTCAATGCGACGCTCCTTCCGGAAAAAGTCGGGCGTGTAGACGATCAGTTCCTGTGCCCGGCGGACGCGGCCTTCAATGTAGAAGGGCAAGCCGCAAGCGCCGTAGGAAATCGTCTCGCCTTTTTCGAAAACCGTGATGTCAATGGTGGGGTCAAGCTTGCGGGCGCGAGAGGCGGCGCTGAGGCCAGCCGCGACGCCACCGATGACCACCAGACGCATCAGTTTTTCTTCTGGCTTTTGACGAAGCTCAAAATGTCGAACTTCTTGATCTCGCGGTCGGGAAAAAAGCTGTTCACCGCGTCCTGCTCGTCGTCGAAGATCTCGAAAATGGTGGCCAGCTTGGTCATCACGAGCAATTCTACGTTGCGCCGGTTGAGGTTGAGCAGTTTCTGGACTCCACCCGCGTTGCGGACGGTGTTGGCGCACATGACCAGCGCGCCGAGGCCCGTGGAATCGATGTATTCTACCCCCTTCAGGTTGAGAACAACCTTGGTTTTGCCGGCTGTGGTCAGCTCCTTCACCTTGTCGCGAAATTCCGTTGCTTCCTCCCCGGCGACGAGCCGTCCGTCAATATCGAGGATGACCACGTCCTCGCGTACGCGTTCTGTGAAGTGAAGGGCCATTACTTTTTTGGATACCTCACGATGCGGAGATTGGAGAAGTCCAGGTTGGTGGTGGGGTCGTGGGCCTGCAGGCCGATGGGTCCTGCTTCGAGACGCGCTTCCTTGCGGGCGTCCCTGCCTTCGGTCCGCGTGTCTTCCCAGTCGCTAACCTGATAACCGTCGATCCACACGGCCAGATGCCGCCCGCGGGCGACGAGCGTCTTAGTGAAGAACTCGCGGTCATTAGGAACCACTTTGCGGGCCGGCTGGAAATGGTATATGCCGCCGGTGCCGAAATCGACCGGCTTGGCGCGGTCGCCATCCTTGTATTCGTTGCGGATCTGAGATTCGTAGCCGCTCCAGTGGCTCTTTGCGTCGCCGCGGAAGAAGACGCCGCTGTTGGGGTGGTGATCGGCATCGGGGGCATTGGCGCGGATGTCGAGCTGGAGCGCGAAGTCGTCGTAGACCTCGTCGGTTTCCAATTCGCCGGGACCCTTCTCGACGTGGATGGTTTTGTCTTTCACGCTCCAGACCGGCGTCTCGCGAGGTTTGGGAGCGTCGACGGCGTGCCAACCTTTCAGGTCCTTGCCGTTGAAGATGGACTGCAGGCCGAGCGGCTTCAGCTTGATGCTTCGGAATTCAATTTTCTTGCCGGGGTTGAATTGCAGACCGATGTGTCCGATTTTGCTCTTGTCGTCCCGGCCGAAGAGGACGCGCTGTCCGTCCAGATGAACGAGAAAATGATTGCCGGTGAGCTCGATCTCATAGCTCATCCATTCACCGGGCTTGATCCTGGCCGGCGTCGTGGCTTTCATGTGACCGACTAGTCCGCCGGTGTTGAAGCCGGCGGGCTGGTTGTCGTAGATCTGAAGCTCGTAACCGGTGAGGTGGGGCTGGCCTTCGCGGGCGGAGCGCAGGAAGACGCCGGAGTTGCCGTCGGCGGCGGTACGGAATTCCAGCTTCAGGACGTAGTCGGCGAAGGCGCTATTGGAGCGGAGCCAGCCGTAGGCGCCGGAGTCGGCGACAAGCGCGCCGTTTTCGACGCGCCATTGCGCCTGGCCTTCCGGCGTCCAGCCAAAGAGACTTTCGCCGTCGAAGAGGAGGATCCATCCTTCGCGGGCTTCCTGCGGAGTGAGGGTGTTCGGCTGCGCAGCGGCGGCGAGAACGAAAGCGAGCACGCAAAGAGCGGATTTCATAGCGTTGAAAGTCCTATGATAACGCGCGCTGCGGATGCGGGAGCGGAACCACGTCTGTCACCACGCCGGAGGCGGGGTGCTAACATTTAATGTTCTGCAAGAAACGGAGAGAAACTTGAGGTGGGACTCACAATCGGGATTCCTCTGGAGACGTACCCTGGCGAACGCCGCGTAGCGATGACGCCGCGCGGCACGGAGATTTTAGCGAAGAGTGGAGTTGAATTTCTCATAGAGCCTGGGGCCGGTGCGAGGGCGGGTTTTCCCGACGAGGAATACCGGCAGAAGGGCGTGCGGGTGGCGGGCGGCCGCGCGGAGGTTTTTGCGGCGACGGCGGTCATCGTGCAGGTACGGACTCTTGGGGCGAATCCCGAGGAAGGCCGCGCCGACCTGGGCCTGTTGCGCAGAGGCCAGAGCCTGATCGGATTCGGCGAGGCGCTTACGTCGGCTTCGAGTTTTGCCGAACTCGCCTCGCGGGGCGTGACGGCCTTTTGCATGGAGCTGATGCCGCGCATTACGCGCGCGCAGTCGATGGACTCGCTCTCGTCGATGGCCACGGTGGCCGGCTATAAGGCGGTCCTGCTGGCGGCGGACGCGCTGCCGCGAATGTTTCCTATGCTCATGACCGCGGCGGGGACGATCGCACCGGCGCGCGTACTGGTTCTGGGCGCCGGGGTGGCGGGCCTCCAGGCCATCGCGACGGCGCGGCGGCTGGGCGCGGTGGTCGGCGCGTACGACGTCCGCCCGGCGGTGAAGGAGCAGATCGAGAGTCTGGGCGCCAAATTCGTTTCGGTGCAGATCGACAGCGCGGACGCGGAAGATAAGGGCGGGTATGCAAAAGCCCTGGGCGAGGAATTCTACCGGAAACAGCGGGAACTGCTGACGGAAGTGGTCCGGCAGACCGACGTCGTGATCTCGACCGCGGCGGTGCCGGGGGCGAAAGCGCCGATCCTGCTGACGCGGGAGATGATCGCGGGGATGGCCCCGGGCTCGATCGTGGTGGACGTGGCGGCGGAGCGTGGCGGAAACTGCGAGCTGACGCAGCCGGGCCGAACAATTGTGGAGAGCGGCGTGACCATCATGGGGCCGCTGAACCTGGCGTCAACGGTTCCCTATCACGCGAGCCAGATGTACGCGCGCAATATCGGGACATTCCTGAAGCACCTGATTAAGGACGGCACGCTGGCGGTGGACCTGAGCGATGAGATCACGCGGGAGACGCTGGTGGCGCATGCGGGGGAGGTGGTGCATCCGCGGGTACGGCAACTGCTTGGGCTGGAAGAGGCGAAATCCGATGCAGTTCGATGAATCCTCGCTGTTCGTGTTCATGCTCTCGGCGTTCCTGGGCTTTGAGCTGATCAAGCGCGTGTCGCCACTGCTGCACACGCCGCTGATGTCGCTGACCAACGCGATCTCGGCGATATCGGTGGTGGGGGCGATCCTGATCACGGGCGAACACGGCGCGTCCACGCTGAGCCGAGTGCTGGGGTTTATCGCGGTGACCGCAGCCACCATCAACGTGGTGAGCGGCTATCTGATCACCGACCGCATGCTGAAGATGTTCAAGAGGCGCGAGCCGCCCAAACCGGGAGAGACGAAATGACGGACCATTTCGTACGGATCTCCTACCTGCTGGCGGCGGGGCTGTTCGTTCTGTCCCTGAAATGGATGAGCGCGCCGCAGACGTCGCGGCGGGGCGTGCTGGCGGGCGAAGCGGGCATGCTGCTAGCGATCGTCGGGACGCTGGTGCGGCACGAGGTGGTGGACTACCAGTGGATACTGGTGGCATTCGTTCTGGGCTCGGCGATCGGGGTGCCGCTGGCTTACCTGATGCCGATGACGGCGGTGCCGCAGCGAACGGCGATCTCGCACGCGTTCGGAGCGCTGGCGGCGGCGCTGATCGGCACGGCCGAGTATTACCGGCATACGCCGTCGACGTTCGTGATGACGGCGCTGATCACGGAGACGCTGCTGGGCTTCGTTACCTTTACCGGCAGCCTGATGGCGTTCGGCAAGCTACAGGAGATCCTGCCCACGCGGCCCATTGTGTATAAGGGGCAGAACGTGGTGAATCTGTCGATTCTGGCCGGGGCGGTGATGATCGGCGTTTATTTGATTTTCAATCCGACGCAATTATGGTTGTATCCGATTTTCGCCGGGATGGCGCTGTTATTCGGCGTGCTGCTGATCGTGCCGATCGGCGGCGCGGACATGCCGACGGTGATCGCGTTGTTGAACTCGTACGCGGGCCTGTCGGCGTGCGCAATGGGGTTCGCGCTGGACAACAAGCTGCTGATCATCGCTGGCGCGCTGGACGGATCGTCAGGATTCATCCTTTCGATCATCATGTGCCGGGCGATGAACCGTTCCTTTACCAATGTGCTGTTCGGAGCGTTCGGCCAAGTGCAGGCGTCGGCAGCGGACGCGCGGAAGAAACTGGTGCGCTCGGCTTTGGCGGAGGAAGCGGCGGAGATACTGGACTCGTCACGGCTGGTGATCGTGGTGCCGGGGTACGGATTGGCGGTGGCGCAGGCGCAGCACAAGCTCCGCGAACTGTTCGACGTGTTGACCAAGCGGGGCGTGGACGTGCGGTTCGCGATTCATCCGGTGGCCGGGCGCATGCCGGGTCACATGAACGTGCTGCTGGCCGAAGCCGACATTCCCTATGACAAGTTGTTCGAGATGGACGAGATCAACGGCGAATTCACGCAGGCGGACGTGGCGCTGGTGATCGGCGCCAACGACGTGACCAATCCGGGGGCGCGGCACGACAAATCGAGCCCGATTTACGGGATGCCGATTCTGAATACGGATCACGCGCGGACGGTGATGGTGATCAAGCGGTCCATGAACCCGGGATTTGCGGGGATCGATAACGAGCTTTACTACATGGACAAGACGCTAATGCTGTTCGGAGACGCGAAGGCGTTTCTGTCTTCGGTGGTGAAGGAACTGGCGGCGGTGAAGGCAGGATGAAGCCTGCCGGCGGCAGGCTTTATCCCGCGTCTTGGGTGTTGGGTGTTGGGTGGCGGGGCTAAGGAGCGGTCTAACGGAATTATTACAGCATTGACGCATCCGGGGGTCCGTGCGATAACCATACAAGCTGGTTTCTCGCGCCTCTTATGGGGGGTATTACTGGATAACTTGCGTCGCGCGAGGCCGGTGAGTCTGAATCTGGAGGCCGGGGAGGTACCCATGAGCCCTATTCGTTGCTGCGCGCTGGCTGTTGTGTGTCTGACGATGTCCGCCTTCCCCGGCCTTGCCGAGGAGAAGGAGTTGACCAATACCGTTCTCCCGATTGCCATAAGCGCGTGGATTCCCTGCGCCGCGGGCGGCGCCGGCGAATGGGTGACCCTGGCTGGGAACGTTCACACGGTGGTCTCAGGCCAGGTGAATCCTAACGACGTGGTGATTCTGCGTACGCACGTCAACCCGCAGCAGGTGACCGGGGTGGGAACGAGTACCGGGACCACGTACCAAGGCAACGGGGTGACGCGCTTCAGCATCACGCTGGACAGTAATCCGGAACCGCCGGTAGACTACACCTACGTGAACAACTTTCGCGTCATCGGCGCCGGACCGGACAACAATCTGTCGGTGAAGCACGACATCCACATCACGGTGAACGGTGACGGCACGGTCGCCGTCTCGATTGAAAAGATCCGCATCACTTGCCAATAGCAGCCCATTCGATCGCCGACGTACGGGCCTACGTAGCTGAAGGCGGCGCGGCGGACTATCATTCGCAGCCGGGTTCCCACTGGATTCTGGATCTGCCGGTGGCCTCGCCGATGTCGGTGTACGAGCCGTACAAGGCCAACCGTGCGTCGTGGGGCATCAACGCCCTGGGCGCGGTGATCGTGGAGGTGGAACTCGCGAACGGGTTAACGGGCGTGGGATGCTCGGTCGGTGGGGAGCCGGCGTGCTACCTGATCGAAAAACATCTGCGCCGCTTCGTAATAGGGCAAGACCCGCGCAACGTGGAGCTGATGTGGGACCAGATGTGGCGCGCGACGCTGCCCTATGGGCGCAAAGGGCTTGCGGTGCAGGCGCTGAGCGCTGTGGATCTGGCGCTGTGGGACCTGTGCGGCAAACTGCGCGGCGAGCCGGTGTACGCGCTGCTGGGCGGCAAGAGCAAAGACCGGCTGCCGGTTTACGCGACCACGTCCCGCGCGGGCATCGCGAAGTCGTTCGGCTTCCATGGAGTCAAGATTCCGTGCCGGTACGGTCCGGCGGACGGAGCGGAAGGACTGAAGCGCAACGTGGCGGCGGTGGCGGAGGCTCGTGAGGAGATCGGTCCGGATCTGCCGTTGCGCCTGGATTGCTACATGGCGCTGACCGTGCCGTACGCGATCGATCTGGCGCGAGCGCTGGAGCCGCACCGGCTGGACTGGATCGAGGAGTGCCTGCCGCCCGACGATTACGACGGGTACGCCACGCTGAAGGCGGAGATCAAGTCGACGCGCATCGCGACAGGAGAGCACGAGTACACGCGATACGGTTTCCGCGAGCTGATCTCGCGCCGATGCGCCGACGTGCTGCAGCCGGACATCAACTGGTGCGGCGGCTTGACCGAGGCGCGGCGGATCGTGGCGATGGCGTCGGCGTGGGATCTGCCGGTGATCCCGCACGGGTCAAGTGTGTTCTCGTATCACCTGCAGTACGTGTTCCCGAGCTGTCCGTTCGGCGAATTTTTAATGATGAGCCCGCAGGCCGACCGCATCGGACCGATCTTCGGCAATCTATTCAAGAGCGAGCCGCTGCCGGTGGACGGGTACATCACGCTTTCCGACGCCCCGGGGTGGGGCGTGGAATTGAACCGCGACGAGCTGAAGCTGAAGCGGCCCTACTTGGGAACTTCACGTCCCATGGACTTGTAGATCCCCTCGATCATGGCGACGTTCTCCTTGGCCTTGGAGTGATTGGGGTCGAGCGAAATCGTGGTGCGAAACTCCTTCAGCGCGGCCGGGTACTTGCGGAACGGGGGAAGCTGCGGGTTGTTCATATACCAGTTGCCGTACTCGTAGTGGGCGCCGGCGAGCGCCTTCTTCACCTCGGCGTCTTTCGGCTTGGCCTTGGCTTCGGCATCGAGCAAGGCGATGGCCTCGTCATACTTCCCTTCTTTGATTTTGGCGTTCGCCTGGTCGAGCTTCGCGTTGGCCGCGGCGGCGAGGCCGGCGGCGAGAACACCGAGTAAGAGATAGCGGAACATGATTCCAGTGTATCCTCGTGAGCGAATCACGACGAAGCCGCGGGTGGAGATTGACTACTGTACGCAGTGCAGGTGGATGCTGCGGGCGGCGTGGATAGCGCTCAGACCGGGGCCGGATTCCGAGACGCGCCACAATCCCAGAGCCGCGACGGCTCCGATGAGCAGACACAGGAACTGCGCCGAGGGCAGGCCGAGCAAAAATCGATCGTGATCGGCGCGGAAGAATTCCAGCCCAAAGCGCGTGATCGCGTAGCTGAGCCAGAAGAAACAAAAGGCTGCGCCGGGCCGGTCGCGGTGCTTCCGCCAGTACCACGTCGCCAGAAAGAACAACGCGAGGCCGTTCGCGGAAAGGTAAAGCTGCACGGGGTGCACCGGCAGCGACAGATCGTCGAGCGGCGAGATCAAAAGAGCGCGCGCCTGGTGACTGAACGGATAGCTGCCATGCGGAAAGCGCACCGCCCAGGGAGCGTCCGACATCGTCCCGAAGTCGTCCCCGTTCAGGAAGCAGGCCCAGCGGCCGATCGCGATGGCGAGGCCGATCGCAGGGGCCACCAGATCGAAGTACCGCAGTCCGCTGAGCCGATGCCGCCGGCAGTAGAGAAGCAGACCGGCGGCGCCACCGAGGTAAGCGCCCCAGGACGCGGTAGCTCCCGTCACGTCGAAGATTTGTGCGGGGTCCGCGAGAGTTTCATCCAGATGCTGCAACAGATGAAAGACGCGGGCCCCGGCCAGCGCGCCGGCCATGGTCCACAGAGCCACGCCCAGCGCGTGATAAGGATCGAGTCCGGGAACGTCACGCGACCGGTATCGCAGAACAACCAGCGCGGCCAGCATCGCTAGTGCATACATCATGGCGGGTGATGGCACCAGCCACTCAAATACCCCGGAGCCGAACGCCTCGATGATTCTGGGTCTCACGCGGCCACCTCGTTACGCTTGAGCCGGCGCCGCCAGATCCAGGCGATCAGGAGCGGAATCAGCGTGAACCAGCCAATTTTCGAAATGCCGCCCGCGGAAGGAGGCGCGTAACTGCAGTCGCACTGTCCGCTTGCGTTGATGGTGGCGGAGGGCACGGGAACGGTGGTGAAACCGTTCCCAGGAGAAGTGGAGATACGCGGACTCCCGCCGGCGCCATCGGTGGTGGTGACGCGGTAGAAGAGCTGATTCCCGCCCTTCACAGTGTTCCAGTCGGCAACGGGAAGGGTCCAGGATGCCTGCGGCACGCCTTGCGCGTTGACGGCGATGCCGGTGACGACGGGTCCGGTGATATGGTTCACCGAGAAGGCAGCGTCGTTCGCGACTTCGACCTGGAACCGCGTGTTGAAGAATGCGCCCGGGTTGGCGTTCTGGCCGGCGAACTGGTAATCGCGGCCTCCGAAGATGGTAAACGTTGGGCCGGTGGCCGACCCGCGCGACAGGAAGTCGTCGTCGATGTCGATGATCGAATCGCGCTCGGCCAGCGTGATCCCGGCGCGGGCGAAGCCGGAAAACAGCTTGTTTGCGCCGGACGTCGTGATCTGCGTCGAGAGCTGCTGCAGCAAATTCAGGTAGGCGTCGTGAAGACCCTTGTCGGTGGAGCCGCCGGAGAGACCCGAGCTGGCGGTGGTGAGCGCCTTCACGAGCGCCGTGTTGATGACGAGCGTGCCCAGCGCGCCCTGATTGTTCAGGCCGATGCGGGTGCTCCACAGCGCCCAGTCGATGATCTGGCCGTCGGCGTGCGCCTCCCGCTGGAAGGCGCGGTGTTCAGGGAAAACGTCGAGAGGCTCGGCTTGGCGCGGCACGAAGCCGGTTTGAACCGGCGTCGAGCCGCCATTGTGCTTCCAAAATGCGCCGAACGTGTCGTTATTATGGATGGTCGCAGCCCAGAAATCGGCCATCCCTTCATCGAGCGCGCCTACCGAGATCCCGGTAAGCTGCAAGCGGTTGATCACGTGGCCGAACTCATGAGTCACCACTGTGGCATCGATGGCGGCGTTGAACAACGCCCCACCGGCCGTGCTGCTGGATGTGGTGGCCGAGCCGATTCCGTACGTCACCGCGCTGCTTCCACCGCAGGCGTTGTCCACGCCGAAGCCGCACGGGTTGTTGTGGTTGACCGTCACGGTCACGGACGGAAAGTTGCGGCTGCCCAAGTTGACCAGCGACTTGATGTGGTCGTGAACCCAGCCGTAAGCGTTGACCTCCTGAAACCGGCTGTTGTAGTTGGCCTGGTTGGTCCGTTCGACGACCGTTCCGTTGATCGGCGCGACGTTGAAATTCGCCGAGCCACCCCCGGAAGCGATGGTGAGATCTCCGGATGTGACGCCGTCGGCTCCGGCGTTGTTGGCGTCCACGACGCCGGAGAGCGCAAGGCGGTAGGTGCTGCTGGAGGGACCGTTAACGTCGAACGATTTTTCCACGGTGCCAACGTTGGGGTTGGGGTTGAACACCAGGCCCGTCCCCGAATCCGCGGCGAACAGAGGCTCCAGGCGGAGAACGGCGCGATTTTCTGCGTCGATCCACAGCCGGTAGGGGCCCTCTTCGGCAACCACGTCGATCCGCCATGCGTACTTCATGGAGTCGCCGTAGGGAAGGACGACCAGCTCCGGTCTGACGGGCTGTTCGGCGGCGAGCTTGGTTGCGCGGGAGACATGAGCTCGGGCAGCAGCCATCGCGCCGGCCTCATCCACGCGGTTCCGGTTGGACAGGTTCACGGTTGCGTAGTAACTGCCGCGAAGAGCGACGATCCCGCGGCCCGCCATGTAGATGGTCTGGAGACCGGCATGCTCGACGCGCACGCCCTGGACGCGCTGGTCGAACGAGACCACTTCCTGGCCGCGCGTGACCAGGGCCCGAGCCTCGTTGGTGCGATCCTCGATGGCCTTCAGGGTCGCGGCGCTCAGGCGGCCGAGCTTGCCAGAAACGCGCTTCTTGGTCTCTTCTATGGCGGCACGGACCTGCGCGTCCGAGGCGGCCCGATCGGCGCCGCGTTGCGCTTCACGAGTAGCGCCGCGAAGCTCGTCGGCGGCCTTCGCCCAGCCAAAGGCCGCGGCTATGCCCTGAACGGTGCGCCTGGCAGGCTCTTCGCCGGCTTGTGATTCGGCGCCCGTGAGGTTCAGGTGGAACGGCTCGCCATCATAGGTGGGAATGGAACCGGCAGTGCCCCGAGGCAGGCGCTCGCGCGAAAGCTGGACGGCGGGGCGCTTGAGTTCCGGGGGATCAACCGGCTTGACGCGATACGTGGCCTGTTGGCCGGCATTTGCAGCGAACGCCACCAGCGCGGTGGCCAAACACACTCTCGAGATTCGGGCGGACATCGTCGGAGCCTCCTCAAGTAGAGTGAATTGCCGGCGAAGAACGTTTCACCCGCCGGAGCTGAAGAGCGGCTCTAGCTGCAAAACGCGCTTGGTTTCCGCGTCGATCCAGAGGCGGTAGTCGCCTTCGGCGGCGGGAACTTCGACGCGCCAGGCATATTTCAGGGCGGCGCCGTAGGGCAGCAGGACCTGCTCCGCCTTCGCCGTCTGGCGCTGTACAAGTTTGGTTTCCTTCGCGACATGGGCGCGCGCCGCCACCACGGCCTGCGCTTCGGTGAGGATCAACCGGTTCGACGGCTGGATCTTGGAAAAGATGCGACCGGTCACGGCGACCAGACCGCGGCCCCGCTGGAAGACGGCGCGGACGTCGGCATACTCGACACGGACGTTGCGGAATCGCTGTTCGAAGGAGATCAAGTGCTGGACGCCGGCTTCGTCCCGGACGATTTTCAGATCCTGCGGGCTCCCATTCCAGCCGAATGCGCGTACGACCTGTTCGACAGTGCGCCGCGCCAGCGCAGCCGACATGAGCGGCTCACCGCCGGGCAGGTTGACTTGGAACGGGTCGCCATCGTGTTCAGGCAGCGCGCCCATCGCTCCTTTCGGAAGGGCTTCCCGCACTGGATGGACGGCAGGGCGATCGAGCGGAGGCGGTTGAATCGGCTTCATGCGGACACTGCCTGACTGACCTTGGCAAACGTTGCCGAGGAGCAAACCGCCAGCCAATAACCCGATGCGGAAGGAGGGCAC
>JACXTT010000126.1_pt1 | contig 114436 bp, 108 predicted proteins | sample 9270951 | NCBI WGS metagenome assembly JACXTT01 (sample SAMN15532306, study PRJNA645909) | rock metagenome | isolation source: weathered quartz diorite | place: Puerto Rico | collected 2017-06-21 | reverse complement strand
CTCCATCACGCGCTCGCTCCAGAAGACATAGCCCGCCGCATGGGCACGGTGGAACGCGGCCGGGTTGCCCTGGCAGTAGGTGGTGATGACGCTGCGGGCGCGGTTGGGGTTGCGCAGGCTGAAATCGGGGTGCTTCATGAGCTGCTTGACCGCTGGCAGGATGTTGCCGCCGCGGTCGGGCGCGCCCGCCTGCAGGCCGAACCACTTGTCGATGACCAGGGCCTCGTCCTTGAACATGGCATGAAACTGCGGCAGCGCCCGGGTTGCCAGCGCGTGGCCGCTGGACACCAGGGCGGTCAGGGCATTGAAGCGGTCCGTCATGTTGCCGGCGTCCTTGAAGCGCTGCAGGGTCTTGCCGGGCCAGACGGTGTCGCCGCTGGCAACGGCTGCCAGGCACAGGTGAGTCAGCGCCATGCCCGCCAGCGCGCGGCGGCCGGAGGACGCGGCATCGGGCCTGTAGGCGCCGGTGTCCTGGTTGGCCTGGTAGGCCGCGGCCCAGTCGGCCTGCAGCGCGCTGGCCAGTTGCTGGCGCATGCTTTCGCGCACCGTGTGAATGCGCTGGGGATCGACCACGTCAAGCTGCTCGGCCAGATAGGTTTCCGATGGCAAGGTCAGCACCAGCTCCTTGAAGGCGGAATCCAGCGCTAGATGATTCAGGACCTGGCGCATGGCACCGATATAAGCATCGTCCAGCACGCAAGCCGCCGCGGCATCGGCGCCATTAGCTATTGATTTAATAGCGTTGAGGGCCCGGTTCACGGCCAGTCGCTGCCCGGCTTCCCAGCGGTTGAAGGGGTCGCTGTCGTGCGCCAGCAGGTGCAGCAGCTGCGCATCGGTGTAGTCAAATTCCAGCACCACGGGTGCGGTGAAGCCGCGCAGAATGGACGGAACCGGTTCGGCGGCCATATTGACAAAGGTGAAGGTCTCGCTGGCCTGCGTCAGCACCACGGTGCGGCTTCCCGCTGCGGCCTGGGTCTCGCCAGCCAGCTGCAGCGGCAAGTCTTGGCCATCCGCGCCCAGCAGCCCCAGGCTGACCGGAATGACAAAGGGTTCCTTGGACGGCTGGCCGCTGATGGGCGCGCAGCTTTGCGCCAGCGTCAAGGTGTAGCTCTGCGCGGCGGCGTCGTACACACCCTGCGCCTGTACGTGCGGCGTACCGGCCTGGCTGTACCAGCGCTTGAACTGCGGCAGCAGGCGCGCCAGATCGGACATTGGGTTGGCGTCGGCAATGGCTTGCGCAAAATCGTCGCAGGTCACGGCCTGGCCGTCGTGTCGCTCGAAGTACAGCGTCATGCCCCTGGCAAAACCGGCGCGGCCGACCAGGGTCTGCATCATGCGCACCACCTCGGCGCCTTTTTCGTAAATCGTGACGGTGTAGAAGTTGCTGATCTCGATGTAGCTGTCGGGCCGCACCGGGTGCGCCATCGGGCCGGCGTCTTCGGGGAACTGGGCGGTGCGCAGCACGCGCACGTCTTCGATGCGCTTGACGGCGCGGGCCGACGCCTCGCCGCACAGGTCCTGGCTGAACTCCTGGTCGCGGAAAACGGTCAGGCCTTCCTTGAGCGAAAGCTGGAACCAGTCGCGGCAGGTGACGCGGTTGCCGGTCCAGTTGTGAAAGTACTCGTGGCCGACCACGCTTTCGATGTTGGAAAAGTCGGTGTCGGTGGCGGTGGCCTGATTCGCCAGCACGTACTTGGTGTTGAAGATGTTCAGGCCCTTGTTTTCCATGGCGCCCATGTTGAAGTCGCTGGTGGCGACGATCATGAAGCGTTCCAGGTCCAGCGGCAGGCCAAAGCGGGCTTCGTCCCAGGCCACAGAGGCCATCAGCGAGTGCATCGCGTGTTCGGTCTTGTCCAAGTCGCCAGGGCGCACGAACACTTGCAGCAAGTGCTCCTGGCCCGCGCGGCTGGTGATGCGCTGCTCGCGTGCTACCAGTTGGCCGGCGACCAGCGCAAACAGGTAGGACGGCTTCTTGTGCGGGTCCACCCACTTGGCGAAGTGGCGGCCTTCTTCCAGGTCGCCATGCTCCACCAGGTTGCCATTGGACAGCAGCACCGGGTACTTGGCCTTTTCCGCACGCAGGGTGACGGTGTACATGGCCATCACATCGGGGCGGTCCAGGAAGTAGGTGATGCGGCGGAAGCCCTCGGCCTCGCACTGGGTGAAGAAGGAGTCGTTGCTGACGTACAGGCCCATCAGCTTGGTGTTCTTGACCGGTGCGCAGGTGGTGAAGATTTCCAGCGCGAAAGGTTCTGTGCCCTCGGGCAGGTTTTCCAGCACCAGTTGGTCGCCGTCCATTTTGAAGCTGGTGCCCTGACCGTTGACCAGCACGCGCGCCAGGTTCAGCTCTTCGCCGTCCAGGCGCAGGGGCTGGGCTGCCACGTCGGGGTTGCGACGCAGCGTCATCTTGTTGAGCACGCGGGTCTTGGCCGGGTCCAGGTCGAACGTCAGGTCGACGGTGTCGATCCAGAAGGTGGGTGCCGCGTAGTCGGCCCGGTGGATCACCGTGGCCGGGCCTTGTCCATCACGCATTTGCAACATGCAATTTCTCCAGAAAGTTCGATGCCATCAATTCGTCGTAGTTGCGCGCCCAGGCCAGCACATGCGGGCCGGCCAGTTCGTCGGCGCTGTGGCTGGTGCCAATGGCCACGGCACGCATGCCGGCGCGCCGCGCCGCCTCAATGCCAAAGGGTGCGTCTTCAAACACCACACAGTGTTCGGGTGCCATGCCGATGCGCTCGGCCGCCGCCAGAAAGATGGCGGGCGTGGGCTTGCCACTCAGGCCCTCGTCGCCGCGCGCAATCGCGTCGGGTGGTGGGTTCATCTTCAGGTGGGAGAGCGCAAACTCCACGTTGTGGATGTCGCCCGCCGTACCCACGGCCACCCGCAGGCCCAGCGCGCGCGTGGCGGCGTAGAAGCGGCTGAAGCCGGCCACTTCGGCAAACACCGGGCCGAAGATGTCGCGGTACAGCTGCTCCTTTTCAAACAGCAAATCCCAGGCTTGGGCATCCGGCATGTCGGGCTGCTCCAGCAGCAGGCGCACGCATTCCAGACCCGTGCGGCCGGTGGTGCGGCGCATCAGCTCGTCGATTGGCATCGTCAACCCGTGCTTGCGGGCAAAGTCGCCCCAGGTCGACGTATGCGTGGGCATGGAATCCACCATGGTGCCGTCCATGTCGAAGATAAAGGCCCCCACGCTCCCCGCTGCACGTGGTTCGCTGCCCCCCGAGGGGGCTAATTGGCTTCGCCGCACTTCGTGAGCCCCTTGGGGCGGCCCGGCGGGGAATTGACCTTCTATGGACGCTTGCAGATCCATCACACGCCTTGCTTCAGCGACGCCTGGATGAATACATCCAGGTCACCGTCGAGCACCTTTTGCGTGGCCGAGACTTCGACGTTGGTGCGCAGGTCCTTGATGCGGCTGTTGTCCAGCACGTAGGAGCGGATCTGGTGGCCCCAGCCCACGTCGGTCTTGGTGTCTTCCAGCTTTTGCTGGGCTTCCTGCTGTTTGCGCAGCTCATGGTCGTACAGGCGGCTGCGCAGGCGTTTCCACGCCACGTCGCGGTTGCTGTGCTGGCTGCGGCCGTCCTGACACTGCACCACGATGCCGGTGGGGATGTGCGTCAGGCGCACGGCCGAGTCGGTCTTGTTGATGTGCTGGCCGCCGGCGCCGCTGGCGCGGAAGGTGTCCGTGCGCACATCGCTGGGATTGATCTCGATTTCGATGGAGTCGTCGATTTCAGGATAGACAAACACCGACGCAAACGAGGTGTGGCGCCCGCCGGAGGAATCGAACGGGCTCTTGCGCACCAGGCGGTGCACACCGGTTTCGGTGCGCAGCAGGCCGAAGGCGTATTCGCCTTCGATCTTGATCGTGGCGCCCTTGATGCCGGCCGTGTCGCCGTCGGTGATGTCTTCCACCGTGGCGCTGAAGCCCTTGCGCTCGGCGTACTTCAAGTACTGGCGCAGCAGCATGCTGGCCCAGTCGCAGGCCTCGGTGCCGCCGGCGCCGGCCTGGATGTCCAGGAAACAGGGCAGGGGGTCAGCCGGGTTGTTGAACATGCGGCGGAATTCCAGGCCCTCGATGACGGTGGCCAGCTTGGCGGCCTCGGCCTCAATGGTCTGCAGGCCGGTTTCGTCGCCGTCTTCCTTGCTCATCTCGTACAACTCGGAGTTGTCGGACAGCTCGCGTTCCAGGTCATCCAGCGTGACGACGATGCCGTCCAGCGCTTTTTTCTCTTTGCCCAGTTCCTGGGCCTTCTTGGGGTCATTCCAGACGGCCGGGTCTTCCAGGCTGGCGTTGACCGTCCTCAGGCGTTCTGCTTTGGCAGCGTAGTCAAAGATACCCCCGTAGCTCGACCGTGCGAGCGCTCAGGTCTGCGAGTTGGGTGCCAATCTGGTTGATGCGTTCTGCGTCCATGGTGCGGGTCCTGCGGGTATATATGGGTTAACCCGCTATTTTCTCACGGGCGTGGTATTTCCCCAGGCTGTCAGAGATTGGGCGTGCACAGCCAGTCAAAAACGATTTCCACCGCAGGCGTGCGTGGCGTCAGGCGCGACTTGCTGAGCCAGCGCGCGGGCAACGCAAACGTGGGGATCTGCGGCAGCGCCACGACGCGGCCACCGCGCAATGCGGCGTCGGCCACCAGGTGCGACACCATGGCAATGCCCAACTCGTCCTCGGCAGCCTGCAGGCGCAGGCGTGTGTCCTCGAGCGTGATGCCGCGCTGGGTGGCCAAGCCGTGCGCCTCCAGCCATGGTGCCCATTCGGGGAAGTGTTCGTCGGTGATCAGCGGTGCGGCCAACATGGCTTGGGCAAAAGGTAGGGGCTGCAACTGCGCGGCCGTGAGCGGCCCGCACACCGCCACGGCGTGGTCGGCACGCCATTGCACCGAATGGGTTTCCAGGCCCTTGAGTTCCTGCGTGGAAATGATCAGGTCCACGTCGATACGATCAATTTCGCGCAGTTCCTCCTGCGTCAGCAGCCAGACCTCCAGTGTGGGGTACTGGTTGCGCAGCAGGCGCAGGCGCGACATCAGCCAGCCGCTGGCGAAGTCCGGCGGGCAGGCCAACAGCACCGAATCCTGGTTGCGATAGGGCTCGATGCGCTCGCGCCCATCGCGCAGGGTCTTGAGCGTGGCACGCACCGTCTGGCTGAACAACTCTCCAGCTGCGGTGAGCTTGACGCCGCGCCCGACCCGGCTGAACAACTGCTGCCCGACCCAGGCCTCCAAGTTTTGTATCTGGTGGGTGATGGCGGACTGCGTCAACGACAGCTCCACCGCCGCGCGCGATATGCCGCCCAGCCGGGCCGCCGCCTCAAACGCCAGCAGGCTTTGCAACGGGGGCAGGCGGTTGTGCATGGTATTAAAAAAACTAATGAATCAAGCAATATTGATCATTTTACGCAGCGCACCTAGTTGCGCAGAATTCGCTGCTACCGCTTCTTCATTTTTGCCACTTTTTTGAGCACCATCATCATGAGCCAAACCCTCCAGGGCGACAGCGCCATCCGCCGCACCTCGCTGTACGGCAGTTTTCCCGAAAACACCTATGCCGGCGTGCTGAGCTTCATGCGCCGCAACTACACACGGGACCTGACAGGTGTGGACGTTGTCGTCTCCGGCATCCCGTTGGACCTCGCCACTACCTTTCGCCCTGGCGCCCGCCTGGGGCCGGCTGCCGTGCGCGCGGCCAGCGTGCAACTGGGCGAGCTGATGGCCTTCCCGTGGGGCTTCGATCCGTTTGACGATTTGGCGGTGATTGATTACGGAGATTGCTGGATCGACGCCCACAACCCATTGACCATCGCCCCTGCCATCACCCAGCATGCGCGCCACATCCTGGCCAGTGGCGCCAAGATGCTGACCTTTGGCGGTGACCACTTCATCACCTACCCGCTGCTCAAGGCGCATGCCGAAAAGTTCGGCCAACCGCTGTCGCTGATCCACTTCGACGCCCACTGCGACACCTGGCCCGACGACAACCTGGACTCGCTGAACCACGGCACCATGTTTTACAAGGCGGTGAAGGAGGGGTTGATAGACCCCGCCACCTCGGTGCAGGTGGGCATACGCACCTGGAACGAAGACTTCATGGGTATCAACATCATTGACGCGCCCTGGGTGCATGCCAATGGCGTACAGGCCACGCTGCAGCGCATCCTGTCTATCGTCGGCAAGAACCCGACCTACCTGACCTTTGACATCGATTGCCTGGACCCGGCCTTTGCACCCGGCACCGGCACGCCGGTGGCCGGCGGGCTCAGCTCGGCGCAGGCGCTGGCCATCGTGCGCGGCATGGGGCCGGTGAACCTGGTGGGCATGGACGTGGTGGAGGTATCGCCGCCGTTTGACCACAGCGAGATCACCGCACTGGCCGCGGCACACATCGCTGCCGATCTGCTGTGCGTGCTGCGTAACCAGAAGAAAGGCGTTGTATGAAACAATGGATTCACAAGCTCACCTGCGCGGTGGCGCTGGGTACTGCACTGGCCGCACCGATGGCTGCTGTGGCAGCACCCGAGAAGGTGCTGAACATTTTCAACTGGGCCGAATACATCGGCGACGACACGGTGGCCGTGTTTGAGGCAGAAACCGGCATCAAGGTGCACTATGACAACTTTGACTCCAACGAAGTACTGCTAGCCAAGATGATTGCCGGGCGCACCGGCTACGACGTGGTCATGCCTTCGTCGGACTTTGGCCGCATCATGATGGACGGCGGCTTGGTGCAGAAGCTGGACCGTCAGAAGCTGCCGCTTCTAGGCAACCTGGACCCGGCGGTGGTCAAGCTCATGGGCAAGCTGGACCCGGGCAACCAGTACATGGTGCCGTGGCTGGGCAGCTCGGTCAGCGTGGGTTACAACCCGGTCATGGTCAAGGCGGCACTGGGCGGCGAGCCGCTGCCGGCCAACCCGTTTGATCTGGTGTTCAACCCCAAATACACCAGCAAGCTGAAGAAGTGCGGCATCTCGTTTCTGGACAGCGCGGCCGATGTGTTTCCATCGGCGCTGATCTACCTGGGCAAGCCGGCGTTCAGCAACAGCCAGGCCGACTACGCGGAAGCTTTCAACCTGCTGCAGAAGGTGCGCGCCGACATTGGCGTGTTCAGCTACAACGGCTACATCAGCGACCTGGCCGCCGGCAACCTGTGCGTCGCCTTGGGTTATGGCGGGGACTTCAACAATGCCAATGGCAAGGCCAAGGCGGGCGGCAAAAATATCCACATCGAGGCGCCGCTGCCGCCCAATGGCACGCAGTTCGGCTTCGAGTCCATGATGATCCCGGCCGACGCGCCGCACCCGGAGTACGCCCACCTGTGGATCAACTACATCCTGCGCCCCGAGGTGCAGGCGGCGATCACCAACAAGGTCAAATACACCAGCCCGAACCTGGCGGCGCGCAAGTTCATCCAACCCGACGTGCTGGCCAACCAGATCGCGTTCCCCGGTGATGACTACCTGGCGACCAAGGCCCAGTTCTACGAAGTGCGCAAGACCGAAACGCGCCGGGTCATGACGCGGTTTTTCACCAAATTCAAATCGGGGGTCTGACCTTCAAGCGATAAACCGTTCGATCAGCGCGGCCAGCACTTCGGGCTGGTCGTGGTGCATCATGTGGCCGGCATCCTCGATGCGGGCCACTTCCACCTGGGGTACGGCCTTGAGCCGTTCGTGGTACTGCGCCAAGGTGAATTTGCCGCGCCACCACAGGTCCAGGCTGTTGTCGCTGGCCTCCACGGCCAGCACCGGCATGCTGAGGCGCTTGTAGAGTTCCAGCACCTCGTCCACGCGGTAGAGCTGGGCATTGACGATCTTGTGGGCTGCATCCCCCTGGACACTCCAACTGCCGTCGCTGTTTTCTGCGGCCCAGTGGCGGGCCAGCCAGTCGGCTTTGTCCTGGCTCAGGCGTGGGTTGGTTTTCATGAGGCGGCGGGCCACGCCCGAGACCAGGTCGTAGGGGCGCAACGCCATCTCGCCCTGGTGCAAAGACTTGAGTTCGTCCATCCATTTCGCCAGGCGTGCGGGTGCCATGTCGGGCGTAGTGGCCGGCATGCCAAAGCCTTCGAGGTTGATGAGGCGGCGTATGCGCTCCGGGCGCACACCGCCGTACCACATCACCACATTGCCGCCCATGCTGTGACCGACCAGATTCACCTGTTGGCCGGGGGCGTAGTGGTCCAGTAAAAAGTCCAAATCGGCCAGGTAGTCGGGAAACCAGAAGTTGTCGACACCGCCGGCCACGGTCTTACCATAGCCGCGCCAGTCGGGGGCAATGACGTAATGGTCGTGGCTCAGGGCGTCCACCACAAACTGGTAGCTGGCGGCTACGTCCATCCATCCGTGCACCATGACGAGGGGCGTTTTGTCGGGGGCGGGCTCGCCCCAGATTTGGACGTGGTACTGCAGGTTGCGAATAGGGACAAACTCGCTGCGGGAAATGCGTTTGACTTGGTACATTTGGGCCATCATACGGAGGCGCCCGGTGCACACCAGTCAACATAGCGACAAATCAGGTCCACCAGAGGCTTACCAGCGCCTGCATGCCGGCTTCGGCTGGGCGGTTCCGGCCCAGTTCAACATCGCCCAGGCCTGCTGCGCGCGTTGGGCAGCGTTGCCAGATGCTACAAAAAGAGTAGCTGTCTGCGCATACTCCACGGTGGCTGCAGGCCAATTTAGTACCAAAAATCACAGCTACGCCGCATTGCAGGCACAGGCCAACCGGCTTTCCAACGTGCTGGCCACACTGGGCGTGCAGCGCGGCGACCGGGTGGCCATCGTGATGCCGCAGCGCTTCGAGACCGCCGTGGCCTACATGGCGGTGCTGCAGATGGGCGCGGTGGCCATGCCGCTGTCCCTGCTGTTTGGCCCCGACGCGCTGGAATACCGGCTGCAAAACAGCGAGGCTGTGGTGGCGATTGGCGACGCGACCGCGCTGGACAACCTGCAGACCACGCGCGCCACCTGCCCGCAATTGCGCGGCGTCATCGGCGTGGGCGACGCCCAGGCCACACAAGGCCGCGCGGACCTGAACTACGCCGCCGCGTTGGTCAAGGCGCCCACCGGTTTTGCACCAGTGTTGACCCAGGCCGATGAAGCTGCCGTGCTGATCTACACCAGCGGCACCACCGGCAACCCCAAGGGCGCGCTGATTCCGCACCAGGCACTGATAGGCAACCTGTCGGGCTTTGTCTGCAGCCAGAACTGGTTTGGCTTTGATGGCAAGCACAACCAGACATCGAACGCGGTGTTCTGGTCGCCGGCAGACTGGGCCTGGACGGGGGGGCTGATGGACGCGCTTCTACCCACGCTGTATTTCGGCCGCCCCATCGTGGCCTACCACGGCCGCTTCAGCCCGCAGACCGCGCTGGAGCTGATGCGCGACTGCGGCGTAACCCATACCTTTTTATTCCCCACCGCGCTCAAGGCGATGATGAAGGCCAATCCCGGTGCCAAGGGCAAAACGGTGCGCCAGCAGTTCAAGCTCAAGCTGCAGGCCATCATGAGCGCCGGCGAGGCGGTAGGCGACGCTGTGTTCGGCTACTGCGAGCAGCAACTCGGCGTGCGCCCCAACGAGATGTTTGGCCAGACCGAGATGAACTACATCGTCGGCAATTGCAATGCACTGTGGCCGTCCAAGCCCGGCAGCATGGGCATGGGCTACCCCGGCCACCGCGTCGCGGTGATTGACGATGACGGCCATGAATGCGCCGTGGGTGTGCCCGGCGATGTGGCATTGCATCGCTATGACGTGCACGGCCGGCCCGACCCGATCTTCTTTCTGGGCTACTGGAAAAACGAGGCGTCCACGCGCGCCAAGTTCACCGGTGACTGGTGCCGCACCGGCGACCTGGCAGTGCGCGATGCCGACGGCTACCTCTGGTACCAGGGCCGCAGCGACGACGTGTTCAAGGCCGCGGGCTACCGCATCGGCCCCGGCGAGATTGAGAACTGCCTGGTCAAGCACCCGGCCGTCATCAACGCCGCCGTGGTGCCCAAGCCCGACCCCGAGCGCGGTGCGCTGGTCAAGGCCTATGTCGTAATTGCTCCTGATTTCATAGCTGCTTGCGCAGGTAATACGGGGGCTACAGCCCAATTGCATGCCAAACTCACAGTGGAATTGCAAGTCCACGTCAAAGGCCTGCTGGCGCCCTACGAATACCCCAAGGAAATCGAATTCGTCGAGGCCCTGCCCATGACCACCACCGGCAAGGTGCAGCGCCGCGTGCTGCGGCTGCAGGAAGAAGCGCGCTATGCAGCTACCCGCCTTTAGGCCCACGCTTTTTAGACGCATCCGTTGGCTGAGTTGGGGCAAATGGCTGCCCTTGCCGCTTTGGGCTGTGGTGCTCTACACCACCCGCCCTCCCCATTTTCTGTTCGGGGTGTCGATGCTCGTGGGTGGCTTGATTTTCATGTTGATGTTCGCAGCGCTACAGGCCTGGGAGCAAAGTCTGCGCCGCCAATTTGTGCGCGAGGCGTCGCTGCCACGCTTTCTGGGCGCCAAGCTTTGCGCACTGTACCCGCAGCTCAGCGCGCGCGATACCGAGTTGATTCTTCACGGCCTGCGCCAGTTTTTCATGGCGCACCTGCGCAGCAAGCGGCAGTTTGTGGCCATGCCGTCCAAGGTGGTGGACGCGGCCTGGCACGAGTTCATCCTTCACACGCGTGGCTACGAGCAGTGGTGCCACACGGCGTTTGGTCGGCTGCTGCACCACAGTCCGGCCGAGGTGTTGGGGCGTGACCCCAAGCGCAACAGCGGCCTGCGCCGCGCCTGGTTCTGGGCCTGCAAGGAAGAAAGCATTGACCCGCGCGCCCCCACGCGCCTGCCGTTGCTGTTTGCGCTGGACAAGAAGTTCGGCATTGCGGGCGGCTTTACCTACGTGCCCAACTGCCGCGACATTGACCGCCAAGCCGGCTCCGACGCCTACTGCGGTACCAGCTTCAGCGATGGGAGCGGCTGCGGAGGTGGCAGTGGAAGCGATGGGCCCTCCGATGGCTCCTTCAGCTTTAGTTCTGACAGTAGCTCGGACAGCGGCTGTGGCGGCGATAGCGGTTGCGGCGGAGGCTGTGGTGGCGACTAGGTCTTTCAAGCCGCGCTACCATCACCCGGTCGTTTTCTCAATCTTCCTTTTTTTGCGAACTGTCTTCCCATGAAAACTGTACAACTCGGTCAAAGCGACCTCCACGTCACCCCCATCTGCCTGGGCACCATGACCTTTGGCGAGCAGGTCGATGAGCCCACCGCCCACACCATCCTCGACCGCGCGCTGGAGCGCGGCGTCAACTTCATCGACACGGCCGAGATGTACGCCGTGCCACCGCGCGCCGAGACCTTCAACGCCACCGAAAAAATCATCGGCAACTGGCTGGCCAAGACGCCTGGCGCGCGCCAGAAGCTGCAGATTGCGACCAAGGTGGCCGGCCCCTCGCGCGGCATGCCGTGGATTCGCGGCGGCAGCGCCAACCTCACGGCGGCTGACATCGTGGCCGCCTGCGAGGGCAGCCTGCAGCGTATGAAGACCGATGTGATTGATCTTTACCAGATCCACTGGCCGGTGCGCAACGTGCCCATGTTCGGCTCCATGTACTACGACCCGGCCCAGGAACGCAGCAACCACAGCAGCATCGAAGAGCAGTTGCGCGCCATGGACACGCTTGTGAAAGCCGGCAAGGTGCGCGCCATCGGCCTGTCCAACGAGACGCCCTACGGCGTGCACGAGTTTGTGCGCCTGGCCGAACAACTCGGCCTGCCGCGCATCGCCACCGTGCAGAACAACTACAGCCTGCTGGCGCGCGGGTTTGAAAACGGCTTGGACGAAACCTGCCACCGCCTGGGTGTGTCGCTGATCCCTTATTCGCCGCTGGCCTTCGGCCTGTTGACTGGCAAGTACGACGTTTCGGGCCTGACCGGTCCCGGCGCGCCCATGGAAGCCCGCATCGCCAAGTTTGAGTCCACCCGCAAGCAGCGCTGGGGCCGCCCCGAGGCGCTGACGGCCGCACGCCGCTACAACCAGCTGGCCCGCGACAACGGCATGACGCCCGCGCAGATGGCGCTGGCCTTTTGCTACACCAAATGGCAGGTCGCTAGCACCATCATCGGTGTGCGCACACTGGAGCAACTGGACCAGAACCTCGATGCCTGGGGCACCACCTTGTCACCCGAGCTGCTCAAGCAGATCGACGCGATCCGTTGGGAACTGCGCGATCCGGCCCACTGAAGGCCGTCCGCGACAGGTTACGGCGCGGGCTTTGCCATCGCGGCAGCGTAGCGCTGCCGGCTTTCTGGTGACCACACCTCTGCCGGGTTGTAGAACGCGGCAAAGGCAGGTGTTCCTGCAGGCAACACCACCCAAGGCTGCTTGGACGCTGTGAAGATGTGTACATCGGGCGGGAAGCGGTCGGGTGTGTCCAGCGTGCCCACGCGCACAAAGCGCATGGCGTCACCGCCGCCCGCATAGTTGCTCCACACCGCCACATGGCAGTGCGGGCAACGCGCAATCTTTTGCCCCTGGCCGCTGGCGGACGGGGTATCGATGATTTCCACTGTGCCGGCCAGCAACTCCACCTGGTCGGCCTCCACCACGGCATTCAGCGCAAAGGACGCACCGGTTTCGCGCTGGCACCAGCGGCAGTGGCAGCAGTGCACGATCATGGGCGCGCGGGTCATGCGGTAGCGCACCCGGCGGCAGGTGCAGCCGCCTTCGCATGCGGCGCTGGTGTCGCTCATGGCTGGCTCGCCTGGCGCAATGCGCGCAGCCAGCCACCCGACAGCACATAGCGCGGAAAGCTGATCCACTGCTCCAGAAAAATGCGCGACACCGCGTTGACAGGGCTGCTGAAGGGCACCGGCGGTACCGCCTCCTGCGCGTGGCCGCGGCCTTGCAGCGCAACCGACGCCCCCATGGCCGCGATGGAAAAAATGGCCAACAGCCAGGAAAGCGACAACACGGCCACCACCAGGGCGATGTTGCCCACCCAGAACAGCGGCACCACCACGATGTGCAGCAGCAGGTTGGCGCGTGACTGGTGGTAGGTGGGATAGCCGTCCCACTGCCAGCGCAACAATTCGGAAATGCCCATGGGGTCTCCTGATCGCAAAGAAAGGAGAGCCAGTGTAAACCGCGTTCTAGTGTGGAAAATACGCCCCTATGGCCAAAAAAGACCACGTCAGTGAAACCCCCGTCACCCAGTTGCTGAGAGCCAGCAAGGTGGCTTTTACCGAACACCCGTACGAGTATCTGGAACACGGCGGCGCACAGCACAGCGCCGAGGTGCTGGGCTGGGACCCGTTCCATGTCGTGAAGACGCTGATCATGCAGGACCAGGACGCCAAACCGCTGGTGGTGCTGATGCATGGCAACCGCAAGGTGTCTACCAAGAACCTGGCGCGCCAGATCGGCGCCAAGTCGGTGGAGCCCTGCGCGCCCGAGGTGGCCAACCGCCACAGCGGCTACTTGGTGGGCGGTACCTCGCCCTTTGGCACCCGCAAGACCATGCCGGTGTTTGTGGAAGAAACCATTCTGGCGCTGCCCAAAATCCTGATCAATGGTGGGCGGCGCGGCTACCTGGTGGGCATAGACCCAGCCGTGTGTGTCACTTTGCTCGGTGCAAAGGCGGTACAGTGCGCGCTAGCTTTGAATGACTAAAACTGATTTGAACGATTGAGACTGAAGGAGACCGGTTTTGAATTCCCTCGCTGTTTTGTACCCCGCGCTGGCCACGGTGGCAGCCTACCTGATGGGCTCGCTCTCGTTTGCGGTGATCGTCAGCCGTGTGATGGGCCTGAACGACCCGCGCACCTACGGCAGCAAGAACCCTGGTGCTACCAATGTGCTGCGTTCCGGCTCCAAGGCGGCAGCCATCGTCACGCTGCTGCTGGACGCGCTCAAGGGCTGGCTGCCCGTGGTGCTGGTCAAGTGGTACGGTGAACCCTACGGGCTGGGCGACGGCACGCTGGCGCTGGTCGGGCTGGCGGCGTTTCTGGGCCATTTGTTTCCGGTGTTCTTCCGCTTTGTGGGCGGCAAGGGCGTGGCGACGGCCCTGGGCGTGCTGGTGGGCATCAGCGGTGTGCTGGGCCTGGCGACCGGCGCCACCTGGCTGATCATTGCCTTCTTCTTCCGCTATTCCTCGCTGGCGTCGCTGGTGGCAGCGCTGTTTGCCCCGGTGTACTACGTCTTTGGCGACGGTGCGGCCTGGGCCATGGAGTCCAGCGTATTGATGGCCGTGATCGCCATGTCCGCCTTGCTGATCTGGCGCCATGCCGAGAACATCACCCGCCTGATCCAGGGCAAGGAATCCAAGCTGGGGCAGAAGAAGGGCTGAATCGTGACCCGCGTTGAGGTGGCTTGGCAACGCTGAACCGCTATCTCCGTTCGGGCTGAGCCTGTCGAAGCTTTTGTCCAGTCCTTGATGTGTAGGCGCTGCGTTTCGCCCGTTCGACAAGCTCAGGACAGGCCAAGCTCAACGCGAACGGATTGATTCAGTCCAGGTTCAAATCTGGCTGGCCGCGAAAGCGCCCAACTGCAGGATGTGAAAGTGGTTGAGCCGCGCACGGACCGCGGAGGCCGCCATCGCGGCGCGGATGCGCGGGTAGCTTTGGGCCGTGGCGTGCAGCCGGGGTATCGGGAACAGTTCGCCGTTGGCCTTGCCGACGATGGCCACATAGGGCTGGTTGTGCTTGCTGCTGCGCCGCACCACCACGGCCAACTCATCGTTGTCCAGCCGCACGTAGGTGCCAGGCGGGCACAGACCCACCGCACGCACCATGGCGTGGCCGATCTCGTCACTCTTGACCGAGGCATTGGCCATGACCGCGCGCGCCGACTCGGTGGCGCTGCGCCCCGCCCGTGACATGCGCGGGCTGATCATGGCGGCATAGCGGTCCACCACCTTGAGGATGCGGGTCAGCCGTGTGATGGGTGGCGCCACGCGCAAGTCGACCTTTTCCACCGCGTCGTCGTGGTGCGCCGACACGATTTCCAGCCAGTCTTCATCGCGCACACCCAGATTGCCCAGCATCATCGCGCCCTTGACGGAGTGCACGCGAATGGCCTCCTGTTGCTGCGGGTTGGGTTTCTCGACCTGCGAGGCCAGTTCGTCCTGCAGGGCCGTCATGGCGATGTTCATGGTCAGCGCGGCATGCACCAGGCTGTCGCGCTCCTTGGGAGGGACCAGCAGTTCCGTGGCGATCAAGTGACACAGCACCGCGCACACCAGGGAGTGGGACGCGCTGTAGCCCACCGGTGAATTGCTGGCTAACTGGAACAGCAGGTACAGACCAACATCGGGGTCGCGCTGCATCAGGCCCTGCATCCAGCGGTTGTACTGACGCACGCGGTGGGTGAACTCCTGGGTGCTGGCCGGGCTGCCCAAAATGACGCCCAGGCCGGATTCCAGATCCGACCACTGGCTCAACAGGTCCTCGTATTCGTTTTCGTTCTGCACGTTCATGGTGGTCATGGTCATGCCCGGGCGCTCAGTAGCGCTTCTCCAGCACCATCTGGTCGTTGGTGCGCGTCATCTGGAAGTGTGCAAGAAAACTGTTGCCCAGCAGCACATAGGGCATGTCGCCGCTGGAGACCACGGCATCCACATCGTAGACCACCACGTCGCCGATGCGCACCGACGCCAGCTTGATCCGCCAGGCAGGGATGACCCCGTTGGCCGTGCTCATCTGCGCCCGTTGCCCGGATTGATATTCCAAACCGATGCGTTTGGCATCCGCCGTGCTGAGTGCCACCATGCTGGCCCCGGTGTCCACCACCAGTTGCACAGCGCGCCCGTTGATCTGCCCCTGGGAGAAAAAATGCCCGTTGCCGCCGGCACTCAGGACCACCGTGGTGCCGCCGGCCCCGCCCGCTGCACCGCCCACGCTGGCGGGCGCATCGCCCACGCGCAGGGTGTGCTGCTTGCCGGCAATCTCGACCACGGCCAGGTCGCCCTGGGTGGACACGATCTTGACGCCCCGGTAGGTTTCGCCGGGCGCCACGCTTTTGGGCGCGCTGCCGTCCACGATCACCAGCGCCTTGCCGCCCAGCATTCCCGACAGGGCCACGGTTTGGGCCTGGCCTGTTTGCAGGAGCAAGAGCAGGGCGGTAGCCGCCAGGGCGCGCAGTGACATCAGTCGCGGAAGTTGTCGAAGCTCAACGGGATATCGGTCACTTCTTTGCGGATCAGGGCCATGGCGGCCTGCAGGTCGTCGCGCTTGGCGCCGGTGATGCGCACTTTTTCTTCCTGGATGGCGGCCTGCACCTTGAGCTTGCTGTCCTTCATCAGGCGCTGGATTTTCTTGGCCAGTTCGCTCTCGATGCCGTTGCGCACCTTGATGACCACCTTGACCTTGTCGCCACCCATTTTTTGCACGTCGCCGCGGTCCAGGAAGCGCACGTCCACTTCCTGCTTGGTCAGCTTGTTGCGCAGCACGTCCTCGATCTGGTCGAGCTGGAATTCGGCGTCACCGATCAGGGTGATTTCCTTGTCCTTGATCTCGATCTTGGCGGAGGTGCCTTTGAAATCAAAGCGCGTGGTGATTTCCTTGACGGTGTTTTCCACGCCGTTTTTCACCTTGACCAGGTTGGCTTCGCAGACGGTGTCAAAAGAGGGCATACGGGTACTCGAAATGGCAGTGAGACAATCCCCTCATGTTAGTCGAGAAAAACGTCCCGCTTCAAGCCTTTAACACCTTCCACATCGTCGCCAAGGCGCAGCGCCTGGTGCGTGTGGCGGGTGAATCCGATGTGCAGGCCGTGCTGGCGGACCCCGAGCTGGGTCCGGCCCCCAAATTCGTGCTGGGCGGTGGCAGCAATGTGGTGATCACCGGCGATGTAAAACCCGTGGTGCTCAAGGTCGAGGTGACTGGGCGCCGGCTGGTGCAGGAGACCGCCAAAGCCTGGATCGTCGAGGCCGGTGGCGGCGAAACCTGGCATGACTTTGTCGCCTGGACGCTGGCGCAAGGTTGGCCCGGGCTGGAAAACATGGCCCTGATCCCCGGCACCGTGGGCGCCGCACCGGTGCAAAACGTGGGCGCCTATGGCGTGGAACTGCAGGACCGCTTCGAGTCCCTGGACGCGATCGACTTGCAGACCGGCCAGGTCTTCACGCTGAACGCCGCGCAGTGCGCCTTTGGCTACCGCGATTCGGTGTTCAAACACGGTGGCACCATTGCCGCAGCGGGGCAACAAGCCCTGGGCCTGAAAGACCGCGCGCTGATTCTGCGCGTGCGCTTTGCCTTGCCCAAGGTCTGGAAGCCGGTGCTGGGCTATGCCGACATTGAGAAGAAGATGGCCGAGGAGGGCTGCACGGCACCCAACGCGCAGCAGATATTCGACTGGGTCTGTGCCATTCGCCGCGCCAAGCTGCCCGATCCGGCGGTGATCGGCAACGCTGGCAGCTTCTTCAAGAACCCCACGGTCACACCCGAGCAATGCGCCGACATCATTGCGCGCGATCCCAAGGTAGTGCATTACCACCTGGACAACGGGACGGTGAAGCTGGCCGCCGGCTGGCTGATCGACTCCTGCGGCTGGAAAGGCAAGTCGGTGGGCCAGGCCGGCGTTTACGAAAAGCAGGCCCTGGTGCTGGTGAACCGTGGCGCCGGCGTGGATGGCAATGGCGCTACCGGTGGCGAGGTCATGACACTGGCCAAAGCGATCCAGACCAGCGTGTATGAGCGCTTTGGCATCCTGCTGGAGCCGGAGCCGGTGGTCGTCTAGCCGGCAGGCGCCGTCACAGGGGCGATGCTCCCGTCAAGCGCTTTCACGCAGTACCAAGCGGTAACCCAGGTCGATGCTGGGGGTGTCCACGCTTTCTCCGCGGATCAATTTGACCAACATGGCCGTGGCCGCTTCGCCCACCTTGTCCAGCGGCGTATGCACCGTGGTCAGTGGGGGATGCATCAGATCACTGCCGCGCAAGTCGTTGAAACCAGCGATGGCAATCCGGCCCGGCACCGCGATACCCAGCTGGTTCGCGCGCAGCAATGCACCCTGCGCCAAGTCGTCGTTGCAAAAGAAGATGGCATCGAGCGGCGGACTTTGGCCCATGATCTGCTCGAACATGACGCCGCCCAGTTGCATGCTGGAAGGGGCGGGATTCAACCACTCCAGGGTGGGTGCGTAGCCATCCGCCTCGCTCAAGGCCATGCGCCACCCGTTCAGCCGCTGCAATGTGCGCGGGTCCAGCTGGGCTGCGGCAAAGGCAATGCGCTTATGGCCCTTGGCCTGCAAATGCCGGGTCAAGTCGTATGCGGCATCTGCCTGTGAAAACCCCACGCTGTAGGTGTCGGCGCGATCGGACGTCTCCATCAAGTACACGCATGGCACACCGCTGCTATCGATGAGTTTTTGGGCTGCGGGTGTGCGATCGAACCCGGTCACCATCAGCCCTGCGGGCCGATGCATCAACTGCTCCCGCAGCAATTGCTCTTCCTCGGCCGGGTTGTAGTGCGTGACGCCAATGAAGGTCTGAAAGCCTTCCTGACGCAGCCCCAACTGGACCGCTTCAAGCAGCGTCACAAACAACTCATTGGACAGCAAGGGCACGAGCACCGCCACATGGTTGCTGCGATGCGAGGCCAGGGCCCGCGCCGCCGGGTCCGGCACATAGCCCAGCTTTTGCGATACGGCCCGCACGCGCTCCACCAACGCCGGATCGACCGTGCGTTTGCCGCTCAGGGCGCGTGAGGCCGTCATGGCGCTCACGCCTGCGGCGGCGGCGACATCGGCCAGGGTCACACGGCCGGTGGATCTTTGGCGCGGGCTTTCCTTCTTCATGGTGGTGCGAGTTAATTCCTAGGGTTTTTACCTATGCTACTGTCACTGGCTTCGTTTAGGATAGCGCTAACTTAAAGCATATGTTTGCCAATAGTACCGAATTTTTTATAAGGGGCGCGAAAACTGCGCTCTTTTTTATAATCCGATTGGATAGCGCTAACCAAATATGGGAACGAAACTAGTCATCATGGGCGTGGCCGGCTGCGGCAAGTCCAGCCTGGCCAGCGCCGTGGCGCTGGCCGAGGGCTGCACCCTGATCGAGGGCGATCACTTCCACAGCCCGGCCAGCCGCGAAAAAATGTCCCAGGGGACGGCCCTGACCGACGAAGACCGGGCGGGCTGGCTGTCCGTGCTGGCGGCTGAAATCCAGAAGCATCCGGACGGCGTGGTGCTGACCTGTTCCGCTTTGAAAAAGGCTTACCGGGACCGGCTGCGCCAAAGCACACCGGAACTGCGGTTCGCCTTTCTGGACATCGACCGCAGCGAAGCACAGCGCCGTGTGGTGGCACGCGCGGCCTCGCACTTTTTCAACGCGGGGCTGGTGGACAACCAGTTCGCCACCCTGGAGTCGCCCGTGGGCGAACCCGGCGTCATCCGGCTGGATGCCACCGCCCCGTTGGAGGCACTGCAGGCGCAGGTGTCGCAGTGGCTACGCGATGGCAACGCAATTCACACATTGACTTGAGAAACAGGAGAACCTGATGACACCGAACATGCTCGTCGTCGAGCACCTTGTGGAAAAACTCATGGCACTGGCCCTGGCGCTGATCGTGCTGTTGATTTTTTCCAACGTCGTGGGTCGCTACGCCCTGGGGACCAGCTTTGCAGGTGCCGAGGAACTCTCGCGCCTGCTATTTGTCTGGCTGGTGTTTCTGGGCGCCATTCTCGTGCTGCGTCGCCGTGCGCATCTGGGGGTGGAACTGGTACAGGCGCGTTTGCCGCGCAAGCTCAGAAAAGTTTGTGCGGTGATCACGCATGTGCTGACTTTGTATGCGCTGTGGTTGTTCCTCGCGGGAAGCTGGGCGCAGACCCAGATTGGGCTGACCACCTATTCCACCGTGCTGCGCTTTCCCAACGCCTTCATCGCTTCGGCGGGTTTGGTCTGCGCCGCTTCGATGATTTTGATCGTGGCCTCCAACCTGCTGAAGATCGTCATCAACCATCCCGATGCAGTCATGGCCGGTGACCCGCCCAAGGAAGCTGCATTGCCCGATGCGAGCGTCGCCACAGCCACCCATGCCGGAGATGCCCCATGAGCATTCTGATTTTCCTCAGCACCCTGATTGCGCTGATTGTCCTGGGCATGCCGATTGCCTTTGCCCTGATGCTCACCGGCGTGGCGCTGATGTACCAGTTGAATTTTTTCGACGCGCAGTTGGTCGCGCAGAACATGATCGCCGGGGCCGACATTTACCCCTTGATGGCGGTGCCCTGCTTCATCCTGGCCGGTGAGCTAATGAATGCGGGCGGTATTTCCAAGCGCATCATCAACCTGGCCGTCAGCATGGTCGGACACATCCAGGGTGGCCTGGGGTATGTGGCCATTGCCGCCACCCTGCTGCTGGGTTGCTTCTCCGGTTCGGCGCTGGCCGATACCGCCGCCGTGGCCACCCTGCTGATCCCCATGATGCGCGACAACGGCTACCCGGTGGCCCGGTCGGCCGGCCTGATTGCGGCAGGGGGGGTGATTGCGCCCATCGTGCCGCCCTCCATGCCGTTCATCATCTTCGGTGTCACCACCAATACGTCGGTGAGTGCATTGTTTGTCGCGGGTATTGTTCCCGCTCTGTTGCGCGCCGGGGGGCTGGTGGTTGTGTGGGCTTTGCTCTCCCGCACCATGAAGGTCAATCTGCAACGCAAGCAAACCTGGTCCGAGCGTCTGCATGCGCTGACCGATGCGCTGTGGGCCCTGGTGCTGCCGGTGATCATCATTGGCGGTTTGCGTGGCGGCATCTTTACCCCGACAGAAGCTTCTGCGGTGGCCGCCGTCTATGCCTTGTTTGTGAGCCTGTTTGTCTACCGTGAAGTCAAGTTCACCCACCTCAAGGGGCTGCTGGTGAACGCCGGACGCACCACCAGTGCCGTTATGTTCCTGTGTGCTGCCGCCTTTGTGTCCTCGTACATGGTGACCTTGGCCGACCTGCCGGCCCAGGTGACGGATTTCCTGGGCCCGATGATGGGACACCCGCGCGTGCTGATGGCGGCCATCATGCTGCTGCTGTTGCTCATCGGCAATGTGATGGACCTGACCCCCACCATTCTGGTGATGGGCCCGGTGCTCATGCCCATCGTGATCGTGGCCGGTATCGACCCCACCTACTTTGGCGTGATGTTCATTCTGGTGGGCACGCTGGGGCTGATCCATCCGCCGGTGTGCACCGTGCTCAATGTGGTGTGCGGCGTGGCCAAAATTTCGCTGGAGAGCGCCACGCGCGGCGTCTGGCCTTTCCTGCTGGCAGAAGCTCTGCTGGTATTTCTGTTTGTTGCTTTCCCCGGCTTCATCACCGTTCCGATGGGCTGGTTCCATTAACCTTTTTTAACCGAGACTGACCATGAAAAAATTCGCAAAAATTGTTCTTGCAACCGCAATGGCCGCATCCCTGGCCAGCGCTTTCGCAGCCGAATTCCAGCCCCGCATCATCCGCTTTGGCTACGGTCTGGCAGAAGACAGCAACCAGGGCCGTGCCGTCAAAGCCTTCTCTGAAGACCTGGCCAAACGCACGGGCGGCAAGCTCAAGGCCAAGGGCTTTGCCAGCGCCAGCTTGGGCAACGACAACCAGATGCAAAACGCCCTGATCGGCGGCGCACAGGAAATGACTGTCGTGTCCACCGCCACCTTGGTCGGCATTGACGACTCCTTTGGCATTTATGACCTGCCCTTTGTGTTCCGCAACGAGCAGGAAGCCGACGCCATTCTGGATGGCAACTTCGGCAAGAAGCTGGCAGCCAAGCTGGACGCCAAGGGCCTGGTGGGCCTGGTGTACTGGGAGAACGGCTTTCGCAACCTGACCAACTCCAAGCGCGCCATCACCAAGATGGAAGACATGCAGGGCATCAAGTTGCGTGTGATGCAAAACCCGGTGTACATCGACATGTTCAACGGCTTCGGCGCCAATGCCATTCCCCTGGCGTTCTCCGAGCTGTTCACTGCGCTGGAATCCCACACGGTGGATGGCCAGGAAAACCCGGTCAACACCATCCAGTCAAGCAAGTTTTATGAGGTCCAAAAATACCTCACCATCACCAAGCACGTCTACAGCCCCTGGATTGTGCTGGCCAGCAAGAAGTGGTGGGATGGCCTGAGCGCGGACGAGAAGAAGGCGATTCAAGAGGCGGCCGTGGTCTCGCGTGATTTCGAACGTAAAGACAGCCGTGATGCAGGCGCCAAGGCACTCGGCATCCTGAAGGACAAAGGCATGCAAGTGACCGTGCTGAGCAACAAAGAGGCGGACCGCCTGCAGGACGCGGCGCGCCCAGCCATCGCCAAGTTCTCGGCCAATGGACATGCAGAGCTGGTCAAGGAATTGCAAACCGAGCTGATCAAAATTCGCAAGTAAAACCGCTTGGCCCCGTCCGCGCGCACGAGCGCGGGCGGTTGCTATTCATATCAAATAGGTGCGCTGCACCTATTTTTGCGCTATTAAAGTACCTTGCAGTCGCTATGCTTTTGATAGCTGCTTGCGCAAATTCTGCGTGGGCTGCAGGCCACTTTGATGTATAAAACACACCCTGCGCATGCATCATGCATAAAAATCTGGATTTTCTATACATATAGCGGATAACATGTAAAAAAATCTTTAATCGCTATACACATAGTCACCATCCAGTCTGCCCATGTCTGCACTCACGTCGCTTGAACAGCTCAACTCTGCACGGTTCGAGACCCCCGCGATTCTCAAGCGGTTGGCCAGCAGCAGCCGCAAGCTAGCAGAGTTGAAAGGCGTTGCGGCCTCCATTCCCAACCAGGGCATCCTGATCAATACGCTGGGGCTGCAAGAGGCAAAGGACAGCTCGGAGATCGAGAACATCGTCACCACCCACGATGCGCTGTTCAAGGACGATGTGCTGCCCGAGTCGTTTGCCAATCCTGCTGCCAAAGAAGTGCTGCGCTACCGCCAGGCGCTGCGAGTCGGTTTTGAGCAGGTGCGCGCCAGTGGCTTGCTGACCTGCAACCACATCATTGAGATTCAGGGCGAGCTGGAACGCAACAATGCGGGCTTTCGCAAGCTACCGGGTACGGCGCTGAAAGACGGCGGCGGGCAGACCATCTATACCCCGCCGCAAGATCCGACGGAGATTGTCGCGCTGATGCGTGAGCTGGAGCGGTTCATGAATGAAGCGGATCTGTTTGATGCCGATCCGTTGATCAAGATGGCGCTGATCCACCACCAGTTTGAGAGCATCCACCCGTTTTACGACGGCAATGGCCGTACCGGGCGCATTGTGAATGTGCTGTATTTGGTGAAAGAAGGCCTGCTTGATATTCCGGTGCTGTACCTCAGCAACCACATCGTGCGCCACAAGGCAGAGTATTACCGCCTGCTGCAAACGGTGCGTGATGAAGACACCTGGGAAGACTGGGTGCTGTACCTGCTGGAGGCGGTGGAGCTGACCGCCGGGCAAACCATCACCACCGTGCAGGCCATCAAGACCGCGCTGTTTGACTACAAGCAGCGCATTCGCGCGGAATACAAGTTTTACAGCCAGGACTTGATCAACAACCTGTTCATGCACCCCTATACCAAGATCGAGTTTGTGCAGCGGGATTTGGGTGTGTCGCGCATTACGGCCACCAAATACCTGGAGGCGCTGACAGAAGGCGGGTTTGTGCAAAAGCAAAAAATGGGGCGTGGCAACTACTACGTGAATCTGGCATTGAGCACAGTGTTGGCAAGCTAACCGCTCAAACCGGACTGAATTGCACAGATTGATGTGTCCATGCTCGCTCTGGCATTGGAGTCACGCCCCTCGGGTAAAGTCTAGCCAGAAGAATTCCGAAGGGGGAGGGAGCATGCTGATCAAATCAGCGGACGACAAGTCCAAACGCTTGGCATTGCTGCAGGATTTGCAGCAGTCGCCCATGCTGGATACGCGCCAGAAAGACTGGCTGCGCGACGAACTGCGCAACCTACAGGCGGGCATCAAAGGCGAGCAAGCCGCCGCTTTCTACCTGGACGGCCACTACAAAGACGGCCAAAACAGCTTGCTGTTGCACGACTTGCGCTTGGTGGTGGACGGGGAAACGGCCCAGATCGACCACCTGGTCATCAACCGCACCGGCTATATGGTCCTCATCGAGACCAAAAACTACTCTGGCGACCTGGAAGTCAACGCCCACGGCGAATTCACCGTGCGCTATGGGCGCGACCGCTACGGCATCCCATCACCCTATGAGCAAAGCCGCCGCCACGCGCGCGTCCTGGGCAAACTGCTGGAGCGGTTGGAGATCGGCACCCGCACCGACAAGCTGCCGGAGTTCCACAACGTGGTCATGATGCACCCCAAGGCCATCATCCAGCGGCCCGACCCCAAGGCCTTTGACACTAGCTTTCTGATCAAGGCAGACCAGTTCCCCGCCTGGCATGAAAAGTTGGTGAATGGTTACGGCACTGGCGGCCTGTTCAAGGCGCTGCTGAATGTGCGCAGTCCAGACACCATCAAGGAGTGGAGCGAAAAGCTCAAGCGCCAGCACCGCCCGGCGGACCTGCTGGCATTGCCAGATTTCATGCAGCCAAAGCCGCATTTGGCGCAGGTGGCGCAGACACCGAAGCCCACATCGCCAGCGCCCAAGGCTGAACCGGCGGCGGTTGCGCCTGCTGGGGCGGATGACTCATTGGCCAAAAAGCTCATCTGCGTCCACTGCCGTGAGAAGATCAGCTTCCCCGAGGGCAAGTTTTGCTGGAACAACACCAAGCGATTTGGCGGGTTGCAGTATTGCCGGGAGCATCAAGGTCTATTCGCATAAACAGCAATGGTCGAATCATGACAACACCTGAAGCTAAAGCGCGGCAGAAGATTGATCAGAAGCTGGAGGAGGCTGGCTGGGTCATTCAAGACATGAAGCAGCTCAACTTGGCTGCTGGGGTTGGGGTGGCTGTTCGTGAATGTCAAACGGACACTGGCCCCGCGGATTACGTTCTTTTCGTCAACCGCAATGCTGTCGGCGTCATCGAGGCCAAGAAAGACAGTGCGGGTGAAAACATCACCGTAGTCGAAGACCAGACCTATCGCTATGCCAGCCATTGCTGAATATTCGTTTCATCGCCAGCGAGCATTCCACTGGCAAGACGCACGGCGGGCGCATTGATTCGCTGGGCTTGGACGAGAACAATTGCCCTGTGATCTTGGAGTACAAGCGCTCTGTGGGCGAGAACGTGATCAACCAAGGTCTGTTCTACCTAGACTGGCTGATGGACCACAAGGCCGAGTTTAAGCTGCTGGTTCTGGACAAGCTGGGTGCCATAGCTGCCGATTCCATTGACTGGAGCGCGCCGCTCGTCGTGTGCATTGCGGCGGACTTCACCAAGTACGACGGCCATGCGGTTCAGCAAATTGGCCGCAATATTGAGTTGATTCGCTATCGGCGGTTTGGTGAGGATTTATTGCTTTTGGAGGCCGTAAACGCGGGCAGTGACTCGAACGGCAAAAGCACAGCGGCAAAGTTGGCAAAAGCCAGTGGTAGCAAACCCGAGGCTGCAGCTGGAGCCGCAGCAACTTCTGTCGATTCAACCGGCACTAAGGCAACCGCGCCTGACAAATCCTATGCGGAGCTGTTGGTAAATTTGCCAGAAAGCACGCAAACCCTGTTGGCCTCTCTGGAGGACTACACGTTCTCGTTGGGTGACGATGTGCAGCGTAAAGAACTGCGCTTATACGCGGCCTACAAGCGGCTGAAAAACTTTGCTACTGTGGTGCTGCATCGCAAGAACAGTTTGCTGCTGTATTTGCACGTAGACCCTGCCAAGGCACTACAGATGTTGCCCAACTCACGCGATGTAACCAACATTGGCCATTGGGGCACTGGCAACGTGGAGGTGACGTTGTCAACGCTAGCGGACCTGGAAGCCGTCAAGCCTTGGATTGCTGCAGCTTATGAGGGGCGCAATCCAGCGTAGACGCTAAGACACAAACAACAAAGCCCTTCAGGCTCTCGCCTGAAGGGCTTTGTCTTTGGCGGTAAGTCAGGTCTGACTTACTTGCCCAACTTCAAGAAATCATCCCCCTTGCCCAACTCCAGCATCCCGGCATTGGAATAAATCCCCAGCTTGGCGCGCGTATCCGTGATGTCCAGATTGCGCATAGTCAATTGCCCAATCCGATCCAGCGGCGAGAACGGCGCGTCTTCTACCTTTTCCATGCTCAGGCGCTCAGGCGCGTAGGTCAGGTTGGGCGATTCGGTGTTCAGCAGCGAGTAGTCATTGCCACGGCGCAGTTCCAGCGTGACCGTGCCGGTGATCGCGCTGGCGATCCAGCGTTGGGCGGTTTCGCGCAGCATGATGGCCTGGCTGTCGAACCAGCGGCCTTGGTACAGCAGGCGGCCGAGCTTGCGGCCGTTGTCGCGGTATTGCTCGATGGTGTCTTCGTTGTGGATGCCGGTGACCAGGCGCTCGTAGGCGATGAACAGCAGCGCGAGGCCGGGGGCTTCGTAGATGCCGCGGCTCTTGGCTTCGATGATGCGGTTCTCGATCTGGTCGCTCATGCCCAGGCCGTGGCGGCCACCGATTTCATTGGCCTTGAGGATCAGGCTCACGAGGTCGGGATACTGCACGCCGTTCAGCGCAACGGGGCGGCCTTCTTCAAAGGTGACGCTGACTTCTTCGGCCTTGACGACGCAGTCGTCTTTCCAGAACGGCACGCCCATGATGGGGTTGACGATCTTGATGCCGCTGTTGAGGTTTTCCAGGTCTTTCGCCTCGTGCGTCGCGCCCAGCATGTTGCTGTCGGTGCTGTAGGCCTTCTCGGCGCTCATCTTGTAGCCAAAGCCGTTGGCCGTCATGAACGCGCTCATCTCGGCGCGACCGCCCAGTTCGTCGATGAACTGCTGGTCCAGCCAGGGCTTGTAGATCTTCAACGCGGGGTTGGTCAGCAGGCCGTAGCGGTAGAAGCGCTCGATGTCGTTGCCCTTGAAGGTAGAGCCGTCGCCCCAGATGTTGACGTCGTCCTGCTTCATCGCAGACACCAGCATCGTGCCGGTCACGGCGCGCCCCAGCGGCGTGGTGTTGAAGTAGGTGACGCCGGCGGTGGTGATGTGGAACGCGCCGCTTTGCAATGCGGCAATGCCTTCGGCGGCGAGCTGCGGGCGGCAGTCCACCAGGCGGGCCTTGATGGCGCCGTACTCCATGGCCTTGCGCGGGATCTCGTCGTAGTCCGCCTCGTCGGGCTGGCCCAGGTTGGCGGTGTAGGCGTAGGGCAGGGCGCCCTTCTGCTTCATCCACAACAGCGCGGCGCTGGTGTCCAGGCCGCCGGAGAACGCGATGCCGACTTTCTGGCCGGCGGGGATGTTTTGCAGGATGGTATTGGACATGTTTTAGGCCTCTAGCCCACGCGGGGTGTGCGCAAGCAGCTATGAAATAAAGAGCGATTGTGAAGGGGTTGACCGTTCGCCCTGAGCTTGTCGAAGGGCTCGCAGGGCTTCGACAAGCTCAGCCCGAACGGAAGTTGAGTCTTAACCAAAGTGGCAGATGTAGTGGTAGGCGTCAAAGCCGGCGGTCACGCGGATCTCGAACTTGGCGTTGCCCGGCACGCTGAACTTCTCGCCCGCGTTGGAGCGCACCCAAGTGTCGCTGCCGGCCAGCTTGTATTCGCAGCTACCGGCCACGCATTCCATGATCTCGGGCGCGCCGGTGTTGAAGGTCAGGGTGGACGGCAGGATCACGCCGACCGACTTCTTGCTGCCGTCGGGGAAGGTGATGCCGTGGCTCACGCACTTGCCGTCGAAGTAGACATTGGCGGCGGTGGTGACGGTGACGCCGGGAATCTGGGTGATGGTCATGGTGGAGCGGGGAAGGAGGAGTGGGTGGGGGAAACCCGCAATTTTAGGGCAATGCGCTCGCCGGCCCTTGGGGGCTGCGGCAACCGCAACACCGTTCGCGCTGAGCCTGTCGAAGCGATTGTGCCAACTGACAGACCTTCGGCCCTTCGACAAGCTCAGGGCGAACGGCTATTGGTTTTTTAGGCCAGGCGGTTGGCGAAGCTGTCTTCGCTGAACCCCACAGTGACGCTGCCGTCGCCCCACACCACCACCGGGCGCTTGATGGCGCTGCTGTGTTCCTGCAGCACGGCGATGGCCGATGGCGCATCCACCACGCGGGCCTGGGTGGCCGGGTCCAGCTTGCGCCAGGTCGGGCCCTTGCGGTTGATCAGCTTGTCCAGCCCGACCGCGGCAATCCAGCCGGGCAGCAGGGCGGTGGGCACGCCCTGTTTCTTGAAATCATGGAACTGGTAGTCCACGCCTTGCGCGGTGAGCCAGGTGCGGGCCTTTTTGACCGTGTCGCAGTTGGGGATGCCGTAGAGGGTAATCATGCCGGGATTGTATGTAAAAATGGGCTGTAGCCCCCGTTCGCATTGCGCAAGCAGCTATCAAATTTATAGTGAATCGCACGCCATGACCCAGCCTTCCAAGCTCCTTTACCCGCCGATTGAACCGTTTCGCACCGGCATGCTCGATACCGGCGAGGGCCACCAGGTCTACTGGGAGCTGTGCGGCAACCCGAACGGCAAGCCTGCGGTTTTCCTGCACGGCGGGCCGGGCGCGGGCTGCTCGGTGGACCACCGCCGCCTGTTCGACCCGGAACGCTACTGCGTGCTGCTGTTCGACCAGCGCGGCTGCGGCCGCTCCAAGCCGCATGCCGATCTGGAGCACAACACCACCTGGCACCTGGTGGCCGACATCGAGCGCCTGCGCACCCTGCTGGGCGTGGAAAAGTGGCTGGTGTTTGGCGGCTCCTGGGGCAGCACGCTGGCGCTGGCCTATGCGCAGACCCATCCGCAGCACGTCTCGGCCTTGGTGGTGCGCGGCATTTTCACGGTGCGCCACGAAGAATTGCAGTGGTACTACCAGGGGGGGGCGTCCCGGCTCTTCCCGGATTTGTGGGAACACTATCTGGCGCCCATTCCGCTGGCCGAGCGCGGCGACCTGATCGCCGCCTACCGCAAACGCCTGACCGGCAGCGACAAGTCCGTGCAACTGCAAGCCGCACGCGCCTGGAGCCTGTGGGAGGGCCAGACCATCACACTGCTGCCCGACGCCGCTTCCAAGCTGAAATACGGCCAGGGCGACTATGCGCTGGCCTTCGCCCGCATCGAAAACCATTACTTTGTGCACCAGGGTTGGCTGGAAGAAGGGCAATTGATCCGTGACGCGCACAAGCTGGCCGACATCCCCGGCGTGATCGTGCAAGGCCGCTACGACATCGCCTGCCCAGCCCAGACCGCCTGGGCCCTGCACCGCGCCTGGCCGCAGGCCGATTTCCATATGGTGGAGGGTGCGGGGCACGCCTACAACGAGCCGGGGATACTGGCGCAGTTGATGGCGGCTACGAACCGGTTTGCGCGCTAAGGCTTGGTCGAGCAACAGTCCGTTCGCGTTGAGCTTGGCCTGTCCTGAGCTTGACGAAGGGCGAACGCAGCCCACACAAATCAATGGCTCGTAGAGGGCTTCGACAGGCTCAGCCCGAACGGAGGTATTTGTTTAGCGTTGCCTTCATGCCGCACCGGGCCACGCCGGCGCGGCAGCCCTGCGACAATCCTGCCTCCTATGCAAACGACGCCCACCACCCTTCCCGAATGGCTTGCCCACTGCGAGCGCCTGCACCCCCTGGGCCAACAAGGCATTGAACTCGGCCTGGACCGCGTGCGCGCCGTCGCCCAGCGCCTGAACCTCCAGTTTGCCTGCCCGGTGATCACCGTGGCCGGCACCAATGGCAAGGGCTCCACCTGCGCCATGCTCGAATGCATCCTGGGCCAGGCCGGCTACAAGACCGGCGTCTATACCTCGCCGCACCTGGTGCACTTTGAAGAACGCATGCGCCTCCACGGTGAGGCCGCACCTGCTAGCAAATTTGTAGCTGCCTTCGCAGAGGTGGAGCGGGCCAGGGGCCAAAATGATGCTCAAAACGCCCCTGCAATAGCGCTGACCTACTTCGAATTCACCACCCTGGCCATCCTGCTGGCCCTGTCCCGCGAAGGGCTGGACGTGGTGATTCTGGAAGTGGGCCTGGGTGGCCGGCTGGACGCCGTCAACATCATCGACGCCGACTGCGCCGTGATCACCAGCATCGACCTGGACCATATGGAACTGCTGGGCAACACCCGCGAGGCCATTGGCTTCGAGAAGGCCGGCATCATGCGCACCGGCCGCCCGGTGGTGGTGAGCGACCCGGTGCCGCCGCAAAGCGTGCTGGACCATGCCCTGGAAGTGGGCGCTGACCTGTGGCAGGTGGGCAAGGACTTCAACGTCTCCGGCGACAAGCAGCAATGGGGCTGGGCCGGGCGCGGGCGGCGCTACAGCGGCCTGGCCTACCCGGCGCTGCGTGGCGCCAACCAGTTGGTCAACGCTGCCGGTGTGCTGGCCGCGCTGGCCGCGCTGCGCGAGAAATTGCCCATCACCGCCCAGGCGGTGCGCAACGGGCTGGCGTTTGTGGAGCTGCCGGGGCGCTTTCAGATCATCCCGGGCCAGCCCACGCTGGTGCTGGACGTGGCGCACAACCCGCATTCGGTGGCGGCGCTGGCGGCCAATCTGGACGCGATGGGCTTCTTCCCCACCACCCACGCCGTGTTTGGCGCCATGGCCGACAAAGACCTGGCGCCCATGTTCGCCAAGGTCGGCCCCATGGTGGACCGCTGGTATTTCACCGATCTGCCCACGCCGCGCGCCGCCAGCGCAGCCGACTTGCAAACCCGCTGGCAGGCCCAAAATACCCGCAAGGATGTGGCCGCGCAGGCGTTCGCAGACCCCATGCAAGCCCTGCGTGCAGCCATGGCTGCAGCAGACCCCGCTGATAGAATCGTCGTCTTTGGGTCGTTCTACACCGTGGGTGGCGTGCTGCTGGACGGCGTACCCCGGCTGCAAGCCAAACATCTGAACTCCTGAGTCACCCATCCATGGCTTTTTTCAAGTTTCGCAAAGGTGGCGACACGCAATCCGCCCCCGCCCCGGCCCCCGAGAGTGTGGAGGCTTTGCGCCGGCGCGCCCGCCACCGCCTGATCGGTGCCGCCGTGCTGGTGCTGCTGGGTGTGATTGGCTTCCCGCTGGTGTTTGACAACCAGCCGCGCCCCATTGCCGTGGACATTCCCATCGAGATTCCCGACCGCGCCAAGGTCAAGCCCCCGGGCACTGCACCGGTAGCCCCCGCCACGGCGCAGTCCAGCGGCACTGTCACCCCACCCGCGTCTGCCGTGGTGGCCGCCCCCGCCGTCACGGCGCCGGCCGCCCCGGCTACACGGGCCGCTGCGGGTGTCGTGTCGCCCGCCGCCGCACCCAAGGTCGCCGCCTCGGAGGCGGCCAAGCCGGTGGCAAAGGTGGAGCCCAAGCCCGCAGACAAGCCCGCTGAAAAAGTGGCAGAAAAACCCGCCGCCAAGGTAGATGAAGGTGCCAAGGCCCAGGCCTTGCTGGAGGGCAAGGATGCCCCCGCCAAGCAGCCCCCCGCCGCCGCAGGCCGGTTTGTGGTCCAAGTGGGCGCCTTTGCCGAACAGCTCAAGGCGCGCGAGGCGCGCATGAAGGTCGAGCGCGCCGGCATGAAAACCTATACGCAGGTGGTGCAGTCGTCCGAAGGCCGGCGCATCCGCGTGCGCGTAGGCCCGTTTGAGAGCAAGGCCGAGGCCGACAAGGCGGCCGACAAGATCAAGAAGCTGGACCTGCCCGCTGCCATTCTGGAACTCTGAGGCGGTGATGCCGACGCTGGACTGGATTTTTTTAGGCGTGCTGCTGTTCTCCCTGTTGCTGGGGGCCTGGCGCGGGCTGGTGTATGAGGTGCTGTCGGTGCTGGGCTGGATTGCCGCCTTTGTGCTGGCGCAGTGGTTTGCACCGGCGGTGGCACAGTGGCTGCCCATGGCCGGTGCGACCGAGGGCATCCGCTACGCGGCAGGCTTTGTGCTGGTGTTTATTGCCACGGTGTTCGGCAGCAGCCTGCTGGCGTTTCTGGTCAAGAAGCTGCTGGCCACGGTGGGGCTGGCCCCGGCGGACCGCCTGTTGGGCGCCGTCTTCGGGCTGCTGCGCGGCGTGGTCATCCTGCTGGCGCTGACCGTGGTGGTGGGCATGACACCGCTGCACACGGCACAGTGGTGGAAAGAAGCCGCAGGGCCCAAAGTGGCGACGGCGGCAGTGCAGGGCATGAAGCCCGTGCTGCCACAGGAATTCGGAAAATATTTACCTTGAATGGGCCATAAACCATGTGCGGAATAGTCGGCGTTGTCAGCAACGCACCGGTCAACCAGTTGATTTACGACGCCTTGCTGCTGTTGCAGCACCGCGGCCAGGATGCCGCGGGCATCGTGACCCAGCAGGAACGCAAGTTCTTCATGCACAAGGCCAAGGGCATGGTCAAGGACGTGTTCCGCACCCGCAACATGCGCGCGCTGCCCGGCAACTGCGGCCTGGGCCAGGTGCGCTACCCCACGGCCGGCAACGCCTTCAGCGAGGAAGAGGCGCAGCCCTTCTACGTGAATGCGCCCTTCGGCATCGTGCTGGTGCACAACGGCAACCTGACCAACGCGCACGCGCTCAAGGAAGAACTGTTCCGCGTGGATCACCGCCACATCAACACCGAGAGCGATTCCGAAGTGCTGCTCAACGTGCTGGCCCACGAGATCGAAAAAACCACGCGCGGCCTGCCGCTGCAGCCGCTGGACCTGTTTGCCGCGGTGGCCAATGTGCACCGCCGCATCAAAGGCTCGTATGCCGTGATCGCGTTGATCGCCGGCCACGGCGTGCTGGCCTTCCGCGACCCGTTTGGTATCCGCCCGCTGTGCATTGGCAAGAACGATGAAGGCCACGTCATGGTGGCCAGCGAATCGGTCACGCTGGAAGGCACGGGCCACACGCTGGAGCGCAATATCGCGCCTGGCGAGGCCGTGTTCATCGACTTGCAAGGCCAAGTGCACGCCAAGCAGTGCGCCGACGCACCCCAGCTGTCGCCGTGCATTTTTGAATACGTCTACCTGGCCCGCCCGGACTCGGTGATGGACGGTATCTCGGTCTACCAGGCACGTCTGAACCTGGGCGAGACGCTGGCCAAGCGCGTGATCTCCACCGTGCCGCCCAACGAGATCGATGTGGTCATCCCCATCCCCGAATCTAGCCGCCCCAGTGCCGCGCAACTGGCGCAACTGCTAGGCCTGCCGTACCGCGAAGGCTTTGTGAAAAACCGCTATGTGGGCCGCACCTTCATCATGCCGGGGCAGGGCGTGCGCAAGAAATCGGTGCGCCAGAAGCTCAACGTCATCGCCAGCGAATTCAAGGGCCGCAACGTGCTGCTGGTGGACGACTCCATCGTACGCGGCACGACCAGCCGCGAGATCGTGCAGATGGCGCGCGACGCCGGTGCGCGCAAGGTGTATCTCGCCAGCGCCGCGCCGCCGGTGCGCTACCCCAACGTCTACGGCATCGACATGCCCACCAGCAGCGAGCTGGTGGCGCACAACCGCACGGTGGAAGAGGTGCGCGAATACATCGGCTGCGACCAGCTGATTTACCAGGATGTCGATGGCATGAAGAAGGCCATCGGTTCGCTCAACAAGTCCGTGGCCGGTTTTGATGCCTCCTGCTTTGACGGTGTGTACGTCACGGGCGATATCACTGCGGGCGACATCGAGCGTCTGAATGAAAAGCGCGTGGGTGGTGAAGAGGGGCAAGAAGACAGCTCCCGCCTGGCGCTGCCCAACCACGCAGATTGAAGACACGCGCATGAGCACCAAACCCCTACCGCCTGGATTGCGCCCCGAAACCCTGGCCATCCGCACGGCGATACCACCCAGCCAGTACGGCGAAAACTCCGAAGCCCTGTACCTCACGACCGGCTTCGTGCAGCCCGACGCCGCCACCTCGGCCGAGCGCTTTGCCAGTGGCCAGGGCTACACCTACGCGCGCACCGCCAACCCCACGGTCACGAGCTTCGAGCAGCGTCTGGCTGCGCTGGAAGGCAGCGAGGCCGCCATTGGCGCGGCCAGCGGCATGGGCGCCATCCTCATGATGATCATGGGCCTGCTCAAGGCGGGCGACCACGTGGTGCTGTCGCGCTCCATGTTCGGCTCCACGATCAACCTCTTCGCCAAGGAATTCGGCAAGTTCGGTGTGGAAACCAGCTTCTGCTCGCAGACGAATGTGGACGAATGGCGCGCCGCCGTGCGCCCGAATACCAAACTGCTGTTTGCCGAGACGCCCACCAACCCGCTTTCCGAGGTCTGCGACATTGCCGCGCTGGCCGACATCGCGCATAAGGCGGGCGCGCTGCTGGCGGTGGACAACGCCTTTGCCACACCGCTGCTGCAACGCCCCATCGCCCTGGGTGCCGACATCGTCATGCACTCGGGCACCAAGTTCCTGGACGGGCAGGGCCGCGTCATGGCCGGCGCCCTGTGCGCCAGCCGGCAGCTTGTCACCGAAAAATTCGCGCCCATCGTGCGTACGGCGGGCATGGTGCTGTCACCTTTCAACGCTTGGGTCGTGCTCAAGGGCATGGAAACCCTGGGCGTGCGCATGAAGGCGCATTGTGAGAACGCCCTCACCATCGCCCGCTGGCTGGAGGCGCAGCCCCAGGTGGCACACGTGTACTACCCTGGCTTGCCTTCGCATCCGCAGCATGCGCTGGCCATGCGCCAGCAAAACGGCCTGGGCGGCGGCGTGCTGTCGTTCGAACTGGTGGGCGACACGCCCGAGCAGGCGCGTGCCAAGGCTTTCCATGTCATGGACAGTTGCCAGGTGCTGTCGCTGGCAACCAATCTGGGCGACACCAAGACCATCATCAGCCACCCGGCCACCACCTCGCACGGTCGCCTGACCGAAGAGCAGCGCCAGGCCAGCGGCATCCGCCAGGGCGTGATCCGCCTGGCCGTGGGGCTGGAGCATCCCGAAGACATCCAGGACGATTTGCTGCGCGGCCTGCACAGTGTGAACAAGTAATGACCAAGATCCGTACGCGCATTGCGCCTTCTCCTACCGGCTTCCTGCACCTGGGCACCGCCCGCACCGCGCTCTACTCTTGGGCCTACGCCCGCCATTTCGGTGGCGAGTTTGTGTTGCGCATCGAAGACACCGACGTGGCCCGCTCCACGCAAGACTCCGTGGACCAGATCCTGGCCTCCATGCAATGGCTGGGCCTGGAATATGACGAAGGCCCGATTTACCAGATGCAGCGGCTGGAGCGCTACAAGGCCGTGGTGGATCAACTGATTGCCGAAGGCAAGGCCTACTACTGCTACAGCACGCCCGAAGAGCTGGACGCCGTGCGCGAAGCCAAGAAGGCGCGCGGCGAGAAGGCGCTGTACGACGGAACCTGGCGCCCTGCGCCCGGCAAAACCTTGCCGGCCATTCCCGAAGGCGTGAAGCCGGTGGTGCGTTTCTGCAATCCGCAGGAGGGCGACGTCACCTGGAACGACTTGGTCAAAGGCCCCATCACCATCAGCAACCGCGAGATCGACGACCTGATCATCGTGCGCACCGACGGTATCCCCACCTACAACTTCGCCGTGGTGGTCGACGACTGGGACATGCAGATCAGCCACGTGTTCCGCGGTGACGAGCACATCAACAACACACCGTGGCAAATCAACATCTTCAATGCGCTGGGTGCAGCGCTGCCGCAGTTCGGCCATTGTCCGGTGATCCTGGGCGATGACGGGCAAAAGCTCTCCAAGCGCCGCGGTGCCGTCAGCGTCACTGCCTATGAAGATGGCGGCTACCTGCCCGAGGCCATGCTGAACTACCTGGCGCGTCTGGGCTGGAGCCATGGTGATGAAGAGCTGTTTACAAGCGAGCAGTTGGTGAGCTGGTTCGACGGCACACACCTGAACAAAAGCCCCGCGCAATGGGACCCCGCCAAGCTGTTGTGGGTCAACGCGCACTACATCAAGCAGGCCGACAACGCGCGCTTGGCGACATTGGTGGCCCAGCAATTGGTGAAGCTGGGCGTCACGCTGCCGGCCGATATGGTGGCTTCGCATCTGCCGCTTGTCTGTGCCTTGCTCAAAGACCGCTGCGACACCACCGTGGCCTTGGCCGCCTGGGCCGCCAAGTTCTATGCGGATGTGGTGGTGGATGCGGCCGACAAGACGCAGCACGTCACCGATGCCGTGAAGCCCGCCATTGCCATGCTGCGTGAGAAGCTTGCCAACACCGCGTGGGACAAGGCCAGCATTGCCGCCGTCATCAAGGAAGTGCTGTCCGCCACCGGCCTGAAGATGCCGCAATTGGCCATGCCGGTGCGTGTGTTGGTCGTGGGTACACCGCAGACGCCATCGCTGGATGCAGTGCTGGAACTGTGCGGAAAAGAAAAAGTCATCGCGAGACTTGCCCAAGCCTGATTTTTAAGGCTATAATTTGAGGCTCGGAAATTAAGAATGCTTTAAAAGGTGTTCTTGGTGAATTGGGGGTATAGCTCAGCTGGGAGAGCGCTTGCATGGCATGCAAGAGGTCAGCGGTTCGATCCCGCTTACCTCCACCACGATTTCTGAAACGGATTAGTCCACAAGGTTTTGACCCTATCGTCTAGAGGCCTAGGACATCACCCTTTCACGGTGAGTACCGGGGTTCGAATCCCCGTAGGGTCGCCAAGTTTTTAGCGAAAGCTGAAACGGCACAAGTAGGTAACAGCTTTCGCAAGAAAGTACTTGGCTCGAAAGTTGAAAGACTGAGAGCGAATGGTTACCGCTACCAGGAGTGGTAGTTCAGTTGGTTAGAATACCGGCCTGTCACGCCGGGGGTCGCGGGTTCGAGTCCCGTCCACTCCGCCAGTATTAAAGGGTTTGCTGCTACGAAAGTAATAGCAAACCCTTTTCTTATTTCAAACTTCAAAAGATAAAGCGGAATACCGGCGCTTACTTTTCGGTATTCCCGGGCGCCAGTCTGGCCCCTGTCGCCGCCTTCAGGCGCTCCTGCGGTGGGCCGCTTCCAACAGCACCCCAGACTCGGTGGTCAGTGCCGGGAAAGACTGTGTGACATAGTCTTCAAACGATTGCAGCGGCGTAGGCGGGCTGAACAGGTAGCCCTGGTACAGGTAGCAGCCGTGGCCCGAGAGAAAGTCTTTTTGCGCCTGCGTCTCTACGCCTTCGGCAATGACTTCCAGCCCCAGGTTGCGCGCCATGCCGATGATGGTCTGGACGATCACGCCGTCGGTGGACTTCACCCCGATATTGCGCACAAAGGACTGGTCGATCTTGAGCTGGTTCAGGGGCAGTTGGGTCAGATAGGCCAGCGACGAATGGCCGGTGCCAAAGTCGTCCACGGAAAATTGCAGCCCCTGCTTTTTGAGCTGCCCCATCTTGGCAATGGTGTCATCCACATTCACCAGCACGGAGGACTCGGTCAACTCCAGCTTCAACAGATGGGCGGGGGCACCGGTTTCTTGCAGGATGGCGAGTACCTGTTCGACAAACGCCGGCTGCTGCAGTTGGCGTGCGCTGACGTTGACGGACAACTGCAACGCGTTCCATTGCTTGTGCTGACTCCACTGCGCCAGCTGCACGCACGCTGTGCGCAGTACCCAATCACCAATGGCCATGATGAGGTCGCTCTCTTCGGCCACTCCGATAAATTCGGCTGGAGAAACGAGGCCGCGCGTGGGATGGTGCCAGCGTAGCAGCGCCTCCGCCCCCACGACCTGTCCTTGCAGCCGGCATTGGGGCTGGTAGTACAGCTCAAACTCGCCGGCCTGAAGGGCGGCGTGCAGGTCTTTTTCCAACTGGGCGCGTTCGCTGATGGTCGCCTGCATCTGCGGGTCAAAAAAGCACAGGTTGTTGCGTCCCCGGGCCTTGACCTCATACATGGCAATGTCGGCCTGTTTGAGCAGATCCGACGAGGACAGGTCAGTCGCTCCGAACAGGGTCACGCCCACGCTGGGTGTGTTGCGGTATTGGTGCGACTCCAACTGGTAAGGGAGATTCAACGCGTCCAGAATTTTTTCGCCAATGTGTTGCGCCACTGCGGCGGCTTCCACACTTTTGCTGGAGAGGTCTTCCAGCATCACCACGAACTCATCCCCACCCAGCCGGGCCACGGTGTCCTGAACCCGCAGGCAGTTGCGCAGACGCTCGGCCACCTGTTGCAACAGCAAGTCGCCCAGGTTGTGCCCCAGCGTGTCATTGAGCATCTTGAAATGGTCCAGGTCCAGAAACAGCAGGGCGCCGTGGCGTCCGCTGCGTGCGGTGGCCGCCATGGCGTGTTCCAGTCGGTCCATCAGCAAACGCCGGTTGGGCAATTGGGTGAGCGCGTCGTAGAAGGCCAGTTTTTCAATCTCACCCATGGCGTCGCGCAGGATGGTGACGTCCTGGTAGACGATGACCAGTCCACCCTCTGGGGTGCGCCGCACCGACACCTGGATGACTTTGCCGCTGGGCAGCACTTGCTCGTGGGTGCCTTGGGCGTTGACCAGCTGTGTCATGTGGCGGTCGACCCAATGGCGACGCTGCTCGGCATCCAGATGGGAAAACTGGCTTGCCACTGACGCTTCCAGCAGGGACTTGAAGGGCAGCATGGGTTTGACGTATTCCGTCAGCCACGGGTAGAACTCCAGGTAGCGCTGGTTCCAGCTCACCATGCGGTGTTCCGGGTTGAGCAGCACGAAGCCGCTGACCATGGACTCCAGGGCTTGGTCCAGGGTATTTTTGGATTGCATGATGTTCAGACGCGCGACGTTCATGCGCTGCATGTAGCGCACCGTGAAGCCGCCAGCCGCCAGAATCATGGTGGCAAAGACCAGCGCAACACCCAGCATGAAATCGCGCTGTGCGCGCCAATCGCTGAGCGCGGCCTCTTCCGGAATGCTGGCCGAAATCACCATGTCCTGGTACAGGATGGGACGGGTCAACACAATCGCCGGTTGGCCGGTGATCCGGGCCGGCATGCGGATGGCCTGCGTCGATGCCTTGAGACCGCCCAGTGTCGGGGTCAATTGCGTGCCCAACAGACGTTCCTGGTTGGGCACGCTGGCCAGCAGTTGTCCGTTGCTGCGCTCCAGTGTGACTTCGAGCCCCTGGATGTCCACGCCCTGTATGACGATGGATGTCAGCATCGGAATTTCAATTTGTGCCACGGCCAGCAGCTTGGATGCATCTGCGAGCTTGATGTAGCGCGCCAGGTACAGTACCCGCTCCGAACTGGCAAAACTCACTGCTGGCGGACTGACCACCAGCGTAGACACCGGCTGGCTCATGGCTTCTGTCAAAAAGCCGTCGGGCAGGTTGACCTGCAACTCCGTGCCCCCGGCACTGGAGGAGGCCACCACGCGGCCTGTTGGATCCAGCAGCGCCACGTAACGCACGATCAGGTTTTGCTCGGTCACGCCACGGATCAGACGGCTCGCGTTGTCCGCATCGATCCAATCGGGTATCAGTCCCGCGAGCCCGAGCAAATTGTCCATGCTGGCCAGCAGCACATCCACGCTCAGCAGGCTGCGGTTGAGCGCAGCCACGGCGCCGCTCACAAAACGAACTTCCTGCTCTTCGCTGTCGGCCAAGGCGCTCTGCCGGGTGGTCCAGATGAAAGCACTGGCAGCGAGTGCCAATGCCAGCAGGAAGCCCCCCATCAGGCCAGTTGCGCCAGCCAGGACGCGGGTCCGGTTCATCTGTGCACTCATTTGGACGCCCGCGTGTTGGACACCATCAGGTTGCGTGCCGGACCGATGGTCTGGTTCCAGATGTCGGCGCACTTGCCGTTGCAGCGTTTCAGCCAGTGGGTCAGAACTTGTGAGGTAAGGATGTCCTGGCGCAGACGCTCATCTTGCGCTGTGGGCAGCAACTCCACCATGTGTCCCCGGCGTCCGCCAGAGCATGATGGGTCGCCTTTGTTGCAGCGCATGCCCATGCTGGTTTCCTGCTCACTCTCGGCCCAGATTGCGCTCTCGAGCTTGGGCAGTTCGCGGCTGAGCAGTGCCTTGAGTTCGGGCACCAGGCCATTCCACGCGGTCGCGTTGGCGCCAAACAGGGCCAGTCCCCATGTTACGGGCAAGGCATGGACATGGCTGGTGATCTCGAACAGGCCAATGGTGTTGCCTGTCATGGTGCCGGTGATGGCGCATTCGGTATTACCGGACGCCATATTCGGCATGATTTGTCCCAGGCCCATCAGCACGGGCACCCCGCCCAATGCGGTGACAAAATCGGACTGGGTGGCCGAAGACACGCGAATGCGGCGACCTGCCAGGTCGGCCAGGCCGGCCAGGGGACGTTTGCAAAATACCACCTGGGCCGGGTACACGTAGATGGCCAGCAATTCCACGCCGTGGCGGTCACGCAGGTTCTTTTCCAGATAAGGCCGGTAGGCCGCCACGCTTTTTTTCAGACTGGCCATGTCGGGGTTGAGGCCGGCCAAATCCGGGGCGGTGTATTCGGGGTACTGGCCCGACAAAAAGCTCATCAGCACCGTACCGAATGGAATCACGCCCAGTTGCATGAGCCTGAGCATGTCGCCCCCGGGAACCCCGGCGCGGTCAAACGGAACGATGTCGGCACTGAATTTTCCGCCGCTCAGACGTGCCAGATCCTGGGTCCAAAACGGCTCTTCACTGCCGGTGTACTGGTGCACACCGGCCAGCCCGCCAACGATGCGCAGCTTTTGCTGCGGGGCGGTTTGCGCCAGCAGGGTCGACGCGGCACACACCCATAGCACCAATGCCCCAGCAAGGAAATGGCCCCAACGGGCACCCAACGACGAACTGTGCATGAAATGCTTTTTATAGGGGGAAAGGGCAATTTTGACAGATTGATGACGCTGATCGGTGCCCCCTGTCACCAGATGGTAAAGCGCCCCGTGGGGCCGGCCGTCAGCGGGTGTGCGCGCCCAGCACTGACGACTCCAGTTCGGTGAAGGCCTCCTGCACGTAGTCGCTCAGCCGTTGCAGGTCGGGCAGCTCGTCGGTGGCAATCAGGCCGAAAAACAGCTGATCGGCATAGCTGAACAGGGTGATGTTGAGCAGGTTGCTGGGGGGCAGGGTGCTGATGGGGTGCATTTCCTCCATGCGGGCCCCCTTGATGAAAAGGTGCTCCTTGGGGCCCGGCACATTCGACACCAAGGTGTTGCTCATGGGCGGGAGGCTGTCGCTGAGTTTCAGGACTTCAGCCAACTGCGCGACCAGTCCGCTGATGATGGTGTAGGACTCGATGGCCTCGGGGGCAACGCTGTCCACCAGAGTCCGCACTCCGCGCAGCGAGAAACCAATGTTGCGCAGCCGCACGTAAGGGTCGTCCGTGGGCTGGGACAGCTCGACCTGGATGATGCCGATCTTGTTGCCCGCCGTTTTTTCGCCTTCCTGACGCAGGTTGACCGGCATCTGGATGGTGATGGGGCGCGTCAATTCCACCCCCTGGTCCTGCAGGTAGTGGCGCAGGGCACCGTCCAGGCAGGTCAGCGCCACATGGTTGAGGGTAGAACGCGTGCTCCGGCGCACCCGGTTGACCCGCTCCATCGACACTGCAGCCGTTGCAAACTGGCGCCCTGAGGTGACTTGCCCTGTCAGCGGTGTCTTGCCGCTGGAGACAAAGGGCAGCGCGATGGCGTTCTTGGTGAGCTTGACGCTTTCAAGCCACAGCATGGTGGCCAGCCGCCCCAGACCCAGGACCCGGCGGCCGTTGCCTGCCAATCCGCTCCAGATGGCTTGCAGTATTTCCTCCTTGCGCTTTTGGACGCGGGCTTCGTGGCCGGCGTGGGAGCGACTCCAGACCGGCGTGAGTGCCAGGTCTGTGGCGGTCTTGGACAGGCTTTCGGCCGTCCAGCGCGTCATGGTCACGCCGTCGGCGTAGGCATGGTGCATCTTCTGGTACAGCGCAAAGCGGCCGTGCTCCAGCCCGTCAATGACATGGATTTCCCACAGCGGGCGGCTGCGGTCCAGCATGGGGGTGTGCAGGTCCGCCACAAATTGGTAGAGGGCCTGGCGGTCATTCTGGCCCTTGGGAAGCCGGTGGTAGAAGACATGCTGCTGCAGGTCCACCTGGGGTACCGTAACCCACTGGGGCAGGGCGCTCAGGGAAAACTGGATGACCCGGTTGAACGGGGCCTTGACCTCCGTGTGTGCGAGAAACTCCCGGTACAGGTCTTTGGCAAACGCGGCGGTAGATTTGGGCGGAGGGCTGCAGATCAGCAAGCCTGCCACGTGCTTGGGGCTGGCACTGGTCTCCGCGATAAAGAAACCAAGGTCCAGCAGGGAGAGTTTGGGCATGGTGCTTTTGCAAAAAAAGGAGGTGGGCGGAAGGTCGCATGCCCATTGGGCATGATGGGACTGGACCTCACAACTAGGAAAAACGTGGACAGTGGCATTGTGCCGCGCCGCGGTTGCCCCCAAGTTGGCCCCGACACCGCTTCGCAGAATCCACACACCATGACCGCCAGCATTGCTGGCGGTCATGGTGCCCGGAGCACCGTCAGGCCACTGCGGTGTCGCGCAGTTCGCGGCGCAGGATCTTGCCTACGGTGGATTTGGGCAGGGCGTCCAGAAAGACCACCGACTTGGGGACCTTGTAGGCGGTCATTTCCTTCTTGCAATGGGCGATCAGTGCTTCCACCGTCAGGTCGGCGTTGGGGGCCTTCACCACATACAGCTTGACGGCCTCACCGGTCTTCTCGTCGGCCACGCCCACACAGGCGCATTCGGCCACACCGGGGCAACCGGTAGCCACCGCTTCGACCTCGTTGGGGTAAACGTTGAAACCCGAGACGATGATCATGTCCTTCTTGCGGTCCACGATTTTCAGGAAGCCCTGCGCGTCAAATACGCCCACATCTCCGGTGCGGAAGTAGCCGTCGGCAGTAAAGGCCGCTGCATTTGCGGCAGGCTGCTGCCAGTAGCCCGACATCACCTGCGGACCCTTGACGCAAATCTCGCCGGCTTCGCCCAGCGCCACTTCGTGACCTTCTTCGTCCAGCAGTTTGATGTCGGTGGACGGCAGCGGCACACCGGTGGTGCCGGTGAAGGCCTGCACGGCGGCCGGGTTGAAGCTGACGACGGGCGAGGTCTCGGACAGACCGTAGCCCTCGCGGATAAAGGTGCCGGTGAGCGCCAGCCAGCGGTCCGAGACGGCACCAATGACAGCGGCGCCACCACCGCCGGCCAGGCGCAGGCGGGACCAGTCCACGTCCTTGCTGGCCGGGTGCATCACCAGGCCGGCGTACAGGGTGTTGACGCCCATGAAAATGGTGGGGCGGGCTTTTTTGAGGATGTCGACAAAGCCGTCCATGTCGCGCGGATTGGCGACTAGCCAACTGTCCGCGCCGACTGAGAAGTAGGTGATGAAGTTCACCATCAGCGCGAAGATGTGGTACAGCGGAATCGCGGTCACGATGACTTCTTCGCCGGGACGCAGCGCATCAGGCATCAGTGCCTTGAACTGCTCGGTATTGGCCACCAGGTTGCGGTGCGACAGCGCAGCGCCCTTGGACAGGCCCGTGGTGCCGCCGGTGTACTGCAGGAACAGCAGATCGCTGCCCTTGCATTCCACGGGTGTGCGGGTCAGTCCGGCGCCTTCCTGCAGCACCTGGGAGAAAGCCACAGCATCGCGCAGACGCGCATCGACCGGGGGGCTTGGCAGGGTGGCCGGGGTGGCATCGCCGGGCGCCACTGTAATGACTTTGCGGATACCGGTCTTGCCGACGATCTCGGCCAGCGTGGGGGTCGAGCCGTTGAAGATGACGATGATCTCGCTGCCCGAGTCCTTGAGCTGGTGCTCCAGTTCGCGCGGCGTGTACAGCGGGTTGACGTTGACCTGCACGGCCCCGGCGCGGATGATGCCGATGCAGGCCACCGGGAATGCCACCAGATTGGGCAGCATCACGGCGATCCGGTCGCCGGGCTTGACACCCAGCGTGTGCTGCAGCCAGGCTGCGAAGGCGGCTGACTGGCGGTCCACGTCGGCATAGGTCAGGGTCTGGCCGAAGGCACGAAACGCCGGTTTGTCGGCAAAGCGCTCCATGGCCGCATCCAGCATGTGCTGTACCGACGGATAGGCATCGGCGTTGATTTCCGGCGGAACCTGGTTGCGTGCATAGGTAGCCAGCCAGGGCTTGGTGTGCGTGGTGTTCATCCTCTTTTTCCTTTCAATGGTTTTTGCGGTGGCAACAGGTCCCCGAGCGCCGCAACAGTGTAGACCGATGGCGACTCCACGCCGGGCACCGTCTTGGCAACGGAGAGGAACCGGCCCGGAGCTGGCCCGTACCGGTGGCATGCAGACGCCGGCACAGACCCGGCTTGTTCAAAAATGCGGGAGCGCGCGCAGCGGAAATATGGAGCAGCAAGCGGTTTGTCTTCGCGAGGGTGCATGGCCGTGGCGGTCATGCACCCGCATCCGCACTACTTGGTGACGATGGGGAATGCGCCCTGTGCCTTGTCGATCAGGCTGAAGAAGCGCACCAGGTCGATCTTGCTGCCGTCCACTTTCAGGTCGTCGCTCATCAGGGTGTCTTTGACACCCGCTGTGCCGGCAATCATCTTGACGAAGATGTCCTTGGTCAGTGTCAGGCTTGCATTGGCGTTCGCATCTGCCGGGGCACTCTTGAAGTGCAGTACTGCGTTCTCGATCCAAAGCACATAGGACTCCTTGGTATCCGTCAGCACCAGATTGATCTTCAGATCCTTGCCTTCTGCATCCGGTCCGTTCAGGCCGGCCGCCATCGCTTCGAGAAAACGCTCCATCGGCGTTTGCAGCAAGGCCTCCATGAAGGTCGCTTTGGAGAGGCCCTTTGCCGGCGGTCCTTCGCGCAGTTCCTGGGCTGCCGTGAGGTAGCTGTTGCGCCAGGTGGAGGCTTCCGATTGGTAACCCATCTGGTCGTAGGTGTTGGCCAGCAGCGCTTTGGCGGCCTTGCTGGAAGGGTCCCCGTACACGGCCTGGCTGAGCAGTTCTGCCGCCCAACGGTAATCGCCCTTGTCGTAGGCGGCCTGGGCGGCAGATACGACCTTGTCGGTGCCGCCCATGAGTTCCAGATAGCGCTTGGCGCTCTCTTTGGGCGGCAGTTTGTTCAGGTTGGCCGGATTGCCGTCGTAGTAGCCCATGTAGAACTGGTACACCGCGCGCACGTTGTGGCGCAGGTCGCCGTAGTAGCCGCGTGCGCCGAAGAAGCCTTCCAGCGACTTGGGCAGCTTGATCATGTCGGAAATTTCATACGGGGTGTAACCGGCGTTGATCAGGCGCACCGTCTGGTCGTGTGTGTACTTGTAGACATCGCGGTGCATGGTGATGAATTTCTGGATGTTGACCTGGCCCCAGACCGGCCAGTTGTGCGAGCCGATGTAGACGTCGGCGTCCTTGACCTGCTCCAGCGCCTGGTCCATGTACTGGGACCAGCGCAGTGCATCGCGCACCTTGGCGCCGCGCACCGGCAGGAGGTTGTGCATAGTCTGCGACAGATTCTCGGCGCCGTCATACAGCTTGAGCGCAGGGATGCTGAAGGTCAGCTCGGCCGGGCACTCGGCACTGGGCACGTTGTGGAAAACAAAATCCACACCGTCCACCTGCATCGGTTGCGTCGGCTTGAAGATCAGCCAGTTGGCAGGCAGGATGCCGAGGTTGCCATAGACCACGTCCTTGCCCAGGCCGGTGTCCACATTGCCTTTGGCAGAGCGCGGCAAGTTCTTGCCGAACTGGTACATGGAGCGGCGTGCCATGCCGGTTCCCACCAGCACGTTCTCGCTGGTGGCTTCTTCCATGAAGCCGGCGGGGGCGATCACGGGCAGCTTGCGCTCGGCTACATCCTTGGGAGTGACGACGCCCAGCACGCCACCGTAGTGGTCGGCGTGTGCGTGGGTGAACACGATGGCAGAGACGGGCTTGTTGCCGAGTTTTTCGCGGGCAAAGGCCAGTGCGAACGCGGCCGACTCGCGGGCGGTCAGTGGGTCCACCACGATCCAGCCGGTCTTGCCCTCAATCAGGGTCATGTTGGCAATATCGAAGCCGCGCAATTGGTAGACGCCGTCCATGACCTTGAACAGCCCTACGTTGGCATTGAGCTGGGCATGGCGCCACAGGCTGGGGTTGACCGTGTCGGGGGCCTTGCCATCGAGGAAGCTGTACGCGTCAAAGTCCTTCAGCACGGTGCCGTCGGCCTGCGTGATTTTGCCGCTGGGTTTGGCCAGGAAGCCGCGCTTGGCATCTTCAAAATCCTGTTGGTCGTCCAGTTTCAAGTCCTTGGCGAACTGGGCGTTGGCCGCCACGGTGGTGGGGGATGCGTCGCCGGCGCTGCCGCCAATGCCGGTGTTCTTGCTGCAGCCGGTCAGGGCGATCAATGCTGTGAGCAGGGCCGCGTTGAGTTGCGTGATTTTCATGGGTGTTGTCTCGGGATACTGGAGTTTCAGTGAGCTGCGCGAATCAGGTCTGCGGCCTTTTCGCCAATCATGATGCTGGGGGCGTTGGTATTGCCGCCAATGAGTGTTGGCATGATGGACGCGTCGGCGACCCGCAGGCCGGCAATGCCCTTGACGCGCAATTGCGCATCGACCACGGCCATAGGGTCGCTGTCTGGGCCCATCTTGCAGGTGCCCACCGGGTGGTATTGCGTGTCGGCGCGGTTGCGGATGTCTTTCTCCATGGCCCGGGTGTCGCCCATGGCCACCGGGTACAGCATCTTGCCGCGCACGGGCGCAAAGGCGCTGGATTCCATGATGCGTTGCTGCATCTGGCCGCCCTTGACAAGCAATTGCGTATCGCGGTCGTCCGAGAGAAAGCGCGGGTCGATGCGCGGTGCCTTGCGCGGGTCGGCACTTTGCAAGCCCACGGTGCCACGGCTGTAGGGGCGCAGCACGTCCACGTGGCAGGAGATGCCGTGGTTGACGTGGGCCTTGCGGGCATGGTCGTCCACCAATGCCAGCACAAACACCAGTTGCAGATCGGGTGCTGCGATGTCCGGGTGCGATTTGAAAAAGGCCCCCGCCGAGGCGATCGTGCTGGTGATCATGCCGGTGCGGCGGCTGCGCCATTCGAACATGGCCTTGAAAATGTTCCACATGCCGCGCGGCATGGCGCCAAAGGTAGCGGTGTTGCTGGGTACGGTCCAGCCCTGCACATAGTCAATATGGTCCTGCAGGTTCTGGCCCACACCGGGCAGTGCATGCTGGACCGTGATGCCGTGCGGCGCCAGATCGCCAGCCGCGCCAATGCCCGAGAGTTGCAGCAATTGGGGCGAACCGAAGGCGCCCGCGGACACCACCACCTCGCGACGCGCCCGCACGCTCTGCAACTGGTTGCCCTGGTAGAACTGCACGCCGGTAGCGCGTTTGCCCTCCAGGGTGATTTTGGCCGTCACGGCACGGGTGATCACCTTCAGGTTGGGCCGATTCAGATTCGGCGTCAGGTAGCCTTTGGCCGCGCTGCAGCGCTCACCGTTCTTGTGGGTTACCTGGTAGAGGAAAGAGCCTTCCTGGCTGGCACCGTTGTAATCCGGGTTTAGCGGTATGCCGTTGTGTGCCGCCGCGTCCAGAAACATCTGGCTGATGGGGCTGTCAAAACGCGGATAGGTCACGTTCAGCGGGCCGCCCTGGCCGTGAAAGGCATCGCGCATCTGCTCGTTGTTCTCGGCGCGCTTGAACAGCGGCAGCACCTCGTCGTAGCTCCAGCCGGGGTTGCCCAGGCCGGCCCAGTGGTCGTAGTCCCAGCGGTTGCCGCGCACATACAGCATGGCGTTGATGGAGCTGGATCCCCCGAGTGTCTTGCCGCGCGGCTGGTAGCCCTTGCGGCCGTTGAGGCCGGGCTGCGGCACCGTCTCGTAGCCGTAGTTGTTGATCTTGGTCGGCACCATGGCCACCACGCCGGCGGGCGCATGGATCAGCACGCTGCTGTCGGGGCCGCCGGCTTCGAGCAGGCAAACCGTTACCTTGGGGTTTTCGCTGAGGCGCGACGCCAGTACGCAACCGGCCGAACCGGCGCCTACCACTACATAATCAAACTCCATCTCTGCCATCGCGTATCTCCTGGATTGTGTACACCCGGCATTGTGAAATTCCCGCCTCAATTCGTCCAATGTATTTATTATTGAAAATCAATGCATTTGATTCATAATGAACTCGTATAAACCCCCATTTCATGGACTTAAGGCGTCTTAAACATCTGGTCACGCTGGCCGACGCGCGCAATTTCGGGCGTGCCGCTGTGCTATGCCACATCAGCCAATCGGCGCTGAGCCGCAGCGTGCAGGCGGCCGAGGAGGAGCTGGGACTGCAGCTGTTCGACCGTGGCTCGCTCGAAGTACGCTGCACCGACGCCGGCGCCTTTGTGGTCGAGCGCGCACGCAAGCTGCTGTTCGAGAACCACTGCCTGGAGCGCGACGTCCAGTTGTACCGGGAGCGCCAGATGGGTGACCTGGCCTTTGGTGTGGGGCCGTACCCGGCCGCCACCATGCTGCCCCTGCTGCTGGTGGAGGTGCGGACCCGCTTCCCCGGCGTTAACGTGCGCGTCGAGGTGAACAACGCGCAGTACCTGCTGGAGCACTTGCGTGCCGAAGAACTGGATTTCTACCTGGCCGACATGCGCAATGTGCCCAGCGCGGATGACCTGTTGGTTACGCCGATCGGCCAGATGCCCGCCGGCTTTTATGTACGTGCCGGGCACCCGCTGCTGGCGCTGTCGGACTTGCGTCCGCCGCAGCTTGCTTCGTATGGTTTTGCCAGCGTGCGTCTCCCGCCTTCGATGGAAGTGCTGATGCGCAGCCTGTTGGGCATGGACGATGCGCAGCGCACGCTCCTGGCCGTGGAGTGCGACGACCTGAATCTGCTCAAGACAGTTGCCATGACTACCGACACCGTGTTGGCCTGTAACGATGCTGGTGTAGTCCAAGAGGTGCGCGAAGGCCGCCTGGTGCGCCTGCAACTGGTTGGGATTCCGGCACTATTTGCCGATATGGGGGTGATATCGCTCAAGGGGCGCAGCTACTCGTTGATGGCGCAGTTTGCGGTGGATTACCTCAGCGACCTGGCCCGCCTGCAGTCCGGTGCTGACTGAGGGGGGCTGCCCGCTCGGCCCAACAATGCCTGCCATGCAACACCATTTTTCTGAAACCACGGCCCACCAAAGACTGGTCTACGGCGTGCTGGTGGGCGCAGCCGTAGCCGTGCTGCCCCTGCCGCTCAATGCGCCCGCCCAGGGGCTGTTGGCCTGGTGCCTGGGCACCGGCACTTACCTGGCGCTGGCCTGGTGGCTGGCCGTGGAATTCGATGCGCGCCGCACGCGTGAGCGCGCGCAGGCGCAGGACCAGCCCGGTGTCATCCTGTTCCTGCTGATGCTGTTGTGTGCCTTTGCCAGCGTGGCGGCCATTGCGCTGATGCTGCAGCATGTGCAGGACCTGTCCGCCTGGCAGCGCGCTGCGCACCTGGCACTGTCCTTGGCGGCGCTGGCGCTGTCCTGGCTGCTGATCCAGACCGTGTTCGCATTCCGCTACGCCCATCTCTACTACCGGCGCGAATTGCACGGCGCCGTGGGCGGTGCGGGGCTGCAGTTCCCGGGCCAGCAGGCGCCTGACTACTTCGACTTCCTGTACTACGCTCATGTGGTGGGCATGACCTCGCAGGTGTCCGACGTGGTGGTTACTGCACGTGCCATGCGCCACCTCACGCTGCTGCACAGCGTCACGGCATTCGGCTTCAACATGCTGGTGCTGGCCTTGAGCATCAACCTGGTGGCGGGGGCCATTCAGCTCGGGTAAGAGGCGTTCTTCTTCCGAGTTGCTTTGTGTCTTTCGTGGCATGTCGGGATGTGCGCCCGACAGCGCAGTAACTTTTCTTTGTTTCGCCAAAGAAAAGTCACCAAAAGAAAGGCGACCCTGCTGTCTGCGGCCCCGGCGAAGCCGGGGCAACCTGCGGTGCTCGCTTGGGGCGGGGTGCGTGCAAACTCGCTGCGCTCAAACATGCACGCCCCTTGATCCGCCCCAAGCTGCGCTCCTCGGCTCCGACAGAAGGGAGTGGGGCGATACACGTGCCATCGCTACGCTCGGCACCGAACGCAGCCGTCCGCGCGTAAGCGCGGACTGGCTGTTGGTATTCGGTTGTTGGGTTTGCCCCGCCGTTATGCGGAGGCGAGTAGCGCAGGACTGGGTGGATCAGGGCTGGCGTTGTTTGAGCGAAGCGAGTTTAGCCAGACCCCGCCCAGGCCGAGCAACGCAGCGTGCCCGTAGCGCAGCGTAGGGACGACGCATCCGGCTCGCCTTTCTTTGCCTCCTTTCTTTGGCGAAGCAAAGAAAGGAGGTCGCCCGCCGGGGCGAGACCCGGCTTGCTACGAATACCAATCTACTCGTTGTCCAGCAATATCCCTGAAAAGGCGTGGATTGACGCCCACCTCAACTCTTTTGCACGGCCTTGCCACGCCCCAGCGTGATAAGCCCGGTAGACAGCGCCGTGCCGCAGACGATGACTGCGCCGCACAGCACCATCCAAGGCGTGACCGATTCGCCCAGCAGTACCACGCCGTAAAGCACGGCAAACACCGGGATCACAAAGGTCACGGCCAGTGCGCGTGCCGGGCCGGTGTGCTCGATCAGGCGGAAATACAGGATGTAGGCCAGGCCGGTGCACAGCACGCCCACCGCCAGCGCCGCACCCCAGGCCTGCAGGCTGGGGTTGTGGGCGGGCCAGTACCACAGCGTAGGCAGTGCCAGGCCCAGCGTAGCGCCGAGCTGGCTGCCGGTGGCGGTGACCAGCGGCGGCAGGCCGCTCAGGTAGCGCTTGGTGAAGCTGGCCGAAATGCCGTAGCACAGGCAGGCCAACAGGCAGGCCAGCACGGCCCAGCCGGTGGCCAGGCCCGAGGCGTCGGGCTTGAAGCTGGCCTTGTCCCAGGCCAACAGTGCCACGCCGACAAAACCGACCGCCAGCCCGACGATGCGCGAGCCCTGCGGCCGGTCCTTGAGCCACAGCCATGCAATCACCGCACCGAACAGCGGCACGGTGGCGTTGAGGATGGCCGACAGGCCTGTGGTGATGGAGAGCAGTGCGTAGGAAAAGCAGGCAAAGGGAATGGCCGAATTGGTGATGCCGACCAGAAAAACGGGCTTCCAGTGCTGGCGCAACTGTGGCCCCAGCCCGCGCCACAGCACGATAGGCAGCAGGAACAGCGAGGCGATCGCCACGCGCACGCCGGCCGTTGGCAGGGCGCCAAATTCCACCGCGCCCAGGCGCATGAACAGGAAGGAAGAGCCCCAGATGGCGGCCAGCAGGATGAAGTCCTGCAGCCAGGGTTGGTGTTTTGAGGTGGTCATAGATTGGTGTTAGTGGGCCTTGGATTGTGCGTGTTCGAGTTGCAGCAGCGCCTGCTTGCGCGCCAGGCCGCCCGCATAGCCGGTTAGTGCCCCGCTGGCACCCAGCACGCGGTGGCAGGGCACCACGATGGAGAGCGGGTTGCGGCCCACGGCGGCGCCCACGGCACGTACAGCCTGCGGCTTGCCGATGCGTTGGCTCAACATGCCGTAGCTGGTGGTGCCTCCCGCCGGGATGTGCAAGAGCGCCTGCCACACCGCCTGCTGGAAGACGGTGCCGCCGCCCACATCCAGCGGCAAGTCGAAGTGCATGCGTTGGCCCGCGAAGTACGCGCCCAGTTGGGTCATGGCTTGCTGCAGCACCGGGTGCGCGGGCTGTACCGGCCAGACCGCGTGGTCGGGCAGGTGCTTTTGGTCGGTAAACCAGACGCCGACCAGGCCGGCGTCGGAAGCGGCCAGGACCATGGGGCCCAGCGGGCTGACCCAGGTGGTTTGCACGGTAGAGGCGGGGAATTTCATACGTTTTTACTCCTTGGCCCTTTGGGGTATTGTGTGAGTAGCTATCTTTTTAATAGCAACCGGAGGTTGTACGGGCGCCGGCAGGCCGGCCCAGGCGCGGATCACGGCGTAGCTGCGCCAGGGTTTCCAGGCCAGCGACGCGGCCTCGGCCTCCTTTGTGGGGTTCTTGCTCTCCTGCACGCCCAGTGCCTTGTGCAGCGCCACGTCGCCGGCCGGAAAGGCGTCAGGCCAGCGCAGCGCGCGCATGGCGATGTACTGGGCGGTCCAGTCGCCGATGCCGGGCAGCGCCCGGAGGGCGGCCATGGTGGCGTGCACATCCACCCCGGGGTGCAGTGGCAGGCCCTGTACCACAGCGCGCGCAATGCCAACGATGGCGGCCTGGCGCTGTTTGACGATGCCCAATTGGCCCAGCGCATCGCCGCTGGCCTGGGCCAGCACCTCGGGTGACGGAAACAAGTGCGTGAGTTCGGGCAACGGTGTGGCGATGGGTTCGCCAAAGCGGTCGACCATGCGCTGTGCCAGCGTGCGCGCTGCCGCCACCGTGATCTGCTGGCCCAGTACGGCGCGCACCGCCAGCTCGTAGCCGTCCATCGTGCCGGGCACACGCAGTGCGTCGCCGTGCGGAAAGCGCGCATGCAGCGTGGCGTTGATGCCCTGGGGGTCGGCGTCCAGGTCCAGCGCGGCGCGCAGGCGGCGTATCACCACCGGTAGCACGGCGCGCAGGCTGTCGCTCACGCGCAGCAGCACCTGGTGGTTGGGGGCGTCAAACGTAGCCTGCAGCCAGCCGGTATGGGTCTGGCCGCCAGCGACGACGCGCAGGGTACGGGCCAGACTGGGTAGGTCGGGCACAGCGTTCACGCATTCCACCCCCTGCAGCAACCGGGTGCGAAAGAAACCCAGCATCGCCTCCACGTCGTAGGGTGGGCGGTAGCCCAGCTTCACCCGTACGCCCTGGCCCTGTTGCGGTGTGCCGGCGCGGCGCAATTGCGTGGGGTTCAGGCCGTAATGTTCGACAAACGCGGCATTAAAGCGCCGCACACTGGCATAGCCGCTGCTCAGGGCCACCTGGGTAATGGGCAGGTCGGTGTCGGCCAGCAACTGCTTGGCGGTGAGCAGGCGGTGCGTTTGCAGGTACTGCAGCGGCGAAACGCCGAACTGCGCCTCGAAGATGCGGCGCAGGTGGCGGTCGCTTACCCCCAGGCGTGCCGCGACTTGGGTGACACCGCCCTCTTCTTCATCCATCACGCGCACGGCCTGGTGCGCGAGGATGCTGGAGGCGTCCTGGATGGACCAGACCACCGAATGCGGTGCCAGCTCCGGGCGGCAGCGCAGGCAGGGCCGGAAGCCGGCCTGCTCGGCCTGCGCGGCGTGGCCGAAGAAGCGGCAGTTCTCGCGCTTGGGTGTTTTCACCTTGCAGACCGGGCGGCAGTAGATTCCGGTGGACGTGACGCCGGTGAAGAAGCTGCCGTCAAAACGCGCGTCCCGGGCCTTGAGGGCCAGGTAGCAGGCGTCGGGCGAGGCGGGGACGGTGTTGGCTTCCATGCCTTGGATGATACGCATCGTCCCGCTTGGGACTGGCCGTTTTCGGACATGTCCCTGCGGTGTGGCCGGCCTACAATCCACGGCGCGCATCCCTGCGTGTTTTGCTTCATAAGGAAACCTGCCGTGCAACTGGCTGCATCCATTTTCAAGGCCTACGACATCCGGGGCATCGTTCCCAGCACCCTCAGCGAAGAAGTCGCACTGGGGCTGGGCCGCGCCTTCGGCACGGTGGCCCGCGCCCAGGGCGAGACCACGGTGGCCGTGGGGCGCGACGGGCGCCTCTCCGGCCCGGCCTTGTCGCAGGCACTGATGCGCGGGCTGGAGGAAGCCGGCATCCAGGTCATCGACATCGGCATGGCGACCACGCCCATGTTGTACTTTGCCGCCCACACGCTTGCTACCTCCGGCATCCAGGTCACCGGCAGCCACAACCCGCGCGACTACAACGGCTTCAAGATGGTGATGGGCGGGCGCGCCATTTATGGCGATGACATCCAGGCCCTGCGCCGCATGATAGAAACGGAAAGCTGGACCTTGCAGCCCGGCGGCGCGCGTCAGACCGTGGACGTGCTGCCCGCCTATACGCAGCGCATCGTTGGGGACATCCGGCTCGCCCGTCCGATCAAGGTTGTCGTGGATTCCGGCAACGGCATCGCCGGTGCCTCGGCACCCGCCATCCTGCGTGCCATCGGCTGCGAGGTGACCGAGCTGGTCAGCGACGTCGACGGCAACTTCCCCAACCACCACCCCGACCCCAGCAAGCCTGAAAACCTGCACGACCTCATTGCGGCCTTGCAGGCTGGCGAAGCCGAGCTGGGCTTGGCCTTCGACGGCGACGGCGACCGTCTGGGCATCGTCACCAAGGACGGTGCAACCATCTACCCGGACCGCCAGATGATGCTGTTCGCGCAGGACGTGCTCTCGCGCGTGCCGGGCGGCCGCATCGTGTTCGACGTGAAATGCTCGCAGCGCCTGGCCCCGGCGATTGCGGCAGCGGGCGGCGTGCCGCTGATGTTCAAGACCGGCCACTCGCTGATCAAGGCCAAAATGAAGGAAATCGATTCCCCGCTGGGCGGCGAAATGAGCGGCCACATCTTCTTCAAGGAGCGCTGGTTCGGCTTTGACGATGGCACCTATGCGGGCTGCCGCCTGCTCGAAATCCTGAGTCGCAGTGCGGATGCCAATGCTGTGCTGCACGCGCTGCCGACCAGCTTCTCTACGCCCGAACTCAACGTGCCGTGTAAAGAGGGCGAGCCGCATGGTCTGGTGGACCAATTGGTCGCCAAAGCCAACTTCCCCGCGCCCGCTACCATCAATACCATCGACGGCTTGCGCGTGGATTGGCCCGACGGCTTTGGCCTAGTGCGTGCGTCCAATACCACGCCGGTGCTGGTGCTGCGCTTCGAAGGCCATACACAGGCCGCGCTGGAGCGCATCGAGGGCGCGATGCTGGCCTTGCTGCGTGCTGTCAAACCCGATGCGCAATTCGCGCAGGCGGCGCACTGAGCCTGTGAAAATCCTGATCGTCAAGCTGTCCTCGCTGGGGGATGTGGTGCACGCCATGCCGGCCGTGCAGGACCTACGCAAAGCCTTGCCCAACGCGCAGGTGGACTGGGTCGTGGAGGGCGCATTTGCACCACTGGTGGCGCGCTGCGAGGGCGTGCACCGTGTGATTCCGTGTGACCTGCGGCGCTGGCGCAAAGCACCCTTTTCCAAAACCACGCGGCAGGAGTGGCGCGCGTTTCGCGCGGCCCTGCAGCAGGAAAGCTACGACGCCGTGATCGACCTGCAGGGCCTGACCAAGTCGGCCCTGGTGTCCTGGCTGGCACGCACCACGCCGCAAGGCCGGCGTTACGGCCTGGCCAACCGGACCGACGGTTCCAGTTTCGAGGCGCCGGCACGTTGGGTTGCCGATGTGGCGATTCCGCTGGAGCCGCATGTGCATGCAGTGCAGCGTTCGCGCCTGCTGTGTGCGGCGGCGTTGAATTACACGATCTCCGGGCCGGCACGCTTTTGCCTGCTGCCGGGCAACCTGGCCGTGTCGCCGCCGTTGGCGGTGCACCTGGGCCAGACGCCCAATGCCTTTGCATCGCGCCAGCCGCTGGTGGCCCTGGTGCATGGCACCTCGCGTGCTGACAAGCAGTGGCCGCTGGCCGCCTGGATTGCGCTGGGCCAGCGCCTCAACCACAGCGGATTTGCCGTGGCCCTGGCCCATGGCAATGCCGCCGAGAAAGCCACCAGCGAGGCGATTGCCGCGCAACTGCAGGACGCCTGGGTCTGGCCCACGATGGGCCTGGACGCGCTGACCGACACCCTGGCGCGCTGCGCCGGTGTGGTCGGCGTGGACAGCGGCCTGAGCCATATCGCGGTGGCCCTGGGTCTGCCGCATGTGCAGATCTACAACTTTGACACCGCCTGGCGCACCGGGCCGGAATACCCGCGCCAGGTCAGCGTGTATGCCACGCCGCAGCCCAGCGTCGACGCTGTTTGGCAGGCTTGGGAAAGTCTGGCTACGCCAGTCTTCTGTCGCTGACATGCCCATGATGCGTGCCCTGTACTCCTGTGCCCTGTGGCTGGCGCAGCCGCTGCTGCGCCGCAAGCTGCGCCGGCGCGCGCAGGGCGAGCCTGTGTATGGCGAGGCTGTTGAAGAGCGCTTTGGCCACTACTGCATGCCCGCTGAGACATCGCGCGACCTGGTCTGGGTGCATGCCGTCTCGCTGGGCGAAACCCGGGCCGCCACCGTGCTGGTGGCGCAACTGCGTGCCCAGTGGCCCGGCATGCGCCTGCTGCTTACGCACGGCACGGCCACGGGCCGCAGCCAGGGCCAGACCCTGCTGCAGGATGGTGATGTGCAGGTCTGGCAGCCCTGGGATACGCCAGGCGCGGTGGCGCGCTTTTTGGCCCATTTCCGCCCGCGCCTGGGCCTGCTGATGGAAACCGAAGTCTGGCCGAATCTGGTGGCTGGCTGCGCGGATGCCGGCGTGCCGCTGTGCCTGGTCAATGCGCGCCTCAGTGACAAGTCCCTGCGCCAGGCGCAGCGCCTGGCCTGGCTGGCCCGCCCGGCCTACCGCGGCTTGCGTGCGGTCTGGGCGCAGACTGCGGACGACGCGGCGCGCCTGCGCCAGCTCGACGCGCCGGTGCTGGGCGTGATGGGCAACTTCAAGTTCGACGCCACGCCGGATGCCGCCCAACTGGCGCAGGGCCGCGCGTTGCGCCATGCCAGTGCCAAACCCGTGTTGCTGTTTGCCAGCTCACGGGAGGGTGAAGAGGCCATGTTGCTCGATATTTTGAAATCAAAAATGCCTTTAGCCGGCGTGGACAGTGCGCAGTGCGCTATCAAAAACATAGCACCTTCAGTGCAATGGCTGCTGGTCCCGCGCCACCCGCAGCGTTTTGATGCGGTGGCCCAGCTGTGCGAGGCGGCGGGCCTGCGCGTCTCGCGGCGCAGCACCTGGGGCGACACGCCGCCGGCGGCGGCCGACGTCTGGCTGGGTGATTCGCTGGGCGAGATGGCACGGTACTTCGGCATGGCCGATGTGGCCTTGCTGGGCGGCAGCTTCGCCAAACTGGGCGGGCAGAACCTGATCGAGGCCGCGGCCTGCGGTTGCCCCGTGGTGATGGGGCCGCACACCTTCAACTTTGCCGAGGCCGCCGCGCTGGCGCAGGCCGCGGGCGCTGCCTTTGCGGTGGCGGATATGGCGCAGGCCGTAAACAAGGCAACCGCACTGGCGCAGTCAGTGCATGATTTGGCGCAAGCCCGTAACGCTGCGCTGGCACTGGGCGAGGCACACCGCGGTGCCGCACAGCGCACCGCCGAGGCGGTGCGTACGCTTTTACTTGGCTAGCTGGTCGTTGACCGCCTGCAGGTCATTCGCGTTGAGCGTGCCGGCCGCCTGGCGCAGCTTGAGGCCGCCTATGAGCACGTTGTAGCGGGCTTGGGCCAGGTCACGCTTGGTCTGGTAGAGCTGGCTTTGCGAATTCAGCACATCGATGTTGATGCGCACACCGACCTGGTAGCCCAGCTTGTTGGCATCCAGCGCGCTCTGGCTGGAGGCCTCAGCGGCTTCCAGGGCCTTGACCTGGGCCAGGCCGGACTGCACGCCGAAGTAGGCGGTGCGCGTGCCCTGGGCTACGGTGCGCTTGCTGGCTTCGAGGTCGGAACGGGCCTTGTCTTCCAGGGCCAAGGTTTCACGCACGCGGTTTTGCACACTGAAGCCGGCGAACAATGGCAGGTTGAAGCTCAAGCCCACGGTGCCCACGTTGGCACGGGTGTCGAAAGTGCTCGGACCGGTGGAGGAACCGTTGCTGTTGGACGCGGTGTAGCTGCCGGTCAAATCCAGGGTGGGCTTGTGGCCGGATTCGGCCTTTTGGGTCTCCAGCTTGGCCACATCCAGTGCGACTTCCAGCTGTTTGATGTTGGGGTTGTTGGCTGCGGCCTGCTGTACCCAGGGTTCCACGTCGGCGGGTTGCAGCGGCGGCAGCGCCACTGGCGCCAGCAGGGGCTTGGGGGTCGCCGATTTCAGTCCGACCAGCTGGTCCAGTGCAATGGATTTGACACGCAGGTCGTTGTCGGCGGCCAGTTCCTGGGCCACGACCAGGTCGTAGCGGGCCTGGGCTTCGCGGGTGTCGGTGATGGTCGAGGTGCCGACTTCAAAATTGCGCTTGGCCGACGCCAACTGCTCGGCCACGGCGGTCTTTTGGCTTTGGACAAAGGCCAGGTTGTCGGTGGCGGCCAGCACGTCGAAATAGGCCTGGCTCACGCGCACGATCAGGTCCTGCTCGGCCGTCAGCAATTGGGCCTGGGCTAGATCAATTTGTTTGATCCCCTGCTCGTAGCTAGCCCAGTTGGAGGGGCGGTACAAAGGTTGCGATGCGCCCAGTGTGGCCGACTGGGAGTTGTAGTTGAAATTGGTGCCATTGGGCAGGCCGGGGTGGGGCAGCACTTCCTGGGTGGTGTTGCTGGCCGTGGCCGACAGGCCCACCGTGGGCAGCAACAGGGCCTTGGCCTGGTCGGCCTTGTACAGCGTCGAGTCGTACAGCGATTTGGCTGACTGGTAGCTGGCGTCATAGCCTTTGGCCGCGCTGTACATATCCACCAGGCTTTGGGCCTGCGCAGACAGCGAAACGCTGGCGCCCAGGGCGATCAGCAGGGGAAGCAGGCGAAAACCGGAGAGGGTGCGTGGGCGGGACATGGGGTGTTCTTTCTAGGGGCGAATCGGTAGGGTGCGACTCAGTAGCGGGCAATGGAAGGATCGACCTCGACCGACCAGGCATGGATCCCGCCGGCGATGTTGGCCACGTGGGCAAAGCCTTGGGCTTGTAAAAAATGGGCCACCTGCATGCTGCGCCCGCCGTGATGGCACAGGCAGGCCACGGGCTGTTCCGGGTCCAGCTCGGCCAGGCGCGGTGGAATGCTCTGCATGGGCATGGTCAGCAGTTGGAAGCCATCGGCCTGCACGCTAGCGATCTGCAACTCGTGCGGTTCGCGCACGTCCAGCACCACGGGTTCGCCGTGGGCACGCATGGCCTGCAGCCACTGGGGCAGATCGGTGGGGCGGACTTGGTCAATCATGGTGGTGCGTGCCGGATGTTCAGAACGTGAAGCGCGATGGCTCGGGGAAGTGGTGCAGACGCGGCGCCACGGTATCCCAGGGGTGGGTGGTGCGGAAGTCGCTGTCGCTCAGGCGTGTGATGAAGGTGGCGCGCATCATGGGCTCTTCGCCCACGATGGCGGCCAGCCGGCCGCCGATGCTGAGCTGCTCCAGCAAGGCGTGCGGTACCGCGGCGACAGAACCGCTGAGCAGGATCACATCAAAAGGGCCTTCGGCGGCCAGGCCGCGTGCACCGTCTGCCTGGCGCACATCGACGTTGGCAATACCGGCCTGTTGCAGGTTGCCGCGGGCCATCTGCACCAGTTCGGGCAGCAGTTCCAGCGACACCACGCGCTGGGCGCGGTGTGCCAGCAGTGCGGCCATGTAACCGGAACCAGTACCAATCTCCAGCACCTTCTCGTGCTTTTGCACGGTCAGGTCTTGCAGCAGACGGGCCTCCACGCGCGGGGCCAGCATGCACTCGCCACCGGGCAGCGGGATTTCCAAGTCGGCAAAGGCCAGGGCCTTGTGCGCCAGCGGCACGAAGTCTTCGCGCTTGACCACGGACAGCAGCTCCAGGATGTCGGTGTCCAGCACATCCCAGGGGCGGATTTGCTGTTCGATCATGTTGAAGCGGGCTTTTTCGATATTCATTTTCAATACTCCAGGCGGGTAGGCAATTGGCTTGAATTTTACGGGGTGGGGTGCTTGGCGCCGCCGCTCCACAGCCGCTTGGCCCAGTTGGCCAGGTCGTCCATGTAGCAGTACACCACCGGCACTACCACCAGCGTCAGCAGCGAGGACGTGATCACGCCGCCGATCACGGCCTGGCCCATGGGGGCGCGGGTTTCCGAGCCCTCGGTCAGCGCAAAGGCCAGCGGCACCATGCCGAAGATCATGGCCAGCGTGGTCATCAGGATGGGGCGCAGCCGCACCTTGGCCGCCAGCAGCAGGGCTGCGCTGCGTTCCATGCCGTCTTCGCGGGCACGTATGGCAAAGTCCACCAGCAGAATGGCGTTCTTGGTCACCAGGCCCATCAGCATCACCACGCCGATCACCGAGAACATCGACAGCGTGGAGTTGAACATCATCAGCGCCAGCACCACGCCGATCAGCGTCAGCGGCAGTGCCGTCATCAGCGCCAGCGGCTGCAGGAAGCTCTTGAACTGGCTGGCCAGGATCATGTAGATGAAGACGATGGCCATGACCAGCGCCGACACCGCGTAGGCAAACGATTCGGCCATGTCCTTGGTCGAGCCGCTGAATTGGTAGCTGTAACCCGGGGGCAGGGCGATGCCATCCATGGCTTTCTTGATGTCGGCCGATACTTCGCCGGCCGAGCGGCCCGAGACGTTGCTGCTGAACGACACCTCACGCGTCAGGTCGCGCCGGTTGATCTGGTTGGAGCCGGTGGACTCAGTCACCTTGGCCACCTGGTTCAGGCGCACGATGCGCTGGCTGCCGTCGGCATTGGTGCCCAGCGCGAACGGAACGCGGTCCATGTCCTTTGGGCTGTTGCGGGACTCGGGCGCCAGGCGCACATTGACGTCGTAGGTCTGGTCGTCCGGCGCGCGCCAGTTGCCCACGGTTTGGCCGGCTACCAGCGTGCGCAGGGCCGCACCGATCTGCTGCACGCCCACGCCCAGGTCGGAGGCGACATTGCGCTGGACCTGCACGTTCAGCGTGGGGCTATTGGGCTTGATGCTGGAGTCCAGATCCACCAGGCCGGGAATGGGACGCAACTTCTCCATCACCAGTTGCGCCACGCGCTCCAGCTCGCCGGTGTCGGGGCCGGTCACCGAGAGCTGGATCTGCTTGTTGCCGCCGATGGAATCCAGCAGGCCGACGTGGGTGACGGTAATGCCGGGCACGCGGCGCAGGCGCTCGCGCAGCACCACGGACATGGCGTCCACGCTCAGTGTGCGCTGCTTGCGGTCCACCAGGCGCACATAGACGCTGGCGTACATCTTGCCCAGCGCGTTTCCGGTGTTGATGGTGGTCAGGGTGTAGCGCACTTCGGGGAATTCACGGATGATCGCTTCGACCTGTTTGGCACGGGCCTCGGTCACTTCCAGCGAAGACCCCACCGGGGTGTAGAAGTTCAACGAGGTTTCGGAGAAGTCCGACTTGGGCACGAACTCGGTACCCAACAGCGGCACCATGAAAATGCTGCCGACAAAGATGGCAAACGCCAGGCCCACCGTGGCCAGCTTGTGTTTCAGTGCCCAGCGCAGGATGCCCTGGTAGGCATCGGCCAGCAGCTCGGTGCCGGTGTCGAACAGGCCAGTGACGCGGCCTATGGTCTTGTCGTAGAACGTCACGGGCGGGCCCTTGCGGCCATGCGACTCGATGCTGGGGTCGTGCCAGATGGACGACATCATCGGGTCCAGCGTGAAGCTGACGAACATCGAGATCATCACGGCGGCGACGATGGTCAGGCCGAACTCGTGGAAGAACTTGCCGATGATGCCGCCCATGAAGCCGATGGGCAGAAACACCGCCACGATGGACAGCGTGGTGGCCAGCACGGCCAGACCGATTTCCTGCGTGCCGTCCATGGAGGCGTCAAACGGGGTCTTGCCCATCTGCACATGGCGCACGATGTTTTCGCGCACCACGATGGCATCGTCGATCAGCAGGCCCACGCACAGGCTCAGCGCCATCAGCGTGATCATGTTGATGGTGAAGCCCAGCATGTTCATGAACAAAAAGGTGCCGATCAGCGCAATCGGCAGCGTCAACCCGGTGATCACCGTGGAGCGCCAGGAATTCAGGAACAGGAATACGATCAGGATGGTCAGCACCGCACCTTCGATCAGCGTGCGGCGCACGTTTTCCACCGACACGCGGATCTGCCGTGAGCCGTCCATGATGGGCTCCACACGCACGCCCGGGGGCAGTTGCTTCTGGATTTCCGTCAGCGTCTTCTGCAGGCCGTCGACCACGGCAATGGTGTTTTCATCCTGCGACTTCTGCACATTCAGCAGCAGCGTGCGCTGGCCGTTGTACAGCGCCAGGCTGTCGACTTCCTGCGCGCCATCCGACACGCGGGCGAGCTGTTCTACCAGCACCGGTGCGCCGTTCTTGCGCGCCACGATGATCTTGCCGAAGTCCTCAGGGCGCTGCATGCGCGCATCGATCTGGATCACACGTTCCTGCTCCGTGGAGCGGATGGTGCCCACCGGCACGTTCTGGTTTTCGTTGCGCACGGCGGCCACCACCTGGTCCGGCGTGATGCCAAAGGATTCCAGCGCCTGCGGGTTCAGGTAGATATTGATTTCACGTGCCGTATCGCCCACCAGCGTGACCGCGCCCACACCGCGCACGTTCTCCAGGCGCTTCTTCAGGTTCTGGTCGGCCCAGTCGGAAAGTTCCACGGCGTTCATGGCGCGCACGCCCTTGACCGAGGTGTCGGGCATGACCGCCACCGACCAGATGGCGCGCGCCGCCGGGTCAAAGCGCAGTACGCGCGGCTCTTTCACCTCGTCGCGTAGCGTGGGTTTGATGGAGGCGACTTTTTCGCGCACGTCGTCCGCCGCTTTGCGGCCGTCGATTTCCAGGTTGAACTCGATGATGACCACCGACTGGCCCTGGTAGCTGCGCGAGGTCAGCGACTTGATGCCGGCAATGGAGTTGACGCCTTCTTCAATCTTCTTGGAGACTTCGCTCTCGACAATCTCTGGCGCCGCGCCGGGGTAGTCGGTGGTGATGACGACCACCGGGAAGTCGATGTTGGGGAACTGGTCTACCTGCAGGCGCTGCAGGGAGAACGCGCCCAGCACCACCAGGGCCAGCATGACCATGGTGGCGAAGACCGGATTTTTGAGGCTGACTTGGGTGAACCACATGGCTTACTGCGCCGCCGCTTTGGTTTTGACCAGCGTGCCTTCGCGCACCGTGCCGACGGTGCCGCCCAGCACATGCGCGCCTTCGGCCACGCCCTGTACGCCCACCATGGGGATGCCTGCCGCTTCGCCGCGCGCGCCCAGCGTCACCGCCTGGTGCACGACTTTGCCGTCGCTGACCACTTGCACATAGGGCTGGGGCTTGTCGGTGCGCACGGCATTCAGCGGCACGGCCAGGCCGCGGGTGGTGCCAATGGCGAGTCGACCCTGAGCAAACAGGCCCTGGCGTAAACCGGCGTCGCTGTCGACGGCCAGATAGGCCAGCACGGCCCGGCTGCCCGCGACAGCGCTGGGGTTCATGCGCACGACTTTGGCGTTCAGCGGTTTGGCGGCACCTTCAATGGTGAGTTGGGCGGTCTGGCCGACCTTCACGTCCAGCGAGTCGGTAGCGCTCAGGCTGGCTTCGAGCTCCAAGCGGCTCAAGTCCACGATTTCCACGATGCGGGCATCAATGGCCACGCGCTCGCCGGGCTGGGCCAGGCGTTGTGCGATCTGGCCGGCAATGGGCGCACGCAGCACCGTGTCGTCCAGGGATTTGGTCGCCACATCCGCACCGGCCTGGGCCGCACGGTAGTTGGCTTCGGCAGACGACAGGGTGGAGAGGGAAGAGTCCAGCGCCGTCTTGGAAATGAAGCCCTGGTCCACCAGTGAGCGGTTGTTATCGAAACTGCGCTTGGCAATGTCCACCTGGGCCTTGGCACTTTCGGCCTGCTGCTGGGCCTGGCGCACGCGCGCCAGGAATTCGGTGGAATCTACCTTGGCGACAATCTGCCCCGCCTTCACGAAATCACCTTCGCGCACCGTGAGGTCCTGCAATTCACCGGCCACGCGGGCCTTGACGACCGCCGAGTTGACGGCCTTGATCGCACCGGAGATGGCCAGGCCCTCGGAGAGCTCAATGGTCTTGACGTCGACCACATCCGAGGCAGCCAGTTCGATCGCCGCCTGCGCCATTTGTGTGGCCTGCTGGCTTTCCAGCGCCAGCTTTTGTTCCTTGCGGCTCTTCAGCACGCGCAGCGCACCCAAGACAAGAACGGCCAAGACCAGGCCAATGACGATCCATTTCAACCAGCGTTTCATGTGCACTTTTTTCTAGAGAGAGGTGTGGGAGAGGGGGCGAGAGTGGGGGGCGGCACTGATGCCATGCAGGATGGCCTGTACCTGCACCGCGATGTAATCCTGGGGCACGAGGTCCTGCTGGCGGTCGCCACAGGCGGCCAGCGAATGCTTCCACATGTTCAGGAAGATCATGGGTGCCAGCACGAGGTAAACCCCGTACTGCATGTCGAGCGGGCGGAATTCACCGCGGTCCACGCCGCGTTGCAGCACCCGGCGGACCAGATCATGGCCCGGCTGTATGACTTCCTGGTGAAAGAAGGCGGCCAGCTCGGGGAAGTTTCCGGCCTCGCTCATCATGAGCTTGGTGATGCCCGAGGCCTTGGTGGAGCCTATGCGTTCCCACCAGATGGTCATGCAGTGTTGCAGCAAGTCGGCGCTGCTGCCCTGGTAGCTGTCCAGCTCGGCGGTCCATTCGGTGAAACGCCCGGAGATGTTCTCGCGCACCACGGCCTTGAACAGCTCTTCCTTGCTGGAGAAATAGAGAAACAGCGTGCCCTTGGACACACCAGCACGCTTGGCCACCTCTTCGGCGCGTGTTGCGGCAAAGCCTTTTTCCACAAACAGGTCCAGCGCGGCGGCCAGCAGTTCGCCCGGTCGGGCTTCCTTGCGGCGTTCGCGCTTGGCCCGCACGTTGGCGGCAATTTCGCAAAAGGTTCGGGGGGCGTTCATGCGGTTAATGACTCGTTGGTTAGTAATTTAACCAATCGAGGCTATGGCGTCAAGCCGCAGGCTAGCGCTGACGCGCTTTTTATAGCGCACCGCCCCGGTAAAGTTGGGTAAAGCGCCCATGGGGCGCGCGAACTCAGCGCTGTGGACGCAGAGCCAGACCGCCCGCCAAGTGGCGCACCCAGGGGTGGCCACTGTGGCGCAGGGCTTGGGCCGCCTGCAGGCTGCGCTTTCCGCTACGGCAGAAAAATACCACCGGCCGGTCGGTCTGTCCCTGCCACTGGGTCAGGGCTTCGGCCATGCGGCTCAGCGGGACGTTGACGGCAGCGGTGCCGGCGCACTGCAGCACCTCGCCGGCCTGGTGTTCATAGACCTCGCGCACATCGACCAGTACGGTCTGGGGATGCTGCTGCAGGAAGGCCTCCAGCGCCTGCCACGGCAGGTCCAGCGTGTCATTGGCCACTGTGGTGGTCGGGGTGTTGAGGGGGAGGGCCTCGGTAGCGGGCGCCTGCATGCAGGCCTGCTGCACGGCACCGCAGCGGGCGATGGCCGCGCAGGCCTGCTCGACCAGCGCGGCACTGGTCAACGCGCCAATGGACAGGCGCACGGCCGCCGTGGTCTGCCATTCCGGCAGGCCCATGGCCTCCAGTACATAGCTGGGTGCCTCCTTGGCCGATGAGCAAGCGCTGCCGGCGCTCACGCGCAGGCCGGCCGCGTCCAGCAGGTCCAGCATGCGTTTGCTGGTCACGCCCGGCACCGCGAAGTTCAGGGTGGTGGGCAGGCTCAGGGCCAGCGGTGCGTTGAACACCAGCCCCGGGAACGCCGCCCGCAGGTTGTCAGCCAGGCGCTGGCGGTAGCCCGCCAGGGTGGCGGGCGTGGCAAAGGTGCCGCCGGTCTCCAGCGCTTCCAGCACCGCGCCCAGCGCGGCGATGCCGGCCATGTTCTCGGTGCCCGAGCGCTGGCCCATTTCCTGGCCGCCGCCGGCCATCAGCGCGGTGTAGGGGCTGCCGTGGCGCACATACAGCATGCCCACGCCCTTGGGGGCGTAGAGTTTGTGGCCGGAAAACGGGGCGTAGTCGATGCGGGTGCGGCACAGGTCCAGCGGCAGCTTGCCCAGGGCCTGCACACAGTCCACGAGCCACAGGGCCGGGCTGGCCGCCTGCTGCAGCAGGGCGTCGATGCCGGCGATGTCGGAGGTGACGCCGGTCTCGTTGTTGGCGGCCATGGTGCACAGCAGCGCGGTGTCGGGCAGCCATGTGGCCAGCGTGGCCAGGTCGTGCCGGCCGCTGGTGTCCACCGGCAGTGTGCGCAGTTCCAGGCCCAGGCCCAGCAACTGGTTCCAGTGCGCCAGCGCCTGCGGCACCGCCTTGTGCTCGGTGGCGCCGTAGACCAGCAGGCGGCCGGTGGGCCGGCCTTGTTGGCGCTGTTCGCGCAGGTGGCACAGGGCCGAGAGCACGGCCGTCTGTATGCCTTCGGTGGCCCCGCTGAGGAAAATCAGTTGCCCCGTACCGGCGCCGACGACGCGGGCAGCGCGCTGGCGCACCGTGTCGAGCAAGTCCTTGGCGCGCAGGCCGGCAGCGTGGGTGCTGCTGGGGTTGCCAAAATTGTCTGCCATGGCTGCGCAGGCTGCGGCAATGGCAGCGGGCAGTACGTGGGTGGTGGCGTTGGCGTCCAGGTAGATCTCGTGGGGCATGGCGTGTTCCAGGGCGGTGCGGTGTTGCCAGTGTAAAAACAGGGGCGGAGAAAAATATTCCAAATATTCTCCAAATTAAAGATAATTTGGAAATTAATTCTCTATTGATCGCCACCTGAGGAAAACATGCTCGATAAGCTCGACTGCCTGATTCTCGACGCCCTGCAGCACGACGGCAGCCTGTCGATTGCGCAACTGGGCGAGCGCGTGGGCCTGTCCAGCACCCCGTGCTGGAAGCGCGTCAAGCGGCTGGAAGAAGAGGGCTACATCGAGCGGCGCGTGGCCATCGTCAACCGCAAGAAGGTGGGCCTGCCGGTGACGGTGTTCGTCAGCATCCGTGCCGGCCAGCACGATGAAAAATGGCTGGCCCGCTTTGCGGCGGGCGTGGCCTTGTTGCCCGAAGTGCAGGAATTTCACCGCATGAGCGGTGATGTGGATTACCTGCTCAAGGTGGTGACTTCCAGCATCGAGGGCTACGACACTTTCTACAAGAAACTGATCCGCGTGGCCCAGCTCTCGGGCGTGTCCTCGGCGTTTTCGATGGAACAGATCAAGTCCACCACGGCCCTGCCTATGGAACTTGCTGCCAGCGTTGGCGTCTCACGCTGACTTTTCATTCATCAGGAGGACGGCATGCAGGCGACCAACGAAACACTGACACTGGGCGGGGGCTGTTTCTGGTGCACCGAGGCCGTATTCGTGCAGGTGCGCGGCGTGCTGGATGTGGAGTCCGGCTATAGCAACGGCCATCTGCGCGAGCCCAGCTACGAAGACGTCTGCACCGGTACCACCGGCCACAACGAGGTGGTGAAGCTGGTCTACGACCCGGCACAGATTTCCACGCGCGAGATCCTGGAAATCTTCTTTGTCATTCACGACCCGACCACCCTGAACCGCCAGGGCAACGACACCGGCACGCAGTACCGCAGCGGCATTTATTTCAGCACCCCGGCGCAGGAGGCGGTGGCCAAGGAGATCATTGCCGAGATGGCGGCCAGCGGCACCTACAGCCGCCCCATCGTGACCGAAGTGCGCCCGCTGGACAACTACTGGCCGGCCGAGGACTACCACCAGGACTTTTTTGCGCGCAACCCGCACCAGGGCTACTGCATGGCCGTGGCTGCGCCCAAGGTGGCCAAATTTCGCAAGACTTTTGCGCGGCTGCAAAAGGCCTGATCGCATGCAGCGCTGCCGCGGGCGCTGCTGGCAGCAGGCCGGTTTTCAAGGGTAGACTGCGGCGTGGCGACGAAAACGAATCCCCCCGGCCTGCTAGGCAAAATGGTGCAGTTCATGCGCGCACCGGGATCGGAGCGCCCGGACGCCAACGAATCCGTGCAATCGGCGGACAGCGAACGCGAAAAACTCGCCTTGCAGGAACGCATTGCGCAACGGCGCCAGGACGATCTGGTGCGCCGGCGCGAATTCAACTACCTGCGCCAGATCCGATCCATGACGCCTCAGGCCCTCTCGGGCGGCGTGCCCCGGCCCTCGCTGTTCAGCAACAGTTCCAGTTTCAACCCGGAGGAGCTGACCCCCCAGGAACGCGCCCGCACGCTGCGCAAGATTGACGCCATCGAGGCGCACATGGCCCACAACTGGGCCCAGCACAGCCGGGCCGACGAGGGGCGTCCCGTCACACCGCCGCCGGCATCTGCCGTGGTCGATGCGCCCACACCACCGGCCCCACCGCCGCCCGCTGCCAAGGCGCCTGCGCCAACCCATTCGTTTGGCGAAGCCATGGACAGCGAGATGGACCTGGACTTCACGGCCATGCTGTCGGCGACCGCCTTGGCCCCGACCCAGCCCATGGCGCTGACGCCCGAACCGGCGCCACCCGCTGCCAGCCCACCGCTGCCCACTGCCAAAGCGCCTGCCCGTACAGCGCGCGAAGAAGTAGCGCCCAACGATTTCAGCAGCAGTTTTTCCAACAGCCGGCTCACCTCGCAGGAACTCGGCGGGGGGCTGGAACCGGCCTTGCAGGAGGCCTCCATCCGCTTTGCCGACGGCGACGATGCGGGCGCAGAAGCCGCGCTGGTCGCGGTAGTGCAGGCCCCGGACGCCGATATCGAAGCCGCCCTGGCCTGCGCCGCAGCCCTGCTGGACCTGTACCGCGCCACCGACCAACCGGCCAGTTTCGAGGTGGTGGCGCTGGAATACGCCCAGCGCTTCGGGCGCTCGCCGCCGGAATGGTTTTCGGTGCCTGACCGGTTGCGCCACCATGCCGCGCCCGCAGCGGCCACAGTGCCGCAGGGTGCGTCGGGCACGTCCGTCTGGCATTGCCCGGCCCTGCTGACGCTGGCCGCCGTCGAGGCCTTGCGGGCTGGCCAGACCAGCCCCAAGTCGCGCCAGGTGCAGTGGGCCGCCTTGCAAACCGTGCAGCCCGAGGCCGTGCGCCCCCTGGCCGACACCTTCACCGCGTGGGCCGCCTTGCCGCTGGATCTGCATTTCGGTGGCGAAGAGGTGTTGAACGCGGTACTGCAGGCCGCCACGCCCTCGGGTGACCGCAGTGTGGACGCGCAATGCTGGCATCTGCGACTGGAGGCGCTGCGCATCCAGGGGCTGCACGAAGCCTTTGAATCGGCCGCGCTGGACTACTGCATCACCTACGAGGTGTCGCCGCCCAGCTGGCAGGAAGCCGACTGCACCTTTGTGCACGAATCTCCGCCGCCGGTGGTGGAAACGGCGCCCGGCGGTGACAGCCAGTTGTCGCCGTTGGACGAGGCAACGGCCCCCCCGCGCCTGCTGGAGCTGCGCGGTGAGGTGCTGGGCGACGCGGTCCCCATGCTGCAGAGCCTGCAGGTGCAGGTGCGCCCCGGCGAGCCGATGGTCATCTCGTGTGCACAGCTCATTCGCGTGGATTTTTTGGCGGCCGGCAGCGTGTTGAATTGGTTGACCGCCCACCAGGCCGAGATCGGCACCGTGCAGTTTGTGGGCGTGCCACGGCTGGTCGCCGCCTTCTTCCAGGTCATGGGCATCACCGCCGTGGCCGATGTGGTGGTGGGCCGGCAGTAGCCAGGCTTCACCGGTTCTTTACACAGTGGCGGGAAAAAGCCCGCCCGGCGTGAGGACAATGCAGGGATGATTAGCACGCGCCAACTTCAGTACTGCTACCCCGGCGGCACACCGCTGGACTTTCCCGATATCGACCTGGCCCAGGGCCAGGTGCTGCTGCTCAGCGGCCCTTCGGGCTGTGGCAAGTCCACCTGGCTGGCCCTGGTGGCGGGCCTGGTGGCCCCCACGGCCGGGCAGCTCACGGTGGCCGAGCAGCCGCTGGGTGCTCTCAAAAAGATAGCTACCGACGCATGGCGTGCAAAGGCCATCGGCTTTCTTCCCCAAAAATTGCACCTCAGCGCGGCACTTACCGTGCAGCAGAACCTGGCCATGGCCCAATGGGCCGCGCACCAGGCAGAAGACGCGGCCCGCATCCACGCGGCGCTGGACGCCCTGGGCGTGGCCGATCTGGCGCGGCGTCTGCCGGCCCAGCTCTCGGGTGGGCAGGCGCAGCGCGTGGCGCTGGCGCGTGCCGTGCTGCTACAGCCGCGCGTGATCCTGGCCGACGAGCCCACCGCCAGCCTGGACGACGAGGCCGCCGCCGATGCGGTGGGGTTGCTGCTGGCCACCGCACGCCTGCACCAGTCCACCCTGGTGATCGCCACGCACGATGCCCGTGTGGCGGCCCTGATCCCCGTGAATTCTGAAGGCCAAATCGGCTTCCAGCCCTTGCGGCTTGTGCGCAAGCAGCTATTGAATGCATAGCATGAAGACCCTCTTTTTTGCCTGGCGCTACCTCTGGTCCCGGCCCCTGGGTGCGGCGCTGAACCTGCTGTTGCTGAGCCTGGGGCTGGCTTCCATCACCTTTTTGCTGCTGGTGGGCTACCAGCTCGACAAGGCCTTTGACCGCGACCTGGCGGGCATAGACGCCGTGGTGGGCGCCAAGGGCAGCCCCATGCAGCTCATCCTCTCGGGCGTGTTCCACATCGACGTGCCGCCCGGCAACATCCCGCTCAAGGCGGTGCGCGCGCTGGAAAAGCATCCCCTGGTGGCCGGCATCATCCCGATCAGCCTGGGCGACAACCTGCAGGGCTTTCGCATCGTAGGCACCTCGCAGGACTACATCACCCATTACGAGGCCACGCTGGCCGGCGGGCAGCTGTGGGACAAAGGCAAACCCATGCAGGCCGTGCTGGGCGCCACCGTCGCCAAAAAGCTGGGGCTGGCTGTGGGGCAGCGCTTCATCGGCGCACACGGCCTGGGCGCCGGCGGCCACAGCCACGGCGACAACCCCTACACCGTGGTCGGCATCCTGGCGCCCAGCGCCAGCGTGCTGGACCGCCTGATCCTGACCGACACCACCTCGGTCTGGAAGGTGCACGAGGACTACACCGCCTCCCCCGACGACACCGAAGAAGACCGCAAGGTGATGGAGGACGAGCGCGAGATCACTTTGGCGCTGGTGCAGTACAAAACGCCGCTGGCGGCCATGAGCTTTCCGCGCTACGTGAACACCAGCACCGAGATGCAGGCTGCCGCTCCCGCCGTGGAGATCAGCCGCCTGCTGCACATGCTGGGCCTGGGCACCGATGTGCTGCGCGCCTTTGCCGGCGTGCTGCTGCTCACCGCCGGCTTGAGCGTGTTCATCGCCCTGTGGAGCGCGGTGCGTGAGCGCCGCGGCGACCTGGCGCTGTTGCGCATGCTGGGCGCGTCGCCGGCCAAGGTGGCGGCCCTGCTGCTGTGCGAGGCGCTGTGGCTGGGGCTGCTGGCTGCCGTGCTGGGCCTGCTGCTGGGCCAGGCCTTTGCGGCGGCGCTGGCCTGGTTGCTGCAGCTCGACAATTCGCTGCTGATTGGCGGCATGGTTTGGCCTGCGGAGTTGGGGCTGGTACCCCTGCTGGCGCTGGGGGTGTCCTGCGGCGCGGCCCTGCTGCCGGCGCTGGGGGCCTACCGTGTGAGCGTGCTGGAACTTCTTCAATCGAGGTAAATCTATGAAAAAAAGCCTTCTATCCCTTGTACTGCTTGCGCAAGCAGCTACGTTTTCGATAGCGGCTGACGTCAAGCTGGACAAGGAAACCCAGCAGGACATCGCCCGCCACCGGGCCATGGCCCAGGCCCATGAGGCCGCTGCCAAATGCCTGGAAGCGGGCAAGTCCGACACGGTCTGCGAGCAGGAACTGCAGCAGGCCTGCAAAGGCCTGGCCATAGGCAAGTTTTGCGGAATGAAGCACGAGCACTAAAATCCCATCCTTGGAGGTTTCACCATGAAACGCATTGCACTGCTACTTTCCCTGGCGGCCCCGGTCGTCGGTCTGGCCCCAGTGGGCGCGCAAGCCCAGCTCAGCGCGCCGCTGGCTGGCAGTGGCATACCCATGGGCACCGGTGCTGGCGTGCACGGCGCCAACAGCCCCTTTGCGCCGCTGGCCGACCGTGCCGACGTGCTGCCCTGGTCGGTGCTGACCGCTGTGAAAACCAAGGTCGAAAAAAACCGCATCCTGCCGATCTTCCCCACCTCCATCCAGGCCCTGAACCAGAAGAACCAGCGCATCCAGGGCTTCATGATGCCGCTCGATCCCGGCGAAAAGCAGAAGCACTTTTTGCTGAGCTCCGTGCCCCTGACCTGCGCCTTCTGCGTGCCCGGCGGGCCTGAGAGCATGGTCGAGGTCAAGACCAAAAACCCGGTCAAATACTCCATGGAAGCCGTGGTCGTGGAAGGCCAGTTTGCCGTGCTCAACGACGATCCCTATGGCCTGTACTACCGCATCACCAATGCGGTGGCGGTGAAGTAAAACCGCCAACCAATGCCGCTGGACCACCCGGTCGTCTCTTCGCTGCTGCCGGTGGTCCTGCTGATTGTGGTGGGCCTAGTCAGCGGCCGACTCAAGCTGATCCGCCAGGAGGCGGTGCGCGATCTCTCCAATCTTGTCTTCCTCGTCCTCACGCAGGCGCTGCTGTTTCGCACCATGAGCAGCGTGCGTGTACAGGAGCTGGATTTCCAGCCGGTGTCGCTTTACTTCGCCGTGGCCGTGGGCCTGTTTGCCGCGCTGCTGCTGGTGCAGGGCCCGAGCAGTCGCACCGCCGTGCTGGCGCTCTCCGGCACCTTCAGCAACACGGTGATGATCGGCATTCCGCTGGTCGGCCTGGCCTATGGCAAAGAGGCGCTGGTGCTGCTGTTCACGTTGATTTCGCTGCACGCGCTGGTGCTGCTGAGCATGGCCACGGTGGTGCTGGAGCTGCTGCACACGCGTGAGCAGGTGCAGGCCGGCCAGGTGCCCGCGCGCAACCGTGTGGCGACCATCGCCATGGCGGTGCGCAACGCCGTGGTGCACCCAGTGCCCATGCCCATCATTGCCGGCCTGCTGTTCGCACAGACCGGCTGGACCTTGCCCGCCGTGGTGGACCGGCCCCTGCTGCTGCTGGGCAATGCCTTTGGCCCGGTGGCGCTGGTGCTGGTGGGCGTGACGCTGTCGCAGGCCTCTATCGGATCCAACCTCAAGGGCGCGCTGGCCATCTCGGCCGTCAAGACATTGCTGCACCCCGCGCTCATGGCGCTGGCCGGCTATGCATTTGGTTTGCGCGGCCTGTCACTCACTGTGCTGGTGGTGGCCGCATCGCTGCCCATCGGTGCCAACGTGTTCCTGTTCGCCCAGCGTTACCAGAAGGCCGAAGACCTGGTAACGGCCAGTGTGGCCGTGTCCACGCTGGTGGCACTTTTGACGGTCACGCTGGTGATGACGCTGGTGCCGCTGATCGCGGGGTGAAGAAGGCTGGCCGCGCCAGTGGCATTGCCGCCCTGGCTTGTTCATGCACAGTTTTGCGAGAACAGTCGGCATTTTCATAGGTGCTGCGTTTTCATCGCATGCCGGAAGTCAGTTATAAATCAAACACTTAAACAGAGGGCGGGGAGGCCATCATGGTGCGAAACACAGTTGTTCATGCGACTTGCTTGATGTCCATAACACTTTAGGCACCGCTTATGGCAACCTCCTTTCGTCATTCCGCCGGCTTCGGAAAGCGCATCGAGTATTGGGTTGTCGGGCTCATGCTCAAGCACGGGCTGGATGTGTACTTGCCGCTCGTGGATGACGACGCCATTGATGCAGTTGTGAAGCGTCCAGACGGCTCGTTCGTTGAGGTTCAGATCAAAGCCAGGTCCAGTACGGTCAAGCTAGGTGACGGAGCACTCTTTGCTGCTATTACTCACGAACCGAGGAGCAACTACTACTTCTTGCTCTACTCTGAGCGCCACGAAATAATGTGGCTGTTGTCATCGGCAGAATTCATCGCCGAGGCGGTGCAAAACAAGACCGGCGCGAACGCAGGTAAGAGAAGTCTTTGGTTCAACGGCACGAAGATCAACAAGCAGTCTGGCATCCGCGAGGAGTACATCAAGGAGCGCTACTTCAAGTACATCACCAAGGACTTCTCGCGTCTGCTTGCTGGCGATGCGACCTAGCCCTTCATTCAACACGGACAAAAATGCTTCGCTGTTTTTCCGATTAACCTGGGTGTTACCTTTCACTAGCCATGTCTAGAACACGCGACATCATCGAAGAGATCGCCCAAGTACGCCAACGCAGGAGGTTTGGCCGGGCTATAGCCGAGTTGCCTCTCCGCCTCTTCGCACTAGAACGAGCATTCAAAGAGCATGACCAAAAGAACGAAGAGCTGACACGCTACTTCCCAGTTGCGTTGGTCGCTTGTATCGAAGGCTACTTTCGCCTCGCGATCAAAGAGCTAGTGGATGTAGGTGAGCCGTACATCACAAATGCCGAACGGCCCGCTTCTTCGATCAAACTCGATTTCTCGGTAGTCAGGGCAATTCATGGCAAGGCGGTAACAGTCGGAGAACTCGTAGGTCACAGTGTTCCGTTGAGCCGTCTCGATCACGTCGAGTCGTCGATGAGTAGCCTCCTTGGTGTTTCCTTCCTAGATCGCATGAGAACAATCGCAGACCGATGGGAGCACGAAGTTCGCGGCGCGCCGAAAAAGCCAATCCTCTCAAACCCTGATGATGTCTTCGCCGGTGTTGCCAAAACATTCGAGCTACGACACATCATCTGTCATGAGATCGCTTCGGCGCATGAAATTTTGTACACAGAAGTGGCGCACTGTTTTGAATGCTGCGTCGCGTTCCTAAGGGCTGCCGATGAGCTTGTATCTGAGACTCTGCATCCTGGTGCACCGCTCACTCAAAGTGACATGAATATTGCGGCTGGAGAGTTGCTTGCCGATGCGCGCCAGAGCATGGCGCAAGCGGTATCTGAGTTGCGCGCCCGACTTTCCGGAGATGATTTATTGGCCTTTGATGGCGCCCAAGCGATTTGGGAGAAGGCGTGCACAGCATGGGCTGAGTTTGACGCGATAGAGGTGAAAGGTGGAACCATGTGGCCTACCGTTCGTGCCGGGTCAGAGACAGCGCTTGTTAAAAGTCGCATAGAGGAACTGCGCTCATACAGGCGTATGTCGGACTGAGCGACAAAACCTAATCCTTTACAGGGACTTCCCCACAAGCACAAGAAACTGACCGATAGATTGGCTGTTGGGGAAGCGCCTGCTTTTTTATCCGGCATCTAAAGTGGGATCGCATGTATCCCGTGCCGCCCTTCGGCTAGTTCAGGACAGGCCATGGAATCTGCGCCACCGCTGCACCCATCGGTAAAAGCGGCAGACAGGCCTCGCTTTCACGCCAGCTTGAACGGCAACGTACGCGGTGTCTTCCCCGTGAGCTTGGCAATCGCGTTGGCAAACGCCGGCGCCAGCGGCGGCAGACCAGGTTCGCCCATGCCAGTGGGCGCATCGGCGCTGGGCACGATGTGCACAGCGATCTTGGGCATGTCGGGCATGCGTGCCACCGTGTAGTCGTGGAAGTTACTTTGTTCCACGCGCCCGTCCTTGAAGGTGATGGCTGCGCCGGGCAGGCAGGTGCCCAGGCCCATCAGCGCGGCGCCTTGCACTTGTGCCTCGATGGTCTTGGGGTTGACGGCCAGGTTGCAGTGCACGCCGGCGGTCACGGCGTGCAGTTTGGGCACGCCCTTGGTGACCGAGGCCTCGGCCACATAGGCCACCACGGTGTTGAACGACTCATGCACCGCCACGCCCCAGGCCTGGCCCTTGGGCAGCTTGCGTTTGTTGTAGCCGGATTGCTCGACCGCCAGCATCAGCGCGGCCTTGTGGCGCGGGTGCTTGTCGCCCATCAGCGCCAGGCGGTAGGCGACCGGGTCCTGGTGGGTGGTGCGGGCGATCTCGTCGACCAGCGTTTCCATCACATAGGCCGTGTGGGTAGAGCCCACACTGCGCCACCACAGCACCGGCACGTTGTCCTTGGGGTGGTGCACCGACAGGCGCATGGGCACTTCGTACGGATCGCGCATGCCCTCGGTGATGGTGCCGTCTATGCCGTCCTTCAGCATCATTCCTTCAAACGGTGTGCCCATGGCAATGCTCTGGCCGACGACCACGTGGTCCCAGGCCAGCACCTTGCCCTTGGCATCAAAACCAATCTCGGCGCGATGCACATGCATGGGCCGGTAGTAGCCGCCGCGGATGTCGTCTTCGCGGCTCCACAGCACGCGCACCGGGGCGGTGATGCCCGCTGCCATAGCCAGCTTGGCGACGGTACAGGCTTCGACCACATAGTCCGCCGTGGGCACGGCGCGGCGGCCAAAGCCACCGCCCGCCATCTGCACGTTGATCTTGACGTTTTGCGGCGCCACGCCCAGCACCTTGCCTGCGGCCATGGCGTCAAAGCCAGGCATTTGTGTGCCCAGCCACAGCATGGCTTTGGCGTCTGCGCCCTGGCCGGTGACTTGCACCGTGCAGTTCAGCGGTTCCATCGGCGCGTGCGCCAGGTAGGGGAAGGTGAACTCCGCGCTGATCTTCTTGGGGGCCTTGGCCAGTGGTGCCATGTCGGCGTTGAACTTCACCGGGCCGGCTTTGTGGGCCAAGGCCTTGTAGCTGGCGAGTTGCGCCACGCTGTCGGCTTTCTCGACGCCCGAGGTGTCCCATTCCAACTTCAGCGCATCGCGGCCTTGTTTGGCAGCCCAGTAACCTTGGGCGACGATGGCCACGCCTTCGCCGCCCCGGTCGGTGGGCATGCGCAGCACGGCCTTGACGCCGGGAACGGCCTTGGCGGCAGCGTCGTCCACGGATTTGAGCTTGGCGCCGAACACCGGTGGGTGCGCCACCACGGCGGTCAGCATGCCGGGCAGGCGCACGTCGATGCCGTAGGACTGTGTTCCGGTGGATTTGGCCGGCGCGTCCAGCCGGCCCGTGGCCTTGCCGATGAGGCGGAAATCCTTGGCGTCCTTGAGCGCCACCTTTTGTGGCACCGGCATTTTCATGGCGGCTTCGGCCAGTTCGCCGTAGCCCAGTGTCTTGCCGCCCGGGCCCATCACTTTGCCGTTTTCTGTGCGCAGCGTGGCCGCATCCACGCCCCATTGCGCGGCGGCGGCAGACACCAGCATCGCGCGGGAGCGGGCACCGAGCTCGCGGTATTGCAGGTAGGAGCGGGCAATGGAGCCGGAGCCGCCGGTCAGGTGGATGCCATAGGCGGGGTCTACATAGGCCGGGTCTGCATCGCCATGCACCGCACGCACTTTGCTCCAGTCGGCGTCCAGCTCTTCGGCCAGCGCCATGGGCAGCGCGGTCAGCACGCCCTGGCCGAATTCGAGGCGGTTGACGGTGACGGTGGTGTTGCCGTCCTTGTCGATGCCGACAAAGGCGCCGGGTTGTTGAAAGGGTTTGAGGCCATCGGCCGCTGCCGGTGCGCCTTGTGCGCCAGCCACCAGCGGGTAGGCACCGAGTGCGAAGCCGGAGGCCACGCTGAGCTTCAGAAAGGTGCGCCGGGGCAGGGCGCCATCTGCTATCGATTTAGGAGCTGTCTGCGCATGCTGCATGCGCGCTAGAAGCCCTTTTGGCAGTTGGTCCGCCAGATCGCCGAATGCTTGATTGAAGTGCATGATGGGTACCTCGTGTTTCAGGCCAGAGACTGGGCAGCGGCGTGGATCGCGCTGCGCACGCGGGCATAGGTGCCGCAGCGGCAGATGTTGCCGGCCATGGCGGCGTCGATGTCCGCGTCCGTGGGTTTGCGGTTGCCTTGCAGCAGCGCGGTGGCGCTCATGATCTGGCCGCTCTGGCAGTAACCGCACTGCGCCACGTCATGGGCCACCCAAGCTTGTTGCACGGCTTTGCCCACCGGGTTGCTGCCCACGGCTTCGATGGTGGTGATCTTCTGGCCCACGGCGCTGGAGGCGGGTGTGATGCAGGAGCGAATCGCCGCGCCGTTGAGGTGCACGGTGCAGGCGCCACATTGGGCCGCGCCGCAGCCGAACTTGGTGCCGGTCATGCCCAGCGTGTCCCGCAGGGCCCACAGGATGGGGGTGGAAGGGTCGGCGTCTACCGCCGTGTCTTTGCCATTGATGTTGAGCGTGAGCATGGGGTGCGTCCTTTCGTCCAAGGGCGCAGACTACTCCAAATCGAACAAAATTGCTTAGGGCAACGCTGAACAAGTACTCCCGTTCGGACTGAGCTTGTCGAAGTCCTCAGCAAGTGCTTGATTTGTACGCGCTGCGTTTCGACAGGCTCAACGCGAACGGACTTATTCAGCAAAGCGCTTAGGGTGCCAGGCGTTCTCGCAACCAGCTTTGGTCGGACTGCAGGCGGTACTGCAGCCGGTCGTGCAGGCGGCTTTTGCGGCCTTGCCAGAACTGCCAGGTGTCGGGCACCAGGCGGTAACCACCCCAGTGCGGCGGGCGCGGCGGTTGCAGCAAAAACTGCGCGGCGTATTTGGCCGCATTGGCCACCAGCACGCCGCGCCCGGCAATCACCTGGCTTTGCGGCGACGCCCAGGCGCCTATGCGCGAGTCCAGCGGGCGGCTCTTGAAATAGGCGTCGCTCTCCTCGTCGCTGACCTTTTCCACGCGGCCTTCGATGCGCACCACGCGTTCCAGTTCCACCCAGTGGAACTGCAGCGCGGCATACGGATTGCCGGCCAGTTCCTGGCCCTTGCGGCTGTCGTAATTGGTGTACCAGACGATGCCTTGCGCGTCATAGCCTTTGATGAGCACGATGCGGGTGCTGGGGCGCAGGTCGTGGCCCACGGTGGCCAGCGTCATGGCGTTGGGTTCGGGCACCTGGGCGGCCATGGCTTCGGTCAGCCACTGGTCAAACTGTTGCAGGGGGTCGGCGTGGGAGGCGCCCTCGTCGAGTTCGGCACGTTCGTAGCTTTTGCGGAGGTCGGCAATGGAGGTCATGCGGGAAGTATAGAGAGACGCACCGTTCATGCTGCACCTGCAGCAAGGCACTGTCTCAATTTGAGAAAACCTGCAGCCGTATTAGGGCTAACCCGCAAACCCGGCGGGCGGGGCAAGACTACGCTTCGCCTGCGAAAGTCCTATTCCACTGAGGAGACACCCCCATGAGCGTCAAATTCCACGTCAATGGCAAGGCAGTGACTGCCAATGCCGAACCCGACACCCCGCTGCTGTGGGTGATCCGTGATGAGCTGGGCATGACCGGCACCAAGTTTGGTTGCGGTGCGGCCCTGTGCGGCGCCTGCACCGTGCATGTGAACGGCACGCCGGTGCGCTCCTGCCAGACCCCGCTGTCCACTGTGGCGGGCAAGAAGGTGGCCACGGTCGAAGGCCTGTCCAAGAACAACACCCACCCGTTGCAGGTGGCCTGGATCAAGCACGACGTGCCGCAGTGCGGCTACTGCCAGTCGGGCCAGCTCATGAGCGCCGCGGCGCTGCTTGCCGGCAACAAGAACCCGACGGACGCCGACATCGATGCCGCCATGAGCGGCAACCTGTGCCGCTGCGGTACCTATCCCCGCATCAAGGCCGCCATCAAGGATGCGGCCTCCACCATGCGCAAAGCCTGAGGAGAAGCACCATGACTTCCATTACCAACGCTTCCCGTCGCGATTTCCTCAAGACCACCACGGCCCTGGCGGGCAGCGGCTTTCTCATGGGCATCAGCCTGCCCGGTGCGCTGCAGGCGGCCGGCACCGTGCACACCCCCAATGCCTGGGTGCACATTGCCGACGACAACACCATCACGCTGATCTCGGCGCGCTCGGAGATGGGGCAGGGCGTCTACACCTCCATGCCCATGCTGATTGCCGAAGAACTCAACGTGGACCTGCGCAAGGTCAAGGTGCGCATTGCCCCGCCCAACGCCAAGCTCTATGGCAACCCGCTCCTGGGCGGCCCGCAACTCACCGGTGGCTCCACCTCGGTGCGCGACGGCTGGGAGAAGCTGCGCATAGGCGGCGCCCAGGTGCGTGAAATGCTCATCACCGCTGCGGCGAACAAGTGGAACGTGGACCGCTCCACCCTCAAGGCCGAAAACGGCATGGTGATCGGCCCCAAGGGCAAAAAGGCCACCTATGGCGCACTGGCCGCCGATGCGTCCAAGCTGCCCGTGCCCGAGAAAGTCGCCATCAAGGACCCCAAGGATTTCACCATCGTGGGCAAGCGCACCAAGCGCCTGGACACGCCCATGAAAGTCAATGGCTCGGCCCAGTTCGGCATCGACGTGAAGCTGCCCGGCATGGTCTACGCGGCGCTGGAGCAGTGCCCGGTGATTGGCGGCAAGGTCAAGTCGTATGACGCGAGCCGGGCCAAGTCCATGCCCGGCGTGATCGCCGTGGTGGAAATCCCCGACGGTGTGGCCGTGGTGGCCGACAGTTGGTGGCGTGCCAACACAGCGCGCAAGACCGTCAACGTGACCTGGGACGAAGGCGCAGGCGCTGCGCTCAACGAGAAGGCCATGCTCGACGGCCTGCGCGGCGCCGCCAAGACCGGCACTCCCATTCCGCTGAAGGCTGTGGGTGACCCGGAGGCTGTGATCGCTGCTTCCAGCAAGGTCATCCGTGCCGAGTACGCCAGCCAATTGCTTTCGCACTCGCCGCTGGAGCCCATGAACTTCACCGCCGACTACAGCAACGGCAAGGTGCGCCTGATCGGCCCTACGCAGTGGCAGGACGCGGCGCAAAGCGCCATTGCCGCCGCCGTGGGTGTGAAGCCCGAAGACGTGAGTGTGGAAACCACCTTCCTGGGCGGCGGGTTCGGCCGGCGCATCGACATCGACTTCATCATCCAGGCCGCGCAAATCTCCAAGGCGGTGGGCAAGCCGGTCAAGCTGGTGTGGTCGCGCGAGGACGACATGACGCACGACTTCTACCGCCCGCAGGCCATCCACACCATGGCCGCCGCGCTGGGGGCCGATGGCAAACCCACGGCCATGACCTTCCGCCTGACCTCGCAATCGGTCACGGGCCGCGTGTTTGGCCTGCCGGGCGAGGTGCAAGACCCGCTGATGACCGAAGCCGCCGTGGCGGCCTACGAGATTCCGGCCTCGCGCCACGACATCGTCAAGCACGACGCGGGCCTGCGCGTCGGCTACTGGCGCTCGGTCAGCCACGCGCTCAATGCCTTTGCCAATGAAAGCTTTGTGGACGAGCTGGCTATGGCGGCCGGCAAAGACCCCTACGCCTACCGCATGAGCCTGCTGGAAAAGCAGCCGCGCTTTGCCAATGTGCTCAAGCTGGCCGCCGACAAGGCCGGCTGGGGCACGCCGCTGCCCGCAGGCCGGGCGCGCGGCATTGCGCTGATGGAAGGCTACGACACCTACATGGCCCAAGTGGCCGAGGTGAGCCTGGAAGGCGGTGCCGTCAAGGTGCACAAGGTCACCGTGGCCGCCGACCTGGGCCGCATGGTCAACCCCGACACGGTGGAGGCGCAAATCCAGTCCAGCATCGTCTTCGGCCTGGGGGCCGCCACCATGCAGGAGATCACGCTGGTCAACGGCCGTGTGCAGCAGACCAACTTCCACCAGTTCCCGCTGGTGCGCATGTACGAGACGCCGCAGATTGACATTACCCTGGTCAACAGCACCGAGAAGCCCGGCGGCATTGGCGAGCCCGCCACGGCCCTGGTGGCACCGGCCATTGCCAACGCGGTGGCCACGCTGACCGGCAAGCGCGTGCGCAAGCTGCCCATCACCGAAGCGGCCATCCGCGCGGCGTGATGCACGCAGTGTCCTGAACCAGCGTACATTGCGCCTATGGAAAGTCTGGACCTACGGGTATTGGGAGACGCGCTGGCTTGGAAACAGGCCGGCCATGCGGTCACGCTGGTCACGGTGGTAGAGACCTGGGGCAGCGCGCCGCGCCCGCCCGGGGCGCTGTTGGCCGTGCGCGACGACGGCGTGGTCAGCGGCTCAGTTTCGGGCGGCTGTGTGGAGGACGACCTCATCGCCCGCACCAAGGCCGCGCTCAACCAGCCATCCGCCACCCGGCCCACCCAGCCGTCCATGATGGCCTATGGCGTCAGCAAGGAAGAAGCGGCGCGCTTTGGCCTGCCCTGTGGTGGCACGCTGCGCCTGGTGCAGGAGCCGCTGCACAACACGGCCTGGATCAGCGAGGTGCTGCAACGCACGGCCAACCACCAACTGGTGGCGCGCACGCTGACGCTGGCAACCGGTGTGGTGACCTTGCATGACGCTGTGCGTGGCCAGGCCATGCAGTTCAATGGCTCCACACTCACCACCCTGTTTGGCCCACGCTGGCGCCTGCTGCTGATCGGTGCCGGCCAGCTCTCGCAGGCCGTGGCCGGCATGGCTACCGCGCTGGACTTTGAGGTGCTGGTGTGCGACCCGCGCGAAGAGTACGCCAGCATGGTGGCCGCCATGCCCGGCGTGCGCCGCGTCGAGGGCATGCCCGACGACGTGGTGCGCGCGCTGCAAGTAGACGCCCACACCGCCGTGGTGGCCCTCACGCATGACCCCAAGCTTGACGACATGGCTCTGCTCGAAGCCCTGGGCAGCGACGCGTTCTACGTGGGTGCCCTCGGTTCGCGCCGCAACCAGGACGCACGCAAGAAGCGCCTGGCCGAGCACTTTGACTTGGCTGCGGTCCAACTGGCCCGCCTGCACGGCCCGGTGGGTTTGAAGATTGGTGCACGCACCCCGGCCGAGATTGCGGTGTCCATCCTGGCCGAAATCATCCAGGTCAAAAACACCCAGGCCACGCCCGCCGCGGCCCACGCCGCGTCGAGCTGTGCCACCTGAGGCGCAGTCCCCGCTGGTCAGCGCAGAGGAGGCACAGCACCTGCCCGTGGTGCTGGTGCTGGCCTCGGGCCGCGGCGAGCGCTTCACCGCATCGGGCGGCACCACCCACAAACTGCAGGCCGACCTGTGTGGCAAACCCGTGCTGCAACACACCCTGGACGCCGTGCGCGCCAGCGGCCTGCGCTGGCACCTGGAAGACGCCGGCCACCCCGGCATGGGCGACAGCATCGCCGCCGCCGTGCGCGCCACGCGCAGCGCATCGGGCTGGATGGTGCTGCCCGCCGACCTGCCGCTGATCCGCCCGCAAACCCTGGTGGACATTTCACGCGCGCCCATGGCGATGAATGTGCTGGTGCCCAGCTTTGAAGGCCAGCGCGGCCACCCGGTGCGCTTCGCCGCCGTGTGCGGCGACGCACTCGCCAATTTGCAGGGAAATCAGGGTGCAGCCAAGGTGGTGACTGCGCAGACAGCTATGAAATTCATAGTGACCGACGCGGGCTGTGTGGTGGATATTGATACGGTCGAGGACTTGCGCAGGGCAGTGGGGCTGTTGTCTGGGCGGACAGAAGCCTTTACAAAGTCTGCATGGTCAAAGCATCCGACGGACTGACCGTTCATCAGATATAAAACAGGTAGGCCCCTGAGAACGGTTCCCCATCTCGGACAAGCTCCAAGGAGACAAAGTGACTCGTCAAATCGTCTTCACGTCAAAGGCCGCAAAGCCGCCGCCTACGTACAGCCAGGCAGTCAAGGCAGCTGGTTTGGTGTTCGTCTCCGGCACCGCACCAGTTGATCCGGCATCAGGTGCAATTACAGGCACATCCATTCAGGAGCAAACACGCCAGTGTCTGACCAACATACAAGCTATCCTTGAAGAAGCAGGCAGCTCGCTAGACAAGCTTGTCAGCGTTACCGTCGTGCTTGCGGACGAGGATGACTTCGCGGGTATGAACGAGGAGTGGCTCAAGTGGTTTCCCTCAGAGCCGCCGGCTCGGCAAGGAGCCAAACTACCTGCGCGTATCCCTGGGCTGAAGGTTTCCATTGCGGCAATCGCTGAGGCCTAACCCTCCATCGAGCTGACGTGCCCCGACAAGCCAGATCACGCTGCTCATGCCAAACGTTAGGCGCCGAATGAAAGCACAGCGAGCATTCGTTCCAGTGTTGTTTGCGGTCGTGCTTGGTGCCACGCTATGGCTCACGACCGCAGCACTCTCGGGCAAACGCGAAGCCTGGGATTCCGCGATGTACTGGCTACTTGCTTATCCCATTTCGCTACTGGCCTGCGCTTACCTCGGCTATGCAAATCCGGAGCGTCCTTGGCGCTGGGCACTCGTTCTTTTTGAAGCACAGCTCATCGCCATGTGCTTTCGCAATGGCGAGCTCGGCGGTCTCTTGCCACTTGGGATAGTACTGTTTGCCATACTGGCTCTGCCGGGCGTTCTCGTTGCAAGCCTGGCCGCTCGTAGAAGTAGCAGGTCCTCTGACGGAGCCGCCTAGTGGCTTGCGCGCTACCACTAGAGGCATCAGGTAGTCACTGCGGCGCTAGCCAAAAGGGCAGGCAGTTCGTCTCGGTGCCTAGCCCTTCAATCAACCGGATGTGCCCCGGCAAGCCGCTTATCTCCAACCTTGCGGCTATTGATATTTATGCGGCATTGCCGCGAAAATTGGGCCGTTGAAATCTCATCCAAATGGGAGTTGACCGACTACGACGAATGCGTCACGGTGGAACGCCCTGAGCCCAAGGGGACACATCATGCAATGGATCATGGCCGACGAAGTCAATGAGTTGATACCTCTGCCGTCCGGCTATTCCTTTGCGCAGCTGCAAAGCCAGGAGGTTCCTGCCCTGATTGCGAACATTCAGAAATGGCACCCGGACATCTCCATCGGGGCGGGGAGCTCCTACATCCGCGAGCAGTTCTACCAAGAGAAGGTGTATTTGGCCGGTGGTGTAGAGAAGGACATCTTTGTTCTGTTGCTCAAGTTCGGCGGCGAGATGGTCGGCATTTGGTCGTACGAGCGCGAGCCAGATGCCCTGGCGGTGTATGCGCGGTTGCTCATCATCGATCCGGCGCACCGGGGCGCGAAAGTCGCTTTGCATTGCATGGCCGGAACGGAGCGGCTATGCAGGGCAGGTGGCGCGGAGTTCGTATACACCATGGCCACCCTGAAGATGCCCCAGATGCAGGTCGCACTGGAGCGTGCGGGATACCTGCTCTTGGGCTTCGCGCCGGGCTATGACCGGGAGGTCGTCGCAGATGGCGAGGTAAAACGCGTGGTCGAGGCGGTCTATGGCAAGGTGCTGGTGAAGCCAGACGCCATCCTGTGGCCGGACCCCAAGAACCTCACTCCCGGGACTCTCGCACTCTTCGAGATGATGTTTCCCGTGGCATCGCGCAGCGACGTTGCCTAACCGTTCTATATGGACTCCCCCACCAGCGGAAGAAACTGACCGGTTGTTGTTGGGGAAGCACCTGCAGTTGTATATCCGGCGTCAAAGGTGGGCTCTGTGGTGGCCCGTGTCGACATGGAATCTGCGTCACCAATGTGCTATTTGCTACGCACGGCTGCAAACAAGCCGGACGAGTTATCGGCGTCTAGCGGTGTGGGGTGAGCCAGCTATGGTGGTCGATCCATCCCGTCGCAACATGTGATGGGTGGGCTGTGACGCAGGTGCATGTTCACGGCGTCTTGGGGGCCGTTGTGCGGAAGGAGGCATTTCCGATGAATGAGCTTGAACAACTGGAAGCCATATTGCGTTCGCGGCCGGCGTCCCCCTCCATTGCGCAACGTCGGGCGGCGTACGAAGCGCTGGGAGATACCTTCGCCTTGGCGGCGGATGTCCGTACGGAACAGGTAAGCGCGTGCGGTGTTCCCGCGGAGTGGACGTCGACGCCCGTTGCGAGTACCAGCGAAGTCATCCTCTACCTGCACGGCGGGGGTTATGCCTGTGGCTCGTTGAAGAGTCATCGGCACCTCGTGAGTGAGGTGGGGCGTGCGGCAGCGATGAGGACGCTCGCCCTCGATTACCGGCGCGCCCCTGAGTTTCCGTTTCCGCATGCCCTGGAAGATGCGGTCAGTGGATTTCAATTTCTCGTGGATTCCGGTTTCAAACCTAGTCAGATCGCGGTTGCCGGCGACAGCGCTGGAGCGGGCCTGGTGGTGGCCTTGCTTGTACGACTGAAAGAGCTGGACATGCGGCAGCCCGCCTGTGCACTTCTTTTCTCGCCCTGGGTCGACATGACAGCGACCGCAGACAGCTACAGCCGCAACGCGAAGCGAGATCCGGTGCTCAACCGCGAAGTCATGCAATTTTTTGCCGAACAGTACCTTGGAACGCGCGCACGAGAGATGCCTCTCGCGTCGCCGGTTTTCGCCGATCTGCGTGGCATCGCGCCCCTGACGATCTTTGTCGGGAGCACGGAGGCCTTGCTGGATGACGTGATCGCCCTCACCCGTGCAGCGGGTCTTGCCGACGTAAGCGTACGGTTGGAGATTTGGCCGAAGATGTTTCACATCTGGCCCAACTACCATCCAGTGTTGGCACAAGGCAGGCAAGGGGTCACCAGAGCGGGAAGGTTGCTGCGTGAAGCCGTGGAGGCAGCTTCGGGCGACGCAGGCTAGCTTCAGGGCGGTGTGATGGGCCGGTGTGCGCTCTTATACTGGCGGAATGAACGAGTTGGTACATTCCAAAAAAGCAGCGACCACACGGCGCAAGACCGCAGTGGTGGGGAAAACGGTGAAGACCGCCAAGGCACCCGCCTCGCGTACCAACGATCCGGCCCGCACCATGGCCGGCATCCTGGAAGTGGCAACGCAGGAGTTTGCCGCCAAGGGCCTGAGCGGCGCGCGCATCGATGCGATTGCCGAGGCCACGCACACCAGCAAGCGCATGATTTACTACTACTACGGCAGCAAAGAGGGGCTGTACGTGGCGGTGCTGGAGGAGTCGTACCGGCGCATGCGGCAAATCGAGTCGGAGCTGCACCTGGAAGACCTGGCGCCCGAGGCGGCGCTGCGCCGGCTGGTGGAGTTCACCTTCGACCATCATGCACAGAACGAGGACTACATCCGCCTGGTGATGAACGAGAACATCGAGCAGGGCGCCTACCTGGCGCAGAGCAAGTCCATCCAGGAACTCAATGTGCCGGCCATCCAGGCCATCCGTGCGCTGTACGACCGTGGGGTCAAACAGGGCGTTTTTCGCAAGGGACTGGACCCGGTGGATATCCATGCGTCCATCTCGGCGCTGACCTTCTTCAATGTCTCCAACCGCCACACTTTTGGGCTGATTTTCAAGGACCGGGCACAGTCGGCCCAATCGGCAGCGCGGCGCGCCAGCATCACTGAGATGGTGGTGCGCTTCATGCGCAAGTAGGCGTTTCCGTTATTTGCTTTTGCGATAACAGCTAGTTCCGCTGTGCGGCGCTGGCACAGGGAAAACCCGCATCGCATAAAACTAACCAGTTCGTACATTACATGTATGACAAGCTCTGGAGCAATCTGTGATCAAGACATTCATTGATGGCTACTGCCGGCTGATCGGTTACCTGATTGCCGCGGCCCTGGCCCTGATGGTGGTGCTGGTGTTCGGCAACGTGGTGATGCGCTATGCCTTCAACTCCGGCTTCACGCTGTCCGAAGAACTCTCGCGCTGGCTGTTCGTCTGGGTGACTTTTCTGGGCGCGGTGGTGGCCCTGCGCGAGCACGCCCACCTGGGCACTGACATGCTGGTGGGCCGCCTGGGGCCGGCCGGCAAGAAGCTGTGCTTGGGCCTGTCGCTGCTGCTCATGTTGCTGTGCCTGTGGCTGATGTTCAAGGGCTCCTACGAGCAGTTCCTCGTGAACAAGGACTCCACCAGCCCGGTGATGGAAGTCTCCATGGGCATCTTCTACGCCTGCGGCATGGTGTTCGCGGTGCTCAGTGCGCCCATCCTGCTGCTCGAGCTGTGGCGCCTGTTGAGCGGTCGCATGGGCGATGATGAGCTGGTGCTGATCCAGGAATCGGAGGAGTCGGTCCACGGCGATGCCTCCTCCAACCCCCGCTGATCCGAGGTCCGACATGACGATTGCAATTTTCCTGGGTTCCCTGATGGCTGCCATGGCGCTGGGCGTGCCCATTGCGTTCTCCTTGTTGTTGTGCGGCGTGGCGCTGATGTGGCAGTTGAATATGTTCGACGCGCAGATACTCGCGCAGAACCTGATCGAAGGTGCCAACAGCTTTCCGCTGCTGGCCGTGCCCTTCTTCATGCTGGCCGGCGAGATCATGAATGCGGGTGGTCTGTCGCGTCGCATCGTGAACTTCGCCATGGCGCTGGTGGGCCACATCAAGGGCGGACTGGGCTATGTGACCATCGTCGCCGCCGTGATCATGGCCTCGCTGTCGGGTTCGGCTGTGGCCGATGCGGCCGCGCTCACGGCCCTGCTGCTGCCCATGATGGTGGCGGCCGGCCACGACAAGGCGCGCTCGGCAGGGCTGATCGCCTCGGCCGGCATCATCGCACCCATCATCCCGCCCAGCATCGGCTTCGTGATCTTCGGCGTGGCGGCCAACGTGTCCATTTCCAAGCTCTTCATGGCGGGCATCTTCCCCGGCGTCTGGCTGGCCGTGTCACTGTGGATGACCTGGTGGTGGTTGGTGCGCAAGGAAAAGGTGGAGCCACCGCCGCGCAAGTCCGTCGCCGAGGTGGTGGCCGCGCTGCGCGAGGCCACCTGGGCCCTGGTGCTGCCCTTCATCATCGTCTTCGGCCTCAAGTTCGGCATCTTCACGCCCACCGAGGCGGCCGTGGTCGCCGCGGTGTATGCGTTGCTGATCTCGCTGTTGGTGTACCGTGAGCTGAGCCTCAAGACCCTGGTGCCGCTGTTTGTCGCGGCGGCAAAGACCAGCGCTGTGGTCATGTTCCTGGTGGCCGCAGCCATGGTGTCGGCCTGGCTCATCACCGTGGCTGATCTGCCCTCGCAGGTGGTGGGCCTGCTGCAGCCCCTGCTGGACAGCCCGCGCCTGCTGATGGCCGCCATCATGGTGCTGACCATGGTGGTGGGCACGGCACTGGACATGACGCCCACCATCCTGCTACTCACGCCAGTGCTGATGCCGGTGGTCAAGGCAGCCGGCATCGACCCGGTGTACTTTGGCGTGCTGTTCATCATCAACAACGCCATCGGCCTGATCACGCCGCCCGTGGGCACGGTGCTCAATTCGGTCGCCGGTGTGGGCAAGGTCAGCATGGATGACGTCACGCGTGGCGTGGTGCCCTTCATGGTGGCCCAGTTCGCCATCATGTTCCTCATGGTGGCATTCCCGCAGTTGGTGATGGTGCCGGCGCGCTGGTTCTACTGATTCCTTTCCCGTTCCACAACTCCAAGGAGACCCGCATGAAACGCCTCGTTCTCAAGACCCTGGTCCTGGCCGCTGCCCTGGCCCTGGCCGGCATCGCCAGCGCCCAGGAAAAGACCATCAAGTTCACCACGCAGAACCCCAAGGGCCACCCGCTGGTCATGGGCATGGAGAAGTTTGCCGAGCTGGTGCAGGCCAAGTCCGGTGGCAAGATCAAGGTCAACCTGTTCCCCGGCGGTGTGCTGGGCGGTGACGCCCAGGTGGTGTCCGCCATGCAGGGCGGCACGGTGGAGATGGCTTCCATGAATTCCGGTATCCTGGCCAGCCAGGTCAAGGACTTCGAGCTGTTTGACTTGCCCTTCATCTTCGCCAACAGCAAGGAAGCCGATGCGGTGGTGGACGGCCCCTTCGGCAAGAAGATGCATGCCAAGCTCGAAGCCAAGGGTCTGGTCGGCCTGACCTTCTGGGAACTGGGCTTTCGCCAGATCACCAACAGCAAGCGCGCCATCACCAAGGTGGACGACATCGCCGGCCTGAAGCTGCGCGTCATCCCCAACGCCATCAACCTGGACTGGACCAAAGCTCTGGGTGCCAACCCCACGCCGCTGGCCTTTCCCGAGGTTTACTCGGCCATGGAGCAGGGTGCCATCGATGGCCAGGAAAACCCGCTATCGGTAATCGCCGCCAACAAGTTCTATGAGGTGCAGAAGTACGTCACGCTGACCAACCACCAGTACAACCCGCAGTCGGTGCTAATTAGCAAGAAGTTCTGGGACACCCTGTCCGCTGCCGAGAAGAAGATCATCAGCGATGCCGCGGCCGAATCCACGGTGTACCAGCGTCAGCAGGCGCGCGACCAGGCCAACACCGCCCTGGAAGCCGTGAAGAAGGGCGGCATGCAGGTGTCCGAACTTTCGCCTGCCGAGTTGGCCAAGTTCCGCGAGAAGATGAAGCCGGTGGTGGAGAAGCATGGGGCTGCCAGTGCCGAGTCCCTGGCCGAACTCACGGCCGAGCTGGCCAAGCTGCGCAAGTAATCCGCCGCCCCCGGGGCAACCCCATGATCATCAATGGCCACACCGAGCTGATTGCCCACATCGGCTTTCCCACGCACGCCTTCAAGGCACCGATGATCTACAACCCCTGGTTTGAGAAAGCCGGGGTCAACGCCGTGGTGGTGCCCATGGGCTGCCGCGACACCGACTATCCGGCATTTTTGCGTGCTGTGTTCACACTGACCAACATCCGCGGTGCGCTGATCACCATGCCGCACAAGGTCACCACGGCCGATCTGCTGGACGAGGTGTTGCCCACAGCGGCCATTGCCGGTGCCTGCAATGCGGTGCGTGTGCGGCCCGATGGCCGCTTGCAGGGTGATATGTTTGATGGCGAGGGCTTTGTGCGCGGCGTGCGGCGCAAGGGCTTTGTGCCCGAAGGCGCGCGGGCCCTGGTGGTGGGCTGTGGCGGTGTGGGCTCTGCCATTGCCGCCTCGCTGGCTGCGGCTGGTGTGGGGACCATCGCGCTGTTCGACGCGCGTGAAGAGTCGGCCGAGGGCTTGGCCCAGCGCCTGCGCGCGCACTACCCGCGGCTGCAAGTGTCCACCGGCAGCAATGACCCCGCAGGATTTGACCTGGTGGTCAATGGCACGCCCATGGGCATGAACGACGGCGATCCGCTGCCCGTGGATGTGCAACGCATTGCCCCCGACACCTTTGTTGGGGAGGTCGTGATGAAGCAGGAGATGACGGCTTTCCTCAAGGCCGTGCAGGCACGCGGCTGCCGTTTCCAGGTCGGTTCGGACATGCTGTTTGAGCAGATACCGGCCTACCTGGAATTTTTTGGGCTGCCCAGCACCACGCCCGACGTGTTGCGCTCTGTTGCCACGCTGAACTACTGATGAGGTCCGCCATGATGCAAGCCACACCCCAGCGCGAAGTGGTGCCCGAGGTTCCCAACCCCCTGGGGCTGCAAGGCATCGAGTTCATCGAGTACGCCACCAGCCGGCCGCAGGCCCTGGGCCAGGTGCTGGAGACATTGGGTTTCCGCCCCGTATCGCGCCACCGTTCGCGCGAGATCACGTTGTACCGCCAGGGCAGCATGAACCTGGTGGTCAACGCCCACCCCGACGATGCGCGCGTCAGCGCCACGGCTGGCGGTAACCCGGTGATTTCGGCGGTAGCGTTTCGCGTGCGCGATGCCCTGCGGGCCCACAGCCGCTGCCTGGAGCTGGGTGCCTGGGAGGTGCCCAGCCATGCGCGCGCCATGGAGTTGCATATCCCGGCCATTCACGGCCCGGGCGGCAGCCGGTTTTATTTTGTGGACCGGTGGAAAGAGTTTTCCATCTACGACATCGATTTCACCCCCATTCCCACGGTCGACCCGCACCCGCCGGCGTTGGCGGACATGCGTTACTTCGGCCTGGTGCAGTACATTGGCGCGGCGCGTACGGCGGACTGGTCGGCCTACTACGAAAACATGCTGGGCTTTGTGCAGATACCGGACGAGCAGCGCTTTGGCATCCTGCCCAAGGGCAAATTGATGCGCAGTGCCTGTGGCAGCTTTCTGTGGCAACTGGTGGAGCCCGCCCCCGGGTTGGACGAAGACGACGCGGTGGAGTGCCTGCAGCGCATCGGCCTGGGCGTGCCCGATGTGGCGCAGGCCGTGGTGCTGCTCAAGGCGCGCGGCGTGGAGTTTGTCGATTCGCAGCAGTTGCACCCCGAAGACCGCGGCGCGTTGACGCGCACAGTGCTGGGCTCGGTGTCGTTCGAGCTGGTGCACCAGACGGCGTGAGTAACACCATGCAAAACTCCCTGGGAATACTGAGTCGCTTTGGCATGGACACCATCACGCTGGCCGGCACGCTGGAGGCCAAGCTCGACGCCATGGCAGGCGCCGGTTTCACACAGGTCATGCTCAGCGCGCGCGACATCGTGGGCCACACCGGCGGTGTGGCCGCCGCGGTAAAGGCGGTGCAGGCCAGCGGCCTGCGCCCCACGGGCTTTCAGGTGCTGCGCGATTTTGAAGGGCTGTCTGGCCACCTGCACGGCTACAAGGTGGACATTGCCAAGTCCATGCTGGAGATGTGCCAGGCACTGGGCAGCAAGGTGCTTCTGGCCTGCTCCTCCACCTCACGCCACGCCAGTGACGACCTGGACACCATTGCGCGCGATCTGCGCAAGCTCGCCATGCTGGCACTGCCGCTGGGCATCCAGGTGGCGTACGAGGGGCTGTCCTGGGGCCGCACGGTCAACGAATTCACCACCGCCTGGAACGTGGTGTGCCGCGCCGACTGCCCCAACCTGGGTATGGGCATAGACTCCTTCCACATCTTCGCGGCCAAGACATCGCTGGACGCGATTGAGGAATTGGACGCGTCCAAGATCTTTCTGGTGCAACTGTCCGACTTCATGTGGCACGACACCCCTACCTTTGAAGACCGCATGACCACGGCGCGCACTTTTCGGGTATTTCCGGGCGAGGGCGTGCACAGCGATGCGCTGGCCGAACTGGTGCTCAAGCTCGACGGCATCGGCTACCGTGGCGACTACAGCTTTGAGGTCTTCAACGACGACTACCAGCAGTTGCCGCTGCCCACGGTGGCGCAGCGCGCGCGGCGCAGCGCCATGTGGCTGCGTGAGGACGTGCTGCATCAAGCAGTGCCGTTGCCCTGATGCTGGATATCCTGGCCATCACCGGCCCCACATACATCATCATTGCCCTCGGCTACCTGTGCACGCGCGGCGGGCTGTTCAGCAAGATGGACATGCGCGTGTTTGGCAAGTTTGTGCTGAACATTGCCTTGCCTGCCTTGCTGTTCAATGCACTGGCACAGCGTTCCCTGCGCCAAGTTATGCACACTGACTACCTGCTGGCGTATGGGCTGGGCGCTTTGCTGGCCATGTCCATGGGGTTTGTGTGGGCCCGTTATCTGGGCATCCGCAGTGCCAGTGAATCCAGTTATTTCGCCATGGGCATGTGTTGGTCCAACAGTGGGTACATGGGTTATCCGATCGTTCTCATGCTGGTAGGGCAGGACGCTGCGGTAGCCCTGGCGCTGAACATGCTTGTGGAAAACTTGCTGATGCTCCCCTTACTGACTTCGCTGGCGGATCGTGGAGAAAAAGGAGCGGATGGATATCTGCGCAACTTATGGCAATTGGCTTGCAGCTTGGCACGCAACCCGATGATTGTGGCCATCGTGGCGGGCTTTGGTTTCTCGGCGGCAGATTTGCAGTTGCCAGGGCCGATAGCGCGTACCGTTACCCTGTTTTCACAGGCCAGCACAGCGCTAGCATTGTTTGTGATTGGTGGCACATTGGTGGGTTTGCAGATCCACGGTCTGCGCACACGCGTGGCCCAGATCACGGCCGGCAAGCTCATTGGGCACCCGCTGGTGGTGGTGGTGGTCATGTTGTGGCTGGTGCCGGTGAACGCCCCCGAGTTGCGCACTGCCGCCGTGCTGTATGCCGCCATGCCCATGCTGGGGATCTACCCGCTGCTGGCCGAAAAGCATGGGTACCAGGAAATCAGTGCAGCCACGCTGCTGGTGACCACAGTGGTGTCTTTCTTTAGCATCAGCGCCCTGATTGGTCTGTTGCGGCATTTCCCACTCTGAGTACGGTGAACCGCATGGCGGTTTGGTACCCCATTGGTAACCCGGGGCATTCCCAAGGCGGTGTTTCCAAGTTACCATCAGTCATGTAATTTTGTTACACAACGGATTGAAAGCGCCATGCCCAGCTCGCCTGCCTCCACCGCCCTGCACCCCACTGTCTTGGCCGTCACACGCCGCATCCAAGAACGCAGCGGCCCCACGCGCAGCGCCTACCTGGCGCAACTGGACGCGGCGGCCCAGCGCAGGCCCGGTGCCGACCGCATGGGCTGCGCCAATGTGGCGCATGCCTTTGCCGCCATGCCTGATAACGACAAGACCCGCGTGACTGGGCTGGACAAACTCAAGGTGGTGGCCGACAAGGGGCCCAACGTCGCCATCGTCAACGCCTACAACGACATGCTCTCGGCCCATGCGCCGCTGCAGCACTACCCCGACCTCATCAAGACCGAAGCGCGCAAGCACGGTGCCACGGCGCAGGTGGCCGGTGGCGTGCCGGCCATGTGTGACGGCGTAACGCAGGGGACGCCGGGCATGGAGCTCAGCCTGTTCAGCCGCGACGCGATTGCCATGGCCACTGCGGTGTCACTGAGCCACGATGTGTTTGATGCTGCGTTGATGCTGGGTGTGTGTGACAAGATCGTCCCCGGCCTGTTGATAGGCGCTTTGCATTTCGGCCATTTGCCCACGGTGTTTGTGCCGGCCGGGCCCATGACTTCGGGCCTGTCGAACAACGAAAAATCCAAGGTGCGTGAGCAGGCTGCGCAAGGTCTGGTGGGCCGCACCGAGTTGCTGGCCGCAGAAAGTGCCGCCTACCACGGGCAAGGCACTTGCACCTTCTACGGTACGGCCAACAGCAACCAGATGCTGCTCGAAGCCATGGGCTTGCATGTACCGGGCACCGCCTTCATCAACCCCGGCAACGAGATGCGCCAGGAACTGACGCGCGAAGCGGTGCGTACCGTGCTGGGCATTGTCAAAGCCAAGCGTTTTGCGCCGATTGGCCGCGTGGTGGATGAGCGCTGCATCGTCAATGCCATGGTGGCTTTGCTGGCAACGGGTGGCTCTACCAACCATTTGATCCACTGGGTGGCGGTGGCCCGCTCTGCCGGCATCGTGATCGACTGGAATGACTTTTCCGATCTTTCCGACGTGGTGCCGCTGTTGACCCGCGTGTACCCGAATGGCAGCGCCGATGTGAACCAGTTCCAGGCCGCAGGCGGCCCGGGCTATGTGATCCGCGAATTGCTGGATGCAGGCTACCTGCACCCCGACGTGCTGACCGTGCGCAATGGTGGACTGCGCGAATACACCGCCATTCCCTCGACAGGTGCCAACGGGGCCTTGCAGTGGGCCGATGCAGGCGCCAGCAAGGACGAATCCGTAGTGCGTCCCGCCAGCGCGCCGTTCAGCGCCAGCGGTGGCCTGAAGTTGCTTAAGGGCAACCTAGGCCGCAGCGTGATCAAGGTGTCCGCCGTGCCGGATGACCGCCATGTGATCGAGGCGCCGTGCCGCGTATTTGATTCGCAGGAGGCACTGCACCATGCCTTCCAGGCCAGTGAGCTGAACCACGATGTGGTGTGTGTGGTGCGCTGGCAGGGCCCGCAGGCCAATGGCATGCCTGAGTTGCACAAGCTCACACCGCCGCTGGCCGTGCTGCAAGGCAAGGGCTTGCGCGTGGCGCTGGTGACGGACGGCCGCATGAGCGGCGCGTCCGGCAAGGTGCCGGCCGCCATCCACGTGTCGCCAGAGGCCGCCGCCGGTGGTCCGTTGGCCAAGGTGCAGGACGGCGACGTGATTCGCCTGGATGCCCATGCCGAGACCTTGCAGGTTCTGGTGGATGCAGCGGTGTGGGACGCGCGTCCCCTGGCCACCATGCCGACGGATTTGCACGCTGCCAATGGCATGGGTATGGGGCGTGAACTGTTTGCCAATTTCCGTCGCAATGCGTTGACCGCCGAAGAAGGAGCCTGCACATGGCTGTAAGCAACACCCCACTCACCGCCCTGCAAGTGATGCAGGACGCTCCCGTGATTCCCGTGATCATCTTGAACGACGTCGCCCATGCTGTGCCCATGGCCCGCGCCCTGGTGGCTGGTGGTGTGCGCATGCTGGAAGTCACGCTGCGCACCCCGCAGGCCCTGGCCTGTATTGAAGCCATCGCCAAGGAAGTGCCGGAAGCTGTGGTAGGTGCCGGCACCGTGCGCTCTCAGGCCGATGCCCAGGCCGCGGCCCTGGCCGGTGCGCGCTTTGCAGTGAGCCCCGGTTACACCCGTGCCGTGGGACAGGCGTGCCGTGATGCGGGGTTGGCCTTGTTGCCCGGTGTGGCGACGGGCAGTGAAATCATGATGGCGCAGGAAGATGGCTTCACCCAGCTCAAGTTCTTCCCCGCCATGCAGGCCGGCGGCCCCGCCATGCTCAAGGCCTGGAGCGGCCCGTTCTTCGACGTGCAGTTCTGCCCCACCGGCGGCGTGACGCTGCAAAATGCGCCCGAGTTTTTGGCACTGCCCAATGTGGTGTGTGTGGGCGGCTCGTGGATCGTTCCGGCCGATGCCATGGCCCAGGGCGACTGGGCGCGCATCACGCAACTGGCGAAGGATACGCAGGCCTTGCACAAGTAGGATCAGCTGCAGATTGGGTATCAAAGAGGGCTGCGGCCCTCTTTCCATTTGCGCAGATAGCTATTAATTTCATAGCAAATGGGGGTCTGCCACGCCAGTCGATCACCTTGGATGGCGGTTGGGCTGCAGTGCCAGACTTTGCAAAATAGGGCACACTGTCACCCGCTACTTCGGGAGTCCCCATGTCCAAACTTCGCGTAGAGAGTTTCACCATCTCGCTGGACGGTTTCGGTGCCGGCCCTGACCAGGATCTGAACAACCCCCTGGGCGTGGGCGGAACCTCGTTGCATGGCTGGGCGATGTCAACCCGAACGTTTCAGAAATACCTGTTTGGCAACGATGGCGGAGCAAGCGGTATCGACGAGGACTTTGCTGCCCGCGGTTTCCAGAACATGGGGGCCTGGATCATGGGGCGCAATATGTTCGGCCCTGTGCGTGGGCCTTGGCCGGATGAGAGCTGGCGCGGCTGGTGGGGCGAGAACCCGGTGTACCACGTCCCGGTGTTTGTGCTGACGAACCACGCGCGGCCGCCGCTGGTCATGGAGGGAGGAACGACCTTCCACTTTGTCACCGAAGGCCCCGTCGTGGCGCTGGAGCGCGCCCGCGCAGCGGCAGGGGGCAGGGACGTGCGCGTGGGCGGCGGGGTGAACACCATCCAGCAGTACCTGCGCCTGCGCCTGATTGACGAAATGCACATTGCCATCTCGCCGGTGCTGCTGGGCGCCGGTGAGCGGCTGTTCGATGGGATCAACCTGCCTGCCTTGGGCTACGCCTGCACCCGGCATGAGAGTTCGCCATTGGCCACGCATGTCGTCTTTACACGGCAGTGATCACGGAACCATTGACCCAAGGAGAAAGCCCATGTCCCCCAAGAACACGATTTGCATCTGGTACGAAGGCGGCGCGCTGGATGCCGCGAAGTTCTATGCCGCGACGTTTCCGGACAGCGCGGTGGGGGCGGTCCACTACGCGCCCGGGGACTATCCGGACGGTAAGCAGGGCAATATCCTGACGGTGGAGTTCACCGTGATGGGTATACCGTGTTTGGGGCTCAATGGTGGACCCATGTTCAAACACAGCGAGGCGTTTTCCTTTCAGGTGGCAACGGACGACCAGGCCGAGACAGACCGCTTGTGGAATGCCATCGTCGGCAACGGCGGCCAGGAGAGCCAGTGCGGCTGGTGCAAGGACAAGTGGGGCCTGTCGTGGCAGATCACGCCGCGCGCGCTCGTTGCTGCCACGACCGATCCGGACCGCGCTGCGGCCAAGCGCGCTTTCGAGGCGATGATGCAGATGAAAAAGATCGACATTGCAAAGATCGAAGCTGCCCGTCGTGGCTGATGGCACAGACGGTCATTCTTCAAATTTTCATAGGAGAACACAATGGCGCGCATGGTAGTCATCTATAAAACGCCGGCCGATCCGGCCGCTTTTGACCAACACTACTTTGACGTGCACATTCCCTTGGCCCGACAACTCCCTGGCCTCCAGCGGTACGAGGTCAGCAAAGGCCCCATCGTCGCCTTGGCGGGCGCCGCCGACCCCTATCTCGTCGGGACGCTGCATTTTGAGTCGCTGGCCGCGATCAAGGAGGCTTTTGCAAGCGAGTGCGGACGCGCTTGCGCGGCGGACCGCCGAATCCTCGCGCCGCAGGACAAGGACGTGCAGATGTTTTTGTTCGATGATCGGAGTGTCTATAGCGCACCCTGACCAGACCTTCCTGCCCAGCGGCCGTCTGCTGCCGAGATGGCGCTGGCGACGATCGCCAGGATGGCGTAGGACTCAGCGCAAACCGGCCCCGGCGGCGTGTTCCGGCCGCTGTATCAGTTCAATCTTGTAGCCATCCGGGTCCGTCACAAACGCAATCACCGTGGTGCCGCCCTTCACTGGCCCGGCTTCGCGCGTGACGTTGCCGCCAGCGGCCTTGATCTTTTCGCAGGCGGCGTAGGCATCGGTCACGCCCAGGGCGATGTGGCCGTAGGCGGTGCCCAGCTCGTAGCTCTCTACACCCCAGTTGTAGGTCAGCTCGATCTCCGCCTGTCCGGGGTTGCCGCCGTCGAAGCCCAGGAAGGCGAGGCTGTACTTGTACTCGGGGTTTTCCGAGGTACGCAGCACTTGCATGCCCAGAACGCCAGTATAGAAATCAATGGAGCGCTGGAGGTTGCCAACGCGTAGCATGGTGTGCAGGAAAGATGTCATGGTGCGGGATTGAAATGTGCCAAGGGACGTGAACGTGGAAATGGGGCTGCCGGCGATTTCACCAAGCGTAGACGGAAATGTAGGCGATGTTTGGGGCGGGCCCCAGAGGACATGGACAGCAGGCATTTGCGCATAGCATTGTGATCTTGTAATGCTTTCCCGCGGATGGATGTCTATGCGATTTCTAAGCTATGAGGAGGCCGTTGTCCGGATCGGCGAATTCGCACGCCGGCAAGAGAGGACGATTTTGGGCATCGTGGGGCCTCCCGGGAGCGGGAAGTCGACGATTGCGCAAGCCCTTCAGCAATTGCACCCCGTCGCTTCGCAAATTGTTCCCATGGACGGGTTCCATCTGGCCAACGTCGAGTTGGCGCGGCTGGGGCGTTCCGGGCGCAAGGGGGCGCCAGACACCTTTGACGTCCATGGCTACATAGCCCTCCTGAGGCGACTGCACGAGGGTTCCCGCAACGACGTGGTGTACGCCCCGGAATTCCGCCGTGCACTGGAAGAACCCATTGCCGGGGCCATTGCCATCCTGCCGACCACCAAGCTGCTGATCGCCGAAGGAAACTACCTGGCGTTGAAGCAGCATGGATGGGAGGGCGTTGCATCCTCGCTCCATGAAGTCTGGTATCTGGACGTAGACCCTGCATTGCGATTGAAAAGACTGATAGCAAGGCACATGCAGTTTGGAAGATCTGAACCGGAAGCAAGAAAATGGGTCCAGGACACGGACGAACCCAATGCACGCTTGATTGAAGGTACGAGATCCAGCGCGGATTTCATCGTGATAGCCCACTGAGCTTTGCCATCTCTATCGGCAATCCTGCCTTGGAAGTACACACTTGTGCGTCCGAATGGACAGGTGAGTCTGTGCCGAATTCCATTGCCACGCTGGCAAGGCGTGCGTGGACTTCTTCTCTTCGCGGAGGCACACAGCCCGTTTGCATGACGCACAGACTGGCACTCGCAATGGCTTGCCCCAGCAGCCGTCGGGCCTGTGCCGCAGTGACTGCGTTCCTGCCCCAATCGGCGGGAAGCTGCTGCTCCAGCATGGCAGCAACCAGCCCTGCCAGAAAGCAGTCCCCGGCGCCTACCGTATCCGCCACGGCGATGGGTGTGCTTTCGCGTCCGTGGAACACCTGCCCGTGCCGCGTCAACAGGCTCGCGCCAGCGCTGCCGCGTGTCAATGCCAAAAAATGGGCGCTGCAGTTTTCGAGCAAATGCCGGGCCCGGTCCAAAGCATCCGTGCCGGGCAGACCCAGGCTTTCCAGGTCTTCGTCGCTGGCCTTGATGACATCGGCGAATTGCAGTGCGTGCAGGACATGGCGACGGTACAAGCCGAGATCCGGCATGACAGAGGGACGCAGGTTGGCATCAATGACTAATGTCCTGCCCGCTTTGCGTTGCTCTTCCAGCCAGGGGAGATAGGTTTCGGCGTCATCTGGAGAGAGGGCCAGCGCGCCGGTGCACACGATGCGAAGGCCCGGCGTTTGTGCACATGCATCCGTCAGCCGGTGGGTGCTGGTCGCACGGTCGGCGACGCCTTCGCGGTAGAAGGCGTAATCGGGCAGCCCCTGTGCATCGACCCCGACGATGGCCAAGGAGGTGACCTGTGGCACGGGCTCCGGCTCTGCCAGGTGAACTCCGTCCTGCTTCAAGCCGGCGGCAAGCTGGCGACCAAAACGATCGCGGGAGAGGGGGTTGAGGTAGGTGGTGCCAACTTCCTGACGTGCCAAGGCGCGTGTCAGGTTATAGACCGCACCACCCAGACAGGGCTCCAGGCGCCCGTCGGGCCCGGCAATCATGTCCATCAAGGCTTCGCCCGCGGTTGCGACCTGGATTCTGAGAATTTTCTGCACTGGACTAGGGTTTTCCATAACTAAAACAACTTGATTTAATAAGTTGATGGCAACTATAGTTCAGTCGCGCTGTGACGTAAAGCGCAGTTTTGAAAGGGTGTTGAACCCTGAATTGCCAGCCCGACCCAATCCACCAAAGAGGAGACTCACTTGAAACTTTCTACCCCCCTGACCCTGTGTGCACTCGCATTCGCCGCCAACGCCGTTTGCGCAGCAGACGCTCCGGTGATCGGCCTGATCACCAAGACAGACACCAATCCGTTTTTCGTAAAAATGAAAGAGGGTGCGGAAGCCGAGGCTGCAAAAGCAGGTGCCAAGCTGCTCAGCGCGGCCGGCAAACAGGACGGCGACACCGCTACGCAAATCGCAGCGATTGAAAACATGGTGTCGGCCGGAGCAAAGACTATCTTGATTACCTCCAGCGGCGACGCGATCAACCCCACCGTGAAAAAAGTGCAGGCCAAGGGCGTGCAGGTCATCGCACTGGACAGCCCGTTCGACGGTGCCGATGCTCTGTTCGCGACCGACAATTACAAGGCCGGCGTCCTGATTGGCCAATATGCGAAGGTCGCACTGGGCGGCAAAAAAGCCGTCATTGCCACGCTGGACCTGTTTCCAGGTCACCCGGTGGGCGCCCAGCGCCACAACGGCTTCATGAAGGGTTTTGGCTTGCCCGCTATGGATGCCAAATCCAATGAATTGTCCAAGGATGCTGCCGTGGTCTGCATGGCGGACAGCTTTGGCGACGCTGCCAAAGGCCAGACCGCCATGGAAAACTGCCTGCAAAAGAACCCGGACATCAATCTGGTCTACACCATCAACGAACCGGCCGCTGCAGGTGCGTTCAACGCGCTGAAGAAGGCCGGCAAGGAAAAGGGCGTCACCATCGTGTCGGTGGACGGCGGCTGCCAAGGCATCAAGGACACGGCCGCGGGCGTCATTGCCGCGACCTCGCAACAATATCCTTTGAAAATGGCGTCCATGGGCGTCGCTGCAGGTGTGGATTACGCCAAATCCGGCAAAAAGGCCTCGGGTTATGTGGACACGGGCGTTACCCTCATTGCCGGCAAAGCCGTTGCCGGTGTGGACAGCAAGGACACCAAGGTCGGCATGGACTTGTGCTGGGGTAACAAGTAACAGCTAGTCTGAAAGCGGAAGGGGTATCGCCACCCCTTCCGTCTTTGAGGACGGAAACACACACACACACAACAAGCCGATGAACAATTCCACACGTCACATCCCCTGGGGGGCGCTGGGTCCCTGGCTGGCCCTTGCGGCAGCATGCGCTTTCTTTGCAACGCAGTCGAATCGCTTTCTCACCGGCGAGAACCTTTCCCTGGTTGCGCAGCAGGTCATGGTGGTGGGGGTGCTGGCGATTGGCCAAACCCTGATCATCCTGACGGCCGGCATTGATTTGTCCTGCGGTATGGTCATGGCCCTGGGGTCCATGGTGGTGACCAAACTGGCGGTGGAACAGGGGCTGCATCCCGCATTGGCCATGGTGTGCGGTGTGGCCGTCACGTGCCTGTTCGGCATGCTCAACGGCTTGCTCGTCACATGGGCGAAACTGCCGTCTTTCATCGTGACGCTGGGTACGATGAACATTGCGTTTGCCATTACACAACTGTACTCCCGGTCACAAACCGTCAGCAATTTGCCCGCGATGCTTACTGATGTGGGCAACACATTTACGTGGGGCGGAACCGAGATCAGCTGGGGGACCATCACCATGGTTGCCTTGTACCTGGTGGCCTGGCGCCTGCTCGGTGACACCGCACCAGGACGCCACCTCTATGCCGTAGGCAATAACGCCGAGGCCGCACGCCTGACCGGTATCAGCGTGGAGCGCGTCCTGTTGGGGGTCTATGTCACGGCCGGATTTTTTTACGGCATCGCCGCGCTGCTGTCGATTGCGCGTACTGGCGTGGGAGATCCGCAAGCGGGCCAAACCGAAAATCTGGACACCATCACCGCGGTGGTGCTGGGCGGAACAAGCCTCTTCGGCGGGCGCGGCATTATTCTGGGTTCGCTCGTGGGGGCGGTGATCGTCGGCGTATTTCGCAACGGCCTGACGCTGATGGGCGTGGCCTCTGTGGTGCAGACCTTGATCACCGGGGTGTTGGTCATCCTGGCGGTAGCGACGGACCAAATGTCACGCAAGGGAGGTCGCTAACATGAGCGCGCACAACGCATCCACGCCGCTGGTTATGCAGGCCAAAGGGATTGTCAAACGCTATGGGCAGGTCACTGCACTGGACGGCACCGACTTCGAGCTGCGTGCGGGAGAAATCCTGGCGGTCATCGGTGACAACGGGGCGGGCAAATCCTCGTTGATCAAGGCTTTGTCGGGCGCGACCATACCTGATGAAGGCGAACTGCTGCTGGATGGCAAGCCGGTGCACTTCCGATCCCCCATCGATGCGCGCCGGGCGGGCATTGAGACGGTGTACCAGGACCTGGCAGTCGCCTCGGCGATGACCATCGCCGAGAACCTCTATCTGGGCCGGGAAATCATTCTGGACCATCCACTGGGCAGGTTGCTGCGCCTCTTGGACAAGAAGGCCATGCTGACCCAGGCCGTGCAGCGCATGCAGGAGCTCAAGGTCGGTATCCGTTCCATGACCCAGGCCGTGGAGACGCTGTCCGGTGGTCAGCGTCAGTGTGTGGCAGTGGCCCGTGCGGCTGCTTTCGCCCAGCATGTGGTCATCATGGATGAGCCGACGGCTGCTCTGGGCGTCAAGGAGGGCAATATGGTGCTGGAGTTGATCCGTCGGGTCCGTGACAAGGGGCTGCCGGTCATCCTCATCAGTCACAACATGCCGCATGTGTTTGAAATTGCAGATCGCATCCATATCCAGCGCTTGGGGCGGCGGGCGGCCGTCGTCAATCCCCGGCAGATCAGCATGAGCGATACGGTGGCCGTAATGACAGGCGCCAAGCTGGTGGAAGAGTTGCCGGAGACTGCACTTGCTTAAGGGCATCGACCCCCTGCTGACCCCAGAACTGCTGAAGCTTTTGGCAGAAATGGGGCATGACGACAGCCTGGTGCTGGCCGATGCCAATTTCACGGCAATCCGCCTAGCGGGGGCCAAGCCCATCATCCGTCTGGCCGGGGTGGGAATGGTCCGTGCGGTGCAGGCTGTGGTGTCGGTCTTGCCCTTGGTTGCCGATGAGCGGCACCCGGTTGCCTACATGCAGGTCAGCGGTACGCCAGGCGGCTACCGTTCTGCACTGCAGCGCGAAGTCCTTGCGCTGGTCGAACCCCAGCTGCTCGACGGGCAGGCGGCAGAGGCGGTTGAGCGCTTCGCTTTCTATGAGCGGGTGCGTGACGCGTTTGCCATTGTCGTAACCGGAGAACTGCAACCCTATGGCAATTTTTTACTACGCAAAGGGGTCATCGGCGAAAATCTGCTCCCATGAACCTTGTCGATCCACAGCCTCCGGGTGCTGAGCCAGTGCAGACTGCGGCCCCGGCACCGCCGATGCTGCGTCCGCGCGGATCCAACCACGTTGGAATGCGCCAGTTCAATGAGAGAGTGGTTCTCCAAGCCATTCGCCTGCAAGGCAGTGTGCCAAAGGCAGAGCTGGCACGACTGACTGGCTTGACCGCTCAAACCATAGGGCTGATCACGACGCGGTTGGAGGAGGATGGGTTGCTCATTCGCCACGAGCGGGTGCGTGGACGCATAGGGCAACCTTCCGTGCCCCTGGCCTTGAACCCGGACGGTGCCTTCTCACTGGGCATCAAGATAGGGCGGCGCAGTGCCGATTGGCTGCTGGTCGACTTCACGGGGCAAGTGCGGCATCGCGAAAGCCTGGCCTATGAATTCCCGGATGCCGAAACACTGCTGCCTCACATTCAAAATCATATGCGCTCCATTCAGGATGGACTGGGCGCGCTGGCACCCAGGCTTGTGGGGGTGGGCGTTGCAGCCCCCTTCAATTTGGGCGGCTGGCACAAGATGCTGGGCCTGCCGCAGGCCACGGCGGACAAGTGGAACGATATCGACCTGAGCGCACACGTCCGGGCCATGACGGAGCTTCCCGTCAGTTTTGCCAAGGACACTTCCGCCGCGTGTGTGGCGGAGCTGGTGGCCGGGCGTGGGCGTGATCTAAAAAGCTTTCTGTACCTGTTTGTGGATACTTTTGTCGGTGGCGGTCTTGTCATCAACTCGCATCTGCATGCAGGCATCCACGGCAATGCGGGCGCGGTTGCTTCGTTGCCATTGCAGACTGCAAAAGGCCGACAGGTGCCGGAACAATTGATCTCGCACGCTTCGCTGTGGGAGCTGGAGCAGCGCTTGAAGCAAGTCGGGCTGGATCCCAGCGCCGCCTACGATGATCGCGCCATGACCGGGTCCTATGCCGCCCAGACCGAGGCCTGGATCGGCTATGCGGCTGCGGGACTTGCGCAGTGCGTCGTCAGCGGAACTGCCTTCCTGGACATTGATGCTGTGGTGGTGGATGGTTCATTCAGCCGGGCAATGCTCCAGCGGCTGATAGCCCAAACTGAAGAGGCTTTGCGCGTCTACAACTGGGAAGGCTTGTGGCCCGCAACGGTGGTTGCAGGAAGCATTGGCTCCGAGGCCCGTGCACTGGGCGGTGCCTTGTTGCCGCTGCATGAAAACTTTGCACCGGACCGGGAGCTGTTCCTCAAGGTCATGCCTTGAGCGGAACATTCCCGCCACCCCCCGTTCGCAATCGGCGCCTTTTGGCAACAGGCGCAAGCCGCAGCCAGCGGCTTTTCAGACCGCCGGTGCGGGGTCTTCCGGGCCGTTCAGGTGGACGGTGGGAGAGAAGCGTGCCACCAGCACGTGCCCCTCGCCGGGGTAGAGCAGCCGCACGAAGGTGACGGACTTGCCCTGCAACCAAGTGCTGCGCTCAATGATCAGGCCGGGGGTGCCGGTGGGGACTTTCAGCAGGTCGGTCAGCTCGGGGCCCACCGTACCGACACGGATGCGGTGCTCGGCCGATGTCCACGGCACATGGCCGCGCAGCCAGGAGCCGGGTGATTGGTCCAGAAAACTTTCCACCGCAGCGCGTGGGAGGGTTTCCAGGTTGATGAGGCGCGACTCCAGGCAAAACGGGCGGGTGCCGGCGTAGTGCAGTACCTGCACGTCCAGTATCGTCTCCGGCTTGTCCAGCTCCAGCAGCTTCATGTCCACACGCAGGCTGCGGCGTTTTTTCAGCTCCAGGATGTCGTAGCGGTAGGGCAAGCCCAGCGCGGCGACTTCGGCGCCGATGTCCTGGATTTCCAGCACGGCCGAACGGGATTGCGAGCCCAGGACCACGGTGCCGGCCTTGCGCTTGCGCTCCACCATATTGGCCCGCGCCAATTGCGTCAGCACCTTGTTGACTGTCATGCGCGAGCACTGGTACTCAATCGCCAGCTCGTGTTCCGAAGGAATGCGGTAGCCAGGCACCCACTTGCCGCTGAGAATGTTCTGCTCAATCTCCTGCAGGATGCGCTGGTGCAGCGAGGTGGACGGGTCCTTGCTGCTTTTACCTTCTGAGGCAGTCAATGCGGGCTCCTTGTGTGCACAGGCTTCAGACCAGCATGGCCGCGCCGCGGTCCAGGTAGGTGTCCAGGAACTGGTCCAGACGCGGGTGGCGGGGCTTGCCAAACACCTGCTGCGGCGTGCCTTCCAGCAGCAGCCGGCCGTGGTCCAGGAACGCAATCTTGCCGCCCACCGATGCGGCAAAGCCGATTTCGTGGGACACCACCACCATGGTCATGCCGTCCTGCGCCAGGCCGCGCATGACGTTGAGCACTTCGCCAGTCAGCTCGGGGTCCAGCGACGAGGTGGGCTCGTCGAACAGCATGATCTTGGGCTCCAGTGCCAGCGCCCGGGCAATCGCCACGCGCTGCTGCTGCCCGCCGGACAACTGCGACGGGTAATGGTCGGCGCGGGCTTCCAGGCCCACTTTTTTCAGCTGCACCATGGCGCGTTCTTCGGCCTCGGCCTTGGGCATTTTTTGCACGGTCTTGAGTGCTTCGCTGACGTTGCCCAGGGCCGTCATGTGGGGCCACAGGTTGAACTGCTGGAAGCACATGCCGATCTGCGAACGCACACTGCGAATCTGCTCGGGTGCCAAGCGGCGGCGCTCACCGTTGGGCAGTGCTTCAAAGCCCAGTGGCTGGCCGTTGATGGTGATGGTGCCGGCGGTGGCTTCTTCCAGAAAGGCCATGCAGCGCAGCAAGGTACTTTTGCCCGAGCCCGACGGGCCGATCAGGCAGGTCACCTGGCCTTCTTCGATGTGGAGGTCGACGTTGTGCAGGACCTGGGTCTGGCCAAAGCTTTTGCTCAAGCCCTGGACGGAAATAGCGTGTTTAGTCATGGTGAATTTGTTCGAAAAATGAAACCCGGTTCAGGTGTGGCTGAAACCGTATTTTTTGACCTTGGTCTCTGCGACATGGCCGAGGTAGCCGCACAGTTCCACCAGGCCCCAGTAGACGCAGGCCAGCAGGAACAGCGCTTCGACGAACGCGTAATTCGCCGAACCGATCTGTTGGATCTTGAAGGTCAGCTCTGGCACCGTGATGATGGACAGCAGCGCCGTCTCCTTCAGCATGACGACCAGCATGTTGACGGTGGCCGGCAGGATCAGCATGGTCATTTCCGGCAGCATGATGCGCAGCACGATCTGCGAGCGCGTCAGCCCCAGGCATTCACCGGCTTCCACATGGCCGCGCGGCACGGCCTCAAAGCCGGCGCGGAAGATTTCACTGAAATAGGCCGCACCGTAGACGGCCAGGCCCAGCAGGCCGGCAGGCACCGGGTCGAGCGAGATGCCGATGAACGGACCACCGTAGTACAGCAGAAAGAGCTGGATCAGGAAGGGCGTGCCGCGCATCAGCTCCACATAGACCCGCAATATCTGGTTCAGGAAGTTGGGACCATAGCGGCGCACGACGGCGACCGCAAAGCCGAGCACCAGGGCGGCCACCGCGCCACCCAGCCAGGTGGACAGCGTCACGCCACCGGCACGCAGCAATTCCGGGCCCATGGATAGGATCAGATCAATATCGAGAGTCATGCTTTGATTCCCCAGCGGAAGGAGCGCTCCAGCTTTTCTGCGCCCAGAGCCACGCAGCCGTTGATGACGAGGTACAGAAAGCCTGCCGTAGCAAACAAGGGCAGGGGCAGGAAGGTGCTGGACGCCAGGTCTTGCGCCATGCGCGACAGTTCGACCACGCCCACCACCGATACCAGTGACGAGGCTTTCAAAATCAGGATGGCTTCATTGGCCAGCGCGGGCAGCGTGGCGCGCAGGGCAATCGGCGCGCGAATGCGCCAGAACTGCTGAAAGGGCGTCATGCCCAGCATTTCAGCGGCCTCCAGCAAACCTTTGGGCACACTCATGAAACCGCCGCGCAGGTTCTCGGCCTGGTAGGCCGCCGTGCACAGGGTCAGCCCGATGATGGCGGCGACCACGCTGGGCACATTCAGCCCGAGTACTGGCAGCAGGTTGTAGATCAACAGCAACTGCACCAGCAGCGGCGCACCGCGGAAGAAGCTGACAAAGGCCCGGCCCGCCAGTGACAGCGCGCGGTTGTGCGACAGCATGGCGGCCGAGATCACGGTGCTCAGGGCCAGGCCCAGCAGGATCGAAATCGCACTGAGCGAGATCGTCCACAGCGAGGCCTGCAGCATCATGGAAAACATATGAAGGGACATGCAAAACTTTCCCGGTATAAAACTACAACCCCCTGTCCGGTGTGGTCACCAGGCAGGGGGCAGATACATCACAGGTGGATCAGAAGTTGGGTTCTGTCACCGCGTTGGGCATGTCAAACGAGTCGCCAAACCACTTTTTCTGCATCTTGGCCAGGCGGCCGTCGGCCTTCATCTTCAGGATGGCGCCATCGACGGCCTTGACCAGGGACGCGGAGTCGGCGTCCTTGCGCCAGATAAAGCCGAAGTAGCTCTTGGCACCGAAACCAGGCTTCACCAGCGTAAAGACTTCTGGGCGTTGTTGCGCCACGTAAGCCAGGTTGGTCAGCGAGTTGGCAACCGCCACGATGCGGCCGGCAGCCAGGTCGGCGTAGGCCTCATTGAAGCCAGGGTATTCACGGGCGTCGACTTTGCTGGGCAGAGTGTCACCAAACTGTTTCAGCTGCGCCAGTTGCGATGTGGCTTTGCCTGCGCCCACAGCCTTGCCTGCGATGTCAGCCGGCTTGGTGATGGAGGCGTCACTGGTGCGCTTGAGCAGGCCCACGGTGGCTTCGGCAATGGGGGGCGAGAACTTGTAGCGCTCCATGCGGGCCTTGGTGATGGTGGCGGGGCCTGCGACCAGGTCAAACTTGTTGGCTTCCAGACCGGGCAGCACGCCGTCCCAGGGCAGCAGCACCCATTCCAGCTTCACGCCCAGTTCCTTGGCCAGCTCCTGGAACATGTCCACGTTCAGGCCCACGTGCTCGCCGTCCTTGATGAAGTCAAACGGCGCAAATTCGGTTTCCGTACCAACCTTGATCACACCAGCCTTTTGCACACGTGCCAACGCATCTTGCGCGTGGGCGCCCAGGGAAGCCAGTGCGATGGCCGCGCAGGCCGCTGACTTGAGGAAAAAACGTTTCGTCATGGATGACTCCGATTCAGGGTTAGGGATAGGCGCCAGCTTTTGCTCACGCCCGGGGCGACAAATGGGCAGGAATTTTGAATACGTCCATTTATTTGCCTATACATATTTAATCACTATCTGGACGGCACATGGCAAGGGTTTTTACTTATTTTTGCGGTAATTGAGAGGGCAAAAACAGTGCGCATGCACTGAAATGGTGTGGTTTCCGGTTGAGTTTGGTGCGATAAGGGCGAGGTTTGTCCATTTTTTGAATGCCAGATATCTTGCATTCGTTTTAATTTGTATATACATTACAGCTCAGACAAACGGAAAATGGCGCGTGACCACCTTCCGTGCTGGGCGGCGACGCCCAACCGTCTTCTGCGCCAGCGCCCGCTGATTTTGAAAAACCGATGTACATAGAGGAGTCACCATGACCACAACGACTGAATCCACCCTCACCCTGCTGCCCGGCCAGGTGCCACTGGCCCACTGGCGTGCCATCTACCGCGGCGCTACGCCCAAGCTGGACGCATCCTGTGCTGCTGCAGTGAAGGCCAGCGCCGAGACCGTGGAACGCATCGTTGCCAAGGGCGATCCCGTGTACGGCATCAACACCGGTTTCGGCAAACTGGCCAGCGTGCGCATTCCCGCCAGTGATCTGGAAACCCTGCAGCGCAACATCGTGCTGTCGCACGCCGCAGGTGTGGGCGAGGCCACACCCCTGCCCATCGCGCGCCTGATGATGGCCTTGAAGCTGGCCAGCCTGGCGCAGGGTGCATCCGGCATTCGCCCGGCCACGCTGGCGCTGCTGGAGGCCATGCTGGCCAAGGGCGTGATTCCCGTGGTGCCGGGACAAGGTTCGGTCGGTGCATCGGGTGACTTGGCGCCACTGTCCCACATGACAGAAGTGATGATCGGTGTGGGCGAAGCCTTCACCCCCACAGGCCGCATGCCCGCCGTGGAAGCGTTGGCCAGTGTGGGCCTGAAGCCCGTGGTGCTGGGCCCCAAGGAAGGCCTGGCGCTGCTCAACGGCACGCAGTTCTCCACCGCCAATGCACTGGCCGGCTTGTTCGAAGCCGAGCGCCTGCTGCAGTCGGCCCTGCTGACCGGTGCGCTGTCTACCGACGCGGCCAAGGGCACTGACGCGCCGTTCGATGCGCGCATCCACAAACTGCGCAAACACAAGGGCCAGATGGCCACGGCCGAGGTGTTGCGCCAACTGCTGGTCGGCAGCGCCATCCGCGCCTCCCACCTGAGCGGCGATGAGCGCGTGCAGGACCCGTATTGCCTGCGCTGCCAGCCGCAGGTCATGGGCGCCTGCCTGGACGTGCTGCACCATGCGGCCGACCTGCTGGAGACCGAAGCCAACGGCGTGTCCGACAACCCGCTGATCTTCCCGGGAGCCAACGGCCAGCCCGACGAATCGCTGTCCGGTGGCAACTTCCACGCCGAGCCGGTGGCCTTTGCTGCCGACATGATTGCCATGGCCATCTGCGAAATCGGTTCGCTGTCCGAACGCCGTATCGCCATGCTGGTGGACCCGGCGCTGTCGGGCCTGCCGGCCTTCCTGACACCCAAGCCCGGCCTGAACTCCGGCTTCATGATTCCGCAGGTGACCGCCGCTGCGCTGGTGTCCGAGAACAAGCAACGCGCGTATCCAGCCAGCGTGGACTCCATCCCCACCTCGGCCAACCAGGAGGACCATGTGTCCATGGCCGCCCATGGCGCACGCCGCCTGATGCCCATGGCCGAGAACGCCATGGCGGTGATCGCCATTGAATGGCTGGCGGCTGCCCAGGGCTGCCACTTCCACGCGCCGCTGCAGTCCAGCACTGCTCTGCAACAGGTCGTGCAACTGCTGCGCAGCCAGGTGCCCGCACTCGACAACGACCGCCATATTCAGCCTGACATGAAGGCCGCGATTGCCCTGGTGCGCAGCGGCGCACTGGCGGCATCCGCCAGCGGCATTGCATTGCCCAGCGTTGCCTGATACACCACCCCACAGACCATCACGATTGCATTGAAGGAGCCCACCATGACCACCAACACCGACCCCCGCATCGACCCCACCCGCGTGATCCGTGCCCCGCGCGGTACCGAACTGCATTGCAAGAACTGGCTGACCGAAGCCGCCTACCGCATGATCCAGAACAACCTGGACCCCGAGGTGGCCGAAAACCCGCAGGCGCTGGTCGTCTACGGCGGCATCGGCCGCGCCGCGCGCGACTGGGCCTGCTTTGACCAGATCCTGGCGTCGCTGAAAGACCTGAACGAAGACGAATCGCTGCTGGTGCAATCCGGCAAGCCGGTTGGCGTGTTCAAGACGCACCCCAACGCGCCGCGCGTGCTGATCGCCAACTCCAACCTGGTGCCCAAGTGGGCGAACTGGGAGCACTTCAACGAGCTGGACCGCAAGGGTCTGTTCATGTACGGCCAGATGACGGCGGGCAGCTGGATCTACATCGGCAGCCAGGGCATCGTGCAAGGCACCTTCGAAACCTTTGTCGAAGCCGGCCGCCAGCACTACAACAACGACCTGTCCGGCAAGTGGATACTGACCGCCGGCCTGGGCGGCATGGGCGGCGCACAGCCACTGGCCGCCACGCTGGCCGGTGCCGTGTCGCTGAACATCGAATGCCAGCAAAGCAGCATCGACTTCCGCCTGCGCACCCGTTATGTAGACAAGCAGGCCAAGGACATCGACGACGCGCTGGCGCTGATCAAGCACCACTGCGACAAGAAGGAAGCCGTCTCCATCGCCCTGCTGGGCAATGCTGCCGATGTGCTGCCTGAATTGGTGAAGCGCGCCAAGGCTGGCGGCATCAAGCCCGACCTGGTGACCGACCAGACCTCGGCCCACGACCTGATCAATGGCTACCTGCCCACGGGCTGGAGCGTGGCGCAGTGGAAGGCCGCCCAGCGCGACCCCGCGCAGCACGCCAAGTTGACCGATGAAGCCGCCAAGAGCTGCGCCGTGCACGTGCAGGCCATGCTGGACTTCCAGGCCATGGGCATCCCCACGGTCGATTACGGCAACAACATCCGCCAGGTCGCCTTCGACATGGGCGTGAAGAACGCTTTTGACTTCCCCGGCTTTGTGCCGGCCTACATCCGCCCGCTGTTCTGCGAAGGCAAGGGCCCGTTCCGCTGGGTGGCCCTGTCCGGTGACCCGGAAGACATCTACAAGACCGACGCCAAGATCAAGGAACTGTTCCCCGAGAACAAGCACACGCACCGCTGGCTGGACATGGCGCGTGAGCGCATCAGCTTCCAGGGCCTGCCCGCCCGCATCTGCTGGCTGGGTCTGGGCGAGCGCCACCGCGCCGGCCTGGCGTTCAACGAGATGGTGAAGAACGGCGAACTCAAAGCCCCCATCGTCATCGGCCGCGACCACCTGGACACCGGCTCGGTGGCCAGCCCGAACCGCGAAACCGAAAGCATGAAGGATGGCACCGACGCCGTGTCCGACTGGCCGCTGCTCAACGCCTTGCTCAACACGGCCGGCGGCGCCACCTGGGTCAGCCTGCACCACGGCGGCGGCGTCGGCATGGGCTACTCGCAGCACTCCGGCATGGTCATCGTCGCCGACGGTACCGATGCAGCAGCCGAGCGCCTGGCCCGCGTGCTGGTCAATGACTGCGGCTCCGGTGTGATGCGCCATGCGGATGCGGGTTACGAACAAGCCATTGCCACCGCGAAGAAGCAAGGCCTCAAGCTGCCGATGATCAAGTAATAGGAAATCCGTTCACCATGAGTCTGTCGAAGGGCTTCGACAGGCTCAGCCCGAACGGGATGTTTGACACCTTGCAACTCCAACACAACATGCTGCAACGCTTTGACATCGCCACCGTGCCCTCCATGCCCTGGAAAAACGGCGGCGGCAGTACGCGCGAAATCGTGTGCCGCCCCGAGGGCGCGGGCATGGACGGCTTTGACTGGCGCGTCAGCATCGCGACCATTGCCCAGGCCGGACCATTTTCGGCCTTCCCAGGTGTGGACCGCGTGATCATGCTGCTCGATGGGGATGGCGTGCAGTTGCGCTCGGCCGGCGGTATCGACCACCGGCTGGATGAAGTCCATGCGCCGTTCGCCTTCCCCGGCGATGTGGCGCTGGACTGCACGCTGCTGGGCGGCACCTCCACCGACTTCAACGTCATGACCCGGCGTGGCACATTGCGCGCCGAGGTGCGGGTGCTGCGTGCGGCAACCGACATCCCTGCCACACAGCGCGGCCTGTTGCTCGCCTTGTGCGGGCAGTGGCAGTTGCACGCTGGAGAGGTGTGCGCCGCAGGGCAGGGCCTGTGGTGGGACGCTGCGCCGCATGGCTGGCAGGCCACGCCGCAGGGCGAAGGTGCGGCACTGGTGTGGGTGTGTCTGGACCCTGTGGAAGCCTGAAATTTATGAAAAAAATGCCTGCAGCCCCCGTACAGTCTGCGCAAGCAGCTACGCAATTGATAGCAAATCTGCCCAGCGCCGATGGCGTCTGGGAGCACCTGCGCCCCATGCCCGGGGCGCTGGACGGTGAGGGTGCTGCCACAGACGAGGTCAGCCTGGTTGTGGCACGCGGGCTGGTTTGCTGGGTCGGCGCCGGAAATACCGTGCCGGCCATGTATGCCGATCTGCCGCGCTTCGATGGGGGCGGTGCATTGCTCACCTCTGGCTTGGTCGACTGCCACACCCACCTGGTCTACGGTGGCCAGCGCGCCAACGAATTCGCCATGCGCCTGGCCGGCGCCAGCTACGAAGAGGTGGCCAAGGCCGGCGGCGGCATCGTTTCCAGCGTGCGCGCCACGCGCGAGGACGATGAGGACGCGCTGTTTGCCTCGGCCGCACGCCGGCTGGAAGAGTTGCTGGCCGAGGGCGTCTGCGCGATAGAGATCAAATCCGGCTACGGCCTGGCGCTGGAGCACGAGCGCAAGCAGTTGCGCGTGGCGCGCCGCCTGGGCGAGGCCTATGGGGTGACCGTGCGCACGACCTTCCTCGGTGCGCACGCGCTGCCGCCCGAGTACGCGGGCCGCAGCCAAGACTACATCCATCTGGTTTGCAACGAGATGCTGCCCGCGCTCGCGGCCGAAGGCCTGGTCGATGCGGTCGATGTGTTCTGCGAGCGCATCGGCTTCTCGCTGGCCGAGACCGAGCAGGTCTTCCAGGCTGCCAAGGCTTTGGGCCTGCCCGTCAAGCTGCATGCCGAGCAGCTCTCCGACATGGGCGGCTCGGCACTCGCGGCGCGCTATGGTGCGCTGTCCTGTGACCACATCGAACATCTGAGCGCAGAAGGTATCGCCGCCATGAAGGCCGCAGGCACTGTGGCGGTGCTACTGCCCGGCGCCTACTACACGCTGCGCGACACCCATCTGCCACCGATCCAGGCCCTGCGCGATGCCGGTGTGCCCATGGCGGTCAGCACGGACCACAACCCCGGCACCTCGCCGGCGCTGTCCTTGCTGCTGATGGCGAACATGGCTTGCACGCTGTTCCGTCTGACGGTCCCCGAGGCCTTGGCCGGCATCACGCGCAACGCGGCATTGGCGCTGGGTTTGCAGCACACGCACGGCAGCATTGGCGTAGGCCGTCCTGCCAACTTTGTCTTGTGGGATGTGCAGGATGTTTCCGAGTTGGCTTATTGGTTTGGGCAACGGCCGGTGCGGGCTGTGGTGCGGCAAGGGCGGGTGGCGGGGTGACTACCCCGCTTCTTTGGGATGGGGTTTGCCGGCTTGGCATGTCGGGATGTGCGCCCGACAGCGCACTCACTTTCTTTGCTTCGCCAAAGAAAGTAAGCAAAGAAAGGCGAGCCGGATGCGTCGGCCCTTCGGGCACGCTGCGTTGCTCGGTCTGGGCGGGGTGCGCGCAAACTCGCTGCGCTCAAACATGCGCGCCCCTGATCCACCCAGCCCTGCGCTACTCGCCTCCGCATAACGGCGGGGGAGCAACAGCCAAACAACCAAATACCAGCATCCTGTCCGCGCAAGCGCGGACAGGTGCGTGCCATGCCGAGCGCAGCGATGGCACGT
>JACXTT010000125.1_pt1 | contig 115384 bp, 105 predicted proteins | sample 9270951 | NCBI WGS metagenome assembly JACXTT01 (sample SAMN15532306, study PRJNA645909) | rock metagenome | isolation source: weathered quartz diorite | place: Puerto Rico | collected 2017-06-21 | reverse complement strand
TTAGCTGCGCTGTTCTCATGGTGCTCAGGGTTGCAAATTCAAAAACGCCTGCTTCGCAGGCTGCTTTTCATTTTTCGAAAAAAGGTCAGGCAAGCTGATCATTTCCCAAAGAAAAAGCACTTCTGCGATCCAAGTGATTCCGATGAGGGCTTTTTCCGGAACGCCCGGTGGGCGTTCCGGAAAAAGAGCCGGCCTGTGCGGTTGCGATAATGGGATTAGCTGCGCTGTTCCCATGGTGCTCAGGGTTGCAAATTCAAAAACGCCTGCTTCGCAGGCTGCTTTTCATTTTTTTGAAAAAAGGTCAGGCAAGCGGATTATTTCCCAAAGAAGAAGCTCATCTGCGATCCAAGTGATTCCGATGAGGGCTTTTTCCGGAACGCCCGGTGGGCGTTCCGGAAAAAGAGCCGGCCTGTGCGGTTGCGGTAATGGGATTAGCTGCGCTGTTCCCATGGTGCTCAGGGTTGCAAATTCAAAAACGCCTGCTTCGCAGGCTGCTTTTCATTTTTCGAAAAAAGATCAGGCAAGCTTGACTTTTTTCTTCAAAATGAAAAAGGCTCCTAACGGAGCCTTTTTGTTATTTACCCGTGATTCCGATGGGATTCGAACCCATGACCCTTACATTAAAAGTGTAATGCTCTACCGGCTGAGCTACGGAATCGTATGTTTTTTTGAAAAAACGGGTGCAAATATAACTGCATTATTCGTTATCGCAAAAGTTTTATTACCTTTACTCACGCACAAAAACCGCTCGCATGAAACGAACCTTTACGCTTATCGCGCTCGCCACCGCGCTTGCTTCCGCAAAGGGTACTACCGTCACCATTACCTGCCAGAACACACCTTCGCACTTTTTACCCGTTACGGTCAATGCCATTGTAGGCGACACCATTAAATGGGTATGGGTAGCCGGTACGCACGTAGTGGGCCCCATTAATTCCTCGTACATACCCAACGGTGCTGCCATGTTCAATGCTCCCATTGACGTGAACAACACCAGCTTCAAATACGTGGTGACCGTTGCCGGCAATTATCACTATGTCTGCCACCCGGCCACCCCTCACGGGGAAGACGGGTACATCGTGGTCTCCGCTTCCTCGGGCATCTCGTCCATTAATAATACTTCTGCTTCCATTGCTTATCCCAACCCTTTTTACGATCGCTTCACGATCGAAACACCGCGTGGCGATCTTATTTCGGTGTTCAACATGCTGGGCAGCAAAGTAAAAGTTGTTCCGGTTCCCAAAGGACAATTCAGCGTGGAGATCGATGCGGCCGCTCTCAGCTCCGGGTTGTATTTCTACAGCATCAGCAGCGAGGGAACGATCGTAGAAACAAAGAAGATCCTCAAACGGTAACCGGCAGGCCATGCCGGCAAAGCCGCTCTGCGGCTTTTTCTTTTTTTCTAAAGCAAACTCATTTTTTACTTTCGCTCATGCGCAGGATCGGCCTGCTTTCCGACACCCATAATTACCTCGACCCGAAGATCGCCAGTTATTTTTCGCAATGTGATGAAATATGGCACGCGGGCGATATCGGCACCATTGCCGTTTGCGATGAATTGCAAAAGACCAGGCCGCTCCGCGCGGTGTACGGCAACATTGACGGGCAGGACATCCGAAAGGTGTATCCTGAAAAACTCCGCTTCCGTTGCGAGGAGGTGGATGTGCTGATCATGCACATTGGCGGCTACCCCAACCGCTATTCGCCCGAAGCTAAAAAAGAGATCGCGCAAAAGCCGCCCAAACTTTTCATCTGCGGCCATTCGCACATTCTCAAAGTGATGTTCGACAAAAAATACAACCTGCTGCACATCAACCCGGGCGCAGCGGGCATCTACGGATTCCACCAGGTGCGCACCCTGGTGCGGTTCACGATCGACCGGGAAAACATAAAAGACCTCGAGGTGATAGAATTGGGCAAGAAAGCATGAGAAAGATCACCGGGTTATTTGCACACACGTTCCGGTCGGCAGAGGAAGAGTCGGAACATTACAGGAAAGTGAATCCTGCTTCCGATAAGAAGGTGATCTGGATCTGCGTGGTGGTTGCGCTTTCACTCACGTTCATAAAGTATTTTGGAGACGATACTTTCTTTACAGGATTTCTTCGCGGTATAGGCCTGGCGAATCTCTCTGAAAAATTCTTCACCTGGACGAATCTCTCGGAGAACGCGCGGCTGAACCATCTCGCCTGGTGGGTATTCGTGATCATCTTCTTTTATTTCATTGTTCCTTTTCTGCTCATCAAATTTATCTTCCGCGAAAGGCTGTCGGACTACGGGCTGAAATGGAAAGGTGCGTTCAAGGATTACTATCTCTATGTGATCATGCTGGTCGTAATGGTTCCTCTTGTGCTGTTCTTCAGCACCACGCACAGCTTCCAGGAGCGATACCCGTTCTACAAGCTTCACAGTAACGAGAATTTCTATCCGAATTTTTACCTGTGGGAGCTGCTGTACTTCCTCCAGTTCTTTTCGCTCGAGTTCTTCTTCCGCGGGTTCATGCTGCACGGCATCAAGCACCGCTTTGGCTTCTACTCCGTTTTTGTTATGACCATCCCCTACTGCATGATCCACTTCGGCAAGCCGCTGCCCGAGACCATTTCGGCCATTGCCGCGGGCATCGTGCTGGGAACAGTAAGCCTCAAGAGCCGCTCCATCCTGCTGGGCGTGTGCATTCATTACAGCGTAGCCATCGCGATGGACCTTTGCGCGCTGTGGCGGGAAGGATTACTGTGACTTCTGCATGGCATCCAGCAGCGTATCCAGCTTGTCCTTCATGTCCTGTGGGGCGCAATCGAAATTATTAAAGATCACTGCGAACGAATAGAGCTTGTCTTTCTGCGTAAAATAACCGGCACAGCTCCTCACCCGCGTGAACGAACCGCTCTTGGCGCTCATGGTCGGAGATATATAAGGAAGAGAAGGATAAAAGCTGGTCTTGAAAAAATTCTCCTTCGAGACCAGGCGCAATATTTCCGCGAGCTGCCGGGGCGTGATGCTGTTCCATTTCGAAAGCCCGCAGCCATCGTTGAGGTACATCCCTTTTGTATCCACTCCTTTCAACTTCCAGAAGTCCGTGAGAACTTGCGTGCCCGCATCTTCCGAGCCGAACCCGTTCTTCTTCCACGCAATGGTCTTGAGGATATGCTCGGCAAACAGGTTCACGCTGTAGCGGTTGGTCATGGCCACCACATCTTTCAGGCTCTCGCCCTGCCATTCAGCTATTTTCTTGCCGTTATAGGTTCCCTTTTTCCCATCCAGCTTCAGCTGCCGGATCGTGGCAGGCGAAGATTTGGTTGTGATCCCGTTCTTTTCCAGTGCCGAATCCAGCTTCCATGCAAAATAATAAGGAGGGTCCGGTATCGAGCCATCCACCCCGAAGTGTGTTTTGTTGGCCGGTATGGTGCCGGTCACATACCGCTCGTTGGAATAAGGCGCGCCATAGATATACGCGTTATCGGAAGTGCCTCCCGCAGTAACGTAATGCTTTATTTTGAGATGGGGAACATCGGGCACCATTTTCTCCGCGCGAACCGTATCCCCGTTTGCCGATGAGCGGTAATAAATGGTATACAGGTTATCGTGAACAGTAAGACCGCTTGCCCCCGCTCCGAAATAATTTCCCATGTCGCTCCAGATCCAGGTAACGGGTATCATCTCGTTCTCAAAAACGGATGCATCCCCGATCACCCGCCCGTTTATCTTTTTAACGTGAAGCGATTCGATCTTTTTGGTGATGAAATAAAATAACGAATCCGGATTGGACCTTGGGAAATACTTAGACCCGATCGAAGGGTCACCCCCGCCCTTTATGTAAATGTTCCCATGCAGTATTCCCCCAGCCGAATCGATGGTGCCATCGTAATACACTTCGGTCTTCCATTTAAAATCTTCTCCCAGCAGGGCGAGCCCGGCACCTGTTGTAATTGTTTTCATCGAGCTGGCGGGTGTCAGGCCCATCTCGGAATTGTATTGGGCAACAACCGAATCCTTTGCCGCATCGATGATGCAAAGCCCCCAGGATGCATGGGCCAGGTCGGGGTCAAGCTTCAGCTCTTCGATCCTGATCTTTACATCAGCAAAATTTTGGGAATGAGATACAAATGGAATAAACGAAGCGGTACAGATAACTAAATGATACGAATATGCGAATAACACACGAGTAACCTTATTCGAAAATTCGCAAGCTTTAGTTATCTGAACCATTACACAAGCTTGTCTATTTCTGCTGCCAGTTTTCTGTCCTTTTCGGTGACTTTGTTACCTGCACTATGAGTGCTCAACTCGATCTCTACAGTATTATACACGTTGGACCAGTTGGGATGGTGGTCCATTTTTTCCGCAATGAGCGCCACGCGGGTCATGAAGGCAAAAGCTTCGGAAAAATCTTTGAATTTATAAGAGCGCTTGAGCGTATTATTCTCTTCTTTCCACATTTTTGTAATTTTTATCGGGCTAAGTTACGGTAATTTGTAAAAGTTCGCTTCCAGGCATAATTAACAACCCTCCCTATTCTGTTAGTAAAAAAACCCTTCTTTCGTTCAAAATTCACTAATATTGCCTTGAATTGAGCGAAAAATGAAAGACCTTTTCGACAAAATAAAGGAAAACAGGGGACCGATCGGGATGCATGCCCGCGAATCGCACGGCTACTTCACATTTCCAAAACTGGTTGGAGATATCGGCCCGCATATGGTTTTCCGCGGGAAAAAACGGCTGAACTGGAGCCTCAACAATTACCTCGGCCTGGCCGATCACCCCGAAGTGCGCAAGGCCGATGCCGAAGCAGCTGCCGAGTACGGACTGGCTGCGCCCATGGGGGCCCGCATGATGAGCGGCAATTCCGATCACCACGAACAGTTGGAAGCCGGGTTGGCGGATTATGTTAAAAAGCAAGATGCCATTTTAGTTAATTACGGCTACCAGGCCATGGTTTCCGCGATCGACTGCCTGGTGGACCGGCATGATGTGATCGTTTACGATGCCGAAAGTCATGCCTGCATTGTTGACGGGGTTCGCCTCCACCTTGGAAAACGGTTTGCTTATACGCACAACGATATTCAGAATCTTGAAAAGCAGCTCGAACGCGCAAGCAGGCTTGTTGAGAACACCAGCGGATCCATCCTGGTGATCACCGAGGGCGTGTTTGGCATGCGCGGTGACCAGGGCAGGCTGAAAGAGATCGTGGATCTCAAGAAAAAATTCAGGTTCCGCTTGTTCGTGGACGATGCCCACGGCATCGGTGTGATGGGAAAGACGGGGGCCGGAACGGGCGAAGAGCAGGGCTGCCAGGACGGGATAGACATTTACTTCGGCACGTTTGCAAAATCGTTTGCGCTCATTGGCGCGTTCATCGCCAGCGATGAGCAGGTGGTGGAATACCTTCGGTACAACATGCGCTCGCAGATATTCGCCAAAGCGCTTCCCATGCCCTGCGTGATCGGTGCCCTCAAGCGGCTCGAGCTCATGCGCACCAAGCCTGAATTGAAAGAGAATCTCTGGAAGATCGTGCACGCGCTGCAGGACGGGCTCCGCAAGGCCGGGTTCGACATTGGCAACACCTCTTCTCCCGTTACGCCCGTATTCCTGAGCGGCAGCATTCCCGAAGCTACGAACCTGATACTCGACCTGCGCGAAAACTTCAACGTATTCTGTTCCATGGTGGTGTACCCGGTAATACCCAAAGGCATGATCATCCTGCGCCTGATCCCAACGGCCGTTCATACGCTGGATGATGTGAACTATACGATCGATGCCTTCTCGAAGATATACGGTAAACTGAGTTCGGGGAAATACAAGGCCGATAAGATCGCAGCGTTCTGAAAGCAAACATAAAAACCCAAAAACAACAACTATGAACAAGTACGAAGAATTGAAAAACCTCGTAGCACAGCTCGAAGAGGATTTTAACAAGTTCAACAACGGCAACATGTCGGCCGGCACGCGCGTGCGCAAGCAGCTCCAGGGCATTAAAAAATGCTGCCAGGAGTTCCGCCAGTGGGTGCAGGAAAAAAAGAAAGCAGGCTGATCTTTCGCTTTTGACAAATAATAAACCCCATGTCCGCCCTCAGGCGGACACGGGGTTTTGGTGTTTTTGGTAAAGGACAATGCTTACTTCCTAATTTACCTTCAGCAGCTTGCCGGTAAACTGCGCAGCATCGGTGGTTACCTTAAGGAAATAGATCCCTGCCCGCAGATCACGGGTGTCGATATCCCTGCGGTGAGACCCTGCCGGTTCACTGCCGCAGCAGATCACCCGCGTTTCGCTCCCTATCGCATTTACAAGCTCCATCCTTATATAGGTATTACCCTGCAGCTCATATTGAATTTGAATGTTGTCGTTGAACGGGTTGGGCCAGGCGCGTAAAGAATTTCCGGCAAGAATGTTTTCTGTTCCCTGGGCGCAGTTGCCCGGCATGTTAACGTCCAGCCACGTTAAGCGCTGCGCGATCCAGTTCTTCAGTTCCGAGACCTCGCCCGCATAAGAAGTTGCAGCCGGGGAAATGCCCGGGTAGATCACCTGTCCCATGATGGTCCACCGCTGGAAGTTCCGTGCCTGGGATTCATCGAGATAGAGCGCAAACGAATCGATGTGCGCATACAGGTAGCCCTGGTCAAGGATATTCGACCGGAGGAATTCGTACCGGCATCTCAGCTTTTGTTTAAAGGCATTGCCCGTCAAAAGCTTCTTCCACCAGAAGGGAATAAAGTTGCTGTGATAATCCTGCAGGTATTGCCACCCGTTCGGGTTGTCGCCACCGCTGTACGCACAGTTGTACCACCCGATATCAAAATCCCACTCCGGTCCGCAATGGATCCTGCCGTCACCGCGCGAATCCTTATCCTTATAGAGATACGTGCTCAGGCGGTAGCTGTCGGTATTGCGCGCCAGCTCGTTGAGGATGAACGCATCGATGAACGAAGTGTCGTTGATGTATTTGATGTAACCGCTGTCGGGATCGTTCCAGTACGAGCTATTGAGCACGAGCTCGTATTTATCAAAGAAGCCCTTAATGTAATTCTTTTGCTGCGGAGCGATGCTGTCGGGCTTGGGATATATGTAAAGGAAGAAGCAGGCCGAATCGTTGGTGGCATTGCTCATGTAATTGCTGTTCCACCCCGCAGCGGTCGGCTTGTAATGGTCAAGCGAAATGATGTATCCCCCGGTAAGCGAGTCACCGGCTATTTCATTCGGCTTCAGCTTGGCGATGTTCACCCGGTTCTTGCCGCGCTTCACTTTCTCCACCAGCTCGTACACACCGCGGTAGCTGCCGTTCACAACCAGCTCAAAAAAACGGAGGCGGCTGCAGTAGTGACCCATTTCGCGGAACAGCTTGTACGTAAGCTCATCGCGCAGGAAGGTCTTGTCCTGGTATAAAGCTTTGAACACCCAATCGTGGTCTTTTGGCATGCCCAGCAGCGGTACATCCAGCTTGTTGTCGCTGGCATCCACAGTTGTAACGGTCCACGATTTTTTCGCGAGCCACGAAGAGCTGGAGCCATGCACCTTGATCTCGATCTTTCCGTTGTAGTCGTTGAACGGGTCGCTCAGGTGGTTGCGGTTCCCCGGTCCGTTATCTACAATGCCAGCCGAAACGATCTGCTTCGAATAGGCGCTGTCGATGTTCTGGCTCCCGCTGCTGATCACCACAATGGGAAGGTTGGAATCGGTAAAGCTCTGCGCCCCGAGGACCGTGTTCAAAAAAAGCAGCGGGCCAAGCGCCTGGAATGATTTACGGAACATGCCTGGAAGTTGTAACGGTTAAACATCTTTCATTTTGATCTTCGCATCCAGGCTAAGGGTGGCATGCGGAACGCTGCGCAGCCTTTCCTTGGAGATGAGCTTGCCGGTGCTTATGCAGATGCCATAGGTCTTGTTCTCGATTCGGATAAGCGCGCCCTGCAGCTGCTCGATGAACTTCTGCTGCCGCTGGGCCAGGTGTGCTGTTTCTTCCTTGATGGACGAGTCGGCCGCATCCTCCAGCATCTTGAACGTGGGGCTCGTGTCGTCCGTGCCGTGATCGTTCTCGAGCGTAAGCGATGATCTGAGCATTTCGAAATCGCGCTGCGCCTCCTCCAGCTTTTTCAGGATGATCTGTTTGAACTGCTGAAGCTCCTCATCGGAATAGCGCATCGGTCCCGGCTTCTCATTCACCGGAGGCTGCTCGTTCCTTACGTTTCGTCTTGTAGTAGTTTTCTTGTTTTCCATTTTTATCCTCCAAAAAAAAATTGTGATACGAAATTAATCCCTGAACAAAGAAACGATTGCCGTATTTCGCTGAGGTAGTTTTTTATATCGCTCAAAGGCATAGTGAAAAAATCCGCAAGAATACCAAGAGGCACATGCCGAATTCGATGAACGAGTGCTCATAGTAGGCCGGGAAAAAGAAAAAATAGCTAAACACTTAAATTTTTTTGCCGAAAGCCTTGCGATCACAGGATAAAATCGTTATACTTGTACTATTAATTGCTGAATACGGTGAAATAATAGCCGGAACAGCAAGGTGTCGGGGGATACCGCGAAGTAATGTAACGAACAAAAATCATTTTACCGATGAATCAAGATGCCCGGGGGGCCTGCGTGGCCGTGATGTTATCTTTTTGCTCCGTTCAATTTTTTTCTCAAACCATTTCCAGCCATTATTTCGGCCAGAACGCCTGGATGCCCGACACCATCGGGTCCAACCCGTGCCTCGACCCGCCCTGTGTATTTAACGGCAAGTTGGACCAGTACTGGCACGCTGTGAAGGATAGCAAGGCCTTGCTGGTGCGGTTTGGCGGAACATCGGCCGACAAGAACATGCCGACCCATTACCAGTACATCCACATCATCGATTCCATCCGCTCCAACGGCATGGAGCCGATCCTGCAGGTGCCATTCTACAAGTACCGCTATACTTCGCAGCAGGCGGCTGCCATCGTGCAGTACGTGAACATCGCGCAGGGAAAGCACGTGAAGTACTGGTCCATCGGCAACGAGCCGGACCTGAGCTATTCGTACAGCGCCTCGCAGATCGCCACGTACTTCCGCGATTTCGCTTCGGCCATGAAAGCCGCTGATCCTTCCATCCTCATCGTAGGGCCCGACCTGGCCTGGTTCAACCAGCCCATCGTGGATGCGCTCACTACGCCCAACGGCCCGAGCGACATCACGGGCAAGGACATTTCGGGAAGGTATTACCTGGATGTGTTCGCGTTTCACCGCTACCCGTTCAACGGCTCGCAGACACGGCAGCAGGTGATCGCGAACCTGACGGCTCCGGGCGGACTGCAGGACAACCTGGTGTACCTGAACGGGCGCATCTTGGGCTGCAACACCGCGCATAACCGTACGGGAAGTTCGGCAATCAGCACTGCTCTCACCGAGGGGAACATCTGCTGGCAGAACAGCGCGGCCGATAACCTGCAGGGCACGGGCGCGAACAGCTTCCTTGGCGGGCAGTTCCTGGCGGAGATGATGGCCATCGGGCTGAAGAACAACCTGGACTTCTTTAATGTGTGGAGCGTAGCGGAAGGGAACGGGGGGATCGTTTACAACATCGGTTACATCAACCCGGATAACGGGATGAAAAAGCCGCTGTATCATCATTTCAAGCTGATGGCCGAGAACTTCAAGGGGAACTACGCTGACGGAACGAGCAACCAGCTTAACGTGAAAGCGTTCGGCAGCAAAAGCGCACAGCAGATCTGCGTGCTCATCCTCAACGAGGATCTCACGACCGGCTACAACTACACGGTGCGGCTCAACAATTCGGCCATTGGCGGCACGAACCCGCTCAAGATCAATGTCAATGCAGGGCTCGCTGCGGATTACAACGACATGATCCCTGCCCAATCATCGGTCCTGCTTACCTTCAATGCAGCAGGCACCATCACCAGGAAATGCGAATACGAGATGAACGTGCAGGCCGTTGCCAACCAGCCACCGGGCTGCACCAATTTCACCACCACCTCTTCAGGCAGCTCTCCGGCTGCCGAAGATGGAGCCGTTTTCGGGCTGAAGAACATTTTCCCGAATCCAACGGCCGGCAAGATTACCATCGAGCTCGATAGGGGAAAGATGCGCCAGCCCGAGTACGAGGTGCAGCTGTACAATATCATCGGGCAGCAGGTCTTTTCCAGGAGGTTCACCTTCGAAAAGAACAGGGAGGAGATCGAACTGCCACCCTCCGTTGCCGATGGCGTTTACGTGGTGAGGGTGAAGGAAGGCGAAAAAGATAATTTTGTCACGCGGAAGATCATCCTGCAGCGGTAATGCAAAAGATCCCGGTGTGCAGCCGGGATCTTTTTTTATGTTTTGCCCTTACCGGGATACCACGAGCTTCATGGTCTGCGACTCATTATCCTTTCTTAACGTGTAAAAATAAATACCGCTCGGAATGCCGGATGTATCCACGGTGATGAGGTGCATGCCGGCCTTCATGGTCTGCACAGGAACGATCACTACCGGGTTGCCCAGCAGGTCGTACACCGTGAGCGAAACCGTCCCTGCCGATGACAAGGAGAAGGGAACCTGCGTCCTTTCATTAGCGGGGTTGGGATTGCCCGGGTAGAGCCGGAAGGAAAGCGTCTCGATACCGGGAACGGCAAAAGGCACGAGTGGCGGACCGGTAGGGTCGTCAAAATAAAATGCCTGGGCGCTGTCGGTCGAGCCGGGGTTGAACAGCAGCACGATCTTATCGATGTTCGCGGGCTGGGCAAAGCTGCCGGAAGGGGAATCGAGGTAACTGAACGTGAGCAATTCCCAGTCGTTCACCCGCGTGGTCTGTGCGATGTACTCGCTGTGAATGCCTGCCGGGAAATTATCGATGCTCTTAATACCAAGCTGCAGGATCACATTTGTTCCCGCTGACACGGTAGAATATACCTTCATGGTGATCTTCGGTGCGCTCGCATTCAAGCTGGCATAAGGCGTTACATCCACCAGCTTGTTCTTGGGATACAGGCGCATGAAATCGTATTGTGCTGCCGAGCGAAGGTAGCGGGCGCAGTATTTACTGCTGTCTACGGCTGTGAACTGCGGGTTCAGCGCGGCCGAATCGAGCACGCCATTGTAAAAGCCGAACGTGATCAGCTTCATTCCGTCAAAATCGCAATAGTTCTGCTGGGCCATCCCGGATAGCGAAAACGTAAGAACGCCCAATGCCATGTATAAGTGTTTCATGTGTCAAAAATTTTTGTTTAAAAACAAAAATAATTACCGGGTCCTGCTGCCGGGCCGATGTTTCGGTAAGACCGCTCATCCACAGGCTGAAACAGGAACAAGGCTGTTCATCCCCTTTGTGCCGGCCAGGCGATCCGGCCGGCAGGTTCTCCCTCCTGCCGAATAATGGCGGGCATTCGCTCACTCTTATTTTATGTTTACCCGATGGAATGATTCTTTCTCTCAAAATAGTACCGATCGCATTTCTTGCAGGCGCGGTCACCTTGCATGCACAGGCACCCGGTACGGCCGGGCGCGATACGCTTGCCATTTATAAAAAAATAAAAAAGGTCGCCTACCGGAACAAGCTTACAACGCTCATCTTTCAATCTATTTTTGTGGATCCTGCTCCCCGGCCCTACCAGACCAAGCCGCTCGGCAGCGAGCAAAAAGCGGCAGACCCGGACTTCCTGTTCGCAAACAGAACGATCCGGAAGATCAGGATCACGGTCTACGATCCTTTCGGTTACTCGGTGGACGACACCCTGAAACGGGATGTTCACCTGATGCAGAGGTTTGCGAACAAGTATCACATCACCACGCGGAAACGGATCATTAAAAATTACCTGCTTCTCCATGAGCACGATTCTCTTTCCCTGCTCAAGCTGCGCGAATCGGAGCGGCTCATCCGCGAATCACCTTACGTGAACGATGTGCGTATCTACATCTACCCGGCCGGGAAAGACAGCGTGGACCTTGCTGTGGTGGTAAAGGACAAATGGACGGTTATCGCCTACGGGGATGCAAGTCCCTCGCAAGTGAACCTTACTCTTGCAGATAAAAATATCCTCGGCAGCGGCCAGCTTTACCGGCAATATGTCCGCTTCGATCGCAGCGGCAACTACGAATTTTCAGGCAGGCATTCCGTGGCCAATATCTCCAATACGTTCATCGCCTCCGACATTTTTTATACGGCCAAGAACATTTCAACGGCTGCGGGCTTCTCATTGGAAAGGCCCTTGTACTCATCGCTCACAAAATGGGCAGGAGGGATCGCAGCATCGCGCACGTGGACGGCTCAGGAACTTCCTGCTGCAGAAGGCACAAGGTCCTACCCCGTTGCGAATTACGATGCGGACGTTTGGCTGGGACGTAACTTTCTTTTGCACCAAACCAATCTTGTGCTGTCCGCGCGAAGCATCCGGAAGGATTACGACACACGGCCTCCGTTCACGATCGATACAAACCATGTCAATTCGAACACGTTAACCCACCTGGCCTCGATCGGCTTTTTCAGGAATAAATATTACAAGGATAATTTCATTTTCAGGTTCGGAGCCAACGAGGACATTCCCGAAGGGTGGTTCATGCAGCTTACCGCAGGGCTCGTGCAGCAAGAGCTCAAACCCAACACGGGCTATGCCGGGCTCGATATCGCCCGGGGCAGGCACGTGCAACAGGCAGGCTATTTTTCCCTGCGCACGGCTGCCGGAAGCTTCTTCGGGAAACATCCCTTCAGCATCAACATCAACTGCAGCCTGTCTTTCTTCTCCGACCTGGTGATCATACGCAAATGGTATTTCCGCCAGTTCGTTTACCTGAAATACATAACCGGTGTAAACAAACCTGCAGGCGCAACAACGCGCATCCGTCCCGATGAGCTGTACGGCCGCCAGGACCAGGTGCCCGGCCGAAGCAAAACAATTCTGAACCTGGAGAGCGTAGCCTACACGCCTTACAACCTGGTGGGTTTCCGGTTCGCACCGGTGGTGCTGATCGGATTGGGCCTGACCGGAACAGGAGCATACACAGCACTGTACCAATCTTACGCGCTGGGACTACTGCTGCGGAACGAGAACCTCCTGGCCAGCAGCTTTGAAGTAACGTTCGGATATTACCCGGATGCCGGAGGCCGGAACCTCCGGTACAACCCGGTCACGAACATCACGGTGCATGTGCGGAGCTTTTTTGCTTCAAAGCCTTCCGTCATTGGCTACGACTAAGCTGCTCTTCATAAAAAAACCGATCAAGCTCTTTCACCAGCATGGTGCTATCGAGACTGCCGGACTTGTACTCTTCAAAAAGTTTTTTCAACCGCTCTTTCCGGGATTGAGAGGCTCGGCTCTCCTGTCCGGGCTGCTGCATCCGCTCCATGCTCATCACCAGCCAGCTCGAAAAAAAAAGCGAGAAGATGTAAAAAGCGGGTTTGATGAGAAATCTATTCTTCATGCCGGGGATTCTTCTTCGCAAAATGGGTTCTTCCAATACGCTGCGCGGACAATGATGCTGAGATTGACCAGGTTGAAAAGGCACCAGAAAGCGTTGGCAGCAAAGCCGGGCAGGTTCGTGTGCTTACCTCCCAGGATAAGGGCGATATTGAACAGGATGCCCGTTATTCCCAGCACAATGATGATCGCGTGCGGAAGGATATGGCGTGTGTTCTGCGTAAAGCGGATGCTCTTGGATGTCACATTGAACATCACCTTCTTCCTGCATATGACCGTAAATAACGATTCGAGCATGTACCAGAAGCCCGCAATATAATACTGCTCGCCCCTGCGCGTATTGATTCCCCAGCATCCGAGCGTTATGGTGAGGGTGTGCGCCACCTGGAAGGAGAGGAAATACTTGAAGAACTCGAAGCTGTAGGCCTGGACAGGGAGAGTAAGCGTGAAAAAGAAAATGAGCGGGCTGAGCAGGAAGACCAGTATCCACAGCGGGGCAAAGTAGGACCAGATGGTGTGCAGGTAGCAGACGCGCTGCCCCCATGTGAGGCCCTCCTTGAAAAGCGGGTTGTCTTTGAACGCAATGTCGAGCGAGCCGGCCGCATAGCGCTTTCGCTGCTTGATCCAGGTGTCGAGGTCCTGCGGAGACAACATCTTGCATTCCACCCGGGGATGCAAGATGCTTTCCCAGCGGTTCTCCGGGTCCGCATGCAGCATCATGGACGTGTAAATATCTTCCGAAGCGTGGAACTTGAAAGGGATGATCTCCTTTTCAAGCACCAGCTGCGAAGGCTCGCGGATGCGGGAGGCCCGCCTTCTCCGCGCAGGTCCGCGCCCATCCACCTCGCGTGAAAAATCCTTTAAAGCTGCGGTCATGATCGCATCCCTGCGATGAATGGAACCCGCCCCGCAGCAGAATGAAGCGTTGTAAAAGTTTCGCTTGCGCAGTATCACATCGTAAAAAAGGCGGGGATCATTTCCGAAAATATCTTTACCGGTAGTTATCCTTCCGAAAAGCAGGTCGACCACCTTTCCCGCAATTCCCTCGCAGGGGAACCGGGAACGGATGACCTCGCTCAGCGGGCGTTCTTCCGTAACATCGTAGAACCATTGGGGGGTTTGCACCCAGGCTACCTTCCTGTTGCGGAAATAGCCGGTGGTATGTACAAGCAGCTCGGGGAACGGTCGCGTGTCAGCATCAAGGATCACAAAAAGATCTCCGGAAGTATTTTCCAGCGCGTTCTTCAGGTTGCCTGCCTTATACCCGCGGTTGTCGTTACGCGACAAATAATGCACCTCTTCTTCTTCGGCCACTTTCCGCATGTTCTGCCTGGCAGGATCTCTTCCATCCCTCCGTCCGTCATCCAGCACATGGATGCGCACCGGCACATCCGCAAACGGGTAGCGCATCTTTTTGGCATCGGCTATGCTGAGCCGCACCAGCTCCACGTCTTCGTTATAAGTTGCGATGAAAACATCAAATCGCACGGGCCGGTCATCGCGCCCGTCCAGCTCTTCGATGTCCGATAAATAATGAACGGGCGGAGCTTCTTCGGGGTCCCGGTTGGACCAGTGCGTGATCACGAAGAGTATCGTGCTGACGAAGCTCAGCGTTTCGGCAGCAGCCAGGGGTATGGCGAACCACAGCGCATCGGGATTCAGCGAATGGCTCCAGCGCCAGTTCAAATAGGAGAACCCCAAGAACAAAGTGAGAATAGAAAAAAAATGAAAGAACAGCTTGCGGACCTCGTTGTGCGCAACGGGATCATACGGCCTTCGGTCCTCGAATCTTTCGAAGTAAAAACCTGCCATGCCGCTCAGATGCAGTTGATGATCCTTTCCAGTCCCACCGAAATGATCTTGCTCCGGATGCGGTCGCCCGTGTTGATGAAGCGTACGGTTATCCCCTGCTTGAGCAGGATCCGGATCAGGCCGATGATGCCGGCCAGCGATGTGCTGCTCAGGAAGCCAATGCCTTTCAGGTCATAATACTGTACCCCATCGAGAAAAACGCCCGGCAGCTCTTCCATGATGAGTAACGGGTGATCCGGCAGCTGGAAGGAGCCGGAGCGGGGTGAAGAATTGAATGATGCTGAATATACGCCTGCCGCAGCGTGGAAGCCGGGCTCGGCCATGCCCTGCTGCGTATGTAGATCTGTTTCCATCGGTCTGTAGTTTTTCCAAAATTACTTCCGACAACAAGAGTGCAGCTTCCAAAATCGTTAATTGCTGATTTCAAATAGGCGGAACGGAGGTTTGAAAATTCGGTGAGGCGGGGCAGAAAAGAACGGGCAGGGTAGTAAAGGTCGGTTTGAACGTGCAAATAATCCGCATCAGCGAAAATGGCGAAGCGGCCGGGCCTACCGCTCTAAATTTGCCTATGAAATTTTTTATAAAATTTTGAAATATGAAAAAAATATACCTGGGAGCGCTGGTAAATGTATTGTTTACCGGGCTCAGCGCACAAACCTTCGACTGGGCAAAGAAAGGCGGGCTTTGGGCCTATGATTACGGTTATGCCATCACCACCGACCATTCGGGAAATGTGTACGTGACCGGCAAATACGAGATGAACGCCAACTTCAGCGGGCACATCCTTCCCAACCAGGGTAACCACGACATTTTCCTGGCGCAATACAATTCTTCGGGCGACCTGAACTGGATCACCACCGCGGGAGGTGAACTGGGCGATTACGGGGAATGCATTGCCGTGAACAACAATAATGTGTACATCGGTGGAGAAATAGAAGGTGTGAATAAAACGATCGTGTTTGAAAACTCAAGCGTTACGCTCACCACCTCCTGCTTCAATGATATTTTCTTTGCCAAGTACGACCTGAACGGGAACCTGGTCTGGGCAAAGAAGGAAGGCTGGTGGCACAACGAAAAAGCGCTCGGCATGACCACCGATAACGCAGGAAACCTTTACATCTGCGGTTTTTTTGTCGACACCACCTTTATAGGAGGGAACATGGTGGTGGGGTACGGTGAGAATGACATTTTCGTGGCCAAGTACGATGCGAATGGAAATTTCAAATGGGTGCGGAAGGCCGGAGGCCCGGGACGCGATGAGGCCAAGTCGGTGGTTTGCGATGCAGCAGGAAACGTGTACGTCTGCGGCATGTTCAAACAGAATTGCTCCTTCGGCAGCCAAACGGTCACCAGCAACCAGTATTTCGACCTGTTCCTCGCCAAGTACGATACGAACGGCAACCTCGTGTGGGTAAAAAAGGCCGGTGACACCTATGACGATGTGGCCTGGGGAGTTACGATCGACAATACCGGTAAGATATATATCACCGGTGAGATCATCGGTTACGTAATGTTCGGAAGCACTGCGCTGGCGACATCGGGCATGAGCGATGTCTTTGTAGCATGCTACGATCAGAACGGGAACGTGCAATGGGCAAAGAGGGCGGGCGGAGCGCTTATCGACAGGGCGAGAGGTATCGGCACCGATGGCAATACTATTTATATCACCGGGCAATTCGGTGCGACAGCGGGCTTCGGCAATACTACGCTCGCATCGGCCGACAGCTCCGATATTTTCATCGCGGCCATCAGCAATTCCGGCAACTGGCTCTGGGCGAAGTCCGTGGGAGGCACGCCCGACTCGCTCGAAACGCTGGGCTACGAATCGGGGATCGCGGTTTGCGGAACGCCCAACGGGAGCGTGTATGCCACGGGGAGCTTTCTCAACAATGCGATCTTCGGCAGCACCACGCTCACCACGTTCGACAGGACGGACATGTTCATCACGAAGATCACCCAGGTGGGCGTGGGCCTGCCTGAAGAGCCGGTGACCGGCAAGCCGTTTATCTTCCCGAATCCTTCGAACGGGAATCTAATATTCTCGGGCTTCCGGTTCCCGGCCGAAGTGTTTGTATACAATTCCATGGGCGAGATCATCCTGCGGAAAAAGCTTGACTCAGGGAACCTGGAGACGGACCTGGCGGCCGGGGTGTACCTCGTGGAACTGCGGTCGGGAGATGATCTTTACAGGGGAAAATTTATGATCCGGTAATATGAAAAGGAGTGCATACATATCCCGGGTCATGATCATTTGCCTCGAGATCTGCTTCCCGATCCTGCTGAGTGCATAGATCGAAAAGCCCGATAGAAATAATAAAGTTCACTGAAATCAGAACGCCCTCCTTCATCCTGCTGAAGGGGGATTCCGGAGGGCGAAGGTGGAGCCGGGGAGATTAGCTCTGCTGATCTCTCCTTTCCAGAATTGCAATTAAAAACAAAGCCTGCTTCGCAGGCCCAGGCGATAATCGCTCCGCTTAACAAAACAAGTTTTGTTTCGGTTCGCTTTATCGCCTGCGATTTGTTTTTACTTATCCGTGGAGCCGGGGAGATTCGAACTCCCGTCCAAACAAGGAACCCATTTGCTTTCTACATGCGTAGCGCTTTTTGATTGTCGGGATGAGGCAGGCAAAACGCAGCCGACCTCAAACTTATCCGCTTAGATTCGCTGCACCCGCGGACTGCACAGTATATCCTCACATTTTCCATGCTTCTTACGGGACGCAGTAAGGAGGAGCTTCCCGGGAAACATTGCAAAACTTAATACGCTGTATTAAGCTGCAAGGGCGTAGTTATCGCCATTTAGAGTTTGAGAGTTGGGATTAACGTGTCACATTCACAACACACGGCATGCTTACAAACCGATCCGTCTTGCTGTCAAAACCTGTCGGCCCCTTTAATAAGCAGGCAGCAGTGGCAGTAAGCAGTCTGTTTTTTTCTAAAGAACGTAACGCAAAGTTACACAAAAATCGCGTTGGATTAGCGCCATCGAGTTTCAAGGAAATTAAATCTACCTTTGCGCGCGTATGATCAAAATAGGAATTCTCCGGGAAGAAAAAATGCCGCGCGACCTGCGGGTGCCGTTCACACCGGAACAATGCGTGCACATCCAGCAGCATCTTCCCGTTCATATCACGGTGCAGCCAAGCGAATGGAGAAGCTATAAAGATGAAGAGTATCGCGCAAAAAGCATTGAGCTCCGCGAAGATATTTCCGCCTGTGACATCCTGATGGGCATCAAGGAAGTGCCGGCAGATAAATTGGTCGCAGGCAAAAAATATCTTTTCTTTTCTCACACCATCAAAAAGCAGCCCCATAACCAGAAGCTGATGAAGGCCCTGCTGGAGAAAAAAATCCAGATGATCGATTATGAAACGATGACCGACAGGGACCTCAACCGTATTATCGGTTTTGGTCACTACGCAGGCATTGTAGGTGCATACAATGGCGTCCTCGGGTATGGGCTCAAGTATAATCTCTTTAAAACAAAACGCGCCATCGGGTGCCACGACATCCGGGAACTGGAAGCCGAGCTGAAAAAAATTCACCTGCCGAACCTGAAGGTGATCGTAACAGGGAACGGGCGTGTGGCCAACGGGGCCATCGAGCTGCTCGGGATCATGCACATACGCAGGATCACTCCTTACGAGTTCACGCACTATTCGTTCCGGGAACCTACATACACGCAGCTGCATTCGTACAACTACAACGAGCCGCTCGATGGATCGGAATGGAACACGGAAAGATTCTACAAGCAGCCGGAAAAATTCCGCTCCACGTTCATGAAATATACCCGTTACTGCGATCTGCTCATCCACTGTTCGTACTGGGATCCGCGCGCACCAAAATTATTTTCGAAAGAGCAGATGCGCTCAGGCGAGTTCGGCATCAGCGTGATCGCGGACGCAACGTGCGACATGAACGGTTCCATCCCCTCCACTGCCCGGCCATCGACCATTGCAGAACCATTCTACGGCTACGATGCAAAATCAGAGCAGATCGTAGAACCTTTCGCCAGCGACTGCATCACTGTGATGGCCATCGACAACCTGCCCTGCGAGCTGCCGCGCGATTCGTCCGAAGGGTTCGGGAAAGAGCTGATCGACAAAGTGCTTCCTTCGCTGCTGGTAAAGGATGAGGACGGCCTTATCGAACGCGCTACAATTTGTAAAGATGGGAAACTGATCGGGCGGTTCGGATACCTTTCCGATTATGCGAAGTAATTATTTTTTGAGGGAAGCGATCGTGCCAGCCGGGTCTTTGGAAGAGAAAACGGTGTTTCCCGCAACAAGCACATCGGCACCGGTCTTCACAAGCTGAGAAGCATTCTTCAGGTCCACTCCGCCATCCACTTCGATCTTCGCTTTTGATTTTTTGGTTTTGATGAGGTGCTTCAGGTATTTTACTTTCTCGTAAGTGCCTTCAATGAACTTCTGCCCTCCGAACCCCGGGTTTACGCTCATCACGCAAACCAGGTCGAGTTCAGCGATCACATCCTGCAAAAGATGTACCGAGGTATGCGGGTTGATTGCAACTCCTGCTTTCATACCGAGATCTTTTATTCCGTGAATGGTACGGTGCAGGTGCGTGCATGCTTCCAGGTGGACGGTAAGGTTATCGGCCCCTGCATCGCGAAACGCAGAAAGGAATTTATCGGGTTCCACGATCATCAGGTGCACGTCCAGCGGTTTCTTCGCATGCTTCTTAACGGCCCGGATCACCGGCAGACCAAAGGAAATATTCGGAACGAAAATGCCATCCATCACATCGAGGTGGAACCAGTCGGCCTCCGAACGATTCACCATTTCCACATCACGCTGCAGGTTCGCAAAATCGGCTGAGAGAAGAGAGGGTGCTATGAGCGGTTTCATCCGCGGCAAAGGTACAAATAAAAAAAGCCCGGCATTTCATTCCGGGCTCGAGTGCGCAACTCTTTCTTTTTCAGGTTTCGCCTCCCAAGTAAGCCTTCAGCAATTTACTGCGCGAAGAATGCTTGAGCCTGCGTATGGCCTTTTCCTTGATCTGCCGCACGCGCTCACGCGTGAGGTCGAACTTGGAACCGATCTCTTCGAGGGTGAGCGCTGTTTCTCCGCACAACCCGAAATAGAACTTCACCACATCGGCCTCGCGGGGTGTGAGCGTGCCGAGCGCGCGCTCGATCTCCTTGCGAAGCGATTCGGTGATGAGCCCCTTCTCCGGCATGGTGCTCTCTTCGTTCTCCAGCACATCGTACATGCTGGTGGCATTGTCATCGGTGTTGGTGAGCGGAGCGTCCATTGATACGTGCCGTCCCACATTCTTCAGCGATTCTTTCACATCCTCGGGCGCCATTTCGAGGGCCTCGCTGATCTCGGTGGTGGTGGGCTCCCGTTCATATTCTTGCTCCAGCTTGGCGAACGTCTTATTGATCTTGTTGATGGAGCCGATCTTGTTCAGCGGGAGGCGAACGATGCGGCTCTGCTCGGCCAGCGCCTGCAGGATACTCTGGCGGATCCACCATACGGCATAGGAGATGAACTTGAATCCCCTGGTCTCATCGAAGCGCTGGGCTGCTTTGATGAGGCCGAGGTTACCTTCGTTAATAAGATCGGGAAGGCTGAGGCCCTGGTTCTGATACTGTTTGGAAACGGAGACTACGAAACGGAGGTTGGCCTTGGTCATTTTTTCGAGTGCGGCCGAATCACCCTGCTTGATGCGCCTGGCGAGCTCTACCTCTTCTTCGGCAGTTATTAGCTCCACTCTGCCGATCTCCTGCAGGTATTTGTCGAGAGAGGCCGTCTCGCGGTTAGTGACCTGCTTGGTGATCTTTAGTTGTCTCATGCGGTGATGCCGGTTTTAACTTAATGTATAACGCTAAAGTTCTGTAAAAGTTTCGTTATGAACTTAAAATGTTGTGAACATGCTGTAAGCAAGACGCAATCAGAGCCGAAATAGTTGCTTGGGAGCGTGGTCGCCCTGATCCTGCCGCAATGCAAGGCAAACGCTTCGACAGACAAGGCTCCAATGCGAGCGCCCCGGGAAAGATGAAAAATAAAAGGTTTAAAGTTCCTGCCTGGTGATCTTATCGGTAAAAATTCCCAGCTCAGGTTCGCGGGTATGAATGAACAAAAGTTCATCCTTTGCATTGCGTTTTTCTTCGGTGTGCGACACGAGCATACCGTCCACGTATCGTTCGCTTATGATCGTTCCTTTTTCATCGTCATACACAGTCCTTCGGTGTACCGTGCGGCCGGGCGTTTCGATCAGGTTGCCGGTTTCACGCTTCCTCTCATCGTAAGACAGGGTTTGTTTCTCCACGCACTTGTTGCTCCGGTCGTACGTGAGGCTGCCGGTGAGCATGCCCGAATCCGTATAAGTGTATTTCGTAACCGTTTCGTGGCCCGTATCGGCACTGAAATGCTTTATTTCCACAGGCTCCATTTCTTCTCCGATCTTTTCATAACGGAACGTCAGCTTTTCGGTCAGTGAATCGTTCTCACCGTATTTACACTGCTCCACCATCATCTTGCCTTCAAAGCGGAATGCCTCTCTCCGTTCCACCTCGCCTTCCGAACCAATGAACTTTCTTTCCGTTACCCGGTTGTCGGCATTGTAAGTGGTCTGCACTTCTTCTTCTCCCCCGTCCGCATAGCGCTTTGTTTCTTTTACAGGAAGGCTGTTCACATCATATTCGAACACAACGGTTTCGGCCAGCTCGCCTTCGTAGTAGTGCTTTTGCTCGGTTATCCTTCCTTTCTCGTCCAGCTTGTTCTCGATCTTCTCGATCTCGTTGCCGTCCGAATCATAATCCACCGAACGAAGCAGTGTTCCGTCAGCACTTGTTTCGGAAGAATTGATCGTAAAAGCTTCTTTCTCGTCAGCACCGTTCATCACTTCTTCGAGTGTGAAGCCCGAAAAGCGCAGGCGGGTTATTTTAGCGGAGGGCATGGTCAAAAATAATATTTTCCGGAGATCATACCGCAACATCCTGCCCCTTGAACTGCAGCTCATACAGTTTTTTGTAGTGGCCATTCAGCGCCAGCAGCTGCTGGTGGCTGCCTTCTTCAATGATCTCGCCCTTGTCGAGCACGAGGATGCGGTCGGCTTTCTGGATGGTGGAGAGCCGGTGTGCGATGACGATGGCGGTGCGGTTCTGCGTAAGCTTTTCGGTGGCGTGTTGGATGAGCGTTTCACTTTCTGAATCGATACTGGATGTGGCCTCGTCCAAGATCAGTATACGCGGGTTGTAGACGTATGCACGGATGAACGAAATGAGCTGGCGCTGACCCACCGAGAGCATGGCGCCCCGCTCCATCACGTTAAAATCGTAATCGCCCGGCAAGCGCATGATGAACTCGTGTGCGCCCACGAGCTTGCTTGCACGCATCACTGCTTCGCGGCTTATATCCGGGTTATCGAGGGTGATGTTATTTAAGATGCTTCCGGAAAAAAGAAAGACATCCTGCAGCACCAGCCCGGTATTGCTGCGCAGCGATGAAAGCTCATACTCCCGGATGTCGGTGCCGTCAATATATATCGCTCCTTTCTGGAACTTGTAGAAGCGGTTAATCAGGTTTATTACCGAGCTTTTTCCCGCGCCCGTTGCACCCACCAGCGCAAGGGTCTCTCCGGCCCTTATTTTGAATGACACATCTTTCAATACATAGTTCTCATTATCATAAGCGAACCACACATTGCGGAACTCCACCTCGCCCCTGGGTTCCTTCATCTGAATGGTTCCCGCGTTGGCGATCACTGCATCGGTATCGAGCACGCGGAACACACGTTCGCTGGCCACCATGCCCATCTGCAGGGTGTTGATGCGGTCGGCCAGCATCCGGATGGGCCGGAAGAGCATGTTGATGAGCATGATGAAGAAGGTGATTTCACCCAGGCTGATCTCGCTGCGGTACACTTTGAGCCCGCCCTGCCACACCAGCAGGGCCAGCGAAACAGAAGATAATATCTCCACCACGGGGAAGAAGATGGAATAGGCCCACACCGAGCGGATGTTGGCATCGCGGTGTGCCGCATTTATCTTCTCGAACTTTTTCATTTCCTCTTCTTCGCGATTGAAAATCTGTACGATGTTCATGCCGGTAAGATGCTCCTGCACAAAAGTGTTGAGCCGCGCCACCTGCGTGCGCACGTCCTGGAAAGCGGATCGCACCGCGTTTTTAAAAACATTCGTTGCGATAAGCAGCACTGGCACGGTGCTAAGTGTAATAAGAGTGAGCTTCCAGTTGACCGCGAACATGGTGATGACGTAAACGATAAGCGTGAGTATGTCGCCCATGATGGTGATGAAGCCCTGTGAGAAAATATCGGAGATGGCTTCGATATCGGAAATGGTGCGCGTTACAAGCTGGCCGATAGGCGTCTTGTCAAAGAACTTGGGGCGAAAGTTGGTGATTTGAGTGTAAAGCTGCACCCGCATATCGCGGATGATGTTCTGCCCCAGCAGCGAAGTGTTATAGGAGTTGAGGTATTGAAGTACGGCCTCCGCACAAAGCCAGCCGGCCATAATGAGGGTGTACCAGCCCAGCCGGGAATAATTGCCATGCATCACGCATTCGTTAAGCGCATCTTTGGTGAGCAGGGGACGCACCGTGGCAATGCCCGCCAGCAGCAGGACGGTAAAGAGTGTGAACCGGAACAGCAGCTTGTACGGGCGCGCGTAGGTGAGAATGCGCCTCAGCAGCTTCAGGTCAAAGGCCTTGCCTGTAACGGTTTTTTCTTCTGACATGGGAATGCAAAGGTCGCAAAGATTTATAAATGGTTACCGACCTCATTGAAAGGTGCCGGAAGCACAGGTGTGCGGTTACAAAAATATCCCCTCCGGGTATTTTACATCCGTTAAATACAACCCGCAGGCGAGCGCGTTCATGCCGGCCTTGCTGCGGTGGCGGCCTTCAATTATCCTTTTCATTTCACCCACGTTTTTTTTGCCTTTGCCGATATCAAGCATGGTGCCTACAATGGCTCGCACCATGCCGCGCAAAAAGCGGTCGGACGTGATGGTGAAGAGCAGCAGTTCCTGTCCGTGCGAGCCATGTGCACCCGGCAAGTGATGCGCAGGAATTTTTTCCCAGCCCGCTTCTTTTATTTTGCAGATGTTGGTCTTTACCTGCGTGCGCGCTTTGGAAAAGCTGGTAAAATCTTCGTGGCGCAGCAGCTCCTCGGAGGCCTTGTTCATTTTATCCATGTCAAGGTCACCTGGCACGAGCAGCACCCTTCCATCCAGGAAAGGATCGCGGTGAAAAGCAATGAAGTATTTATACGTACGCGAAACGGCATCGAAGCGGGCGTGTGCCTTCGGACCGGCTAAAAAAATATTGTGTACCGCAATATCTTTCGGCAGCACAGAATTAAATTTGAAGACCCAGTCGGCTCCCTGTTGTATTTTCTCCCCGGAGGAATGAGAACTGAGCGTTCCTAAATTTTTAGCAGTCTCGAGGTGCGCGAAGAAGCGGGTGGCATGTACGCCTGTATCGGTGCGGCCGCAGCCCAACAGCGAGATCTTTTCATTCAGCAGGCGGCTGAGGTTCTCTTCCATCACCTGCTGCACGGTGTGCTTCGTGTTCTTCTGCACCTGCCAGCCGGAGTAGTTGGTGCCCAGGTAGGATAGTTCGATGAAGTATTTGCGGACCACTTGTAATGCAGGTAACGGATCCCTGCGAAATTACAAATAAAGAGAGCCGTTAAAACTTTACGTGCTTTGCATCCCTCCCTGCTCGGTTGGAAACCGGAAAGCAGCTTTGCGGGATATTTTTTAGATTTTGGTTTCGCGTAAAAGCGTTACGGATGCAATCAAATTACAATCTGAATACACATTCGCATTTCGCAGTCATTGCTATCCGTATCAAACAAAAACCCCGCTGGTTTAAAGAACGAGAGCGGGGTTTCGCAAACTAACAAACAAAACGGTCACTGGCCGCAAACGGCCTTGGCCTCAGCTTTCACACCGGGAGCGGTGGCATCGCCAGAGGCAACCAGCCTGCCATTTACAAATATCTGCACGATCACTTCCTGTGCGCTGGGCGTGCTGTTGTAGGCCGAAAGAGAAAGGTTGATGCCAGCCTTGCCTGTAAAAGAAATGGATTCGTTATTCCGGTTGAGCACTTCGTGAACGTTAGAGTAGGTTCCGTTCTGGTAAGTTACGTAGTCGGCCTGAACGTTCCCGCTGTTGTTTTCGATGCGGTATTCAACATTATAGCTCATCATGGTGCCGCTGTTCGGCTGGGGAGTTTCGTTCTTTTTGCAAGAGGTGAACACTACTGCAACTGCACAGGTAATGATTACGATGATCTTTTTCATTGGATTGTTTTGTTTTTGTTTTTTAAATCGGGTGCAAAAGTAGTCCATTTGATAATGCAAGTCAAGTATTGGTCGAATGTTTTTGTCGTTTGGTCGAAGATAAAAGGGTATTGGTCGCTTATTTTAATAAATCGAGTCATTGATTACCAGCTATTTAGCCCGGTTTGAGCCTTTTTATAAACAAAAATGATTTTTGAAAGGAAAAGTGGGTATAAAAGCGGAAGTAATGGCTTGCAATGTATCGGAGATAGTAATACCCGTAAGGAAACTGAAGCCTATCTGCAAAGCCTGCTGAGGGCTTTTCCGGCCTTATCGAAATTGAAGGAGCAGAGTGCTTTTTTAAAATAGTGCTGTACCTGTGCATTGGAAACATTGCCTATGCTGCCAGTATGCATATGCTTCAGGTCTTTCTTCGGTTTAAAGTTTCCCTTTTCGATCTCCTGTCCTACCTTATTATATGCATCCCGGAAAGGCACACCTTTCCTGACCAGGTCGTTCACGGCTTCCACGCTGAAAACATATTTATACCGCTCATCTTCCAGGATCTTATCCTTAACGGAAACATGCCCGAACATGAAAGAGGTCATGCTTATGCATTCGGCCAGCTCATCGAACAGCGGCAGATAAATTTCCTTGATCAGCTGGAAATCGCGGTGATAGCCCGAAGGAAGGTTTCCTGTAATGGCCGTGATCTGGGCAGGAACGGTTTGCATGCGATTACATCTTGCGCGGATGAGCTCGAACACATCGGGATTCTTCTTGTGCGGCATGATACTGCTGCCGGTGGTAAGCTCATCAGGAAAAGAAATGAAGCCGAAGTTCTGGCTCATGTACAAGGTAACATCCATGGCCAGCTTTGAAAGAGTAGCGGCAACGGATGCCAGTGCATTGCTCACCACTTTTTCGGTCTTCCCCCGCGTCATCTGGGCATAAACGGAATTGTAGTTGAGCGAATCGAAACCCAAAAGCGCTGTCGTGTATTCCCTGTCGAGGGGGAACGAAGAGCCGAACCCCGCGCCAGACCCGAGGGGATTTTTGTTCACCACCCGGTAAGCTGCCTCAAGTTGAATGAGATCATCCGTCAGGCTTTCGGCATACGCGCCAAACCAAAGTCCGAACGAGGAAGGCATGGCCGCCTGGAAATGCGTATAGCCGGGCAAAAGTTTTTTCTTGTGCTTTTCGCTGAGAGAAAGAAGCAGGTTGAACAGCTCTTCAACGGCCAGCACAACTTCTTTTATCTTCTGCCGTGAAAAAAGCTTGATGTCGAGCAGCACCTGGTCGTTGCGCGAACGGCCGGTATGAATTTTTTTCCCCGCATCGCCTGCACGCTGGGTAAGCAGCAGTTCCACCTGCGAGTGAACATCCTCCACTCCTTTCTCTATCGTAAAATTTCCTTTGCGGATATCGGAAAGAATGTTCTTCAGCTCGGTCCTGATCGCTTCTCCTTCCTTCTCAGACAGCAATCCAACACGCTCAAGCATCTTGGCTTGCGCCAATGAGCCGATCACATCGAGCTCCGCCAGCAAAAGATCGGTTTCCCGGTCCTTGCCTGCGGTAAATTCCTCCACACGCCTGTGCGGAGCCGTTTTCTTCTGCCAGAGCTTTTTGGGCATTTACCGGTTCAGGTAAAGCTGGGTGCCTTTGGCCTCAGGGAGGACGTTGAAGAGCAGGTCTTCGGCATGGCCGATCACCACCGAGCTTACGCCCTTTTTCAAAGCGGAGAATGCGGTATCCAGCTTGGGGATCATGCCGTTGATCACCTTTCCTTTCGTCTTCAGCTCGGTGTACTCGTCTTCGGATATTTTGGGAATGACCGAGCTCTCCTTCTTCACATCGCTCAGCACGCCTTTTTTCTCGAAGCAGTAGTTGAGGATCACCTCGTAGTGCTTGGCCAGCGCAATGGCGAGAGCCGATGCGATGGAATCGGCATTGGTGTTGAGCAGCTGGCCCCTGCCATCGTGCGTAAGCGGGGCGATCACGGGCGTGAGGCAATTGTCGAGGAAGGACTTGAGCGCGGTGGTTTGCAAAAGCGTGCCATCCAGGTCGCCCACAAAGCCGAAATCAACCTCTTTGGCGCTGCGCCTGACAGCAGGCAAAATATTGGCATCGGCACCGCTCAGGCCCAATGCATTGCAACCAAGGGCCTGTAGCCTGCTCACGATCTTCTTATTGATGAGCCCGCCATAGACCATCGTGGCAACCTCGAGCGTTTTCGCATCGGTCACCCTCCGCCCATCGATCATCTTCTGCTTAACACCCAGCTTCTCGGCCATATCGGTGGCGGTCTTGCCGCCCCCGTGAATGAGTATCTTCAATCCTTCGAGCTTGGCGAAGTCTGCCAGGAACTTTTCGAGCTTCGGCTCGTTGTCAATGACGTTGCCGCCAATCTTGATGATGTACAGTTGCTTCATGGTTGGAAAAATTTGATTCGAGTATCTTTTTAAGAATGGTTTGCGTTGCGTACACCCGGTTATTGGCTTGCTGCAATACCAGGGAATTCTTTCTGTCAAGCACTTCATCGGCCAGCTCAACATTTCTTCGAACAGGCAGGCAGTGCATCACCTTTGCGTTACCGGTGATCTTCAGCTTTTCATTCGTCAGCATCCACGAAGGATCAGAAGAAAGTACCTTGCCGTAATCATTGTAAGATGACCAGTTCTTCACGTAAACAAAGTCTGCATCCTTCAGCGCCTCGGCCTGGTCATACGTTACGACCGCCCGGCCCGCAAATGCCTCCGCCAGTTCGTATCCTTTGGGGTTGGCGATCGTGAATTCAAAGTCGGTCTGGTTCATCCATTCGGCAAAGGAATTGGCAACTGCCTGCGGCAGCGGTTTGATATGCGGGGCCCAGGTAAGCACCACCTTCACTTTCTTTTTCTTAGGGAGGTTCTCCCGCATGGTGATCAGGTCCGCAAAGCTCTGCAGGGGATGCCTTGTTGCGCTTTCCAGCGATACCACGGGAACTTTTGCGTATTTAATGAACTTGCCGAGTATTTCCTCGCTGTAATCCTCTTCCCTGCTCTTCAGCTTCGGGAATGAGCGGATGCCGATAATATCGCAATACTGCCCCATCACGGCAGCCGCATCCTTTATATGTTCCACTTTATCTTCGTTCATGATCGCTCCTTCCCCCGTTTCAATGGACCATCCCTCCTTGTCGAGGTTCATCACGATCACATTCATGCCGAGGTTCATCGCGGCCTTCTGCGAGCTCAGCCGCGTGCGAAGGCTGGGATTCAGAAAGATCAGTCCCAGGGTTTTGTTCTTTCCCAGCGCAGAAAAAGCGAACGGATCCTCCTTCAGCTCCAGCGCCTCGTGCAGGAGCTCGTTCACATCGGCTACATCGTGTATGGATGTGAAATGTTTCATTTCACCAGCATTTTTTGCATGACCTTACCTAAAGCACCGATGAAGATCAGCGCATCCTTTTTCGAAATGTTAAGAGCGGGAAGAACCCGCAGGGTATTCTTATCAGACGAAGAGCCCGTGAATATCTTATGTTCTGTGAGCAACTCACTTCTTATATCCCTGCACGGGAACTCCAGCTCGATGCCGATCATCAGGCCTCTCCCCCTGACCTCTTTCACGCCTTCTGTCTTGCTGATCTCATGGATAAGGAACTCCCCGATGTTCGCAGCATTTTCAACCAGGTTCTCCTTCCCGATCACGTCCAGCACAGCGATGGCCGCAGCACAGGCCAGGTGGTTGCCGCCAAAGGTGGTGCCCAGCATGCCGTGCTTAGCTTTGAACTTTTCGGAGGTCAGGACTCCTGCCACGGGGAAACCGTTGCCCATGCCCTTTGCAACCGTGATCAGGTCGGGGCTCACATCCGCAAACTGGTGCGCGAAGAACCTGCCGCTTCTTCCATACCCCGACTGCACTTCATCCAGTACCATCACGGCACCAAACTTTTCGCAAAGCGATTTTATTTTTTGCAGGAAATATTTTTGGGGAAGGCGCACTCCGCCCACGCCCTGGATCCCTTCCACAATTACAGCACATACCTGGTCGGACATTGCTTCTTCCAGCCTTGTTTCATCATTCAAAGGAAGGAAAACGATATTGGCATTTTCATTCACAGGGGCCACGATCGAGCTGTCGTTGGTGGCGGCAACTGCCAGAGATGTCCGGCCGTGAAAAGACCTTTCAAAAGCAATGATCTTCTTCCTGCCATTATGGAACGAGGCCAGCTTCAGCGCATTCTCGTTGGCTTCCGCACCCGAGTTGCAAAGGAACAGATCGTAGTTCTCGTAGCCCGACAAACTTCCAAGCTTCTGTGCCAGCTCCTGCTGGAGAGGGATCTGCACGGAGTTTGAATAGAAGCCGATCCGGTTGAGCTGCTCCGATATTTTTTGCACATAATAAGGATGGGAATGACCGATGGAGATCACCGCATGCCCGCCATACAGGTCGAGATAGCGTGTGCCGTTCTTGTCCCAGATCCAGCTTCCCTGCGCTTTCACCGGCTCAATGTTGAATAACGGGTATACATCAAACGGTTTCATCAGAATGCCATTGCTTTTAATTTCAACCCTTCCGCCTCTTCCACTCCAAACACCAGGTTCATATTTTGAACCGCTTGCCCGGAAGCGCCCTTCAGTAAATTATCGATCGCGCTTACGATGACAAGATTCGCTCCGTGTTTCTCAAGGTATAGAATGCATTTGTTCGTATTCACCACCTGCTTTAAATGAGGATTGGAAGCGCTTACGGAAACAAAGGGGTGAACGGAATAAAATTCAGAGTACAGGTTTTTAGCTTCCTCAAGAGACAGGCCGGTTCTGGTATAAACGGTTGCAAGAATGCCTCTTGTGAAGTTTCCCCGGTATGGAACAAAGTTCACCTGCTTTGAAAAATCTTTCTGCAGGTGCGTTACACTTTGCAGCACTTCCGTCACATGCTGGTGCTCAAGGATCTTGTACGCAGAAATATTATTGTTCCTCCAGCTGAAATGCGAGGTTTCTGAAAAGCCCTGTCCTGCGCCAGTGGAGCCAGTGATCCCGCTCACGTGAATATCATCCTTCAATAAACCTTTCGCGGCAAGCGGAAGGACCGCAAGCTGAATGGCAGTAGCGAAACAACCTGGATTTGCAATGTTCGCAGCGTCTTTTATTTTATCCCTTTGCAGCTCGGGCAGTCCGTAAACAAACTGCCGGCCGCCAACTGCCGGCTGTGAACTTTTAACTCTGAAATCCTGGCTCAGGTCAATGATCTTAACCTGCGAAGGAATATTGTTCTCAGCCAGAAACTTCCCGGATTCACCGTGGCCAAGGCAAAGAAAAAGGACATCGATAGCATCGGAGATCGTTGCAGAAAATTTCAATTGTGTTTCCCCCACCAGGTCATGATGCACTTCATGCAAATAATTTCCGGCATTGCTCTTGCTGTGCACGAAAATGATTTCCACCGAAGGGTGGTTCAGCAGGATGCGTATGAGCTCTCCGGCCGTATAACCCGCTCCCCCGGTAATTCCAGCTTTTATTTTTTTAAACGAGCTCATCCTGTTTATTCACCTTGTGGTAGATCATTACCTGGTTACCGAATATTTTTGCAAAGCCCTTCACATCCTCACCGGTCCAAGCCCGGTTAATTTCACCATAACTTCCAAACTTAGATGACATAAGATCGTGCTCCGATTCAATGCCGTTGAGCTCGAACCGGTAAGGATGCAGGGTGATGAAAACTTTCCCCGAAACGTTCTGCTGCGTGTCTTCCAGGAATTTTTCAATGTTCCGCATCACCGGGTCGAGGAACTGCCCCTCGTGCAGCCAGCTTCCATACCACGAAGCCAGCTGTTCCTTCCAATGGAGCTGCCATTTGGTAAGCGTGTGCTTCTCGAGCAGGTGATGTGCCTTAATAATAAGGACAGGTGCTGGCGCCTCGAAGCCCACCCTTCCTTTTATTCCTATTATGGTATCGCCCACATGCATGTCACGGCCGATGGCAAAGGCCGAAGCGATCTCGTTCAGTTTCTGGATGGCCTGCACCGGGTGCGTGTATTTCTTACCGTTCACACCGGTCAGTTCACCTTGCTCAAATTCTAGTTCCAGCTTTTCCGGTGTGGTCTTTTTGATCTGTGACGGATAGGCATCTTCCGGCAGCGGTTGATCGGAAGTGAGCGTCTCCTTGCCACCCACTGAAGTGCCCCATAGTCCTTTGTTGATTGAGTATTTTGCCTTTTCAAAGTTCATCTTCACACCATGCTCCTTCAGGAATTCGATCTCCTGCTCCCGGGAGAGCTTGTTGTCGCGTATGGGAGTAAGTATTTTCGCTTCAGGGACCATGATGTTGAAGATCATATCGAACCGAACCTGGTCGTTGCCCGCGCCCGTGCTTCCGTGTGCAACATAACTTGCTCCGATCGTCTGCACATGGCTGGCCACCGCAATGGCCTGCGTAACTCTTTCGGCACTCACAGATAACGGATAGGTGGAGTTCTTCAGCACATTGCCGAACACAAGGTACTTAATGCAGGAGTCGTAATAGTTCTCCGTTTCATCCACGCTGATGTGTGTTTTGGCACCCAGCGAATACGCATGCGCCCCGATCTTCTTCAGCTCATCAGCGGAGAACCCGCCTGTGTTCACTGTAATGGTATGAACCTCCAGCTTCTGAACTTCAGAAAGAAATTTTACACAGTAGGAAGTATCCAGTCCTCCGCTGAAAGCCAGCACGACCTTGTTGTTCACCATGTAAGGAAATTTAGGAAGCTTATGACCGATCTCTTATTTTCCGATTGTGAATCGTTCTCTTTTTTCTCCCCGCCCAGGAACACAGCCTGCTTGATCTTCTGCAGGCGTTCCAGAAGAGTAGATGTTGTTTTCAGGTCTCTCCCCTGTCCGCTGCCATTCATTTTTCCTTTTTCGGACGGATCATAGAGCATCCCGGTGCACAGGCAGTTCTTCCGGCCCTTGCTTTGCAGGATATCGAAGTTCACACAGCTCCTGCAGCCTTTCCAGAACTCCTCGTCATCGGTGAGCTCTGAATAGGTCACCGGCTCATAGCCCAGTTCGGAGTTGATCTTCATCACCGCGAGCGTGGTGGTGAGGCCGAATATCTTTGCTTCCGGGTATTTTTTCCTGGAGAGCTCGAATATCTTCCGCTTGATCTCTTTTGCGAGCCCGCTCTTTCTGAACTGGGGTGCAACGATCAATCCCGAGTTGGCCACGTACTGCCCATGGCTCCAGGTTTCGATGTAGCAGAAGCCTGCCCATTCGCCTTCGTTCGTATAAGCAACAACGGCTTTGCCTTCCGACATCTTATCGCGCACATAATCGGGCGTGCGTTTGGCAATGCCCGTTCCTCTGGCTTTAGCGGAGTTCTCGATCTCCGTGCAGATCTGCTCTGTGTAACGAAAGTGTTCGCTCCCGGCAACTGTTATGATGAAATTATTGTATGCGTACATAAAAAGATTTTAGGTTCAACCCTGGATGTCCATTTTGTCATCCATTAGTTAACTGCAACATGTTTGAGGGTGGGCTCCGCGTGGGTGCCCGGTTATCAACAAGGACGCATCAGCGCCTCGGGAAGTAGGGTTTCCGCAGTGGAACAAAAACCAATCCGGCAGGAATGGAAAACAAAACAGCAGCCATGCAGAAAATTTTTTCCGCTGCTGATTTGAGGACAATTTTATTTTTTTTCATCTTCTTTTTCAGATAAAAGAATTAAACTTTCTTGACTACATGCAAAGTTTTCTAAAAAATTTCTGATTGTGCAAGAAAATCATCATTTTTTTTCGTGCCGAGATGTTAACAATGAATTAACATCGCGAAGCGTCACGTTCTTCGCGCACAACAGCACGAGGTAGTGATACAAGAGATCGGCTGCCTCGTTCAGAAATTTTTCGTTGTCGTTGTCTTTCGCTTCGATCACGAGCTCGGTCGCTTCTTCTCCCAATTTTTGCGCAATGCGATTGATCCCTTTCGCGAAGAGTGAAGAAGTATACGATGAGGGTGAAGGATTCTTTTTCCGCTCTGAAATTATTTGCTCAAGCTCCGTAAGGAAATTTTCAGAGACGTTCTCCTCCTGCCAGCAGGTATCTGCACCGGTGTGACAAACCGGTCCGGAAGGAATAACGCTGATGAGCAGCGCATCATTGTCGCAATCGAGCTTCATACCCGTTACATTCAAAAAATTGCCGCTCTCCTCTCCTTTCGTCCACAGTCGCTTTTTCGAGCGTGAGTAGAACGTGACGCGCTTCTCGCGCTGTGTCCTGGCAACCGCCTCGGCATTCATGTAACCAAGCATAAGCACTTTTTGCGTAGCGCTGTCCTGGATAATGGCAGGCACGAGGCCATCCGCTGATTTGGAAAAATCCGGTTTCATATTCTTACTGGTATTTTTTTTCTGTTCAGGTAATTTTTCAGTTCGGGTATCGCAATCTCATTAAAGTGAAAAATGCTCGCGGCCAGTGCCGCATCGGCTCTTCCTTCCAGGAACACTTCCGTGAAATCTTCCACCTTCCCTCCCCCACCGCTGGCGATCACGGGAACGTTCACCGCTTCAGATACTCTTCTCGTGATGTCAATAGCAAACCCATTCTTTGTTCCGTCACGATCCATCGAGGTGAGCAATATCTCTCCCGCCCCTTTATTCACTCCTTCCTTCGCCCAATCAAGGACCCGGATCGATGTCCGCATCCTTCCCCCGTTGAGGTAAACAAACCAATCCGCATTCTCCGGCTTTGCATCAATAGCCAGCACAATGCACTGGCTTCCGAAACGGCCGGCCAGCTCAGCTATCAGCCCCGGCTCTCTCACAGCCGCGGTATTCACCGATATCTTGTCTGCACCAGCGTTCAGCAGCAATTCGACATCTTCAACTGTAGAAACCCCTCCTCCAACTGTAAAAGGAATGTGCACTTCCTTTGCGATCCGGGCGACAAGTCCTGCAAGTGTTTTTCGCTTTTCATTTGTTGCCGTAATATCGAGAAATACCAGCTCGTCTGCGCCCGAATCAGCATAAAGCTTTCCCAATGCAACCGGGTCGCCTGCGTCACGGATGTTCTCAAAGTTCACACCCTTCACGGTGCGGCCGTCTTTTATGTCGAGACAGGGTATGATCCGCTTAGCCAGCATAGTGTTGTAATTGTTTAAGAGAAATTCTTCCTTCATAGATGGCCTTGCCGATGATCACACCCTTGCATCCGGCCCGCTCCAGCTCATAAACATCTTCCATCGAAGCCACTCCCCCGCTTGCGATAAGATCGATCCGCGGAAACATTCCAAGTATCTTCTCATAGAGTTTTGTCGAACTGCCTTCCAGCATCCCGTCCTTTGCGGCATCGGTGCAAAAAATGGTTTTTACTCCCTGAAAAGCGTTCGATCCGATAAAATCAAAAACAGAAAGGGCACTTTGCTCCGTCCAACCGCTCACCACAATTTTTTCGTGCTTCACGTCCGCTCCAAGCAATATCCTTTCCGCGCCAAATTCCCTCAGCCACGAAAAGAACAATTCCGGCTGCTTAACGGCCATTGTTCCGATCGCAGCCATGGCTGCTCCGCAATTAAAGACCCTCTTCATTGTCTCACCGGTTTTAATTCCTCCTCCGAAATCTATTGCCAGTTTTGTTCCACCCGCTATGGATTCCAGCGCCTTCCAGTTCATCACCTCTCCTTTCCTGGCTCCGTCCAGATCCACCAGGTGCAGCCGCGTGAGACCCGCGTCTTCGAATTGCTTCGCCACCTCCAGGGGGTTCCCGCTGTAGATCTTCTTCTGCAAAAAGTCTCCCTGGGAAAGCCGTACGCACTTTCCATCCATCATATCGATAGCCGGAATTATTTCGATCATAGGTTTAAAAAATTCTGTAAGATGGTCTGCCCGGTCTTGCCTGATTTCTCAGGGTGGAACTGGACAGCGTAAAAATTATCTTTCCTCATCGCAGAGCTGAAATTGACACCGTAATTCGCCTCAGCGATCGTACACGGGTTCAACCCCGCGTAATAACCATGAACAAAATAAACAAATGCTCCTTTGTCAATACCACTGAACAATTCATCCTTCAGCCCCGAAAGATTGTTCCATCCGATCTGGGGAACCTTCAGACCGTTCCTGAAACGCTTTACATCTTCATCGAAGATTCCGATGCCTCCTGTATTTCCTTCCTCGGAATACCGGCACATAAGCTGCATACCGAGACATATTCCCAGCACGGGCTGCCTCAAACTTTTAACCAGTGCATCCAGGTTATGCTTCTTCAAATGGTTCATAGCCGAGCTTGCCTCTCCCACTCCCGGAAATATTACCTTATCAGAAGAACGGATCTCTTCGGGATCATCCGTCAATGTACTGCGTACACCGAGCCGCTCCAGCGCAAACATGACCGACCGCACATTCCCCGCATTGTATTTTATGATCGCAATTTTCATATCGTTCCTTTTGTGCTGGGCAACTGCATGTTTTTCGCGTCCCGCTTCACCGCCATCTTCATCGCTTTCGCAAATGCCTTGAATACGGCCTCGATCTTGTGGTGCTCGTTCGTACCCTCTGCCTTAATGTTCAGGTTGCATTTAGCTGCCTCGGAGAATGATTTGAAGAAATGGAAGAACATCTCGGTTGGCATCTCCCCGATCTTCTCTCTTTTGAACTCCGCTTCCCAAACGATCCAGCTTCTTCCCCCGAGATCGAGCGCGACCTGTGCCAGGCAATCGTCCATGGGCAGGCAGAAGCCATAGCGCTCAATTCCCCGCTTATCGCCAAGCGCCCTGGCGAACGCTTCCCCGAGAGTGATCCCCACATCTTCGATGGTGTGATGCTCATCGATGCGCAGGTCTCCTTTGGCAGATATATCCAGATCAATCCCTCCATGCTTCGCGATCTGCTCCAGCATGTGATCAAAAAAGGCAAGGCCTGTAGAGATGGAAGCGGCTCCTTTCCCGTCCAGGTTCAACCCGACAGAAATAGTTGTCTCGCTGGTCTCTCTCCTGTGTGTTACTTTCCGAACTGATAGTACAAGGTATTCATAGATCTCCTTCCACGTAGCTGCAACCAGGGAGATCTTATCGGTCCACCCATCGGGTTTGTCGTAGTTCTTCAGCAGGATGGCTTTCGCGCCCAGGTTCATCGCCAGCTTCACATCCGTGATGCGGTCGCCTATCACATAGGAGCTTTCCAGATCGTATTCACCGTTCATGTATTTGGTCAGCATCCCTGTACCCGGCTTGCGTGTGTTTGTATTCTCGTGCTCGAACGAACGGTCCACGCACACCTCCGAAAACCGGATGCCTTCACCGTTCAACGCCTTCATCAATTTGTTCTGAACCGTGTTATACTGCTCCTCCGGGTAATCCTTTGTGCCCAGCCCGTCCTGATTGGTTACCATCACCAGCTCATGATCCGACTGTTCAGTGATCATCCTGAGATACGTAAGCATGCCCGGGATAAACTCGAGCTTTTCCAGTGAATCCACCTGGAAGTTGCCGGGCGGCTCCCAGATGAGGGTTCCGTCACGATCAATGAATAAAACCTTCTTTTTCATTTGTATGAATTTAACACTGCCATTAATTTTTTATTCTCTTCCTGGGTCCCCACCGTGATACGGAGGCATCCTTCACAGCCGGTAATTTTGCTCCTGTCGCGCACAACAATCCCTTTGCTCACCAGGTACTGATACAGGTTCCCCGCATCTTCCGTTTTGACCAGCAAGAAGTTCGCATCACTGGGGAAAATGCGTTTCACCATTTTCATCGCACCGAGTTGTGAGGCCAGGTTCTCTCTTTCCGCAACGATCGCTTTGATCCACGAATTTACCTGCTCCATATTCTCAAGTGCTTTCAGGGCCAGATGCTGCGATGCCTCGTTGATATTGTAGGGCGGTTTTATCTTATTCATAACCGCTATGATCTCCTCACTGGCAAAAGCCATCCCGATGCGCAAACCTGCCATTCCCCAGGCTTTCGAAAAGGTTTGCAGGATCACGAGATTCGGATATTCATTCAATTCATAAACAAACGACTTCTGCTTTGAAAAGTTAATGTATGCCTCATCGACCACCACCACACCGTTAAAGTTGTTCAGGATGACCTCTATATCCTTCCTGTCCAGGGAATTTCCCGTTGGATTGTTGGGAGAACAGAGGAAGATGAGCTTGGTTCTCCCCTCCGTATCTCCCTCCAGGGAGGAGAGCGATCGTGCAATCCCCTCCAGGTCCAGCTGGAAGTCGGTCGTAAGCGGCACCTCGCGGACCTCCACATCATTGACCCGCGCGCTCACCTCGTACATTCCGTACGTGGGCGGAGCAAGGATCACATTGTCCTTTCCCGGGTTGCAAAATGCCCGGTAAAGAATATCGATCGCCTCATCGCTTCCGTTTCCAAGGAAAATATTGCCAACCGGCACACCTTTTATCTCCGATATTTTCTTCTTCAGCCCGGCCTGCAGGGGATCGGGGTACCTGTTCAGCCGGTCCATTCCATTGTTCAATGGAGCGCCCATTGAATTCTCATTGGCATCGAGGAAAATGCCGGAGCTTCCCTTGAACTCATCGCGTGCTGATGAGTAGGGAACGAGGTTCCGGATATTGTTTCGTAATAATGTGTCCAGCTCAAACATTTTTCTTCGATCTTACTTTAATTGCGTTCGCGTGCGCCTGCAGGCCCTCCGCTTCCGCCATAGTTATAACTGTTCTTCCTATATTCATTAATCCCTCTTCAGAGATGCGCTGATACGTGATCTTCTTTACGAAGCTGTCGAGCGAAACCCCGCTGTACGATCGTGCGTAACCATTTGTTGGCAAGGTGTGATTTGTTCCCGAGGCGTAATCGCCCGCGCTCTCGGGTGAATAGCTACCGATGAATACCGAACCGGCATTGGTGACCCGCTCCGCAAGCGCTTCTGCATCGTTACAAGCCAGGATCAGATGCTCGGGTGCATACGCGTTCAGCAGATCCAAAGCTTCCTTTTTAGTGCTGACAAGGATCGCCTTGCTGTTCTTCAATGCTGTTTTTGAAATTTCCCTCCGCGGCAACCGTTCGAGCTGAACAGCCAGTTCCTTTTTGACCATTTCGATCACGGCCGCTGAATCCGAAACCAGGATAACCTGGGAGTCTGCTCCGTGCTCGGCCTGCGAAAGCAGGTCGGCCGCCACGAATTCCGGCACGCAGGTCTCATCGGCAAAAACCGCCACCTCCGAGGGGCCGGCCGGCAAGTCGATCGCGATCCCGTCCTTCTGCACCAATTGTTTCGCGCAGGTTACATATTGATTTCCCGGTCCGAATATCTTATTTACCTTGGGAATGGTCTGCGTGCCGTATGCCATCGCGGCAATGGCCTGCGCGCCTCCCACCTTGTACACCTGGTCGATGCCAACTAATTTCGCTGCATACAGCAACGCAGGAGACGGCTGCCCGGGTGTGCACAGTACCACTTCCGTGCAGCCCGCCATCCTTGCCGGAACGCCCAGCATAAGCACCGTTGAAAAAAGAGGGGCGGTTCCTCCGGGTATGTATAGACCCACTGTTTCGATGGGCACCGACTTTCTCCAACACCTTACCCCCGGCATGGTCTCAACAACTTTCAATTCTTCACGCTGTGCCAGGTGAAACTTTTCAATATTGCCCTTTGCGATTCGCAAGGCTGACTTGAGCGCTGTCGTTACCTTGTTCTCCGCATCTTCGAGCTCTTGCATACTAACGGCCAGCTGCTTCAATCTTACATTATCGAATTTTTCCGAGTATTTCCTGACAGCCGAATCTCCCTTCTTCTTTACATCTTTCAATACTGCAGCTACCTTTCTCGCCAGCTTTGAATAATCAACGACCGGCCGTGCCAGGATCTTGTCCCAGTTTTTATTTGATGAATATGTTATCGTTTTTATCATCATATTGCCTGATTCGCCCCGGCCTAAAGGTCGAAGCTATGTTGCTTCTAATTACTACAAGATCATTTTTTCTATAGGCACAACCAGTATCCCCTGCGCCCCGTTATCTTTCAGCTCTTCGATGATCTCCCAAAAGCGCTCTTCGTTGATGACCGAGTGCACCGAGCTCCATCCCTTTTCTGCAAGCGGAAGAATAGTCGGGCTTTTCATACCCGGAAGGATCCTGCAGATGGTTTCCAGCTTATTGTTCGGTGCATTCAGCAGTACATATTTATTGTTGCGCGATCTTTTTACGGCTTTGAACCGGAACAGGAGTTTCTTCAGCAGTACCGACCGTTCTTTATCCAGCTTTTTGTTGGACACGACCACCGCTTCGCTTTTCAGGATCACTTCCGTTTCCTTCAAACCGTTGGCGAAGAGCGTGCTGCCTGAACTCACCAGGTCGCAGATGGCATCGGCAAGCCCAACGCCCGGGGTTATCTCCACCGATCCGCTTACGTTCTCGATCTTTGCATCCACTCTTTTCTTCCGGAGATACTTCGACAGGATCACCGGGTAGCTGGTGGCGATCTTCTTCCCTTTAAGATCTTTGATACGGTTGAGCGCAATGCCCTTAGGCACCGCGATGGACAGGCGGCATTTCCCGAATCCAAGCTTTTCCATGACCCGGATGTTTTTGCCCGTTTCCTGCACAATGTTCTCTCCCACAATGCCCGCATCGGCCACTCCATCCTCCACGTACTGCGGGATGTCATCATCGCGCAGAAACAGCACTTCCAGCGGAAAATTATATGCTTCCGCGCGGAGCTTACCTGCCTGCCGGTCAGGCAGGTTCATGCCGTTGCTCAGTTCAATGCCAGACTCACGAAGCATCTTCACGGAGTCTTCGTAGAGCCGGCCTGATTTCTGGATCGCTATTTTTAATTTCATTGCTGCTGTTTTTAAAAATAAAAAGGGCTTACCGCGTTGGTAAGCCCTCATTATGATTGTTGTTATGGTTTATACACAATGCATCATGCGCTTACCCCTTTGGGGAAAACGGGCGATGATGCGTATGTGCGAATTGCTTCATTGTTTGCGGGGCAAAAGTAGGAAGATTTTTAAAACCACCAAATCTTTCCTATCCCCGGCTTAACAGCAACAGCAATCCGGCTCCTTGCAGCAGTCTTTAACCCTTTCGTTCTTGTCACGATTGCAGCAATTACAGCAGCAGCAGCAATCGTCTTTTCCGCAGCAGGAACACGTGCCCTGCTCTTCGGCCTTTTCTTTCTTGTTTTCCATTTTTTTGAGTTTGAAGTTTAGCAACATTTGATCTTTACAAACAACGAATCGAAAAAATCGCGGGCCTCGCGGCAGCATTTCTCATCGAGGCAGTAGCACACGCGCGGCCCATCGATCTCTCCCTTGATCAGCCCGGCCGATTTCAGCTCGGCAAGGTGCTGTGAAACGGTGGATTGGGCCAGGGGAAGCGCTTCCACCAAGTCGTTGCAAATGCACGAATTTTTGCGTGCCAGCATTTTCAGGATCGCTACCCTTGCCGGGTGTGCGAGCGCCTTGGCGAACTTTGCCATGGTGGTCTCCTGTTCTGAGAATTCTTCTGCTTTGGAGTAGGCCATTTATTCTTTTTTTGATTTTATATCGCAAATATACGATAAATGTTTCAAATAACCTGAATTCTTTTTTAATTATTTTTGAAAAAATCACTGGTATGCCCAAAACGGATAAAAAACGGTGTGAATGGTGCCTGAAAGAACCTGTATATATAAGGTATCACGATGAAGAGTGGGGTGTGCCGGTGCGTGACGACCGGAAGATATTTGAGTTCCTGGTGCTGGAAAGCTTCCAGGCGGGCCTGAGCTGGCTCACTATCCTGAAGAAAAGGGATAATTTCCGGAAGGCATTTGCCAATTTCGATGCCCGTAAGGTTTCTAAGTTCAACCGCAAAAAATTCAACTCGCTCATGAAGGACGCAGGGATCATCCGCAACCGCCTGAAAATAGAGGCGGCCATCAATAACGCCAAACGTTTCCTTGAGATCCAAAAGGAGTTTGGCTCGTTCTCGAATTACGTGTGGAGCTTTACCGATGGAAAAACTGTAGTGAACAACCCCCGCTCACTGAAGGAGATCCCCTCCCGTACCGAGCTGAGCGATAAGATGAGCGAAGATATGGGGATGCGGGGGTTCAAGTTCCGGGGCAGCACCATCTGCTATGCGTTCATGCAGGCCGTGGGCATCGTAGACGACCACACTGACTACTGTTTCAGGAAAAACAGATCTGCACGGTCAGTTTGAAGCCGGGGCCCTCCTCAGCGAAGCAAAGCCGATCCGCACCTTTACATAATAAAAACTGATCGGTGAAGAATTGTTCACGCCTACCACATCCGTTACGTAGTTCACGTTGGAATTGTGCGTTCCGCTGAGGTCGATATTATTGTCGTTCCAGTAGCTGCTCCACGGGCTGTAGCAATACCCCGCGCTGAAACTCAGCTTACCTGAGATCACATCGCAGAACTTCAGGTCGCCATTGGATTCGTCCAGTATGGACCTCCTTTCGCGTATGGGCTGGAAAAGCCAATCGAGGTTCAGCGAAAAGTCGAGCGCGTAAAAATTGTTGGTGGCCGAAACATCGTTCGTCAGTGCCGACTCCTGGTGCGAATGGACATCGATGGAGCCGGGCGTGAACGCTGCAACAGGATAAACAACCAGCTGCTTGCCGGCCGCTGCCACATAACCGACCCCCAGCCGCGAAAAGCTCCCCGAAGAAGTGCTGCGCGATTGAGGCACGGTAGTATTGCGCTTGGCCAGGAATCCAAAATCAAGATCGGCCACTACCCGGCCGAAAAAGACGTTCAGGTCGATATCCCAGCCCAGGTATTGGCGCGACACGGGAGCATACCCATTCAGGCCAAGCGAGGTATTGATCGAAGATACGCTGGCAGCATCGAACTGCGCATAAGCAAAACCGATATTGTACGAACTTCCATGCAAATGCCCCTGCGAAAAGGATGCAAAAGAGATCGCCAGGGCAAGTGAAAGAATAAAAACATTTTTCATAGGGCAGGCTTTGGTTCGCCTTTCTGCCGCAACAATTATACCACCGGGGACATGCCTACCTAAGGCTCTGCGCGCTTACTTCTGAAGGAGTGAGCTCTGCTTTCACGGTGACATCCACCACCTCTGCAATGTTCTTCACCAGCAGCCTGGGGATCTTCACGTCAAAATCCCGCACGGCCAGCTTGAAATGGCTTTCGATGGAAATGGTCTTGTTGCGCACCGTCACCGTTCCCTTCTCCACCCGGTCTTGCGTCACCCCGTGAATGGTAAGCTTCCCTTTCACCATTACGGAGTGTGAACCATCTTTCGAAAGATCTATTTTTTCCTGGATCTTACCTTCGAAAGTTGCTTTCGGATGCTCACGGGTATCCAGGTAGTTCTCATTGAAGTCCTGCTGCATCTTTTTGTTCCTGAATTCGAACTTGCCGATCTGCGCAACGAACCCGACCTCTCCGGTCTCGGTGTTCAGCACTACCGCAACATCCTTGTTGTGTGCATCGATATCCTGGATGGGCGCTTTGGAATAGAAGCTGATCTCGCCCTGCTTCGTGGTGTATAGCTTTTGCGCCACCACCACATCCGAAACAACGCTGAAGATGAGCCCGATAATCATTTTCTTCATGGCCTTTTTCTTTAAAGTTAATCCCGCAATTGCTGTAAGACAACAAGAATTGGCCGGGCGGACGAAAATAATAGCCGGGAGGGTGATTTACTTTTCCAGGTATTGCAGGAGTGTTTCCTTGCTCATCACCCCTTCGCTGTAAATCACCAGCTTTTTCTTCCGGTTGTAGATATGGATACTGGGCGTGGAATGTGCGCGGGTGAACGTATGGTAGAGCCTGTCGCGGTCGATCACGATCTTTACTTGCGGGTATTTTGAAAACTCCATGTCGTCAGCAAACTTCTTCATGGCCGCGCTGTCGGCCCGCGACACGAATACGAAAAGCACGTTCGGGAACTTATCGATGTTATCGGTCACCACCTTTGCCTGCTTCTGGCAATGATCGCAGTCGGGGTTGAAGTAGATGATCACCGTGCTTTGCTTCTTGTTCAGCTCATCGGGCGAGAAATGCCTGCCATCCAATTCAAAGTATGTGAAGGGCGGCATCTTGCGAAGGGAATCCCAGCTGCTCAGGTCCTGCTGCGCTGCGAGCCGGGTGAAGGCCAGCAAAAAAAGTACTAAAAGCCGGATCAATTGGAAACGATGTAGAACTCGGTCCTGCGGTTCTTTGCCCTGCCCGTCTCCGTGCCATTGTCAGCTACCGGTTTGGCCTGCCCGAAGCCTTTGAACGAGAGCCTTGATTTTTCTACTCCCTGCTCGATCAGGTAGGTCCACACGGCATTGGCACGGTCGGCACTGAGCGACTGGTTGCCTGCAGGGCTGCCTGCATTATCGGTATGGCCGCGGATCTCGATGATCATGTTCGGGTTCTCCTTCAGGTATTTAGCGAACTCGTCAAGCACCACCTTGGACTCAGAAGTGATCTCGGCTGCGTTGGTCTTGTAGTAAATGTTATTGAGCGGGTATACCGTATTGTTCATCACCGGCTTCAGGTCCATTTTAGCTTCCACGAGCGGCCTGTCCGGCTTCACGGCAGAGTCCTGCACGGTGATCATCTGCGAAAAGAATGCCTTGTCCTTTGCTTTGGCCGTTATCACGTACGATGTTTTCTTTTCTGCGCTCACCGCCACGCGGAACTCACCGGTAAGGCTGTCGACCATGGCATCGAAGCTTTTTTTGGTGACCGCATCCTTCACTTCCACCTTCGCATTTTCCACCGGCTTATTGTTCTCATCCTTGATCTGCCCGTCAACCAGCAGCATGCCTTCGGGGCGGGCCTCTTTATACAGCTCGAACGAATAGATATCCAATCCCCCGTTCGTACGGTTCTTCGTCTTCTGCGGGTCCTTGGATGTGAAATAACCGTAATGGCCATCGGTGCTTACAAAGAATCCCAGGTCATCGGAAGCGGTATTGATCGGGTAGCCTATGTTCTGCGGCTTGCTCCACTCTCCCTTTTCATCGCGCTTCGAAAAGAAAATATCGAAACCTCCCAATCCCAGGTGTCCGCCCTCGTGCGTTTCCCTGTTAGGAGCCGAAGAAAAATAAAGCGTCTGGCTGTCGGTATGAATGAACGGTGATTTTTCCTCCCCTGCGGTATTGATCTTGGGGCCCAGGTTCACCGGCTTGCTCCAATGGCCGAGCGAATCCTTTTTGCTCATCCAGATGTCGCTGCCCCCGTATCCGCCCGGGCGGTCGCTGGCAAAGTAAAGCGTTTTCCCATCGGCCGAAATGCTGGGCTGCGAATCCCAGGCGTCTTTTGCATTCACCTCCTCGAGGTTCTTGATGTCGAGCCATTTCCCTTTGATACGGTCGCAGTACCAGATGTCGCAGTTGCGGTATTTGGGATCATCGTCCTTGCAGATCGTATAGAAGAGATGATTGTTATCGATCGTGAGCGTGGCACCACCTTCGCCCGGGTTGTGGTTGAACGGGTCAGGCAGCGGGAATCCCTGCTGGAACTTCTCTCCCATGCGCGCGGCCTGGTAAAAGATCTCCTTCATCTTATCGCTCTTCATCGCCTCAAAGCTGCTTTGCGGCTCGGCACGGGTAAAAAGCGCCAGCTGGTTGTCGGGCGAAATGATCGGCAGGTATTCGTCATACTGGGTGCAGATGCCGTCCACCGGCTTGGGGTCGAAAGGGACCGGGTGCGAGAACATGTCGTCATAGAATTTAGCGTACTTCAGCCACACTTTGGCATCCACCACAAAATCATCGAACCTCCTGTCGATCTTCTTGGGATCATCCGTTTTAAAGTCCAGGAATTTTTTGGCGTACTCGGCCGCTTCCTTCCACTTCTTATCGGTGAAATAAATATAAGCGAGGTAGAAGTATGCGTTGGAATGATAGTTCGGGCAGACCTGCACCACCGCTTCGAAATAAGCCTGCGCTTGTTTGGGATACACACCGCGCTCATCGTCCCTGCGTACGATGATCATGGCCATTTCGTAGTTGGCCTGCGCATAGCCCGGCTCCAGCTTGAGAGCCTCCTTCAAAAAGCCGATGCGCTCCTTGGTCTCGTATTTCTTATGATCCTTCGCTTTCTTGAAGAGCTTAACGGCCTCGGAGTTATCGGGCTCGGGACAGTCGGACTGCGGCTTATCATCCTCTTGCGAGAAGAAGATAATAGGTAAAAAGAGAAGAAACGAAAAGATTACTGCTTTCATGTTCTATTGAGACGGAATAGCGAGAAAAAGACTCAGCCTAAAATTCCAACCTTCCATTATTCCATTCTTCCTTTTTTATTTTATCGCATCGGCCTTCGCCTTGGCATCGGCCATCGATTTATCTGCCTTTGCATTCCCTTCGTCAATGATCTTCTGCGCTTTCTCATCGCTTTCCTTCCGGAGCTTTTCGGCAGCTTTTTTGGCAGCTATCTTGGCGATCGGGTTCTTCGCCTCCGCTTCCAGCTTAGTCGCCTGTGCATAACCTTCGGTGCGCACCTGGTCGGCCGATTGCTTGGCCCCATCGCGGATGGCCTGCGCCTGCTTGGCGGCTTCATCCAGTATCTTCTTTTTCTGCTCTTCCACGTTCTTCTTGACAGGCTCTATCACTTTTTCCTTTACGGTCTCTTTCACCTGATCCTTCACGGCATCTTTCACGCTCGAGGCCATGTTGCCGAAGTTGGTCTTGAGGGTGGGCTTCATGGCTGTTCCACCAAATAGCGCACCGATCTTGACCTTTTCAGGAAGCTTGAAGCTCGTGCCCAGCGCATTCACGGCCGAGAGCTTAGATGTAAGGAACTGCTTGGCCCCGTCAGGCATGTCCGCAGTGGGGATCTCCATGTTCATCGTGTAATCGATCGTCTGGTCGATGGCGGTGGAGCCGAAGGCCTGGCCCACCACGCTGCCCGACTTGAAAGGGAATGCCTTGGTGGTAAGCTTCCCGTCCTTGATCTCATAATTGATATCGAGGTCCGAGAAATCCGTTTTGCGGAACTTATCGATCCTGAGCTCATCGGCCAGCTTGTTCAGCGGCTCGAACCCCGACACGCTCACCGATTTGGTGTGCAGCTCACCGGTTCCTGAAAGGGTCTTCATGTCGGGCATCATGTGCGGATCGAGGTTCATGGTGAGGTCTCGCACGTTGGTCGACACCCTGCCGTTCGCGAACTTTGCGATGGGGGCCATCTGCTGCACGATGGTGAGCGTTTTGTACGTTTGCGCGATGTCCACATCGGAGATGTTGAGGTTGAACTTTACTTTCGGAGCTTTGGGATTCTTCGTATCGTAGCTGCCGTCCACCACCATGCTCCCTCCCATGGTGTTCATCTTCAATTGCGACAGGTCTACCCGGCTGTCCTTCACTATAACCGCACCGGCCACGTTGCTCATTTCCATGTTATCATAGAGGATCCTGCCGATGGTCGAGTTCAAGGTGAAATCGACATTCGATGGGACGGTTATCACGCTCAACTTCGAGGTATCCACCGCTGCCGGAGTTGCGGTGGCAGTTGTGGAGGAAGAAGAGCTCATGAATTCATTCAGGTTGATAAGAGATGACTTCATGTCGAACCGGCCGCGCAGAAGTGAATCCTTGAACACATACTGCAGGAAGTTCTCGATCCTGCCGTCCGCCTTGATGTCGCTGCTGTCTATCTTCGAATCAAAGCCGGCAAGCTCTACTGCCTGCGGAGAAAAGTTCAGGGTCATGCTTTTGATGCTCGTGGCTGGCATGTCCTTGCTCTTGTAGTTCATGTCCATCACGATCACCTGCCCTTTGGCATCAAAGTCCTCGTACTTCTGCTTCTGGATGCTCGACATCCGGCCCTTCATCTTCACGTCCATGGTGATGTTCCCGTTCAGGTTATCGTTCTTTTCGAGAGGAAGAACCTGCTTAAGAGAAGAAAGATCGATCTTGCCGAACAACTTGCCGCTGATGTTGGGATCGGAAACAGGAGTTGAAACGTTCATCACCGCATCCACCGGGTTGCCCGCCATTTCCATGTGGAACTTGTTCACGTTGATCACAGTGGCATCTGGATTTCCTGTTTTGTTGTTGATGTCCACATCCACATTGATATCGTTCACCGCCTTCGGCAGGGACGGGTATTGGAACATCGCATCATTGATCTTCACGTTCAGCGCAAAGGCAGGCATTTGCTTGTCTGTCATCATTCCTTTTATAAACCCATCCAGTCCCAGCTTGCCCGAGGTTTTGACCGAAGAGAAATCCTTCGTGTACGCTGAAGGAACAAGCGAAAGAAAGTTCTTGAACTCGGTCTGCTTCGCTTTGAACTTCATGTCCATGTCGTACCCTTCCTTGGGCATGGCAAAGAACCCGTCAACGGCAAGACCCAGCTCGTTCAGCCCGATCTCGTTATCCTTAAAAGTGAACTTCATGTTCTTCATGTCCGCATCGATATCGGCCTTCACCTTTGTATTCACCTTGTTCAGGTACGAAACGCCTCCATACCCTACCGTCATCCGGTCGATGGCCATGTCGTTCTCCATGGTGAAGTTGTCGCTCGAAAAATCACCGCTCATGGTATAGTTGAACCCGTCCAGCAGGGTCATTACACCCATGGAAGCATCATCGTAAACGATATGCGCATTCTTTATTTCGAGTTTTTTCAAGCTCATTTTGAAAGGAGAGCTCTCCGATGGCGCTGCCTTGGCAGTATCGGCCGAGGGTTTGGTGATATCCCAGCTGGCCTTGCCATTCTTCAGCACCTTTGCCAGGATTCGCGCATTTTCGAGTGATACTTTCCTTATTTTATACTGGTCGCCCTTGATCACGCTCATGAGGTTGAGCGAAACGGTAAGGTTCTTCGCGCTGAACAGTGTATCGCCCAGGAAATCACCTTTATTGGCAACGCTCACATTATCCACGCTCAGCGTGAAGTTGGGAAAGCTGCTGATCAGGGTCAGGTCGAACTCCCCGAAATTAACCGTAGCATTCAGGTTGGCATTGGCCTGGTCCTTCACGAACTGCACGATCTTCCCTTTGAAAAGGAACGGGGCAGCGATAATGAAAATAATAAGGACAAGAAGGGTGATGGCTGTCCATTTCAGGGTTTTCTTGATGATCTTCATGCGGATGAGTTATGGATAAAAACAAATTTACAAAAGGTCATTCAATAACGAGCTTCCCACCTTGATATTTCTTTGCCTGCAATCTCCCAAAAATAATTTCCGGCAGGAAGATCAGGTTTTACTGCTTGTTTATCTATTCTTTTATTCTGTATCACCTCACCAAAACAATTGCAGAACGGAACAGGACGGCAAAAGCAAGCCGGGTTTTCAACATCATACAAAACAAAAATACAAAAAAGCCCCCGCATCCTCAATCGCCCTTTTTCCTATTTTTACGAAATGAATTTCTCCTCGAAACTCATTGAAGAGGCCGTGAACGAGTTCGCCAGCCTGCCGGGCGTGGGGCGCAAGACCGCCCTCCGTTTCGTGCTGCACCTGATGAAGCAGGACGAGAAGGAGGTGGAAAAGTTCGGCTCGGCCTTCATCCGGCTCCGCAGGGAGCTTCGCTACTGCACCAGTTGCCACAACGTATCCGACAAGGAGGTGTGCGATATCTGCTCCAGCGAAAAGCGCGACCATTCGCTGGTGTGCGTGGTGGAGGATATCCGCGATGTGATGGCCATCGAGAACACGCAGCAGTACCGGGGCATCTACCACGTGCTGGGCGGCATCATCTCCCCCATCGATGGGATCGGGCCCCCGGACCTCAACATCGAGACCCTGGTGAAAAAGGTACAAAGCGGCACAATAAAGGAGGTGGTAATGGCGTTAAGCACCACCATAGAGGGCGACACCACGAATTTTTACATCTACAAACGGCTGAAGGATTCCGGGGTTGCCGTTTCCACCATCGCGCGGGGCATTTCCATTGGCGATGAGCTCGAATATGCGGACGAGATCACGCTCGGGCGGTCCATCACGAACCGCATTCCCTACGAGAATTCCCTGACCGCCCGATGAAGCTTTCCGTCATCATTGTCAACTACAACGTTGAACATTTCCTGGAGCAGTGCCTGCACGCAGTGCGCAAAGCGCTGAAGAACATCCGGGGAGAAGTGTTCGTGGTCGACAACAGCTCAGTGGACGGATCGGTGGCCATGCTGAAGGAAAAGTTCCCGGACGTGAACCTGGTCCTGAACAGGAAGAACCTCGGCTTTTCCAAAGCCAACAACCAGGCCATTCGCGCGGCCAAAGGAGAATACCTGCTGCTCCTGAACCCCGATACGGTGGTGGAAGAAGATACGTTTGAAAAATGCCTTCAGTTCATGGACGCTCACCCGGACGCAGGCGGGCTGGGCGTGAAAATGCTGGATGGGAAAGGGAACTTTCTCCCGGAGTCGAAGCGCGGGCTGCCCACGCCATCGGTGGCATTTTACAAAATATGCGGGCTGGCAAGACTTTTTCCCCGCTCAAGGGCTTTCGGAAAATATCACCTGGGGTACCTGGATAAAGACAAAGTGCATGCCGTGGATGTGCTTGCAGGCGCGTTCATGATGCTCAGGCGCTCGGTGCTCGATAAGACCGGCCTGCTTGATGAGGATTTTTTCATGTATGGCGAAGACATCGATCTCTCCTACCGGATCACTAAAGCAGGCTATAAGAATTATTATTTTCCCGGTACAAGGATCATCCATTACAAAGGTGAAAGCACGCGCAAGTCGAGCGTGAACTACGTGCTGGTGTTCTACAAGGCCATGGTGATCTTTGCCCAAAAACATTTTTCACAAAGCAATGCGAGCCTGTTCTCTTTCCTGATCAACCTGGCCATTTACCTGCGCGCGGGCGCCTCCATTGCCAAACGGTTCATTCAAAAAACATTTCTTCCCCTGGTGGATGCAGGGGTCATCCTGGGCGGACTGCTGTTCATCAAAGATTATTACGAGCATAACGTGAAGTTCGTATCGGGCGGTTCCTACCTTCCCGTTCTGGTATGGATCGCTTTTCCAAGCTACATCTTCATGTGGCTGCTTTCGGTCTACCTGAGCGGGGGATACGACAGGCCCATCCGCCTTTCGAAGATCACCAGGGGTGTTTTTATCGGAACGGGCATCATCCTTATTATTTACTCGCTGCTTCCGGAGTCGTACCGTTTTTCACGGGCGCTCATCCTGCTGGGCGCAGCCTGGACGCTGGCCTCACTGCTGGCCTCGCGCATGATCCTGCATTTTTTAAAGCTAAGAAACTTTGCGCTGGATGGCAGCGAAAACAAGAGGATCGCGATAGCAGGCAGCCGGGAAGAATGCGAGCGGATCCATTCGCTGATCAGGCAGACCTCGCTGAGAACAAGCTTCATCGGCTTTGTTGATCCTTCAGACAGCAGCAACGGCAGCAAGAGCCTCTTTGTCGGCAGCCTCTCACAGCTGGCCGAGATCATCAATATCTACAAGATCGATGAGGTGATCTTCTCGGCCAGGGACCTTCCCGCGCAGCGCATCATCGACCAGATGCTGCAGCTCGGCCGTACGAATGTGGATTACAAGATCGCGCCTCCCGAAAGTCTTTCGGTGATCGGCAGCAATTCCATCGACACTTCGGGCGACCTGTACGTGATCGACATCAACTCGGTGACCAAGCCCGTGAACCGCAGAAATAAACGGCTGGTGGACCTTGTTGCTGCTTTCTTTCTCCTCATTGCCAGCCCGGTCCTGGTGTTTGCGATGAAAAAGCCGGGCAGATTCATTGCAAACACCTTTGCGGTCCTCTTTGGCTTTCGCTCCTGGATCGGCACCAGGGAAAGCCCGAACCTTCCCCCGTTAAAGAAAGGCGTGCTGCGCCCGGCCGATATTCTTTCCCCGAAAGGGATCACACCCGAAACGGAAGAACGATTGGATCTTTTGTACGTAAAGGATTACCGCGTATGGAATGACGTGAACATCATCATCAAAGGGTTCAGGAAGCTGGGAAACCGGTAGGCTTATTTTCTTTATCTTTGAAATTCCTTATGAATTACAAATCAGACGTTGAAGCTGTAGATGATTTCAAGGTCAAGACGGACCTCCTGAAAAAAGAGATCGGGAAGGTGATCGTGGGCCAGCACGAGGTGGTGAAAGATGTGCTCATCTCCATATTCAGCCGCGGGCACTGCCTGCTGGTGGGCGTTCCCGGGCTGGCCAAAACGCTGCTCGTAAATACAGTAGCCGATGTGCTGGGGCTTACCTACAACCGCATCCAGTTCACGCCCGACCTCATGCCTTCTGACATCATTGGAACGGAAATCCTGGATGAAAGCCGGCAGTTCCGTTTTGTAAAAGGGCCGCTCTTCGCCAACGTGATCTTGGCCGATGAGATCAACCGTACACCGCCCAAGACCCAATCGGCCCTGCTGGAAGCCATGCAGGAGCGGGCCGTTACCGTTGCAGGAAAACGGTATACGCTGGGAAATCCATTTTTCGTGCTGGCTACACAGAACCCCATCGAACAGGAAGGAACCTATCCCCTGCCTGAAGCGCAGCTCGACCGGTTCATGTTCAACGTGTGGCTCGACTACCCGAAGTATGAAGAGGAACTGCAGGTGGTGAAGAACACCACGTCCGACCGGAGCGTGCAATTGAGCAAGATAATGAGCGGTGAGGAGATCCTGTTCTTCCAGGAGCTGGTGCGAAGGATCCCTGTTACCGACAACGTGTTGCAGTATGCCGTGCACCTGGCCACGCGCACCCGCCCGGGCACGATCTCGGCCGGTGAAAAGATCAATCAATACCTTTCATGGGGCGCTGGCCCGCGCGCCTCGCAGTACCTGATCCTGGGCGCCAAATGCAATGCTGCGCTCAATGGAAAATATTCTCCTGACATGGAGGATGTGAAGTCGGTGGCCACCGCTGTGCTGCGCCACCGCATCGTGCGCAACTACAAGGCCGAGGCCGAAGGCGTTACCACCGAGGCCATCATCGAAGGGCTGTTGTAATCCTTAAAAATCCAGTTTGAGCTTGTGCTGCGCTGCGTAGATCCGCGCCTCATCGCGGCTTTCGAACACTTTGACCTGGTTGAATGTGGTCCACTGTTTCTTGCCATCCACCACCAGCTCCATCATGCGTGAGGACGTTTCCAGGCCCGGCTCCACGCAGATGAAGATGAGGCAATACTTTTTATCCTTCGTGCTGGCCTTGCACTGCTCGCAAAGGTCGGGGCCCTTCAGGCAATGCAAAGGGAAAATGTACCGGACGATGTAGCACTCCGAGCTGTCCTTTTTGGGCTTGACCGCATTCTCGGTCTTGCCGGTGGTCGTTTGCGAAAAGCAGGCTGTGCAGGCCAGGAAAATGACCGCCAGCATGAACATTTTTTTATTTGACATGGCTTTCGAGGATTTTTTCATTTTCTAAGAACGCTTCGAGCTTATCTCCGGTTTTAACCGGACCCACACCTTCGGGAGTTCCGGTAAAGATCAGGTCGCCCTGCTTGAGCGTGATGAACTGCGATACGTAGGAAATTATTTTTCCCGGTGAGAAGATCATGTCGGATGAATTGCCCTGCTGCACGGTCTTGCCATTGATATCGAGCCGGAAACTGAGCTTGAGAATATCTTTGATGTTCTTTTTATTGATGAACTTGCCGATGGGTGCTGAGTGATCGAACGCTTTTGCCTTTTCCCAGGGCATGCCCGCCTTCTTGCATTCGTCCTGCAGGTCGCGGGCGGTGTAGTCGATGCCCAGCGTAACACCATCGTAATACTCGGCTGCGAATTTTTCCTGGACGTTCTTCCCGTTCCTGCAGATGCGCAGCACGATCTCCACCTCGTGGTGGATGTTCTTCGAGAATGAAGGGTACAGGAACGGCTTGTTGCCGGTGACCAGCGCGGTCTCCGATTTCATGAAGAACACGGGTTCGGTGGGCACTGCAGACTTCATTTCCTTTGCGTGGTTCGCGTAATTCTTCCCGATGCAGATGATCTTCATGCGACTGTGGTGGTTACACGGTTTTTGATCTCGGTGATCACCTTCTTGGTATACAGCGGGAAATCGCTTTTCATCATCCAGTCGTAATACGAAAGGTCGGAGCGGAACACCTCCTCCACCTTTTTCCATTTGTGCTTGCCGAACGCAAAGAGCGCATCGCCCTTTTCAGAAAGCATGATGTTCCCGGCAAGGTCGGCAAATTTTGTTTTGGAAGAGAACTCGTGGAGGAAGTCCATATCGTTCTTCAGCTCCGGGTATTTCTGCAACTGACCCAGCAGCACTTCATAGGTTGCGGTAATGTCAGCCTCGGCACTGTGCGCATTCTCCAGGTTTTTTCCGCAATAGAACCGGTACGCAGCCGACAGGTCCCTGCGCTCCATGCGGTGGAATATGCTGAGCACATCCACCAGCCTCCTGCCTTTGATATCGAAATCCAGCCCTGCCCGCAGAAACTCTTCCGCGATCAATGGAATGTCGAACCGGTTAGAGTTGAATCCCGCCAGGTCGCAATGGTCGATGAACGAAACGATCTCTGCCGCCACTTCGGAGAACCTCGGGGCGTCCCTCACATCCGCATCGGTGATCCCGTGGATGCGCGATGCTTCTTTGGGAATGGGTATGCCCGGGTTGACCAGCCTGGTCTTAACATCCTGCGAATGATCCGTGCCGATCTTCAGGATGGATATTTCCACGATGCGGTCGGAATAAACATTTGCCCCGGTTGTTTCGGTGTCAATGAAAGCAAGCGGCCGGGTGAGGTTCAGCTTCATCGCAAGAGCTTGATGTCCTTGGCGACCTCGGGGCAGAACGCGTAGGCACGGTCTATCACCGCGATCACTTCCTTATACGGCTTGTATCCGGTGGCTTCCACCTGGATCTCATACTTGCCGGGCGGAAGCGAGATCACGTAATAGCCGCTGCTGGGGCTGGGCACATAAGTGCCGTAAAGCTCGTTGGTCTTCTTGTCCGTTACGTTGATCACCGCATCCTTCAATTTCTTTCCGCCTGCCGAATCGGCCGGCACAATGTAGCCTCGGTAGATCACCTCCTTGCCCTGCACATCGTTGATGATGCAGCGGTAGATGTCGAGGTCTCCGATCCCGTCCTCGCGCACAGTAGACAGGTAGCAGATGCGGCCGCCACGGGCAAAGCTCACGATCATGTTGTCGTTCGCATCGTTGAGCGGGTAACCGATGTTCTCGGGAGTGCCCCACTGGTTGGTTTCCTCATCGAGTTTGGATTTGAACACATCGTATCCGCCCATGCTCGAATGCCCTTCGGAAGCGAAATAAAGCGTCTTGCCGTCCTCGGTGATCTGCGGAAAATCCTCGTTGTACTTGGTGTTGACGGTCGGCCCAAGGTTCTGCGGGGTTCCCCAGTTCCCGTTAGGAAGTATGCGGCAAACATAGATATCCGTTCCGCCAAATCCCCCGGCACGGTTGCTGGCAAAGAATATTGTCTTGGGCATGCCGTCATCGTCAAGAATGAGGCAGGCAGCAGATTCGAAATCGGAGTTGATCTGCTCGGGCAGCTTGAACGGTTTGAGGAAAGGGGCCTTGCCGTTCAGCCGCTTGGCCTGGTAGATATCACCCACCTCTTCCTTATCGTGGTCGATGTAAAAGAGCAACGTGTTCCCATCTGCTGACATTCCCACCGCTTCCTCGTCAAGGTTGCCGTTGATGCCGGGGCCGATGCTGCCAGCCTTTCCCCATTTTCCCTCTGGCTTCTGAGCTGCGATAAAAATATCGGAAGGATAGTACCCGTCAAATTCGATCTGCTCGCCCCCGCTCTTCCTGCGCGTGGTGAAGACCAATGTTTGTTCATCGGGAGTTATGATCGGGTAATAATCGGGAAAATCGGAGTTAACATCCTTGCCGCAGTTCTCGAAGGTCACATCCAGCTTTTTCTTCACGAGTATCTTGCCGTTGTTGGCCTGCTCGATCAGGCGGTCGATGTTCACCCATTCTTTGGTCGGGGCCTTCTCCTTGTATTTCGTATAGCATTTGATGGCATCGTCAAACTTATTCCCGAAATGGTATGCTTTTCCCAGGTACAGCCAAGCCTCGTTGTCGCAGTTGGGCTGCTTGGTGATGAACTCGAGATGCGGGATGGCCTTGGCGCGGATCATGTTCTTGGAAAGGAGGTAGCACTGGGCCGCTTTCAGGTTGAGCTCAATGTTCTTCGGATCGGCCTTAAGCAGGTTCAGGTAAATGGCCAGGGCAGCCTTGTAGTTCTTATTATTGAACTGCTTTTTGGCATCCTCTTCCACGTTTCCCTGGGCCAATGTCCTTCCGGCCGCAGAAAAAAGTAAGAGCAGCACAAGCGCTATTTTCGAGAGATGTTTCATGGGGATAAGTCCCCTCCTCAACTATTGTTCCTAAACCTACAAATTTAGAAAAATAACAGTTAAACACGACCTGCTTTCAAACAGGATGAAGGAGATGTTGAAAACTATTCTTTCACTCGGAAATTAGACTATTTTAGGTACGTGAAAAGGGTCAAAAAAGCAGTTGCAGCAGCTTTAGCGGTTTGCGGAGCTTCCGTCTACCTGATGTACCGGTTCAGGGGAACCGATGGATACGGCTGGGTAAGGTGGTTTGTGCTTGCTGCAGGGTGTCTTGCACTGGTCCTGTTGCTTGCCCGGAAAAAATGATCACTCGAACATGGCCTGGATAGCCCCCAGGTAATATTTTTTCCACCCTTCGCTGTAATCGTTATAATACTTATCGGGCAGCTCGTGGATAAGCTCTATCAATGTTTTGCGGCCCTTGGGCTTTAATACAAAAGTGACCGTTGATCTGAAATTTTTGGTACACCACTCCTGCACCAGCAGGCGGTTGGGCTCCACTTCAAGATTCGTTCCGAACATATCGCCTTTCCAAAGCTCGAATTTCGTTCCCGGACGATCGTCCATTTTAGCCTGCGATCCGCTCCATTTTTCAATGATGGCAGGTTTGGTAAGCGCTTCGAACACCTTTTGGGGGGAAGCATTGATCAGGTAGGATTGCTTGATTGTCTTCATTACTATTTTCGATTGTCGTAAGTTCTTACATAAATGTCATCAGCAAATAACTCCTTCTTGCCGTTGTTCCATACGTATACGTTCACCCGGTCATCGGGACTTGCGCGCTGGGGTAATTTTTCCGCGTAGAACACCTCGCCCCATTCGTTCTTGTGAAAAGGAAAGTTGGATGCGATGGCCGAATGCCATTCGTAGAGGCTGTCCTTCGAGTGGAGTTCCATCACAAGCTGAACATCTTTTCCTCCGAAGAACCGGGCCCCGATCTCAATGCATCTCGAGACAGAAGTGTCGGGTACGATGTCCGACAACTTTGCTGAAAAATTACAACCGAACTCATCACCTTCCTTAAAATGGTACGCTTTCTTTCCGCTGAACGCGTGAATCGTGTCGATCCGCGAGGAATCATTCTTCCAATGCCTGTCGTACTGGTCCAGGCCATCCACCGTATTGAAAAGCACAGGCCGTGCGGAATGCTCATCGCGCTCGAACAACACTACTTCAGAATTAAAATAGGAATGACGCTCCACCACCTTCGGATATTTTATCCGGATATACTGCTCGAACCCGGGAGGATCGTAAACATTCGACCAGCCGTAGGCGAGATACCTCGAATTGCTTTCATTCACCGATTCCATGAGCCTGCCCATGCTTGCCCGTTCATCGGAACGGTAAAAAGAAAATTTCATCTTCGCCCCCATTTTGCTGTAATAGTAATCGATATACTCCGGGGCGATCATATTGATCTGGATGGAGACCTGGTCGGCCCCGTAGCGATCCTTCCATTCAACCGTACGCTCTGCTATTTCCTTGAACACACCAAAGTGAGTGGTGGTGTATATTTTCTTTTCGAACACGGTGCTCCAGAAAAGCACGCCAGCCAGCAGAGGCGCAAGCACGAGCGCATATTTTTTATCCGCAGGCGTGAAGAAAGAGAATACGGCAATGAGCAGGAATGGAAACGCAAAGATCAGAATGGAATACTGGAGCACTGGGTGCAGGTATACCGAATAGTAATACCCGATAAGGAACAGCGCAGCGAACCAGCCAATGCAAATGAGCTGGAAACGCGAGAAAGGTATTTTGCGGTAGTTAACGGCCAGCGAGAAACAAACGAAAGCAGCCACGGAGATCATTACCACGGTTGAATCGTTGAACGCATAGCTTAAAAAGCTCCATATATAATCTTCCCCGGGTTTGGACAGCCAGCTCTCGAGGCCGCCCCGTGAAACCTGCTCGTACGTGATCGGGAGATGCGGAAGATACAGGACGGTACCGATAAAACAGCCGAGCAGGTATGGCTTAAAATTGTTCTTGTTGGCATACAGCAGGCCGGTGCACGTAACGATCAGTGCAAACAGCAGGCAGAAATAATGATCGTATGCGCACAAGGCGAACGAGACGGCAAAACCTGCAACGATGAACCGCCTGCTTTGTTCCTGCTTTTCGAAGAGTATGAGGTGCCAGAACCAGACCAGCATGAGCGCGAACAGCAGGCCCGTGCTGTAAGGGCGGGCCACCTGGCTGTACAGTACAGGGTATTGAAGGATGGCCAGCGCAACGGACGAAAGCATGGCGGTGGATATGCCGAACCATTTTTTTGCAATGCGGTATGCAAAGTACACCGATGCAATGCCGGCCAGCACGAAGGGCAGGCGCATGATAAAGACCGAATCGCCAACTACCTGTGTCCAGAAATACAGGAAGATCTGGACACCCGCAGGATGAAAATCAGGGCGAACGCCCTTCTCGAACAATTCTCCCAGCCCGCTCACATGCGTGCGTTGCCAGGCGCTGAGCTCATCGTTCATCAGCGACCACGAGCTGAAATGATACAGGCGCATGGCGGCCGCTGCAAGCACAACAGCCCCTAAAATGATCTTATCGCTGTCCTTCTTAAGGTTCATCCGGGAACAAAGGTTGTGAAAAATTTCGGGTTGCATTCATCCTATACCGGGTATCGTTCCACAGGTCCTGTTCAGGGAGATACCAAATGGTGTATCCATTGTTCTTGTATCTCATCAATGCGGCTTCATCACTATAATATTCCATTGTAATGTTTCCGGAGAAAACGTCTTTCCCGGATCGGACGACCAGATCGTTCAGCCACCACCCGCAGATCACCAGGTTTTTTCCTTGCAGTCTTCTGATCCTGCCGAGCGCGCTGTCCGCAAATTTTTCTTTCCTCACACGTTTGGAATGGTCGTTCAGCACCGGGCCGTAAAAGAGATCGAAATTAACATCTGTTCCGGACACCCGGAACACGGTTGAAGCAGCAGAAGCATCGGAACCGCGATTCCTGTCTGCCAGGTCAATACCAAAAATAAAAGGCGAAATGATCATTAGCCAGGAGAACAGCCTGCTTGCGCCATGATTCATATGCTGGAAAAGAAAGAAAAGTACGAACGGCACCAATGGAACCATATAGCCCGGCTTCAGCGGGAGCAAAATGTAGCCGACCAGGAAAACAAGAACAGCGGCCAGCCACACGATTTCAGGCCGGTCGGGCACAATTGCTTTTCTTTGCATGAATACATTCGTGATCCCGATGAGCAAAGCGATCATTCCCAGCGTTCCCCAAACAGCAAGCGTGCCTTTAAAAACCATTTTCGGAAAAGCAGGCCGCGGAAAATAATCCGTGAAGGTGAGGAAACCTGATCCGTAGTGACCGATCACCGGGATGTAGAGCACGACCGTAACTGTTATAGCAGCAGCAGCCAGCAGAAGCCACTGTTTGAGTGACAGAACCCTCCTCTTCCACGATAACAGGTGAAGAAAGAACGGCAGGAGCATGGCAAGGGAAGACAACCGGGTAGATGTTGCGAGTCCCAGGCAAAGGCCCGCGAAAAGAACCTTGCTCCGAAGCAGGCAGAGGTAAGAAGCCAGTATGAACGCCAATGCCCAATCGTAGTCGATGGTGCATGTGCCGCTTATGTAGATCACCGGCACAAAAGCAAAGGCCAATGCAGACAGGAAGCTGCTTTTGATCTTATGTTCTTTCAGGATCAAAAAGAACAGAACAGCTGCTGCCGCACTGAACAGCGCGCTGAAAAAATTATACACGAAAGGCGAGGCATCGTAAAGCAGGTAGTAAATGTCCTCCTCGAACGGGTGGCCGGGGAAACGGGAAGAAATGTACTGGCCTGTCTCGTGCTTCGCAAACGTGCTCTGCACCAGCCCCCACGAGTCCTCCTCTGCACCGTACCCGGCAAAAAGGAACGGCATTCGTGACAACAAAACAACGGATGCCAGCATTACGGCCTGCTGTATGGTCCTGCTCTTATCCATGATCTTTGTCAGGCACCGGGTGTTGTAACCTGTCGAGCAGGAAAAGAGCGGACGCGAACAGCACAACAAAAAGGATAGCTGCAATTGCGGGGGCCAGCCCGAGCAGCATGGAGCCTAAATTGTTCGGATGGAAATTAAAGCTGAAAAAGTTCGGGAACACCCCATCGAACAGCGGGTCCCTGATCTCCGTAGGGAGCGAATAGACCACCGTTGTTTTGGCTGCAAAGGCACATGCAAATCCTGCCAGCACTGTGACATAGAAGAACAGTTTTGGGATCTTCATCGATGATAAGAATTTTACTCCTTCGTATACTGCAGGAATCACAAGGAATATCAGCAGGCGCGGCCCATACGACCATCCCCCGAACCAGCCGAAGTAACAGCATTCCACCAGCAGGATGACCACGAAGGCCGGGACAAGATAGTTCCGGAAAAAATCGGGTGCGATCGCACGCATGTGTTTGCCCTTGAGCGACCGGATGACAACAAAGAGGATCACCAGGAGAACCGGGGCGTAAATGAACACGCCCCTGTACCAGCTGAACGTTATTCCCCACAACGCATCAAAGGAAAAATTGGAAAAACCATAATCGGAATGGAGCTGCTCGAAGGTGTGATACTTATAAAGCATGGTGAACGGGGAGCCGGTGATCAGGTAATTGTAGATCATGATCGCCACCGCTGAAGGAAGAAAACCAAGACCGAAGAGCACGGCCGGTTTTAGCTGCTTCGTCCGAAGGAACAATTGAAGAAGCCAGATCGCGGCCACCAACACAGCAAGATATTCGCTGATGAAGCAGAGACCGGCAAACAACCCGGAGTAAAACCATTTTTCTTTTTTCAGAAATACATAGGCAAGCAGGAGAAAGAGTCCGGACAGCATGTGGTTGTAAAAAGTTCCCGAATACACGAAGAGAAGGGAGCCGAAAAAAGGCAACATGGATAAAGCAACGGCTGATACTCCCGCATTCCTTGCTGAGACCTCCCTGTACGTGAGCAGTACGATGAGCGCGAACGGAAGACAACCGCAGATGAACGAGCCGAGCACATAGATCAGCTTCCCATCCTGAGCAGGCGGAGCACCGAGCAGCCGGAAAAGCTTATACACGGGCATCACGATAAAGGCCGGGAGCGGAGCTTTATCGGAATAGTAGTGTCCGTTCACAAAACTTTTGTCGAGCACGCGTTCCTGCTGCTTATCGACCTGCAGGGTGCCTTCGTTCACCGCGTAATACACCATCAGCATTCGGGAGGTGGTATTGCCGTTATCCCACGTATCGATGTAAAATGAAGAAAGCAGGAGGTTGGTGAGGAAGAACACCAGGAGAAAATGTTTCCTCATGCGCGCTGGCGTATTGCTTCATAGAGGATTATCCCCGCAGCGACCGACACGTTCAGCGACCGGATCTCACCCGCCAGCGGGATACGGACCTTTTCATCGGAAAGGCGCAGCAGCTTTTCAGATATGCCGTCTTCCTCGGACCCGAGCAGGATAGCGGCAGGCACGGCAAGATCGGAACCGGTATAACTCTTTTGCGAGTGCTCGGTGCAGGCCACAATGTGTAATCCCGAGTCTTTCAGGAAGCGGAGCGTGCGCTCCAGGCTCTCTTCGCGGCAAACGGCCACGCGATGCAAAGCTCCTGCGGAGGTCTTAACGGCATCAGCCGTGACCTGCGCCCCGCCATGTGAAGGAATGATGATCGCATCCACACCCGCACACTCGGCCGTGCGGGCAATGGCGCCAAAGTTGCGTACGTCCGTGATGCGGTCGAGCACGAGCACAAGCGGAATCTTTCCTTTTTCAAACACCAGCGGCAGGATATTCTGGATGTCCTGGTACTGAAGGTGCGACAGGAAAGCCGCCACACCCTGGTGATTGCGGTGCCCGGTGAGTGAATTCAGCTTTTCAGCCGGGACGATACGGTAGGGGACCTTGTTGTCCGCAGCTGTCTTACGCACCTCTTCCAGCATCTCGCCTTTGGTATGCTGCTGAAAGTATAGCCGCTCGATCTCTTTGCCCGACTGCAGGGCCTCGAGCACCGGGCGCGTACCGAAAATGATGAACTTCTTTTCTGTGTTCCTGTTCTTCACTGTTCTTATTTATCCTGGTACACCCGGCCCTGCCTCCAGATCTCCACTGTCTGCATCCAGCTGGTCTTGTAAATGGCGTTCCGTTCCAGGCGGAAATCGTTATCGGAAAAAGGGTTGATCACCTTCTCGAAAGTAAAAGTAAGCGAATTAATATTGTTCTCCTCGCCATACACCCACATTTCGGAATTAGTGGTGCGGTACAGCACGTTCGGTGCACCATACACCAGGTAGATCATGCCGCGGTCGGTCTTCCATCCTTCCAGGTAGGATGTGTAATAGTTGTTCGCATCCAGCACCCGGTTGTAGAACTTGCGCACCAAGTCCTTGCCTTTCTCCGCGCTGCCCCCGCTGCTCATCCAGAAACTGTCGACAGCGGTCTTCTTGTTCCGGTATCCCATCAGGTTCTCGTATTCGCTGCGGGCGGTGATGTAGCGGAGCGGGAAGATCAGCTGGTCGGGGGTCTTGAAATAGGGAAAGTCATCGTAGAAACGGAAGAGCGTGAGACCCTCCTTGTTTGCCGAATCCACCTGCACGTGGTAGAATCCCTGCCTGGGCAATGCGATCGTGGCCGTATCCTCAGCCTTCACCACGAAGATGCTGTCGGCATTGTAATTAAAAGGCAGGGGATTACTGATGGAGAATGGCGGTGGCGCGAGCGGAAAATCTCTGCGGTAATACCGGAAGATCAGGTCGCGCTTCCCTTTCTTATACCTGATGCGGACATGTTCGCCCGGCTTGAGGTACTGGCGGAAGAGCGGAACCGAATCGTTCTTCGCGAGCACCACGAAGTTCTGCGTGTTGTAGTCGTTGCTCTTGTCGATCGTAAAGAACTGCTGCACTTCTTTGCCGCGGTTCATGTCGCGCATCCGCACTTCCAGGTAATACGTGTCATAAGCCTTGGCCTTGAACTCCAGCTGGCCGATAATGTCCTTGTTCACCGGGCCGCCCGTGCTTTTATCCTGCACGAACACCGAAGAGCTGTCAAGCACCTCTTTCTGGTCGTAGGTATTGGTGAGCTTGTAGCCGATGCGGACCAGGCAGGTGAAATCTGAAGCGGCCCCGGTGCGGGAATAGAGCAGCTCGGACGAATTGATCCGGAAATACAGGGTGGAGCTGGAATCGCGGTGGTGGAAGATCTCGTACTTCGGGTGCAGCGGCATCTCGTCCTTCTTGTAGATCACCGAGTAATCGTTTCCCGCCATCCGGGGAGTGGTGCCGCACCTGCATAAAGCAAAAAGGATGAACGCTAAGAAAAGCGGCCTGGTCTTTTTCATGCGGGAAGTTTGGGCTGCTCCTGCACCGGAAGCTCGGCATTCTGGATCTTTTCGAACTTATCCGATATTTTTTTTGTGGTAGTGGTGATGTCATCCACATCCTTGCTTACTTGCGAAATGTGGGTGGCCAGCTTTTCCCAGCGCAGCTTGTAGCGGTTGAACTCGAGGGCCAGCTCATCCAGGTGGCCCTTGATCTGGGCAGCCAGCTTAGACCGTTCCTGGTCGCGCAGCACAGCCTGCACCGTGTTCATCATGGCCAGCAGCGTGGTAGGAGATGCGAGGTACACTTTTTTCTGGTGCGCATACTCGATCGCCTTGGGGTGATAGGCATTGATCTCGGCAAACACGGCCTCGGCAGTAAGGAACATGATTGCATATTCCGCTGTGCGGCCAGAGATGACGTATTTGGATGTTTCATCAATGCGCGTTTTGAGGTCGGTCTTGAAATTCTTCTTCGCCTCTTCGCGCTCCGGCTCGCTAAGTGAGGCATCGTACATCCGCCTGTAGTTCTCCAGGCTGAACTTGGAATCGATCGGGAGCACACCCGTAGGTGGGGGAAGGTAAACAACGGCATCCACCCGCCCCACTTTGCCCGTGCTGTCGGAGAGGTCCTTCTGCAGCTCGTAGATCGAGTCGTTCTTTTCGCCAAACACAGCGGTCAGTATCTGGTGAAGCTGCACCTCCCCGAAGGTGCCGCGCGATTTTTTGTCGGAGAGAATATCGGAAAGCGAGACCACATCCTTCGACAGCGTTTCGATCTTCTTCTGCGCCTCATCGATCTTGGCCAGCCGTTCCATGATGTTCACGAAGGTTTTGTTGGTATCTTCAAAACCTTTGGAGAGCCGCTTCTCTACCTTCTCATTGATATCGTTAAGACGGCTGTCCACTTCTTTCTGAAGCTTCTCGAAGTTGTCGCGGAGGTTCTCTTTCGTTTCCTTCACCTGCGAATCGCTCATCTTTGAGATCGCCTCCTTGAACCGGTTCAGCTCTTCGTTGATGCTCTTCTTGATCTCCCCGATCTCCTTCACCTGGGCCACGTTGTTCCGGTTCTGCTCTTCCTTTACATCACGGATGCCTTCGCTGATGAACAACCTGATCTTGTCGGAGATGTTCTCTACCCCGCGCGAAGATATTCTCCATGCAATGAATAATGCTACAAGCAGTATCGCTCCCAGTAAAATGTAAATTACCATGATCTTGGCTGATGTGTAAAATTAGAAAATATTAACGATTCCGAAGTGTATCTTTCCCCCGCGCAGGTCGATGGGATTGTTGAACTGCCTGCCCAGCGCATAGCTGATGGAAAATATTCCCGCCTTGGTCTCAAAGGATATGCCCGCCCCGAACCCGAAAGGTGTGTCGTGCACGAACATGTTGCGGCTGTCATTCTCGTAATATGCCCCATCCCCGAAAAGATAGAAGTAGGAGTTCTGCTCGAGCAGGTAGCGGAGCTCGATCGTGAAGATGTAATAGGAAGTGGCCCGGATGGACTCTTCGTCAAACCCGCGGAGCGTCCGCAGGCCACCGATCCGGAAAAGCTCGTTCTGAAAGGTCGAACCGGGGAACGAGTTGTACATATACCCCGACCGGTTCGCAAGAAGCACCGTGCTCCGCGTGCCGAATGGAAAAAAGAAGCCGGCTTCCAGGTCGCTGGAGTATTGCGTGGTGCTCAGCGCAATGCCCTCGTAGGCGATCGGGTTCAGCTTCGCATTCTTGCGGATGGTCTTCGTTCCGGCCGAAGTGGTGACCTGCAGGGTGTACCCTTTGCGGGGATTCAGTCGGTAATCCAGTCTTTCGAGCCTGAGGCCGATGCCGTACAGGATCGTGGTCACGTCCGCATAAGGAGGAAGCACCGGCTGGAACTGGATCGCGCTGGTGGAAAGCAGGTCCGATCTCTTTTCGTTGAGGAAGACCTTCAGGTAATTCGCACCGCTGAGCAGGTATTGGATCCCCACCGAGGGATTGACATCGATATACGTGCTGTCTTTTTTATACAGCTTGAACGAAAGGTCGGCCCCGAACGGGGTATTGAATAAAAAAGGATAAACGAATTGCGACTTCAGGTCCTGCGTGCCGGCCTGCAGGCTCCGCCAATTCAGTTCCATCAGCTCGCCACGGGAAAATGCATTTTGAAGCCGCAGGCGCACATCCCCCGTTAGCAGCAGCCTGCCGGTAACATTATCGGGCAGAAAGCCGATGATGCCGTCAAACTGGCTGGCCTTCTTTTTCTCCAGGTACAGCCGCAGCTGCGCGTTCTTCTGCGTGAAAAGCACTTCGAACGGCCTGGATTCCCTGATGAAAGAAAGCTCTTTCAGCCGCGAGGAGATCTTACGCACCTTCGATTCATCGTACAGGCTTCCCGGCCGGATGCCGATATAGTTCTGAACGTACACGGGTGCTATGCCCGCTTTGCCCCTGATGAGCACGCTGTCGATCTTCTGCACTATATTTTTCTCGAGGAGCAGCCGGGCGGAGATGCTGCTGCCCGCTATCACCACGCTGTCGAGCCGTACGGAAGCAAAGGGATAGCCGTTGTTCTCGCACCAGGAAAGTATCCGTTCCTGCAACTTTCGCACGTCCTTGAAATAAACCGGCTTGTTTCGGAAAAGCTTTTCGCGGAAACCTGACTCGCTGAGGATCCCTTCGTCCACGTTTCCTTTGCGTAGGTTCATCCAGGTGTATGTTTCACCTACAAAAAGAAAGGCTTTGGTTAAAAGTGAATCGGTGTGGATACTGTCGAAGCGGGCTGCCAGCCAGGCATTATCATACAGCGTAAATAAAAAATTGCGGATCTCCTTTTGCAGCTCTTCCTTCGAAGAGAGTATCTTCTTATAAGGTATCTTCTGAACGGCAGCGGGCCGGTCGGTCGCCACGATCTCGAGCGGGAATGTTCGCTGCGCACCGGCCGTAGTATACAATAAGGGGAAAAGGAGTATGAAAGGTATTTTTTTCACCGGCTAATGATAACGAAGATAAGGAAGAAATGTTTTGGGTCAATTCATGTGCGCCTTCGCGGAATCGGGCACGATCACGAATACATCTTCGTTGTCCTTCTTCATCAGGTATTTTTCCCGGGCAAAGCGTTCGAGGCTCTCTTTATTGTTCTTAAGGGCCTCGATCTCCGCTTTGTTCTTTTCGGTCTCGGACCGGTAGTAGTCGCACTCCGATTGAAGCTTCGAGAGCTTCTGGCGCAGCTCCCTCTGGATAAAAATATTATTTTTATCAAAGAAATACAGAATACCAGCCACGGTTATCGTGATGGTGTATTTATTGATGAGCAGCCGTACCGTTCTCTTTTTGAAGAATTTCTTCACGAACACAAATTTATACCAAACCGTATCTTTCGCATATGCGCAGCGTTATACTTGTGAACAAAGAATTTAACATCATCGGGCGATATATCGGGATCCTTATCCTGGCAGGACTGGCGGCTTTCGCTCCGTATGATTTTAAGAGCGATCAGAAAAAAAATGCGCGGGTCAAAGCGGCTTATGCAGAAAAAGAGGAAGTCGTGACCGGCCTGCTCAAACAAAAAGGGGTTGACTTCCACGCTTTAAGAATATTCATCCGCATATTTAAAAAAGAAGCTTTGCTTGAAGTTTGGGCCTGCAGCAAGGAAGAAAATAAATTCTCGCTTGTGAAAACATATCCCGTTTGCTCCTCTTCCGGAGAGGCCGGCCCCAAACGGGCCATTGGCGATGGGCAGGTGCCGGAAGGATTTTATCACATCAACCGGTTCAACCCCAACAGCAATTTTTACCTCTCGCTGGGCCTCGACTACCCCAACCGTTCCGACCGCATACTGGCGGGCAAGGGCAATGCCGGGGGTGATATCTTCATTCACGGGAATTGCGTAACCATCGGATGCATACCCATTACCGATGATAAGATCAAGGAAGTATACCTGCTTGCCGTGGAAGCCAGGAATGACGGGCAGGAAGAAATCCCGGTCCATATCTTTCCCTGTAAAATGGATGAAGAGGGAATGAAATACCTGCAAGGGAAGGATAAGGGCCTCCAGCATTTCTGGAAAAACCTGGAAGAGGGCTATGATCGATTCGAGAAAGGCAAAAAACTGCCAAAGATCGCAATAGAAAAGAATGGAGATTATAATTTCAATTGACCAATTAAAAAAAATCACGTAACTTTAATGAATGAAAATCCCGGCATGCACTCCGCGAAGAACATTCCGGTAAAATTCAATAGGCTAATTTTCAGGAGACGAGCAACTTTGCAGAAGAAATTCGCGTACAAGCCATAAACAGAGACCATTTAACCAAAAAGCCGATAACAGTGGAGAATTTTATGTGGAGAGGCAGATTGATTACAACCCTTCTTTTAGTATCCTGCACAAGCACTTTTGCACAAAGATCATCGAACCTTACGCAATACTTGAACCTGTATCCCGATGACAATGCCATATTTTTGTCACGAAAAGAACATGCTACGATCAGGATCGAGAGCGGCCAGCTGAAAATTTTTTCGGATAAATCAGAAGATATGCTCCTGCTGAACGAAAAGGCGAACATCTTCAACGAGAAGTCCATCTATTATTCCACCTTCGAAGAGATCTCGAACATCCAGGCCATGACCAGGGTTCCTTCGGGAAAAGGCTACAAGGATGTGAAGGTCGAGAATATCATTACGAAGACCGACATGAGTGCCGGTACTTTTTACGATGATTACAAAGCGAAAACGTACGTCTACCCCGACCTGCAGGCAGGGGCCCGGCTCGTCCTCTCGTACCGCGAAACACTGAAAGAGCCCCGGTTCTTCGGCAACTTTTTCTTTGGCGCTTACATTCCCTCGGAATATTCCGAATTCTCCGTGACCTTTCCGCCAGAGGTGAAGATCAAGTACAAACTGTACGGCTGCGAGGACGGGGATGTGATGTTCACCAAGACGGAATCCAAAAAGGGGAACACCTACACCTGGAGCGCAAACTTTCCGAAAAAGCATCGCTCCGAGACCGATGCGCCCAACGTTCGGTACTATGCCCCCCACCTGATCGTTTACATTGATGAGTACACCATCAACGGCAAAACCCAAAAGCTGCTTTCGGACGTGGGCGAGCTTTACAAATGGTACCGCGAACTGGTAAAGGATGTGAACAAGAACAATGACGAGCACCTGAAAACATTGGTGGATTCCATTACCTCCGGTGCCAGGACGGAAACCGAGAAGGTGAAGCGGATCTATTACTGGGTGCAGGACAACATCAAATACATTGCTTTCGAGGACGGGCTGGGTGGATTCGTTCCGCGCGAGGCCTCGGCCATCTGCGACAAGCGCTATGGCGACTGCAAGGACATGAGCAGCATCCTTTCCAAAATGCTTACGCTGGCCGATGTAAAGAACGCCCGCATCGCCTGGATCGGCACGCGCCACATTCCATACACGTATGAGGATGTTCCTTCCCCGCTCTGCGACAATCACATGATCGCGACCTGGAACGACAACGGGAACTATTATTTTCTTGATGCCACCGGCAAGAACACCCCGCTCGGCATGTATACTTCGATGATACAGGGCAAGGAAGCGCTTATTTATAAAGGAGAAAGCGGCTACGACATCGTGAAAGTGCCTGAAGTGCCCAAAGAAAAGAATGTTTCTTCAGACACCGTTTTCATTCACATGAACAATGACCGGATCGCGGGTACCGGCCTGTATGACGTCACCGGTTTCCAGAAGATCGACCTGTGCTACAACATGCAGGGGCTCAGCGAAGACGAGAAGCTGAAGTTCCTGCGCAAGTTCCTGCAAAAGGGAAGCAACAAGTTTCAGCTCGATTCCATCAGCTGCTCGAACCTGCAGGAAAAAGAGAACGACCTGAAGATCAGGTACAATTTTTCCATTTCGGATTACGCCCGCCTGAACGGGAATGAGACCTACTGCAACATGAACCTCGATAAATCGCTCTTCAACGATTACCTGAAGCCCGAAGATCGAAAAATAGACCGCGAGATCGACTACAAGAGCATCGATAAGAACACAACCGTGATGGAGATACCCGATGGGTACGCTGCGGATTACATTCCGAAGAATGCTTCCTACTCATCTCCCAAGTTCGGCTTTGACATGAAGTACACCCTGCGCGGCAATAAGATCTACTGCGACAAATCGGTATACATCGATGCGCTGCTGATCAAGACCACCGATTTTCCCGAATGGAATAAAATGATCTCGGCCCTGAGCTCCGCCTACAAAGAAACGGTTATCCTCAAGAAAAAGTAACTTTGAGCCGTCCCGCCTTATGGGGGCTTATGCGTTACAAGAACCTTTCCGATTGCATCGCTGATCTTGAAAAACACGGGCGGCTGGTCCGGGTGAAGGAAGAGGTCGATCCCCACCTCGAGATGGCCGCCATGCACCTGCGGGTGCACGCGGCAGGCGGGAAAGCCATCCTGTTCGAAAAAGTAAAAGGATGCCAGTTCCAATGCGTATCCAACCTGTTCGGAACGGCAGAACGCGCAAAATTTTTATTTCGCGATACGCTGGATGATGTAAGGCAGATCATCGGGCTAAAGGATAACCCGCTTCTCGCAGTTAAAAAACCTGCATTGGCCCTCAAGGCCCGCAGGGCAATTCCAAAAGAAACTTCTTTCAGGAGATCGGACTGGATCGAAACAACCATCGATAAGCTTCCGCAAATAAAACACTGGCCCGATGACGGGGGAGCATTTATTACTCTGCCGCTTGTATACACGGAGGATATTGAAACTCCCGGGGTGATGAACTCCAACCTGGGCATGTACCGTATCCAGTTGAGCGGGAACGAATACCTGCCGAACAAAGAAGTGGGCCTGCACTACCAGATCCACCGGGGCATTGGAATGCACCAATCCAAAGCAAATGCAAAGGGCAAGCCCCTGAAGGTTTCCATCTTTGCTGGCGGAACACCGGCCATGATATTTTCTGCCGTGATGCCGTTGCCCGAGGGCATGAGCGAACTCACCTTTGCAGGTGTGCTCGGAGGTAAAAAAATATCGTACTCGTATGACGATGGATTTTTTATTTACAACGATGCCGATTTTGTCATTACGGGAGAAGTTTACCCGGGGGAGAACAAGCCCGAAGGTCCGTTTGGCGATCATTTCGGATACTATTCGTTGAGACACGACTTCCCGGTGATGCGCGTGCGCAAGGTGTATCACAAGAAGAACGCCATCTGGCCCTTCACCGTAGTTGGACGTCCCCCGCAGGAGGATACGCAGTTCGGGAAGCTCATCCACGAGATCACAGGGGATGTTCTCACCAAAGAGATCCCCGGGCTGAAGGAGGTGAACGCGGTGGATGCCGCGGGGGTGCACCCGCTCCTGCTCGCAATCGGCAGCGAGCGGTACACGCCTTATATAAAGGTGCGAAAGCCGCAGGAGATCCTCACCATTGCCAACCACATCCTGGGCACGGGGCAGATGAGCCTCGCCAAGTACGTGCTCATCTGTGCGCGGGAAGACAACCAGAACTTATCTGCAAACGATATCCCTGCCTTCTTCAGGCACCTGCTCGAACGGGTAGACTGGACGCGCGACCTGCACTTCTATACCCGCACCACTATTGATACGCTCGACTACAGCGGTACGGATCTTAACAGCGGCAGCAAAGTGGTGATCGCAGCAGCGGGGGAAAAGAAAAGAGATCTCGCCACAGGATCCGCGCTCGGGAAAATCGTTTTGCCCGGGATTTTATGCATTCGCCAAAATAAATTTTCGGATTACGCTTCTGCTGAAAATGAAATTGCCAACTGCCTGCTGCCAACTGCCGACCTTATAGGTGTAATGCTAACGGTGATCGTAGATGATATTGATTTCGCAACAGCTTCTCTAAATAATTTCCTCTGGACCACCTTCACCAAAAGCAATCCCTCGCATGATATTTATGGCATAAACTCATTTGTGGAGAACAAGCACTGGGGCTGCCGCGGGCCGCTGATCATCGATGCGCGAAGCAAGCCGCATCATGCGCCTGCATTACTGCGGAACGAACCGGTTGAAAAAAGGATCGCACCCATCGTTTCAGCCATTCTGAAATAAAAAAGACAGGAGTTTCTCACCTGTCCTTTTACCGGGGTTAGCGCATCAGCACGAACCCGCCCGATGTCCACCGGACATCGGCTATGCCTGCTTCTTCAGTATCGTCTTCACTTTCTTCTTCATCCCTTCCGTAGTGATGGACCCGGGCCGTTCGATCGGGTTCCCAAGCGCCCTATCCCAAATGAGCGAGGCCATCACGCCCAGCGCGCGGCTCACGCCAAATAGCACGGTATAGAAATCGAATTCTTTTATCCCGAAGTGCATGAGCAGCGCACCGCTGTGTGCATCCACGTTCGGCCAGGGATTCTTGATCTTGCCTGTGCCCTCGAGAATAGGTGGCGCCACCTCGTACACCATCTGTACGATCTCGCAATAGTCGTCAATGCCCTTCGGCTTGATGTAGCGGTTGTAGAAATCCTGCTGCGCGGTAAAGCGGGGATCGGTCTTGCGGAGCACCGCATGACCATAACCGGGAACAACCTTTCCTTCTTCCAGTGTTTTTTTGATAAACGATGCGATCTGCTCCTTGGTCGGCAATCCTCCTCCCAGCTCTTCACGCATGTTCATGATCCAAAGGATCACCTCCTGGTTGGCCAGCCCGTGCAACGGTCCTGCCAGCCCGTTCAGGGACGCGGCAAAGGAAAGGTACGGGTCAGAAAGCGCAGAGCCCACCAGGTGCGTGGTGTGGGCTGAAACATTGCCTCCTTCGTGGTCGGCATGGATGGTCATGTACAGGCGCATGAGGCGCTTCACATCGAATTCTTGATAGCCCAGCATGTGCGCAATGTTGGCGGCCCAATCCAGCTTCGGATCGGGTTCGATGTGCACATCCTCTTTGTATTTCTTGCGATAGATGTATGCAGCCACGCGGGGCAGGCGCGCAATGAGGTTCATCGCGTCCTCGTATACATATTCCCAATATATCTTCTTGGATATTCCTTTGCGGTAAGCCGCTGCGAACTGGCTCTCGGTCTGCATGGCCATTACGGCAATGCTGAACATGGTCATGGGGTGTGTATTGGCCGGAAGCTTGTCCAGCACATCCAGCACGTGCTTGGGAACGATGCTCCTCCTCGCCCATTCGTTGCTCACGCTGTGCACATCTTCTGCGGTCGGGAATTCGCCTACGAGCATGAGGTAGAAGATGCCTTCGGGCAGGGGCTCTGTTCCATTGGGCGCTTTAGGAAGCTTGGTACGCAGCTCGGGAATGGTGTACCCCCGGAAACGGATCCCTTCCTCGGGGTCGAGCTTGGAAGTTTCGGTCACCAGGCCGATCATACCTTTCATGCCCTGGTACACCTGGGCCACGGTATATTCGCCAATGACCACGTCACCGCTTTCCTTGATGAATGCTTTCACATCGGCCGCGGCCGGAGCGGCTATTGAAGCGAATTTCTCTTTGAGCTTATCCATGACAGAACTGTATTTGTTGGCACTAAATTAACGATTTTTCAGGCGAACTTGAAATCCTTCCCGAGGTACTTTGCGGTATCTCCCAACTGCTCCTCGATGCGAAGCAGCTGGTTGTACTTGGCGATGCGGTCGGATCGCGATGCAGAGCCTGTTTTGATCTGTCCGCAGTTGAGTGCCACGGCCAGGTCGGCAATGGTGGTATCTTCCGTTTCCCCTGAGCGGTGGCTCATCACGGAAGTGTACGAGCTGGAGTGCGCAAGTGTAACTGCGTTGATCGTTTCGGTAAGCGAACCGATCTGGTTCACTTTCACAAGGATCGAGTTGGCGACACCTCTATCGACACCTTGCTGCAGGCGGCTCACATTGGTAACGAACAGGTCATCGCCCACCAGCTGGACCTTCCCTCCTATCTTGTCGGTAAGCATTTTCCAGCCTTCCCAGTCGTCCTCAGCCAGCCCGTCTTCGATGGAAAGGATCGGGTACTTCTTCGCCCAATCGGCCCAGAAGCCAACCATGTCGGAGGAAGAAAGTTTTTCGCCAGATGATTTTTTGAATACGTATTGCTTCGACTTCGCATCGTAGAACTCCGAAGCTGCCGGGTCGAGCGCAATGTAAACATCCTTACCCGGTTTATACCCAGCCGTTTCAATGGCTTTGAGCACGAACTTGATGGCTTCCTCGTTCGACTTCAGGTTAGGAGCGAAACCGCCTTCATCACCCACGTTCGTGGAAAGGTTCTTGTCCTTCAGCACTTTTTTCAGGTTATGAAACACTTCCGCACCCATCCGGAGCGCTTCGGAAAAAGTTTGAGCCCCCACCGGCATGATCATGAACTCCTGGAAATCCACGCTGTTGTCGGCATGCGAGCCTCCATTGAGAATGTTCATGAGCGGAATGGGAAGAAGATTGGCATTCACACCACCCACATAACGATACAGCGGCTGGTTGGCCTCCAGCGCTGCGCATTTGGCAACGGCAAGCGACACACCGAGTATGGCATTGGCACCCAGGCTCTCCTTGTTCTCCGTTCCGTCCAGCTTCAGCATTTTCAGATCGATCGCGTTCTGATCGAAAATGTACATGCCTTTCAGCTCCTGCGCGATCACCGAATTCACATTGTGCACGGCTTTCAGCACACCCCTTCCGAGGTAAACTTTCTTATCTCCATCCCGCAGTTCCACCGCCTCGTGCACGCCCGTGGATGCGCCCGAGGGCACAGCCGCCCGGCCGATCATGTTCGAATCGGTAACTACGTCCACTTCCACAGTGGGATTCCCTCTTGAATCAAGGATCTGGCGCGCGCTGATGCTGGTGATGAATCCCATGGATTATTTTGTTCCGGTTTGTGTGCTGAATTTTTTCAGGAGGTCTTTCACGGCATCTTTGTGTATACAAAAATCCATGATTTTGAGCTTCAGGTAATCTTCGCTCATGAAGTAGTAGCCGAAGCAGGGGTTGTCCTTTCCGCAATTGCGCGAGCCGGAGCCGGAGTCTTTGATCAGGTACCAATCCTTCCCGTCCTTTTCGAGGTACCCTACCAGGTGCACACCGTGATCATCGGTAGTGGTCCCGTTGTTGTAGCGCATCTCGCGGGCGCTCTCATCGATATACTCCGAAGGGATATCGAACGTGGGAACGATGGCTGCCTGGGAATCCTTATCGAGCCCGGGTTCTGAGAAATCGCCTCCTAGGGCAATGGAATACCCGCTGCGGATGGCGTTCTTGATTGCCTCCATGTAATCTGCCAGCGGAATGTTGTAGTACTCCTTGCTGTGCCACCAGTTGTCAGGCACCTTGTATTCTGCTTTGGTGAAGTACGGAACTTCCATCAATGACATCACGTCCACGTAATCATCGGGATTGAACTTGCAATAACCCTTCATGTATTCCATAGGTGTCATTTCCCTTCCATCAACATTCACCTTGGCAGGAGGTTCACCCATGTAAAAGTTCAATATGGACTTGATCGTTGAAACCACCTCACCCTCGTTCCAGGCATTGTTCTCCTTCACCTTCTGCAGGTAGGCGTTCATTTCGTTGTACATCCGGGTGTGGAAGTAGAAGGGGGCAACCTCTTTCTGCCCGCTGTAAGCGCTGAGCGGAACAATGCCATGCTCGCGGAACATCCAGGTCACCGCATTTGCTTCGGACCCTTCACCGAACGCGGAATTGCCGCGCTCACGAACGAAACGCTTCGCTTTTTCTATGTATTCATAATAAACCGTGTACATTTCCGAGAGCCTGACCTTTTTCTTAGCGATACGGTAGATCTCCGACTCAAAGTACGAGGTGGTGGAAAAGCACCAGCAGGTGTTGGTGCAGCCCTGCGATACCGGGTCGTTGTACCACACCTTCGTGTACTTCGTAACATCCTTCGGCACATCGTAGTTGGTCATGTTCAGCCTGAACGACTTCTGCGGAGTATCATCTTTCTTCTCTCCATCGTTGATGCTTTTCATAATGTCGGTCTGAAAATAACCGGGCTTCTTATCCCGGAACTCAGCCTTATCCTTCTTTTGCTGGGCGTACATTGAAGTTGCAGAGGCCAGCGCGAGGATCATCACACAATTTTTCTTCATAAAGCTTTATTATTTAGGTTTTTGTCGGACGCGCATAAGCATTAACATCCTTATCGGTTACATTCTTATCGCAAAGTATCAGCAGCCGCTCCACCACGTTGCGCAGCTCGCGGATGTTGCCAGTCCAGTTGATCTTCTGAAGCTCCCTGATGGCAGCAGGCATAAAGGTCTTCGGTGCTATTCCCTGCTCCGCGCTGATCTGACTGGAGAAATGCTCGATGAGAACAGGAATGTCCTCCTTCCGGTCGTTGAGCGAAGGCACATGGATCAGGATCACGCTGAGGCGGTGGTACAGGTCCTCGCGGAACTCTCCTTTCTGAATGAGTTTTTTCAGATCCTTGTTCGTAGCGGCCAGCACGCGCACATTTACCGGTATCGACTTGTCGCCTCCCACCCGGGTGATCTTGTTCTCCTGCAGGGCGCGCAGCACTTTGGCCTGTGCCGAAAGGCTCATGTCGCCTATCTCATCGAGGAATATAGTTCCTGCCTCCGCCAGCTCGAACTTGCCCTTGCGCTGGGCAACGGCCGAGGTAAAAGCGCCTTTTTCGTGCCCGAACAGCTCGCTCTCGATCAGCTCGGAAGGAATGGCCGCGCAATTCACTTCCACCAGCTGTGCCCCTGAGCGGGGACTTTTCTCGTGTATCCACCGCGCCACCAGCTCTTTTCCCGTTCCGTTCTCGCCCGTAATGAGCACGCGGGCCTCCGTGGGCGCCACGCGCTCGATCATTTCCTTCACCTCCTCAATGGCTTTCGATTCGCCAACCATGTCGAAGGTCTTGGATATTTTTTTCTTGAGCGTTTTAGTTTCAGTAACAAGCTTCGATTTGTCGATGGCGTTGCGAACCGTGACCAGCAGCCGGTTGAGGTCGAGCGGCTTGGCAATGAAGTCATACGCGCCCTTCTTTACTGCATCAACGGCCGTTTCGATGGTGCCGTGGCCGGATATCATGCAGATGGGCGTGTCGATGCCGGCACCGATCGCCTTGTGCAGCACCTCCAGGCCGTCCATCTTAGGCATTTTGATATCGCACAGCACGATGTCGTACTCCCCCTTCTGGATCATTCCCCACCCTTCGGAGCCGTCCGCAGCCTCATCCACCTTAAAATTCTCATATTCCAGGATCTCACGCAGGGTCTTGCGGATGCTTTTCTCATCGTCTATCACCAGTATCTTTTGCATGAGGATTTTTAAAAGAGAGGTAAAAATAGCAAAAAATCAGCTATGCAAAATCTCCCAAAGCACCCCTTCCTTCAGCGCATAGCGCGACAGCCGCATGCGGCCCAGGCTCAGCCGGCTGATCACAAAATTCACGAATATCGCTGATACCACGATCATATCCACCCGCATGCGGATAAGGCCCTTCATCTTCAGCCGCTCTTCCTTGGTAGAAGCAAGCAGCTCGCGGTAGATCTTATCACAATCCTCCAGCCTGAAATCATATTCGGTCCTTCCTTTCAGCTGTTCAATGTCGTAGAATTTGTAAGCGATCATTTCGGCCAGCGAGTCGAACGAGCCCGAAGACCCGATCAGTTCCACCGGTGCCAGCCTGGCGGAAGCGGAAAAAAGCATTTGCAGCTCCTGTTCGAGGTACGCCTCGATCGCCAGGACCTCACTGGCCCGAATGGGATCGGAAGGCTTGAACTTTTCGAGCAGGCGGGCCGCTCCGAGCAGAAAGCTTTGTTTCCAGAATATGCGCTGGCTGTTGGCAATGATGAACTCCGTGCTTCCGCCCCCGATATCCATGATCAGCGAATTGGTTTCGGTGAGCGTCACGGCCTGTCGTACACCCAGGTAGATCAGCTCGGCTTCCTTGTCGCCCGAGATGAGTTTCACATCAATGCCGGTCTCTTCCCGTGCCCGCTGGATGAATTCCGCACCGTTGCTGGCTCCCCGGAGCGCGGATGTCCCGAATGCGTACACCTTCTCCACCCCGTTGCTGTCGATCGTAAGCTTATGCGTTTTGAGCGCGGAAATGCCCCTGCGGAACGCCTCCGGCTCGATGTAATTGCTGTTGATGCTGCCCTGCCCGAGCTTGACCGATATCTTGCTCTTGTAGATCTTTTTATATGTGTTTTCCGGAAAAACCTCCGCTACGAAGATGTTAAAGGTGTTGGTACCGAGGTCGATGATGGCAATTTTCATAAGTGAAAATGGACGGGCGAAGTTACTCAAAATTGCAGGGGAAAAGTTTTCGCTATCCCCGGTACGTGAGCCATTTCCAGAGTTCACGGTAGCTTACTTTTTTGCCGTACATCAGTATGCCCGTGCGGTAGATCCTGCCGGCCAGCCAGGTGGTAAAGATGAAGCCGGCAATGAGCAGCAGCATGGAAAGACCAACCTGCCACATGGGAACACCGAACGGAAGCCGCACCATCATGATGACCGGTGAGGTGAACGGGATGATCGAAAGCCAGAAGGAAAGCGGTCCTTCGGGGTTCTGCATCACCGAAAAGGAAAGGATGTATGCCAATATGAGCGGCATGCTCACCGGCAGCATGAACTGCTGGGTCTCCGTTTCGCTGTCGACCGCGGCACCAAAGGCCGCGAACAGTGCGCTGTAGAGCAGGTAGCCCCCGATGAAGTAAAAAATGAACACCAGCAGGATCGTGATGATGAATGTTTTGTTGGTGAAAACACCCATGGCCTGCGTGATCATTTGATTTGCTTCTTCATCGCCCTGGTTCGGGACAGCGGTGATGTTCTGCCCGGGCTTATAGATCTCATGCGATGCGGCCGAAGGAATCAGGCCCTGAATGTTCTGCTTGAGGAAGGTTTCTTTGCCGACAGTGAAAACAGCGAACGTAAGGACCACCCAGATCAGGAATTGTGTGAGTCCGACCAGCGCCACCCCGATGATCTTGCCCAGCATGAGTTGGAAAGGCTTTACCGATGACACGATGACCTCGATGACGCGGCTGGTCTTTTCTTCGATCACACCGCGCATCACCTGCACGCCATACAGGAATATGAACATATAGATGAATATGCCCGAGATGATCCCGATGCTCATCAGCACATTGGTGTTCTTTTCGACCAGGCTGCCTTTTTCATCACAATAGCTCGTGGTGATGGCGGCCTTTAAATGTGCGGCCTCTACCTTCTGCAGGTCGATGCCGTTCTGTTCAAGCTGTGTTTCGTAGATGATGCGTTCGATCTCTTCTCGGATCTTCTCGATGGCCACGATGCCCGGCTCTTTTTTGAAAAAAATGTTCACGTTCTGGGTCACCTGCTTGTCACCGTGCCGCGGGATATACAGGATGAGCGAAAAGGGCATATCGTAAAATTCCTTCCGTGCATCGAGCACCGTTTTCTGATAATACGAGAACTCCAGGTCCTCCGTGCGTTTGAACTTTCCTTCGAACAAGTGGGTCTCGTCCACCACCAGTACTTTGTGCGAGACTTTCTCCTTGAGCGAGAGGTAGATGGCGCCCAGGATGAATCCGCCCACGAGCACCGGCACCAGCACCGTCATCACGATGAACGACTTCTTTTTCACCCGTGTGAGGTACTCCCGTTGTATGATCAACCCCGTCTTTCCCATTTATTCCGTGAATTTGCTTTGCGTCCCGATCACATCCTGCTCTTTTACCTTGGCAATGAAAATATCGTTCATGCCGGGAATGATCTCGCGGAGCGAACGGATGTTGGCGAACGGCATCACCGCGCCCAGCAGGTCGTTGGTGGTGTTCCTGCCAAGCAATCTCACTTTCACCCGGTGTACTCCTTCCTGCTCCGATTGATCGAGCAGTTCACCGCCCGCCCACATCGCGTTGGTGAAGCCGATGATGTTGCCGGTGAACTCCAACTCGTAAACGCTGGTTGCGAACTGCCTTCTTATATCGCTCACCGCTCCCTCGAGTATGGTCTTCGAGCGATTGATGAGCGCAATGTGATCGCACAGCTCCTCAACGGAGCCCATGTTATGCGTGGAAAAAATAATGGTGGTGCCTTTCTTCTTCAGATCAAGGATCTCATCTTTGATGAGCTGCGCATTGATGGGATCGAACCCGCTGAACGGCTCATCCAGCACCAGGAGCTTCGGCTCGTGCAGGACGGTGACAATGAACTGCACCTTTTGCTGCATACCCTTCGAAAGCTCTTCGATCTTTTTCTTCCACCAGGCCTGTATGCCGAACTTCTCGAACCAGTGCTTGAGCCGCTTCAGTGCTTCATTTCGCTTCAGCCCTTTCAGGCGGGCGAGGTACAGGGCCTGCTCGCCCACCTCCATTTTCTTGTAAAGCCCCCGCTCTTCCGGAAGATAGCCGATCTGCTCCACATCCCGCAGGCGCGACCTGCTTCCTTCAAACAAAACCTCGCCACTGTCGGGGCCGGTGATATGGTTGATGATTCGGATCAGGGTGGTCTTGCCTGCACCGTTCGGGCCAAGAAGACCGTAGATGCTGCCCGCGGGAACGGAAATGCTCACACGATCCAGGGCGGTGAAGCTTCCGAAACGCTTCACTACATTCCTTACCGATAGGATCTCCGTCATGGCAGGCAAAGTTAAGTAAAAGAAAAACCCCGGCTGAGCCGGGGCCCTTGGTTTTTGATCTGTTCGCGCTTACTTCACGATAAGCTTCCGGGCGATCCTGCCGCTTGCTGTCGTGATCATCACTGCATAGGTGCCGCCCGGTATGTCGGACGTATCGATGAAGAAGTTCTTTTCACCGGATGGGATACGGCCTTCGTAGATCACGCGCACTTCTTCGCCCAGGATGTTCACCAGCGATATCTTCGCATCGGCATCGATGAGGGAATGAACCGGTATGCAGGTGATGCCTTTCGATGGATTCGGGAAGATGGGCTCGAGGCCGGGCAGCAGGTTCTCGTTGATCTGCATGATGCCCAGCACATCGAACTTCCAGTAGGCAAGCGGGGCCGGCAGCGGGCGGGCGCGTGTCTTGCCGCTCACCGATGTGGCCTCGATGTAATAGTAAACGGTTGTGCCTGCCTGCTGGGGCGGGATGTTACCCGTCCAGTTGTAGCCGCTCACGAAGCTCATGTTGGCCACCTGGTAAGGCTGGAGCGTGTCGGTGCGCCAGAACACCCGTGCGCTTGCAATGCCCGAGCGGTGCTGGATACGAGCATTCACTACGTAAGGATTGATGGTGTTGGTTGTATTCGGCAACTGTTGGTGAACGATCAGCATCGGGTCCTTCACGCCTATTTCGTGTGTAATGCAGTGCAATGCCCCGCTTGCAGGAATGGTGCTGTTGCAATTGATAGGTACGATCTTATAGCCGGGCAGCGATTGCTTCCAGATACGGATGGCAGTGGTGTCGTACTGCTGGTAATACGTGGGCAGGATCACGGTCTTGTTGATGAACGAAGCGTTGGCATACGTCAGGTAGCTGCCACCCTGGTTCGGCCACAGCCCCGAACCCTGTTCAGGCGGCATGGGGATGCGGATGATTTTATAGGGCGTGCCGAAACAGGAATTGAAATTGGAAAGGATGTACTGGATGTTCGCCTCGATCTGCGGGCCATCGGATATGCCCTGCGGATATTGCCCTACGAGCAGCGTTTGCTCATCCAGCAGCTTCATGTGCATGTCGATGTGATGGATGCCATCGTACGGCAGAACGGTCATCTTGATGTACCTGTTGATGCCCATGTACTTTTTCATGATCGAATCGATCTGGGCACTGGTGTGGTTGGTGTTCTCCTGGAGCACGAGCTGTGATGAGAAAGCGGTCCCCAGTCCATCGCTCATGTAGTTGCCGCCCGTATGGATCACATCGTTGGGCGATTGCGTGGTCAGGTAGATGGGGTAGTTCAGGTCGCGTGCGATCACCGAAGGTACGGTATCGTCCTTGGTCCGCGTGGGACGGTTGTATTTCCAATCCACGAGGCAGATGGAATCCACATCGTTGTAGTAGCAAACGTTCGCCCCGTAATCGCGGCACCAAACGGTGTTGTAAGGTGCAATTTTGAAATGAAGGTTGGTGAGCGGCACACTGTTGGAAGTAAGGTAGCTTTTCACGGTGTTAGAGTCGGAGCACACGATGTAGACCTTGCATTCCTGCTGTGCATATTTTACGATATCCTTCAGCACGCTCTGGTAAGTTGTCCAGGTGATCTGGATGTACTCGATCTCCTCCCATTCCGCGGCATTGCGCACTTTGATCGAAGGGGGATTCACATTCCCGTACTGCTGCACTTCAACGGGATAGCCCGCCCGCATCATTTCCATCTCGTCCGAAGAGAATCCCACCGGCCAGTTGCGGCTGTGGTCATCAGCATTATACTGGGAAAACGAAAGTGTCGAAATAAAAACGGAAAGCAGCAGCAGGATCTTTTTCATTGCAGGAGGGGTTTGGAACGGATAAAGATAAATATTTATCGGAAAACAAAAAAAGCAGGAAGGAACCGGCTATTGAAAGTACTCTTTCATCCGCTCGAAGAAAGATTTTTCCTTCTTGTCGGGATCGGGCCTGAAGTTCTGCGATTCGCGAAGCTTCTCAAGGATCTTCTTTTCTTCCGGGGATAGATGCTTGGGGGTCCACACATTGACGCTGATAAGCAGGTCGCCTTTTCCATAGCCGTTAATATCGGGAAGTCCCTTTCCTTTCAGGCGCAGTATTTTTCCGGGCTGGATGCCCGCATCGAGCTTAACCCGGGCCTTTCCGTCAATGGTCGGCACCTCGATGGAAGTGCCCAGCGCGGCATCCGCAAAGTTCAGGTAGTGTTCGTAGATGAGGTTGTTCCCCTCGCGTTTCAGCTGCGGATGGGGCTCCTCCTCGATCACCACGATCAGGTCACCGTTGATGCCCCCACGCGGGCCGGCATTTCCCTTCCCGCCCACGCTCAGCTGCATACCCTCGCCCACCCCAGCGGGAATATTTATGGAGATCACATCTTCGCCCTTGACAATGCCATCACCCTGGCAGTTCCTGCATTTTTCAGAGATCAACTGCCCCTCTCCCCCGCAGGCCGGGCAGGTGGTGGTGGTCTGCATCTGGCCGATGAAGGTGCTTTGCACGCGCGTTACGTAACCGCTTCCCTTGCACGTGGAGCAGGCGTGGTAGGACGAGCCGCTCTTCGCACCGGTGCCCCTGCATTCGGAGCAGGATACATATTTCTGAAGCTTTATCTTTTTCTCGGTCCCTTTGGCGATCTCTTCCAGCGTAAGCTTCACCTTCACGCGCAGGTTCGAGCCCCGGTGCACCCTGCGCTCCCTGCGCTGGCCGCCCCCGCCAAAGCCAAAATGCCCGCCAAAAATATCCCCGAAGTGCTCGAAGATATCCTCCATGCTCATTCCCCCGCCAAAACCGCCAGCACCGCTTCCGAACCCTCCAGCACCATTCCCCATGCCGGCATGGCCGAACTGGTCGTACCGCTGCTTCTTCTCCGTGTTGCTTAACACTTCATAAGCTTCGGCCGCCTCCTTGAACTTCTCTTCAGCTTCCTTGTTCCCGGGATTTTTGTCGGGGTGGTACTCAATGGCCTTCTTGCGATACGCTTTTTTGATCTCCTCAGCGCTCGCGTTGCGGGGCACGCCCAATACTTCGTAATAATCTTTTTTCGCCATATCAGATGCCTACGACCACTTTGGCAAAACGGATCACCTTGCCGTGGAGCATGTAACCTTTTTCCAACACATCCATCACCTTGCCTTTCATTTCTTCCGATGGAGCGGCTGCGTTCGTGATAGCCTCGTGCCGGTCGGTGTCGAACTCCTGCCCCATCGCATCGATCTCTTCCAGCCCGCGCTGCGAAAGGATATTTTTCATTTTCTGGTAGATCAGCAGCTTTCCCTGCTTCAGCGATTCCACATCGGCCGTTGTCTCGATCGACCGGATGCCCCGCTCAAAATCATCCAGCACCGGCAACATGCTCTTGAACGCTTCTTCGCCTCCGTACTTCACCAGCTCGGTCCGCTCCTTCGCAACACGCTTCTTGTAGTTCTCGAACTCGGAATACAGCCGGATGTACTTATCGTTCAGGTCGGCAAGCTTGCGCTCGAGCTCCTCGAGCATTTTTTTTTCAGCGGAAACCTGTTCCTCGGCAGGCAGGTTCTCGTCTGCCCCCTTGTCCTTTTTTTCTTCGGACCCGTCCTGCCCAGGATTCATGGTGAAAATACGTTTTAACTTCTTCAATGTCAAAAATTTTGCCTGCAAAGATAATGCGCCAATTCGTCACCGCGAAATGAACGTGGGGGCAGAAAAAAAGGCAGCCGCGTGACTGCCTTGCCCTTAGATGGCCCCTGTGTTACTTGGCAAGCTGTTTCTCAAGCATTCTTTCCAATGCGTTCCCGCGGAGACCTTTGGCAAGAATAACCCCGTTCCCATCGATCAGGAAGTTGGTGGGTATAGAATAGACCTGGTAAAGAGTGGCCGCATCGGAATCCCAGGCTTTCAGGTCACTCACGTGGTTGCTCCAGGAAAGATTGTCTTTTTCAATGGCAGCTTTCCACGCAGCCACGCTCTTGTCCAGCGAAACGGAGAATATCTCGAAGCTCGACCCGTTCTTGAACTTCATCTTGTTGTACTTGGCGTATGCCGCAACCACGTTGGGGTTCTCCATCCGGCACGGTCCGCACCACGAAGCCCAGAAATCGATCAGCACCAGCTTGCCTTTAAGCGAAGAGAGCGTGAGCTCTTTCCCATCCGGGTTGCTCAACTTGATCTCGGGGGCCTTTTTGCCTATGTCCAGCCCGATATCCGAATCGGAGTTCTGCTTATCGCTTTTTGCAGGTTCGTGCTTAAAGAAACCGCTCCCAAGAGAAATAAATCCAATGGCAGCAGCGATAAGGATAAAATGAGCCTTTTTCATAATTTTTTTCTTGCGTTTGAACAACTATCAGACCAAATGGGAAGTGAAGTTAATCTTTTTCCAGGACAATTCAAGTATTCCAAACGTTGCTTACTTGCGTACGATCTCGGCTCCCAACCGGTTCAGGCGCTCATCGATCCTCTGGTAGCCCCGATCGATCTGCTCGATGTTGTGGATCGTGCTTTTACCGCGGGCACTGAGCGCTGCGATCAGCAATGCCACACCTGCGCGAATGTCGGGCGAGGTCATCGAGATGCCGCGTAAGGGAAACTCGCGGTTCAACCCGATCACCGTTGCCCGGTGCGGGTCACAAAGGATGATCTGCGCGCCCATGTCGAGCAGCTTGTCCACAAAGAACAGGCGGCTCTCGAACATCTTCTGGTGGATCAGCACGCTTCCTTTGGCCTGCGTGGCCACCACCAGCGCTACGCTGATCAGGTCAGGAGTGAAACCCGGCCAGATCTGGTCGGCTATGGTGAGAATGCTCCCGTCAATGTAGGTCTCGATCTCATAATTCTTCTGGGACGGCACGTAAATATCATCCCCTTTCAGCTCGAACTTGATGCCAAGGCTCCTGAACACGTTCGGGATGATGCCGAGGTTCTCGCAGGAAACGTTCTTGATGGTGATCTCGCCCTGTGTCATTGCGGCCAGGCCGATGAAGCTGCCCACCTCGATCATGTCGGGCAGCAGCCGGTGCGTGGTGCCTTTCAGAGCTTTTACTCCCTCGATCGTCAACAGGTTCGAACCAATGCCCGATATCTTGGCCCCCATGCGGTTGAGCATCCTGCAAAGCTGCTGCACGTAAGGCTCGCAGGCGGCATTGTAGATGGTGGTGATTCCCTCGGCCAGCACGGCAGCCATCACGATGTTGGCCGTACCGGTAACGGACGCTTCATCCAAAAGCATGTACGCGCCTTTCAGCCGTTTGGCCTGCACCCTATAGAATTCATTCTCGCTGTCGTATTCGAACTCCGCTCCCAGCTTTTGGAAGCCGAAGAAGTGGGTATCGAGCCTCCTGCGGCCGATCTTATCGCCACCGGGCTTAGGAATATATCCCCTGCCGAATCTCGCAAGCAGCGGGCCCACGATCATGATACTTCCGCGTAAAGCGGAACCTTTCTTCTTGAACTCAGCGGAATTGAAGAACTCTACATTAACCTGGTCCGCCTGGAAGGTGTATTCTTCGTGACCGCTCTTCTCCACTTTTACGCCCAGGTCGCGGAGCAGGTCGATCAGTTTGTTCACATCAACGATGTCGGGGATGTTCGAGATGGTGACCTTTTCGGAAGTGAGCAGCACGGCACAAAGCACCTGCAGGGCTTCGTTCTTGGCCCCCTGGGGAACGATCTCCCCCTTCAGCTTGCGCCCGCCCGTTACTTCGAATACTGCCATCCGAAGACCGGCTTACCGCCTGAAATTTCTCCTGCGTTTTTGCTGGCCACCCCGTTTGCGTTGCTGATCGCGGCTGTCCTGCGGCTTCTTCAATCCCGATTTGGCGAGGATCTCGCTGGTCTGGCTCAGGCGGAAATCCTTATCGAGCTTGAGCTTGCCGCCCGAAAGTTCATCGAGATGCTGAAGGATCACTTCATCGTTCACGCTGTCGCGGTTCCAGTTGAGGTACGAGCGTTTGAGGAGGTTGGCGATCACCTCCACCAGGTATTTCTTTTCATCACCTTCCTTAAAGGCCTTGGCCTTCTGGATGATCTGCTCCAGGAATTTACCGTAGTGCTTGTAGCGGATGTCTCCCTTGGGGTATTGCAAGCGCTCAGGCTTGGAGATGAAATCCTCGCGCTTGGGCCTGGGGTAGGGCGATTCCACATCGAGCTTGAAGTCGGAAATCACGAACAGGTGGTCCCAGAGCTTGTGCTTGAAATCCGTTACATCACGCAGGTGAGGGTTCAGGCGGCCCATGAAGTCGATTATGGCCTGGGCGGCCTTGTTGCGTTCGGCCTTGTTCTTTATGGAGCAGGCATGCTCGATCATCTTCTGCACATTGCGCCCGTACTCGGAGATCACCAGCTTGGGTAGTTGAGTGTTGTATTCCATTTCCATTGTTAGTATTTATTTAAGGATCGCAAAGATATTGATTTGAAACGACAAACAAAAAGTCCTGCTTATGCAGGACTTATAGTAAAATAATGTGGTTTCGCTTTATTACACGATCAGTGCCGACACGATCTCGCTGAACGGACCCTTATCCCCCTGCTCGGTGATGTAGCGCGCGCGGTAATATGCGGTCCTACCCCGTCCCCCGTTATACTCGATCTCCGTTGAGTTGTTGGACGTGATCTTGAGCGTGCCGAACCTGATCTGTGATTCGGACAGGTCCGAATCGCCCACATAGTTCTGCAGTTCAATCCGGTGCCGCGAACCCGGGTTCTGACCCGGAGGAGTGAAGCTCAGGATGTGCATGCCCTGCTTGATCTCTTCGATGTTCGGTTCGGGCGAATGGTTGAGATCATACGAAGTAGTGGAATCCGATTCCCCGTCATAGATGCTGAGTGCCGAACGGTCATCGCGGTTGATGAATGACCGGTAGAAACCGCCAAATAGCTTGCGGAACTGCTGCTCCAATCTTTTCCGAAGACTGATCTTTTCGCCCGTTATCACCGAAGTCCGCTTCGAAGGGTCCTGGCTTTTAGGATAAATTTCATCCCATGCGTTCTTCAGCGTTTTCAGCTCGTTCAGCTGGGCATCCGGGATATTCAGTCTTTTCTTATGTTCTACCAAGTGGGGTACTGCTTTCTGAACGTAACGATTGAACTCACCATCTGCAGCAGGAAAAATTACTTTGCTCATGGATCAGGTTTAAATTAGTTATGGGTTGTCTTAATGATCTTCAACCGTGAGATCACCGGCTTGCGTGAGCGGGCATGCCCTCTTCCGGAAAGAAATAACGTGCGTATGCATTCCGGCACACCGGCATGCCTGCACCGGGTACGGCCCCTGTGCAGGAGATTCTTCCATTTGTCGCGGAACAGGGGGTGGAAAACAGGGGAAGGGGCCATCCGGTGCTCAGGGTTCCAGGTGCGTGCCAGCGGAATGCGTGTAAAAGGAAGAGGCACGCGGGTATGGATCACCTGGATCGAGCGCTTGTCAGCAGAAGGTAAAAGGAAATAATATAAAAGAGCGGGATGAATCATGCCGCAAGGTTACAGCGGAATATCGCCTGTCTCGGAGGAAATTCGGCAAACTGCAAGGCCGGATAGCCTGAAACAAAGCGGGAATCGTTAAGGGCGATCTATTTGCTTAAAAACGCACCGGCTATGGCTGCAGCCGTTTGCTGCATCACTTCGGGAGAAATCTTCAGCTTGGGATTGGCAAAGTTCATATCGGCCATGGCATTGATGGGGATCAGGTGAATATGCGCATGGGGCACTTCCAGGCCGATGACCGTCACCCCAATGCGCTTGCATGGGATCACCTTTTTGATCGCGCGGGCCACCTCCTTGGAAAAAACATGCAGCTCTGAAAGCAGCGCATCGTCCAGGTCAAATATATAATCAACCTCTTTCTTGGGGATCACCAGCGTGTGTCCTTTTACAAGCGGGAACGCATCCAGGAAGGCGAGGCATTCGGCCGTTTCAGCCACCTTGTAGCTGGGGATCTCACCGCTCACTATTTTGGAAAAGATGCCGGGCATCGCTTAACGCGATATTTCCACGATCTCGAACTTGAGCATGCCCGATGGAACCGTAATGTTCACCTTATCTCCTTTCTTCCTGCCCAGCAGTCCTTTCCCGATGGGCGAATCCACGGATATCTTTCCATTCTTAAGATCGGCTTCGTTCTCGGGCACGAGCGTATAACTCACCAGCTTGCCGTTGGTGCCGTTCTTCAGCTTCACTTTCGACAGGATGAACACCTTGGAGTTATCCAGCTTGGTCTCATCCACCAGCCTCGCATTCACGATTATCTCCTCCAGCTTGGCGATCTTGAGCTCCAGCATGCCCTGCGCTTCTTTGGCGGCTTCGTATTCGGCATTCTCCGAAAGGTCGCCCTTATCGCGCGCTTCAGCTATCTGCTGGCTGATTGAAGAGCGCTCTTTGGTCTTGAGGAATTCGAGCTCCTTCTTGAGCTTATCCAGTCCTTCTTTTGTAAAATAAGTGACGTTACTCATCAAATTCGCTTTTTTTTATGTCCTTATTATAAGCAAGAAAGAGTCCCCCGCCATAAAGCGGGGGACTCTCCTGCATGTGCAAATATACTACTTTTTCAGAGATTGATGCGGGCGCCTATGCAATGGGTGCCGCTGAATGGCTTGGTTGCACGGTACGCATAATCAAGCGCAAAGGTGGATCCGCTCTTGGTAAATGGCAGTTCCAGCGAAAATCCCACGCTGGGACCGGTGAACACCGTAGTGCGGTACTCCGATTGGGTGTCGTCATCGGTCCAGAGGCCTTTCTCATAGATGTAGCCTGCGCGCACCATCAGGAACCCTTTGAACGCGTATTCCAACCCAAGCTTGAACTCATCCTTGGAGAAGGAGTTGGAAGTGAAATTGGCAGCCGCGGTAAGGCGGTGCATCGATTTGGAGGTGCTGTCCTTCTTAACAAGAAAATCGTACGCTCCACCGATGTTTACCAGCGAAGGAAGCTCGAACTCGGCTGCACGCTGTTCAACGGTCATCGTAGAAGAAAGTCCGCCTGCGGGAGGCGCTCCGCGGAACGAAAGACCGTCACCGGTGTATTTCATGCGGGGGCCCACGTTGCGGAGGGCAATGCCGAACTTCACCTGGTCATTCTTGCCGGTCACGTACTGGATACCTGCGTCAAAAGCCACGCCCCGCGCCTTCACATCAGAAAGTCCTTCTGAAATGGCACGCACGGTAAGTCCACCGTAGATGTTGTCGGAGAACGCCTTGGCATACGAAAGTCCCAGGTTCATGAACTGGGGAGAGAAGGTGCCGATATTCCCTTCAGGCTGATCGGTAGTGGTGATCGGGATGTCGCCAAAGTCGAACGACATGATGCCGAGACCGATCACGCCCGTGGCTCCCACCTTTTGGGTGAAGCCGAACGAACTGATGTGGATGTCGGTGCCGCTCAGCCACGTAGTGCGCGTAAAGAGCAGCTCCGTCTTGCGCGTGAAGGCCGTTCCGGCCACGTTCAGGAACATCGACTCCAGCCCGCGGCAGTTGGCCGTGTTCACACCGCCCCAGCCCGAACTTCTTGCCCACGGGTTGATCAGGAGCTGGGTGGCGCCTGCCTGCCCTGCACGGTCTTCGTTGCCGGCAAAGCTCATCACCGGTGCCAGAAGCACTCCCGCGAGGATGAACGGGAGCGTTTTTCTAAATCCTTTTTTCATGGTATCCAATGTTTAATTCTATCTATTAATGCATGCTTACTATTAATACGAATCCAGGTCGATCGGGCGCATCACGCCAAAGAACTTGAGTATCTTCTCTCCCACGCCCGGAACATCCACATGGATGATGTAGAGCCCGCTGGCGATCGGGATGCCTGCCTTGTTCTTCAGGTCCCAATCCACCGAAGTGATCGTGGGATCGTCCTTCTTCAGCTTGCGGATCAGCGTACCATTGAGCGTATAGATCGAGATGGTGCACTGATCGGGCAGGTTGGTGAACTTGATGCGGTTGTCGAGCTGGTTCTTTTCGTAGGCCGAATACGCGTAGTAGGGATTCGGCACCACGTTGATCAGGTCGAGCGCGTTCTTGGCCGCATCGGCATCGGTCTTCTTCGTGAGGATGTCGGAGGTGCTGAACGTGTACATCGGCTTGGCCATGTTCTGCTGGTTGATGCCGGCCGTGTCATTCAGCACCGTGTAGTACGAAGCATACGGGTGCTTCACGCGGAAGCGGAACTTCACGTCTGAGGGGATCGCCCCCGATAGGTTGGTGCCGAGCGAATAGCCGCTCTTGAGCAGCGGAACACCCACCCACATGCAGTCGGCAAACACCGAGCGCTTGTTGGCATCGCTGGGGTTGGTGACCGTGTTGTCCATAAGCGACCATAAGCGCGCCCCGGCATCGTAGCGGGTCATGTTGGTCGGGGTGGCGTCCGAGTTATGCCCGAAGATGTAGATGTAATGCATGCCCCCGAACAACGGATCGCCAGTGGGATATGTATAGGAATGATGCGTGGGGTTCCACACCATGTCGCGGCCGTTCTCACCGGCCAGCCAGCTGTTCTCGCTGAAGGCCATGTTGAGGCGCTCGCCTGTTTCCACGTTGATGGCATAACCGGGGAACCAGCCCATGCCCTGCGAGCTGGTAAGGTTACCATCCGCTGCATTATACCCGGCATCGGACGAGGTCTTACCTGCTCTGTCGACCGAAGCGTGCTTGCGCGGGTCAAGCTTTCTTGCTCCGCCTTCGGCCAGCGCGGTCTCTTCTGCCATTTCAAACACCACGCAGCGGGTCCACATGTTGGGATCTTTGGTGATCACGAGGTCCACGCTTGCCAGGTTCTTCATGTTCGTAAGCGTGCGGTACTTGTCCCAGGCCGGGCCGCCAATGTAGCAGGGCGATGGCGTGGTGCTGTAGTTGGTATTGGCGCACAGGCGGTAAGGCGCCCATGTTCCGCCCAGCACATTCTCGTAGATCTGGTTTGCATCCAGCGTGGCTGGCGCCAGGTCGTTAAAGTCCGAAACGCAGTTGCCCGTGTTGCTCACGCTGCCCGAACGGATCCAGTTGTTGGGCGAGTAGCCTTCCCCGTCCTTCAACCCATCAAGCCAATCCTTGGAAGGATCGGTGTACTCCTTGGTAGCATCAATGAAGCCATTGGTGGCATCGGTGGATGTGCCGGGAGGATTCATTTGAGTAACGGACACGGAGAGACCGTACTTCAGGAATATCTGCTCGTAAGCCGTCTCGAGCCCGATCACTTTATCCGAAGTATCGGTAACGTTGTTCGGCCCGATCAGCTTCCAGTTCGAAGAGCTCACGGAACCATTAAGCTTCAGGGTAAAGTTCCCGTCCGGAACGTTGAGCGGGTCGATCACCTTGATCTTCACCGGTCCCATGGAATTCTTGTACTGGGGAGTTAATACCCTGGCGCTGGAAGCGGAGAGGATGGCGCTCACCGTAGCGTCCGTCAGGTCGAGGAAGTTGCCATCGTTGCCCTGCCCTTCGATGCGGGTGATCTTGGGGCCCATGCCGAAGGTAGACTGCTGTACGGTTCCGCCTGCTTCCGGTGAAGGAATGTGCGGAATTCCCGAGTAGACCTTGATGTTCCTCCTGCCGGCCTTGTAGGGCTTCTTCTGCCCGTCAAGCGCGTTGGCGTTGTTCTGGTCGTAGGTCTTGAAGTTGTTGTATGCGTACGAAATGGCCAGGAAGTAATAGGTCTTGTGGTTTATGAGGGTCTTGTCACCGATCGCGAACTGGTCCTGCGTGATACTTACCGAGTGGAAGATGCCTTCGTCAGCGCCATCCACTTCCACGGTGGGCACGTTGGCGTTGATGCTCGGATCGAAATCGAAGTTCACGAGCTTCTTCACCCCGTCCTTCACATCGCACTGCGCCACGAGGCGGGCCCTGCTGATGTCCTGGATGTCGGCAACCGAAACGGTGGCATCCTTCAGCTGGAAGATCTGGTAGCCTTGAAAATTATAAGTGGTGTCGTATTGATCCGGGTAGGTATTGATGATGAGCGGATCGCGCTCGGAATAATCTTCCGGGCTGGCGTTGGCATTCTCTGCGTTGATGCAGAAATTATTGGATCCGCCTGCACCGTTCAATCCGCCTTTCTTGTTGGAAAGATAGATCAGGAGCTCTTTATCCAGTTCCTGGATAGTGAGGTCCGGGGCATCCGGTCCGTTCAGCACCTGGAAGCAATTGTCGAACAGGGCTTGCGCCTTGTCGTCAGCAAGCTGGATGACCGGAATGGCAGCAATGTTGTCTCCCGAAGTGGAGCGGCCCCAAACGGCACCCACCGTTACGATGTTAACTGCACCGGGCTTGAGGGTGAACGGGCCTGCAGACTGCAGCATCCTGCGGTCACCGGGCTGGTCGTTGACGCAAGCTTCGTCCCACGGAGCAAGCGTAGCAGAGTTCGAACAGGTTCCTCCAACGCCCCAGTCGTGCTCATCAGTGCTCACACCGCAACCCGGATTACTGGGAAACATAAAGTTGCAGGGCGCACCGGTCATATAACCATTGCCTCCATAGGTAAGCGGAGTTCCATCCTTCCACAATCCTTTCAGGTAGCCGTAGTACTGGCTGCCGTTTTCGGGGTTGCCGCGGAGGGACCAGTCGTTTATGTAATACACGAAGCGCGACATGATGATCTGCTCGCAGGGCTCATCGGTAATGCAGTTGCGGTTATTGTCGATGCCATCGCCCGGATCGGCAATGGGTCCCTGGAAGAAGTCGAGCCCGATGGCCGGGGGGTGAAGCCCGTAGGTCCCGGGGCCGCCTGTTCCGTCCTGCGCATCGGCATTGTAGGTGTAACCCAAACCTCTTTTTACATCACAGCCCACAAAGTCATCGCTGTAATCACCGAGGTCGGCATCGGTCCACTGGCCGAAGTAGCACTCCTTAACGGTGTAGGTGGAACGGTTGATGACGCGGTACTGGTAAAAGGTCATGTTGTTCACCTCATCGTTGGTCGTGAAAGCGAAGCCTTGGGTTTGCAGCTCGAGGCCGATGGCTTCCGCACCCGTTTCGGTATGAATGTTCCCTTTATCGTTGAACACCCACCAGAGGGTCTGGTCTCCAAAAAGCTTGGACCGGTACGTGCAGGGGTGATTGGGGTCGTTGACACAGCCTTCACCGATCAGGTCGTAACCGGGATAATCCCCGTCAGCGGGGTTGTAGAAACCGTCACCGTTGGCATCGAAGAAGGGTGCAAGATATTTGGCCTGACGCTTGCTTGGGTCGCCCATGGCCGGCCACTGCAGGATCGACTGCGGGATCGGGATGTTGCTGCTCGAGTTGGCCACAAAATCTTCCACCTCCTTGCGGGTGATCTTGAAATGCTTGTCGTATTTGTTGCACACGTCATCCGTTACGGATACGCTTACGGTGTCCAGCGGGCCGGGCCAGAAGTCGAGACCGCTCTGGCGGTAGGTCATGGCGGCCACTTTCAACTGTCCGCCTGCATCCACCCCACCGATCCAGAGGGAACCGGCAAAGATGGAGTGCGCCTTGCCCCCCTTGGGCACTTCATACTGGGCGTTGTTCAGGTCCCACCACATGTCACCGCAGGTCATCAGCGTGGTTCGCACGTTGTTGATGTCCAGGTCGGTCTTGGCCGTGCCGGGATTACATGCGGCTGTAACGTTGAGATTGCCTCCGGACTGCCTGTCGTTATGCTTTGACGGGGCCAGGCCGGAATTCTCGTGAGCGTTGGTCTGCACGGCAGCGAAAAGGGCTGCGGCAATCGCAAACAGGTACTGGTTGTTGTTTCTCATGATTCCGTTTTTTATAGCGTGTTACGGGGTGTCAGTGTTTGATAGATGATTAAAAGTCGAGCGTTACGCCCACGCGGATCCTGCGCGGGATGCTGTAGTGGCCCGGGTTGTTCACTTTGATCGAATAAAGGTCTCTGAACGATTGCTCATAGGTGGATGCAGCGATGTTGGCCTGTGCTGCAGGCGAAGTGAGGTATCCATCGTCATTGGGGTTGCCCGTGAAGCGGTAAACGCCCATCACGTTCGGGGTATTCAGCAGGTTCAGCACCTGGACGTATACATTAAGGTAAGCGGTCTTGGCCTTCTCGCCTTCTTTCTTGCCCCATTTCAGGTCAACACCTTTATCCACGCGCAGGTCGATGCGGTATTGCCACGGCAGGTTGGAACCGTTCACCGATCCTTTCAGCGTGGCGCGCTGCACGATGCCGAATGCGGCATCTTCGGTGATCTGGTTCTGCTTGCTGTAGGGCAGACCGGAGCCGGCACGGAAAACGAGGTTGGCACCCACGTTCGCCAGCAGTTGGATCTCCTTGTCGCCTTTCTTCCATACGGGACCGCGGTACTCCTTGCCTTTTCCAAAGCGGTAGTCTAAGTTGGTCACAATGGTGTGGCGCTGGTCGAAGTCAAGCGGAATGGTGCTGCGCAGGTTGGGCTGGTCGGTGTTGGCCAGGTTGTAGCCGTCCGTTGCAGACGAACCGGTTCCGTCAGCGAACTGCAGGGTGTAGTTGGCGGTGAGCGCAATGCCGTTCTCCCTGCGGAGGTCGTATCCCACGGAAAATCCTTTCACCGTTCCGAAGTCGATGTTGCCGTAAGTGAGGTAAGTGGCGGGGTAAGCGCGGTTCACCTTGATTATCTGGATCATGTTGCGCAGCTCGCGGTAGAACGCGGAGATGGTGAGCGCAGAGTTCTTCTTCTCGCTGAGCACCTGGGTGAATCCCAGCTCGTAGTCGGTGGTGCGTTCGGGCTTCAGGTCCGGGTTGTTCAGCACGGCACCCTGGTTGGTCAGGATCTGCAGGTACTGGATCGGGTCGAGGCGCGAGCCGTATGAGGGCCGCTGCGAAAGAACATCGTAGTGCGCAAAGAAATTGGCAATGTCGGAGATGGGGAACGAGAAGGCCACGCGAGGCATCACCGTTACCTGGGGCGAATAGTCCTTGAACGCCCCGAGGAAGGTCTTATCACCAACCTTATCGTTGGGGTCAACGAGGTAAGGCGTGATCTGTCCGGTGGTGGTGCCCTGTGCGATCAGGGTCGGGTCGGTCACCACGTTCCCTTTGGAATCGTACCATACATCACCGTTCCGGTAACCTTTAATAAAGGTAGGATTGTACAGGTCGTTCACATACACCGTTGCAGAGGACGGAACGTTGGAAGGATGCGTGATGGGATTTCCACCGAGATCCGTTACTTCAGCAACCGTTTTGGATTCGAACATCAGGTACTTATCCTTCAGTACTTTCTGGTTTGCATCGAAGCGGTCAACACGCACGCCTACGTTGAATTTAATGTCCTTGAAGTCGAACTTATCCTGTATGTAACCGGCAATGTAGATCGGCTGGAAGGCCGGCACGAGGCGGGTGTAGTAACCGTCCGCATCCTTTTTAGTAAAGAAGTCCTCAAAGCTGGGGTTGCCGCTGATCTTCTTGCCTGTGTGGTCGTAGCCGTAGTAGTTGATGATCGGGTTACCGTTGTTGAGCAGGTCATCGGCCGAGAACATGCTGACGGAGAAGGTGCTCGGATCATAGGCGTTGATATCGATCCATTCTCCATCACCGATCTGCAGCTGCTTGCGGATCTCCTTATCCACTTTCTTCTGCTGGGTGTAATCAATAAGGTAAGGATACTGGATGGTGTCGTAGGTTCCGCCCTGCACCACCGTTGCAGTAGCCGAGTCCTTGTTAAGCTGCGAGATGTGGAAGTTCGCATCCTGATAGAGCAGCTGCCAGAGGTTGATCGGGTTGATCACGTAGTAGCGGTCGTTGCGCTGTTCGTATTCAAAGCCGGCCATGATGGCATGCTTCTTCTTGATATCGGCCGAGAAGCTTGCGCTTACGCGGAACTGGCCGTTGTCCGTGGTGCTGTAACCATTGTACTGCCTGCCGGTGTTGTACCACAGGGAATACACGTTGCCGGGACGGTAACCGTTGATGATGCCCTGCCCGTTCTGGATGTCGAAAATGTAGGAAGGGCTCCCGGCCAGGAGATTATAATATAATAAGGTATAGTTGGCTTCAAGGGGGTTGGGGTTGGCAACGCTGGCATCGTAATGCAGGTAAGGGTCATTGATATTGTTGGGATCGGCCTGCGCGGTATAGAAATCCACCCCGGTATAGGCCCATCCGTTCTGGTAGTAGGCGTTACCGTAAGCGCCCGTGTTGAACTCATACGTGCGCTGGCGCGACTGCACGAACTTGCCGATGTAGCCGTAATCGAAGAGGTTATCCTTGTGCGTATCGTCCTGGATCTTTTCGGTCGATTTGGAATACCCAACCTGTATCGTATAATAAGCATTGGTGATGTTGGAAGTGGTCTTCTCATCCGCAACCTTGTCCGAGAATTTTTGCGTTAACCTTCCGTACACCCTCCAGGTATTGCCGATCTTGTTCGGGTTGTTCGAGGGGTTCAGCAGGGCATATTCCCAGATGAAGTCGTGGCGGTTGTAATAGTCCATGTTGCCGCCCACCACGAAATCGAGGTTCTGGCTGGCTTTGAAATCGAGCTTACCCTGCAGGCGGAGCGTATTGTTGCGGATGTTCTGCTTGTACTTGATATGCTCGAGATCATTGTAGGTAAGATACTCTGAGGTGCGCACCATACCGGTTCCAAGGTCAGAAACGCGGAGCGGATTGTTTTCGAGATCTGCCAGCTTATCGTCCTTTACTTTCCAGGTGCCTACGGCCGAAGGGTCATCGTCCTTTTCGGTGAATGCTTCACCCGAAAGTACAAAGCCCAGCTTGGAGGTCTTCACGCCCGAGCTGTCCTTCTTGGAGATCACCGGTCCGCCAACCCTCCACCCGAGGTGGTTATACCCGTACGCATCAGTGAGCTGGGAGGAAATGCCTTCCACGCTTCCGAAGAACTTGCTTTGCGGGCTGCTGGAGGTAACGGAGATAATACCACCGGTCGCGTCCCCGTATTGAGCGGGTGTTCCACCGATGATGCTCTGGATCTGCTCGGTTCCCTGCTGGGGCAGGTTGGCGCTGCCGATCACTTTCTCACCGTCAACGTAATAAGCGGTTCCGCTGGAGCGCGATCCGCGTATGTTCAGCTCTTTTCCTTCGTCCTTCTGGAAGATACCTGCCGTGGTGGAGGCCACGGAGTTGATGTTCTTGGAGGGCATCGCCATGTATTCTTCGCGCGTTACGGTGGAGCCCGACTTGGTGTCCGGGTCGACCAGCGGCTTGGAGTATTCGGTGATCACCACTTCTTCTTTTTGAACCACGGTGGTCTTGAGCTTGATCTCAAGGTAGGTGGTTTTGTTCTCGGAGATCACCACGTTGGCGATCTCGCTCTTTCCATATCCGGCAGAAGCGGCTTTCACATTGTACTTCCCGGGAGGAATGGGCTTGATGGTGAATTCACCATTGATGTCGGTGATCGCTGAGGCAACCTGGCCGCCACCGGTATTCTCGAGGGCAACGTTGGCGAACGGAAGTGTCTCCCCGTTGTCGTTATCCTTCAAAGTTCCCTTGAGTACACCGCCCTGGGAAAAAGCTGCGGTTGCGAAAAGTGCTACAGAAAAAAATGCAGCGTAAAGTTTCTTCACCATGAGATTAATTTTTGTGTTGTAATATTTCGTGCAAAAAAGAGTTCGTAAATATATAAATAAATTTAATCGGCAAATTTTTTTGTTTTAAGCTTTTCGTGCAAAAAAATAGCACGACTTTTTCAACAATCACATAATTTTTCCCGAACAAAAAAATTGCACTTCCAGCGTGGGATGCATTATAAAGACAGCCTTATAAGGGGGGGATGTTGCTGCAAGAAGATGGACAAAAGTAAATCAAGATTCCTTCTCCTCCAAATAATTTCAAAACTTTTTTCGGCATTTTTATACATGTCTGACCGGGTAGTCCTACATCACCGAAAATAATCAATACTCGGGGCGTTTCAATATTTCCGAGAACAGAACAGCCTGCCTGAGATCGAAATCGGCCGGAGCCTGGTCATCGGTAAAGTTCTGGGGATGAAGATTAGCGGGGTGTTCTTCGGGGAGTTGCATGGTTGAACGCTTTTCTTCCGTTCCGGGTTTCGTTTCGGTCAGAAAAATTTCCTTTCCCTCCTCTTTTGTTTTCCTGGCAGGCATGCGGCTTTTCTGAAGCTGCTTCTTGTGGAGCTCCGGCAGGTGCGACTTTTTCATCTGCGTTTTTTTCTGAAGGGGAACGTGCGAAGGCTTTGCCTTGTTTTGCTTCTCCGCGAGGGTCTTCGGCTCCTGCACGCTTTTCCTGGTCAATATCTCCTCGAGGATCTTCTTCAGGTCATCTTCTTTTTGCTTTGGCTCCTGCGAAATATTTTTTGGCTCGTTAACGGGCGGTGTTTTCTTAGCCTGCTGCTGCTTTGCCTTCCGGGCAGCACTGCTCATGCTGTAGAGGAATGCAAATATCCCGATAATGATGGGCAGGTAATCGCCTATGCTCTTCATGCGGCAAAGTTAATTTTATACCGGGTCATCACGGTTTACCTCCTTTTGGCTTCTTCTTGAACATGCGTATAAGGAAGAATTCCTTACGGTTCTGGTTGAGGCGGTCCGACTTGCGCTGGTCGCGCTTCATGCGCTTCAGCGTTTTTTTGTCCTGCAGCATCTTGGCATGTTCCTTCACCGCCTTGCGGTCGGCCTTCTCCTGCTTGCGCTGCTCGCGCCATTTCTGCCGTTCGGCCTTGCGCTGGGCCCGCGTGGTGGGCGGGTCCTTTTGCTTTTCACCCCCTTCCTGCGCGCGCAGTGACAGCGGGACAGAAACGATAAGAATTAAAAACAGGCTGCGGAGCAATTTCATCCTCACAAAGTTAAGGAAGTTTCGTGGCAAAATATTTTTTAAATTTGTTTCAGATGAAACACTCGCTCCGAACCGCTGCTGTCCTGTTCACGCTGCTTACCCTTGTGCTCACATCCTGCAAGAAGGAAGATACGATCCCCAACGTGGCCGTTGATTTTTACGTCCACCTTTCCGATCCGCAGTTCGTGAACCTGCAGGTGGTGGGCGGGTGGGTGTACGTGACGGGGGGGTCGAAGGGCATTATCATTTACAGGAAATCGCAAAGCGAGTTCATGGCGTTCGACCGGCACTGCCCGTACAAGCCTTCTGACGGATGCACCGTCACCGTGGATTCGTCCAACCTGCTGTGCGAAGATGCCAGCTGCTGCCACAGCAAGTTCCTGATCACCGATGGAAGCGTGTCTTCCGGGCCGGCCAGCCACCCGTTAAAAAGATACCAGACCTCCTTTGACGGCACCGACCTCGTGCACGTGTTCAACTAAGCTCCCCTGGCCTTATTATCGAGCATAGGCACGAAGCGGAAATTCCCGTGCGTTGTCTTTTCAAACTCATTTTCTCCCTTCCTGCGAACGGAGGTCATTACCTGCACGGTCCCTTCACCCACCGGGATCACCAGCAGGCCACCGGACCGGAGCTGCTTAAGCAATGCATCCGGAATAAAAGGAGCACCGCAGGTCACCAGCACCTTGTCGAATGGCGCGTAGGCCTCCAGTCCTTTGTAGCCGTCACCGAAAAAAAGCTTGACCGAAGCATATCCCATCTGCTGGAGCCTGCTTCGCGTCTTATCGTATAATTCCTTCTGTCGCTCAACCGAATACACTTTTGCGCCCAGCTCCGCAAGAATGCATGTCTGGTAACCCGATCCCGTGCCGATCTCCAGCACCTTCTCCCCCTTCTGAACATCCAGCAGCTCGGTCTGGAACGCAACCGTGTACGGCTGCGAAATGGTTTGCCCGGCCCCAATGGGAAACGCGTTGTCCTGGTAGGCAAATTTCAGCAGCGCGTTATCGAAAAAGAAATGCCGCGGCACCTTTTCAAGGGCATCAAGCACCTTTTTGCTTATAATACCTTTCTCCCCGATCTCCTTCACCAGCTTTTTCCGCAGTCCTTTATGCAGGTAGGTATCTTCCATTCTTTATTTTATGCAATATTGCTTTTCATTTCCTGCCGGACATCCCCCGGCCGTTTGCCTCTTTTAATTACTTTTGCGATGCAAAAATACGATTAAAGCGTGATACGTATCGGAATACTGGGCGTAGGACATCTCGGCAAGATCCACCTGAGGCTGCTGAAGGAGATCGCTGCGTTCGAAGTGGTCGGCTTCTTTGATCCGGACAGCACCAACGCGGCAAAAGCGGATGAGGAGTTCGGGGTGAAGCGGTTCGGATCTGCGGACGAGCTGATCGCGCAGTGCGATGCGGTGGATGTGGTGACGCCCACGATCACGCATTTCGATTGCGCATCGCGCGCGCTGAAACAGACCAAACATATTTTTATTGAGAAGCCGATCGCCAATACGGTGAAGGAGGCCAAACAGCTGATGGACCTGGCGCACGAGGCCGATGTGAAGTTCATGGTGGGCCACGTGGAGCGGTTCAACCCCGCATTTCTGGCCGCACTCCCCTACTTCGGCCAGCCCATGTTCATCGAAACGCACCGGCTCGCGCAGTTCAACCCGCGCGGCACCGATGTGTCGGTGGTTCTCGACCTGATGATCCACGATATCGACATCGTGCTGAGCGTGGTGCGCTCGAACATCAGGAAGATCAGCGCCAGCGGGGTGGCCGTGGTGAGCGACACGCCCGATATCGCCAACGCACGCATCGAGTTCGACAACGGGTGCGTGGCCAACCTCACCGCCAGCCGCATTTCGATGAAGAACATGCGCAAGACCCGCTTCTTCCAGCGGGATGCATATATCTCCGTTGACTTTCTTGACAAAGAAACGAACGTGGTGCGCCTGAAGAGCGTGGAAGGCGAGCCCGACCCGCTCAGCATCACCATCGACCTCGGGAAGGAAAAAGGCATAAAGCAGATCTACTTCGACAACCCGAAAGTGGCCAGCAGCAATGCCATCAAGAGCGAACTGGAGGCCTTCGCAGCTGCCATCCTGCAGAACAAGGAAACGCCCATTACGGCCGATGACGGGTACCGTGCCCTGAACACCGCCTACAGCATACTTGAAAAGATCGAGCTGACCACGGATTTCATCTCCGAAAGCGCAACTAAAATCCAATAGATACGTTCCAATGCATCCCATGCGGCCTCACCGATCTTTATTTTTTTCCATTGCCTGGACCCTGCTCTGCATTACGTTTGCGCTTTCTGCGTGCAAGACCTTCGACCGCGAAGAACCCATTCCCTGCTATATCCACATTGATAAGATCAACCTGCAGGTCACCAGCTCCTCGCAGGGCTCCGGCTCGCAGGGCATTACCGATGCATGGGTGTACGTGGATGGGAAACTGATCGGGGCGTTTGAGATGCCGTGCACGTTCCCGGTGCTCACCACCGAGGGCAGCCACGAAGTGACGGTGCGGGGGGGCATCAAGATGAGCGGGCAGACCAACATCCGGATCGAGTATCCGTTCTACGATTTCTACACCACTACGGCCACGCTCCTTCCCGGCAAGATCACAACGATCTCGCCCACCGTTCAATATCTTTCCGCAACACAGTTCTCCTTCATCGAAGATTTTGAATCGGTAGGCACGCTGTTCTGCCCATCGAACTCCGACACTACGCTCAACCCGATCTCGTCACCTCCCGCGGATGTTTTCGAAGGCTCCAAATCGGGGGCGGCATTCGTAGATGCAAGCCGCAGCGTATTCGAGGTAAAGACCTGCTCCACCTACACATTTGCCTCCAACAGCTTTGTTTACCTGGAGCTCAACTACAAATGCACCAATGAGTTCTCCATCGGCATCATTGCCAACTCTCAGCCATTGAACGCCACCGTAGTGCTCGCACCCACTGGCGGGACCTGGAAAAAAGTATACGTGAACCTGTCGGACGATATCCAGCTGGTGCCCAACCAAAATTACGCGATCTACATCCACATGCTGAAAGCTTCGGATGTACCGGTCGGGGAGCTGTACCTCGACAACATCAAACTCGTCCATTTCTGATCCTGCATGAAACGGAAGAACCAGCTCTTTCTCAATATCCTATTCGACCTGCTGGCCGCGGCCGCGGCCTGGACGCTGTTCTACGTTTTCCGGAAGGACTACATCGAGAGCGTGCGCTATTCCGAAAAGGTGCCGCTCATCTTCAGCAACAGGTTCTACCTGGCACTGCTCATCATCCCGCTCTTCTGGCTCGGGCTGTACGCGGCCACGGGCGCATACCGTGACGTGTACCGCAAATCGCGTCTGAAGGAAATGGGACAGACCCTGCTTATTACGCTCATCGGGGTGATCGTGATCTTCTTCGGGCTGATCCTCGATGACACGATCGTATCGTACCGCTCCTACTACCAGTCGTTCATCGCGCTCTTCTGCTTTCATTTCTTCCTTACGTTCCTGTTCCGCTACATCCTCACCACTTCGGTAGTGAAGAAGGTGCACAGCCGCAAGATCGGGTTTCCCACCCTGCTGGTGGGAAGCAACGAGAACGCGCTGCGCCTTTTCTCCGAGATGGACGCCATGAAAAAATCTTCGGGAAACAAGTTCATCGGGTTCATCCACGTGGACCAGAAGAACGGGTTTTCGCAGCAGCTCACCGAGCGGCTGCCCCACCTGGGCGAGCTCAACGCGATGAAAAAGGTTATCGCGGACCGCGGGGTGGAAGAAGTGATCGTGGCCATCGAGAGCCGCGAGCACGAGAACATCGGCCGCATTGTGACCGAGCTCGAAGACTGCCGGGTAATCATCAAAGTGATACCGGACATGTACGATATCCTGTCGGGGCAGGTGAAGATGACTTCCATCTTCGGGGCACCGCTCATCGAGATCTCGCGCGAGATCATGCCGGCATGGCAGCAAACGCTCAAGCGGCTGTTCGACATCAGCGTTTCGCTGGTGTTCCTCACCGTATTTTCCCCCGTTTACCTGCTGCTGGCGCTGGGCGTCAGGCTCAGCTCGCGGGGGCCTGTGATCTTTTCGCAGGAACGCATCGGCTGGCACGGGAAACCCTTTTTCATCTACAAGTTCCGCTCGATGTGTGTGGATGCCGAGAAGAACGGCCCGGCCCTTTCGAACGAGACCGATCCGCGCATCACGCGGTTCGGAAAGTTCCTGCGCAAGAGCCGCCTCGATGAGCTGCCGCAATTCATCAATGTGCTTACTGGCGAAATGAGCATCGTTGGCCCGCGTCCGGAGCGGCAGTACTACATCGACCGGATCGTGAAGAAGGCCCCGCATTACAAGCACCTGCTGAAGGTGCGGCCCGGGATCACTTCGTGGGGCCAGGTGAAGTACGGGTACGCTGAGAACGTGGACCAGATGATCGAACGCCTGAAGTACGACATCATCTACATCGAGAACATGAGCTTCGGGGTAGACCTCAAGATCCTAATCTACACCGTCCTGATCGTTTTCCAGGGAAGGGGAAAATAAATCACTCCTTCAATTCTTCGGTCGCGCGGATGCAGGTCGACCGTATCCGGCCGAACACGTTCAGGATCCTTTCTCCGTCCGTATGGCTCGCGGCCAGCTCTTCCAGCTCAGTGATGTCGTTCTTCATCACCTGGTCGAGCCCCACGAACGGCAGCGTGGAGCGCAGCTTATGCGCCACGTGCTTCACCATCCGGAAATCGCGCTGGCTGATGCTCAGCTCCAGCACCTGCATCTCGAAAGGAATCTCGGCCAGGAAGATCTTCACCATCTCCCGGATAAAGCCTGCATCCCCGTTCGACAGGTCGATCAGGTAATCGAGGTTGGTGACACGGCCAGGCAGGTAATCGGCATTCACACTGTTCATTGCTTCTTGTATTTATTTATCTTCATTGCAAGATCGTTCATTGAAAAAGGTTTGGCGATGAAATCGCTCGCGCCCTCCTGCAGCGCGGTTTCAAGCAGGGGTGCCTGCAGCATCGTGCTCATGAGTATGATGGGCATGGAACAGAGGTTGACCGTGCGGATGATCTTCACCAGCGACAGCCCGCTGATGCCCGGCAGCATCACATCGCTGAGTACCAGGTCGTAGTTCTCTTCCGAAACCTTCTGCATGGCCTCGCGGGCGTTCATCACGGCCGAGGCACTGTGCCCCAGGCCCCCGATGCCTTTCATAAGCGAATGGAGGGTGAGGCTGTCATCATCTATTATAAGTATGTTCATGGCTCATCGGTTGATGAACCAAAATTAGTTCAGGGCGAGCGCACCCTTCCATTGTATTCGACAATGCAAAGGTTCGTTCCGGTGAAACAGGTTTATGAACGCGCGGGAGGACGCTCAGATGAGGTTCAGCTTGCGGAGCAGGGTCTTTTTATACTGTTCCCCGATGGGAAGGGGATGCTTCTCCACGTAGGCTGTGCCTTCTTCCACCGTATCCACCTGGTCGAGCGCCACCAGGTACGAGCGGTGCAGCCGGTAGAATTTATCGGTAGGCAGCTTCTCTTCCATCCCCCGCAGGGTGATGTGCACGGTAAAGCGCCTGCTCTTGGTAAAGATGTTCACGTAATCGCCCAGCGCCTGGATGTAGTTGATATCCGCGATCTTTATCTTGGTGAGCACGGATTGGGAGCGCACGAAAATGTAATCTTTGGCCTTGCCGCTGACCTCCACCTGCTGGCCCTTGCTGTCGAACAGTTCCCGGGCCCGCGACACGGCCGTCATGAAGCGCGGAAGCGTCACCGGCTTCACAAGATAGTCGGCCACGTTCAGCTCGAACGCTTCCACCGCGTAATCCTTTTTTGCCGTGATGAGAATAATGATCGGGCGTTTTTCCAGGTTCTTCAGGAGCTCGAACCCGTTCATGCCGGGCATTTCCACGTCCAGCAGCACCAGGTCGACCGGCTCCTTGTTAATGAGATTGTAGGCCTCAACGGAGCTCGAGCATTCGCCCTTGAGCGTGAGGAAATCCACCTGGTCTATCAGGTGGCTGATGGCCGTGCTGGCCAGCTTGTTATCGTCAACGATGATGCAGTTCATGGCGAGAAGATTTTAGTAACCTTTCATCGAGTGAAAACCGTGCCGTGCCGTTTCAGCCGGGCGAAATTCACGACCAGGCGCACATTATCCCCGTTCGGGGATTTTATTCCACACGTGCTCAGTCACGGAGGCGCTGCACGGTGTAATCGCCCACGCTCAGCTCGGTGCGGTGATGCTTCAGCTCCACAAAATTGCCCAGCATGGAATTGTGGATGTTAACGCACGATACGCGGGTGTTGGTCTGGATGATGCTGTTTCGGATCACGGAATCCTCGATCACCGAATTATTGCCTACCGAAACGTGGGGCCCTATCACCGAGTTCACCAGCCGCACGTTCTCCCCGATGTAGCACGGCTGGATGATCACCGAGTTCTCCGAAACATGGTTCTCGGAAATGAGCGGCTGGCTGCGGGTGATCTCGAGTATCCGCTGGTTGGTGAGCACCGTTGCGTCCTTATTGCCGCAATCGAGCCATTCGGATACTGCTCCCGGCACAAACTGCACGCCTTTGTTCTTCATGTTCTCCAGCGCGCTCGTCAGCTGGTACTCGCCTTTGTCCTTAATATTATTGTCGATGAGGTATTGCAACTCGCCTGTCAGGTGATCGCCATCGCGGAAATAGTACACCCCGATGATCGCCAGGTCGGAAACGAATACCTGGGGCTTTTCCACGAAACCGGTGATGGTGTTGTGCTCGTTCACCGTCACCACCCCGAAGTTCTCCGGCTTGTCGGTCTTCTGCACCCAGATCACTCCCTGCTGCGAATCATCGATGCGGAAATCGGCCCTGAAGAGCGTATCTGCGAAGGCCACCACTAATTTACCGTTCAGCGACCCCCGCGCGCAGAGCAGCGCGTGGGCAATGCCCAATGCCTCGTGCTGGTAGTAGATCTTTCCGACCGCCCCGATGCTGCCTGCGATGCGTTTCAAATTCTCTTCGGTCTCTTCCCCGAAACGGCCGGTTATAAAAGCGACCTCTTCCACCTTTTCCGTACAAACTGCAGCAATGTCTTCCACGAGGCGCTGCACGATGGATTTGCCTGCGATGGGAATGAGTGGCTTGGGAACGGTAAGCGTGTGCGGGCGCATGCGCTTGCCCTGCCCGGCCATGGGAATGATGATCTTCATAATGTTTTTTGCGCGAAATTATTCTGCAAGGTACCTGCAGCTGAATATATTCGGCAGACCGGGTGCCACGATAGCTACATGGAACACAACGCAGACCATGCTCCACGGGCCTTCGTTCCCGATCACTTTCCTATTTGCTGCCCTGGCTATCCGGATCGGGCAATCACCGAAAAAATACGACCAGTGCAGCAGCGATATTTAGTTTTGTCTTCCAAAAACAAACCGATATCCTATGAAAAAGCATTTATTCATTCCGGCATTGTTCGCTGCAGGCACCATGCTGGCGCAGCAGGGCGTTTACGATAACTTCGAGGGGAGCAAGGTGCTTTGCTACTCGTCAAAGACAGGACAGCTGGACACGGCAGCCATGAACCCCTCGCCCAACAGCGTGAACGGGTCGCCCAAGTGCGCGAAGTACATCCGCAGCAGCGATAAAAAGTTCGACAATATTAAAATGTGCATATCCGGGAAGCTGGCAGACGTGGGCAATTACGCCACCTACACCGGCATGCCGCCAAAGATCAAAATGAAAGTATATTCCTCAGCGCCTCCCGGCACGCTCATCGAGGTCCTGCTGGGGAACAGCAAGGGGAGCAACGATTTTCCCGAAGGGACCAACAGCCAGTACCAGGCTTACACTAAAAAAACGAACGAGTGGGAAGAGTTGGAGTTCACCTTTTCGCAGGTTCCCAAGGGCAGCCAGACCCCGCCCGCGCAGGTGGACCAGATCACCCTGCTTTTCAATCCTAATTCATCCACTTCCGACACCTATTATTTTGATGAGATCACCGGCCCCGGTGTTACCGCTTCGGCTGTACCGAAGCGAACGGGAACGGAAAGCAAGACGATGCCGCCAAAGAAATAATTGAAGCGGTCAATTAAGCGATCAGAACGGCCAACCACCGTTCTGATCTTTTTTTGCTGCCTCCCGAAAACCTGTTTGAACGATAAAAAAATGCCAGCAGGCGAATAGCGGGCCCGTATGGCCTCTTGCGAAATTAATTTTGATCAGATAAAACCTTTCGCAATGAAAAATCTCAGATCGTTCGTCCTGGCCCTGGGCATCCTGCTCACCACGCAGGCATTTCCGGCAGGCGACTCTTCGGAGGTGTATGTGCGGGCCGGTCTTTCGCGCAAGGGTGCCGGTGATTACAACCGCGCGCTGCTGTACTTCAACGAAGCCGTTCACCTGAATCCCCGCTCTTACTCCGCCTACCTCAACCGCGCGCAGTGCGAAATGCAGCTGCTCGACTACAAGCGCGCGCTGGATGACTTCACATTCGCACTGCTGCTCAGCCGCACGTGGGAGGAGGCGTACGAAGCGCATTTCAGCCGGGGGCTGGCACAGGCGCTGCAGGATAATCTCGAGGATGCGCTCACCGATTTCAATTACGCCATCAAGCTGAATCCCGATCATGCCGATGCGTGGTACAACCGCAGCATCGTGAAAGGAAAGATGGGTGACCTTGAAGGGGAGCTGCACGATATCAACATGGCCATTGACCTGAAGCCCACCGATGCCCGCTCCTATAACAGCCGCGGGATCGTACGGTCGCTGATGGGCAGTTACGAGGAAGCACTGCCCGATTTCGGCCGCGCCATCGCGCTCGACAAAAAGAACGGGGATCCGTATTTCAACCGGGGTGTGGCCCAATACGAGCTGAAGAACTATGACGAGGCCGTGCGTGATTTCTCGGAGGCCATCGGGCGCCATGCCGATGCCGAAACTTACAGCCGGAGAGGAAATGCAAAACGGAAGATGGGCGATTACCAGGGCGCGCTCAACGACTACAACACCGCGATCAATATGGACCCGGTCTACCCCGTGGCCTACTTCAACCGCGGCTACATGAAGCTCGACCAGGACAACTACCAGTCGGCCATCGATGATTTCAGCAAGAGCATCAAGCTGAAGAGCGATTTCTCTCTGGCCTGGTACCAGCGCGGGCTGGCGAAGGAAAAAATGAAGGACATCAAGGGCGCCATTAACGATTATACCATGGCCATCGAATACAAGCCGGAGTTCGAAGATGCCTACTGCAAAAGAGGAATGGCCCGCTACCAATGCGGGGAAAAGATGGACGGGTGCGAGGACCTGACCCGTGCCGTAAAGCTCGGCTGTAACATTGCTTACGAATACCTGGTGGCCCATTGTAAATAGCAGCGATAAAAATGAAAAAGAACATGGGGCTGAAAGGCGGCCTTGCAGCACTGTTGCTCATCGCGGCCGCTGAGCGGTCGGAAGCGCAGCTGCGGCTCGACCTGGACGAAGAGCCGAAGATGCTGTACTACGAAAGCACGCACCCGGTGAAGAAGCTGAAGGATGCGCGCGATTTCCGCGACATCCTGCACAAGAACAAGTACCTGCTCGGAAGGAGGAGGATACTCGGGAATATCGCCTTCAACACAGGCCGTGTGCTGGTGGATGACGGCAAAGAAAAGCACGAGGAGGTGCGGAGGGCGCTCAGCCTCTACACCCGGATCCGGTTCTTTGAAGAGTTCAGCCTGAACACCAACTTTTATTTCGATTTCAACCGGAAGGCAGACGCGCGCTGGATATCCGATTACGAATATTCCATCGGCAGGTACAACTGGCGCGGGAACCGGGTCAACTTCGGGTACGAGAACTACATCAACAACAAGTACACAGATAGCTGGAGCGTGTTCTCTGAAAAATTCGTGGAAGGCTGGTATTTTATTTCTTACAACTACATTCCTGCAAAGTTGAACGCAGCGCTCCGGCTCGACAGCACAACCAACCTGAAGCTCATTCCCTTCGTGCGTTACTCGGTCCATTACCGGGATGAGAACGAGGTCGTTCACGGGGACCTTCTGCACGGCAAGCCCACCACCGGGCTGGCCATGCGCTACACCATTTTCCGGGGCATTTATGCAGAGGCAGCCGTCTATTATTATTTCCGCCCCGAGCACAAGCAGCCCTGGGACCCGGATTACACCTATGGGTTCGGTTATTTCGACTGGCGGTCGTTCCGGCTTTCGCTTACTTATGGTAACTGGGGCATCAACCGTTTTCCCTGGAACAAAACATCTTACCCCCGGTACGATGTCCGTGATGGGGTCTTCCGGCTTGTCCTCAACTGGATGTGGTAACCTAAAAAAATGCTGCTTGTGGAGCTGATCAATAAATTGCTGCGTCTCCGGATCTTCCGGAACAAGATCTGGCTGCTGTTCATCCTGTTCTACCTCGTGCTCGGCCTGCTGATGGTCAGCGCGCAGGTGAAGTTCGTAGTGGAAGACTTTGAAGGATTCGCTGACGGAACGTCAGACCTGAAACCCAACGGCATCTTCACGTTCGGCAGCATCAAGGCGGCCGTCAGCTCGGAAAATGAAGATGGAGCGGATTATGCCGGCCGCAGGAACATCAAACTACACCGCAGCGGCACGGAAAATTACGGGGGATGGGGAAAAGGCATCGGGCTGTTCGCTGAACTGAATGTCGGAGAGGATTTTCTGAATTTCTATTGCGCATCGAACGATACAGGCAGCATCCGCATCGAAATACAGGAGGACGATGACGACAGTGGCGTGTTTGAAAAAGAAAGCGATGATCTCTGGACCTGTTCCGTGAAGCCATGGAAAAAAGCCGGGTCGGGATGGACGCTCGTATCGGTACCGCTCAGCGCGTTTAAAGACGACAACCCGGGCGGGGACGGAACATTCAACATATCGTATAAAAAGGGAAGGCTGTTCGCCATCGTGTTCAGCTTTGCCCATTCCAAAAACGATCAGACCTGGGCATTCGATTTCATCTGCTTCTCGCGGGGAAAATTGCAGCAGGGAAAAGATCTGTTCTCCGCACCTGCACCCGATCCCGGGGCATTCTGCTCGCTTGGGGCCTGGAGCAAGGAAGGGAACAGCGCGCAGTTCTCGAGCATCCCCGCTTCGTTCGAAGGATCTGTTGGTTCCGGGAAAAAGCTGGCCGTGGCGCATTTCTTCCACCCGTTTGCGTTCGATGGAGGGATGTACCAGAACTTCTATCCCTCGGTGGAGCGTGTGAACCAGGTTATCGATGACGGTTACCTGCCGATGATCACGCTCGAGGACCACTTTGTGAACATTGCACCCAACCAGAAGCAGCCCAACCTTTACAGCATCGTGGAAGGACATTTCGATCCGTTCTTCTCCGGCTGGGCCCGGGAGATCAAAAAAGTGAAAGGGCTGGTGCTGCTGCGCATCCTGCACGAGTTTAATGGCGACTGGTACCCGTGGTGCCTGGCCAACAACGATCACAATCCCGAACTGCTCGTGAACGCCTTCCGCCACATCCGCAACATATTTTACAAGGAGGATGCGCGCAACGTGAAGTTCATCTGGTGTCCCAACTCGATGAGCGTGCCGCAGGCAGGGTGGAACTGCATCATGGATGCGTACCCCGGCAACGAGTGGGTGGATTTTGTGGGGCTTGATATTTACAATGGTGCAGGGAAAGGGTTCCAGCCGTGGAGAAGCTTCCGCAAGGAAGGTTCCGTAAATTATTTCATCCTCACGCAGTACCTGCCCGACAAGCCGATCCTGATCTGCGAAACGGCTTCACGCGAACGCGACAACGGGGAGGCCGGGCAGACCAAGGCTGAATGGATCGCACAGATGAGCCGGGCCCTGCAGACGGACATGAGCAAGGTGCGGCTGCTCTGCTGGTTCAATGAGAAAAAAACATTTCGTGTCAACTCGTCCGAACCTGCACGGGTCTCTTTCCTCGCCCACATCATGAACGAGCCGTACTTCCTGCCTGGGCGGCAGAAGTTCATCTCGATCGTAAGATACTGATGGCGGTAGCTGTTGGCATGTTTTTCTGAGCCCGCTTAGCGATCTAAACAGTTCCTTACATTTGCTCCATGAACAAGGAGCAAAAGATACGTGCATTCGATGCTAGCTCACCGGGCGACCGGAGCGGTAACATTTTCGGATTGCCATTCACCTGCGAAGAGGCCGATGTGGTGATCCTGCCCGTACCGTGGGACGTGACCGTGTCGTACGGTGCCGGTACGTCAAAAGGACCGGAGGCGGTGTTCAAAGCTTCACTCCAGGTGGACCTGTACGACCCGCTGGTGCGCAATGCATGGAAGGCGGGCTTTGCCATGGAAAAGATACCGGCAGCCGTTGCAGGCAAGAGCAAGCTGCTCCGCAAAAAAGCAGAGAAATATATCCGCGCCATTGAATCGGGAAAAGATGTATTGAAGAACAAGGAACTGAAGAAGATACGGGAAGACATTAATAAAGAATGCCGCGGCCTGAACAAATGGGTGAAGGAGCAAACGGCCAGGTTGCTGGAGAAGGAAAAGATCGTTTCCCTGCTCGGGGGCGACCACAGCACCCCGCTGGGCCTGCTCCAGGCCGTTGCCGAAAAGCACGGTGAGTTCGCCATCCTGCAGATCGATGCGCATGCCGACCTGCGAAACGCGTACGAAGGTTTCGAGTTCTCGCACGCCAGCATCATGCACAACGCGCTGAAAGTCCCTCAGCTGAAAAAACTGGTGCAGGTTGGCATACGCGACTACTGTGATGAAGAAGCGCATGCGATCAGGAGTTCGAACGGCAGGGTGAAGACTTTTTTCGACCGCAGCATCAAGCATGCAATGTTTGAAGGTAAGACATGGGAATCAGTTTGCAGCGAGATCATTTCCGAGCTTCCCGATAAGGTGTATGTGAGCTTCGATATCGATGGGCTCGACCCCAAGCTTTGTCCCGGTACCGGAACACCGGTTCCAGGAGGATTCGAGTTCGAGCAGGCCGTTTACCTGCTGCAAAAGCTGGTGTTCTCCGGCAAGAAGATCATTGCTTTCGACATCAACGAGGTTGCGCCTCGCGATGACGAGTGGGATGCCAACGTGGGAGCACGCCTGCTCTACCGCCTCTGCATCCTGGCCGCACTGTCGAATGGAAAATATTCGGTCTAGAGCCGTGAGCAGCGAGCTGATCTCTCATCTTTCCCGGTTCATCTCTGACGCACGCAGAAAAAAGTTCGAAGAGGTGCTGAACAACCGCACGCGTCACCTAGCCGTGGTGCTGGAGGACATTTACCAGCCGCACAATGCCAGTGCCGTGCTGCGCTCATGCGACTGCTTCGGCATACAGGACGTGCACATTATAGAGAACAGGAACAAATACACCATAAATCCCGATGTGGAACTGGGTGCTTCCAAGTGGCTCTCCCTGTATAAATACAACCGGCAAGCGCATAACACAGCGGCCTGCCTCGAAAAGCTGAAGCAGGAGGGGTATGCGATAGCTGTCACCTCGCTCAGTGAACCGGCAATACCGATTCGCGATGTGCCGGTAACCCGTAAAACGGCCCTGGTGTTCGGCACCGAAATAAGCGGCATCACGCCCGAAGCAGCCGCACAGGCCGATGTGTTCGTGAGGATACCCATGTTCGGCTTTACAGACAGCTTTAACATCTCCGTTTCGGCAGCGCTCTGCCTGTATGAACTCACTTCTCAGCTGCGTAAAGAGCGGCCCCGTGCGTGGCAGCTCTCCGCAGCTGAAAAAGAGGACCTTTTGCTGGAATGGCTGCGCGTGTCCATCCATAAATCCGACCTGATCGAAAAGGAATTCCTGGAGAAGCGGAATGAATGATTTTTTTATACATTTGCATCCCTATTAATATAATTAACGAATAACCGATTATGGGAAAAGGCGATAAAAAATCAAGGCGCGGAAAGATCTGGATGGGCACCTATGGTGTGCGCAGACCCAGGAAGAAGCGGAAGAACCTCTTTATTCCGAAACCCAAGCTTCAGAAGACCAAGCCGGTGGAAAAAGTGGAAGTGAGGCAGGAAGAACCCGTGCTGGAAACGGCCAGCCTGGTTACCGAGCCGGTGGTGGAAACACCGGAGACCACCATGGAGCCGGTGGTAGAAACAGCGGAAACGGAAACGGGCAAAAGTTCTGAACCAAAAAAAACAGCTTCTAAAAAGAAAACGGTTACAGTTAAAAAAGCTGCACACAAAAAAGTAGCCCCGAAAAAGCCGGCCAAGAAAAAATAAATTTTTACGCATAAAAGAAAGCCCCTTCGCGCGATGTGAGGGGTTTTTCTTTTGCAATACGGCAGCGCGAAGTAAAAGGAAGAAAATAGCTTTCCTACTTCACCGTCCCTTTAATCCTCAAAATAACATTTCCGCCTTTGGAGTTAGATACCACCGTAACCGTTTTCTCGAACGAACCTGCATGGCTTACCCCGTTGTAGCGTACCTTGATCACTCCTTTTTCACCGGGCTTGATGGGGTCCTTGGAAAAATCGGGCACGGTGCACGAGCACGAGGGCGTGGCGCTGCTGATGAGCAGCGGCTCCTTGCCGGTGTTCTTGAACCGGAACTCGCGCATGCCATCGGAGTTGAGCGCGATGGCTCCGTAATCGATCGTTTCACTCTCGAACGTGATCACGGCCGCGTTCGGGTTCAGGTCGTTGGGTGACGTGGTGACAGGCTGTGTTTTAGCAAGAAGGGACGTAAGCGCAAAGACGGATAAGAAGTATATTTTTTTCATCGGTTATTTTTTTGTTGCGGCTCCTTGTAACAATAACTGTTCCAGATTTGGAATTAATTCCTGGCACCACCGATTCGTACATTGGCACAGACCTGCCTGCCGGCCTTGCTTTGCCGAAGCGGCTACGCGAAGGCAAACAGGCAGGTTCGTATTCGTAGATATTTTACCTTTGCACACCTATGGCAAAAGATTTTCCTTCGCGCGAGCAGAACTATTCCGAATGGTACAACCAGATCGTGATGCGGGCCGACCTGGCCGAGCACTCGGCCGTGCGCGGATGCATGGTGATCAAGCCTTACGGGTTTTCCATCTGGGAAAAAATGCAAGCCGCCCTCGATAAGATGTTCAAGGATACCGGCCACTCCAACGCCTACTTCCCCCTGTTCGTGCCCAAAAGCTTTTTGGAAAAAGAAGAAGGCCATGCCGAAGGGTTCGCCAAGGAATGCGCGGTGGTTACGCACTACCGCCTGAAGGCCGACCCGAACGAGAAAGGAAAACTGATGGTGGACAAGGATGCGAAGCTCGAAGAAGAGCTCATCATCCGCCCCACCTCCGAAGCCATCATCTGGAACACCTACAAGGGATGGATCCAATCGTACCGCGACCTGCCCATCCTGGTGAACCAGTGGGCCAACGTGGTGCGCTGGGAAATGCGCACGCGCCTGTTCCTGCGCACGGCAGAGTTCCTCTGGCAGGAAGGACATACTGCCCACGCCACCAGCCAAGAAGCCGTTGCAGAGACCGAAAAGATGCTGGGCGTGTATGCCGATTTTGCCGAGCAGTTCATGGCCCTGCCCGTAATAAAAGGAGTGAAGACCCCCAACGAGCGATTTGCAGGCGCGCTGGAGACCTATTGCATCGAAGCGCTGATGCAGGACGGCAAGGCCCTGCAGGCCGGCACCTCGCATTTCCTCGGGCAGAACTTCGCAAAAGCGTTCGATGTGAAGTTCGCCAACAAAGACGGAAAGCTCGATCACGTGTGGGCCACCTCGTGGGGCGTTTCAACCCGCCTGATGGGCGCCCTCATCATGGCGCATTCCGATGATGACGGGCTGGTGCTTCCCCCGAAGCTCGCACCGATACAGGTGGTGATCGTACCGATCTACAAGAGTGAAGAAGAGCTGAAGAAGATCACCGAAAAAGTGATGCCGATAAAAAAAGCGCTGGAGGCCAAAGGCATTTCGGTAAAATATGACGACAGCGACAACCGCAAGCCCGGCTGGAAGTTTGCCGAATACGAGTTCAAAGGAGTGCCCATCCGCATTGCCATCGGTCCGCGCGATGTGGAGAACGGAACGGTGGAAGTAGCGCGCAGGGACACGAAGGAGAAAGAAAGCCTGAGCCAGGCCGACCTCGTGAACAAGATCGCTCACCTGCTGGAGCAGATACAGGATAACCTGTATAAGAAAGCACTCACTTTCCGCGAAGAAAGAACATACGCGGCCAACACCTATGACGAATTTAAAAAACTGATCGGAGAGAATGGAGGATTTGTGTACGCGCATTGGGATGGCACTCCCGAAACCGAAGAAAAGATAAAAGAAGAGACCAAGGCCACCATCCGCTGCATTCCGCTCAGCAATAAGAAGGAAAGCGGCAAGTGCATCTGTTCCGGGAAGCCGTCAGACCAACGCGTTATTTTTGCCATCGCCTACTAGATGAAAAAGCCTGCGAAAGAACTTATTCTGAAGCTATTGAAGGAAAAATCTTCGCTGAAACAGGACGTGTATTCCAACACATACACCCTTTTCAGGCAACTGAAGGATTCCATTAAAGATTTTGTAGCCGCCACCAAGGGGCAGGCCCGCAAGATCGATGAACGCATTATTGTGGACTTTCGCGACAAAGGCGAATTCGAAATGGAGCTGCGCGTAGCAGGCGACATCCTGATCTTTCACATGCACACCAACGTGTTCGAGTTCGACAAGAGCCACCCGGTGTGGAAGATGTCATACGTAAAGGATGCTCCCCTCCGCTCCTACTGCGGGGTGATCAACGTGTATAACTTCCTGTCCGATTCGTTCCGCTACAACCGCACCAAGGATATCGGCTACCTCATCGCACGCATCTTCATCAACCACGAGAATCACTTCTTCGCGGAAGGCAAGCGCCAGCTCGGTTTCCTCTACAATGATTTTCCAAACTCGGTGATGAGCAGGGATACCGTGAACGAGATCGTGGAGTCGGCCGTGCTCTACTGCCTCGACTTCGACCTGCTTACGCCTCCCTTCGATGCCATCAAGGAAGTGAGTGTGGGCGAAATGCTGGAGGCGAGCAGCAACATGCAGATGAAGACCGGCAAGCGCCTTGGTTTCCGCTTCCAGGCCGATACCGACCAGATCGAGTAGCTCTTAACTATTTTTTTTGCAGAATGCATCAAAACGGGCGTAACTTTAGAAAGAAAGATAAAGGTCCCGGGGATTTGGTATTTGAAAATTTTATGTACGTTTGTACTCCTTTTTAAATAATTGTTCAGGATCGTACTTAAACATACATTGCAGGTGGAGTCCCACCTTTGCGGAAGCAGTCGTTGGGCAGTTTGAAAA